>OHDN01000023.1_pt1 | contig 109035 bp, 107 predicted proteins | sample 1566971 | NCBI WGS metagenome assembly OHDN01 (sample SAMEA3879538, study PRJEB24766) | human gut metagenome | biome: human-associated habitat; feature: feces | place: USA | collected 1985/1987
TCATCTTCAATACATTTCACAGTTCCATCCTGAAACTTCTCATAATGCAAATTATTGATACAAGTAGTAAGTTTAAGGTACCTTCGTGGAAAATAAAAAAGTGGAGCCCACGCATGGAACTCCACCGGCTACGGGCATCGCAAGTTTCCGTAGCGCAACCATATGTACATTAACATTACAAGATGTGTATGTCAATAAACTCATGTTAGATATTGAATTATATTTTCCTGTATCGGCTGATTTTATCCCAATTAGCAGGAAATCCCATATTATCAAGCAATTGTTTCTCTGTAAGATGAGGACACTGCTTAATTACAGTTTTTATAAGTTTTGAAAGAGCAGTTTTAAAGAGTCTGAATTCATCATTATTTATCAGGTAGCGTAGGGCAATTACAACTGCGAATAAATCCTGCTTGCCGTATACATAGTGATTATTGTTTTGATTGATTTGAAGCTTTTGGTGTAGCAGGGTATCAGGAATTGTCTCGTTTATTCTGAATGAAAACAGACGCTCCCCATGGGCACATACATTACGGCATTTGCCTATAATGTTGATAAACTGATGCAATTGTTTTTCTGAAACATTCTGAAAGTTTTTGCTGATTTTGGCTCTAATATCAGTAGTTGCATATTGATACATTTTGGAAATCTGCCCAAATGTTAAAGCATTTGTTGCAACCCATAATGGTACATTGTGATATGTATTGACTGAATGCTCAATATAGGCATATTTGCTAGGTGTAGCAATAACTTTTTGTAATGAATGAGTCAGGCGAAGCAGTTCACGATGGTTCTTTCTGGTGTGATTATAATTATTTATATCAAGATACATGGACTGCTGTTCACCATATTTTTCACAGAAGTGATAGGAAAACATGGATTTTATATGGCGTTCTACATGAAGAATGTATTTCAGAAATAAAGTGCGCAACTCTTCATCAAAGTAGTAGAAAGAAACCAATTCATCAAAAGTAACGCCATGAATATATTTATTTGACGGAGCATGTTTGAAAAGAGATTTGTATCCGCCTATTAGAGAATAGTAGCTGAGTTCTTCCAGTTTTTTAGTGGCATATTCGTGATTAGGAATAGCAAGTTGTTTGTCATATTCAAGAATATGTAGTTGCTGCTCATAGGTGAGAAAGTTTTTTGCCATATAGTATTTCCTTTCTGAAACAGGCATAAAAAAAGTGGAGCCCACGCATGGAACTCCACCGGCTACGGGCATCGCAAGTTTCCGTAGCACAACCACTACATGTAATATACCATTGATATCCATTGATGTCAAACAGCATTTTGTTAGCAGCAATAATAGTTTATGCGTTTCTGCGTGTGATATTCTTATTTTATATCTTCTAGTCATTCGGATTATTCAGATAATCATTATTTTGAAAAATATAGTTATCATATGCTGAAATAATGATATCTGAAATAACTATAAGTATTATAACACAAAACAAACATATGTTCTATATGTTTTGCATTTTTTAAAACATTTGTGAGAGATGCAGAAAGGCTTGGACTTTGTTGATATTTTTGTAACAGGAGCACAGATATATAGGGGTTAAAGGTGTGTTGTGGGAGTAAGCAAGAAGCTGCTGAATTATTAACTTGACAATGGTTAGTGGGTTTTAAGGATTTCTGGCTGCCAGATTATCATGGAAGGGTTATATAGAATTCTGATGTGCAGATTTTAATATGCAGGTTTAATGTGTCAAAGACGCATTGAAACGGGAAAACATTTATGATAAAATAAAAATCAATATTGAATATGAAGCAGCACCGCCGGACAGCGGGGCTGAATAAGGAGGATATAATGGAGCAGTATAAGCAGGAATTTATAGATTTCATGGTAGAGAGTGATGTGTTAAAGTTTGGAGATTTTACTTTAAAGAGTGGAAGAAAGTCACCTTTCTTCATGAACGCAGGTGCGTATGTTACAGGAACACAGCTTGCAAGACTTGGTGAGTATTATGCAAAGGCTATTCATGAAACATATGGTGATGATTTTGATGTACTGTTCGGACCAGCATATAAGGGAATTCCAATCAGCGTAGTTACAGCAGTTGCATATGCAAAGCTTTACGGCAAGGAAGTAAGATACTGCTCAGACCGTAAGGAAGAGAAGGACCATGGTGCTGATAAGGGCGGATTTCTCGGAAGCAAGTTAAAGGATGGCGACAGAGTCATTATGATAGAAGATGTAACAACATCCGGTAAGTCGATGGAAGAGACAGTTCCTAAGGTAAGAGGGGCAGCAGATGTTACTATTGTAGGACTTATGGTTTCACTTAACCGTATGGAAGTAGGCCTTGGCGGAAAGGTGAGTGCGCTTGAGGAGATTAAGGAAAGATACGGTTTCCCAACAAGTGCAATTGTATCTATGGCAGATGTTGTAGAACACCTTTACAATAAAGAGTGTGAGGGTAAGGTAGTTATTGATGATGCACTAAAAGCAGCAATTGACAAGTATTACGCAGAATATGGTGTTAAGAACGCATAAAACTGATGTTAATGGAGGGTTAACTATGGAAGAGAATCTTTATAAGAAATTAAAGTCAGTAGGAGCTTCTAATCTTGTATTTGGTATCCTGATAATACTCTTTGGTATCGGTGCAGGTGTAATGATGATTATTAATGGTGCAAGACTTCTTGCACACAGATCAGATAGCTTATTCTAGTGAAGGGGAACTGCCTGGTGGGTTAATTATGCCTGCCGGGCAGATTTGTTATGAAAAAGAAACATTATGTAACGCTTATAAAATGGGCGCTTTTTGTTATATATATGATTCTGCTCTTTTATGTAGTCTTTTTCGCAGAAGGAATGGGAAGGGCAGAGATAGCCAGCGGTTACAAATACAACCTTACACTGTTCACGGAAATCAGGCGCTATTGGCGTTATCTTGGACATTTTGACTCGCTTGGCTGGATAGCATTTCTTAATATAATTGGAAATGTGCTGGCATTCATACCATTTGGAATATTCGTGCCGTGGCTTTCCAATGGCAGAATTAATGTTTTTGCTACATTTGCATATGGATTCGCACTGTCGCTTACAATAGAAACAGTACAGCTTATATGTAAGGTCGGCTGCTTTGATGTTGATGACCTTGTGCTTAATGTACTGGGAGCATTGTGCGGTTATGCGGTATATGCGATAGCATACAGAATAGTTAAAATGTTTAGTAAAAAGGACAGGTGAAAAAATGAAACTTTTTAATAAATACAAGTTCTCTGATAAAAGTCAGGCACTTGGTGGTTTGATATCGACTGCGATGGGAATACTGTCATTGCTTTCTTTTGGTTACGGAGTGTATCTGTCTTTTAAAGCAGCAGGAGAAGGCGGCTTAAGAGTAGGAAGTCTTGGAATATTAAGTCTTATCCTTGCGGTAATCGGAACAGTAATCGGACTAATCAGCTTTAAGGAAGATAATAAATTTTATGGCTTATCAAGACTTGGCTCGATGATGTGCGGAATAATAGCCGTATTTATGATAGCAGTATTCTTAATGGGAATATAATCCTTATCAGAGCAGAAGGAGAAAGAAATTGTTTAATGATAATGTAGAAGAGCGTTACGCTCTTGCAATAGAAAGAATTAAAGAGATTGCAGAGGAGCCGGGGCTTAAGACGGATGGGTTTGCAGATTATTTCAAATGTATCGCTGCATTTATTCTTAAGATGGATAAGCTTGCGGCTGACTTAAAAGCTGATGTTTTCAGAGATTGTTCACTTGAAGAGTATAAGAATGTGAATACAGGACTGTATGAAGATGTAATTGGCAAGGCTTATGAGACAAGCTACGCTAATCCGGCATATGCAGCTTCAAAGTTAGGGCTTTCAGAGGGAAGGCTTTTGTCATTCCTTTACGTTGAGATAAGAGGAATGATTGTGTATGCATATGAAGGCAGAATGGCAGAAATGACAGCACTTATGGAGCTTTTTGTTGAAGTGTACTGCATGTGTGCATCGACTGAGGAAGACAGTGGAAAGCCAGATTATAAGCAGATGAAAGAGTCTGTATACTGGTATGTTAGTGATTACAGTGATGACCTTATGGAGTACCGGGTAAGAGAGCTGTTAGACCCTGAACTTGATTTTGCAACTAAGATAATTATGGAGTCTGACCTTACAGATGTAAGATATCTGTACAGATTCGGTGAGTATGTCACAGACAATGAGATTAAGACAGCAGAGTATCTTAGTTCGCTCAGTGAAGAAGAAATCCAGAAGATGGCGGACACATTTACAGAAGGGTACAGAATCGGATTCGAGCTTACAGGCAAGGATTTGTCTAAGAAGAAAACAGTTAATATAAGATACTGTCTGGGATTTGAAAGACTTGTGAGGGCTGAGATTAAGAATTTTGAAAAGCTTGGACTTAAGCCTACAATATACAGGGCAGCGGTCAACACGATTAATAAAAGACTTAACATTAAGGTTGGCTATTACGGAGCTAATCCTAACAAGCAGATGGATTTCGACCATCGTTTTGACAATGCACTTTATATGGATGGCGAATTTGTTGAGAGAAAGACTGGTGCATTAAAGCTTGCATATGAGAAGAACAAAGAGCTTGCAGCGGTGCATGGTGGACCTGCTGTTATGGAGGTGTTTGGTGAAGTGCCATTTGAGCCACAGATTAAGAGTGAGGCTTTAACACTTGATGCAAAGCAGCAGAAGCTTTCTGTGAAATACAGCAATGACGCGGGAAGCATTGTTAATGAGTATATCAAAGGCGAAGAGAGAAGCTTTACAATAATTGCTTATCCGATACCAGAGATTGGCGAGAATTTTGAGGAAATATTCGAGGGTACTGTTAAGATTAATACCCTTGATTATAACAAATATAAAGCTATCCAGCAGGCACTTATTGATGTACTTGATACAGCACAGTATGTTGAGGTTAAAGGAGCTAACGGAAACTGCACAGACATGAAGGTTTCTATTATGAAGATAACCGACCATAAGACGCAGACTGTATTTGAGAACTGTCTTGCGGACGTTAATATTCCGCTTGGAGAAGTATTTACATCGCCTGTGCTTAAGAAAACAACAGGTGTGCTTAATGTGAGCAGTGTATATCTTAATGATATTAAGTTCAATAATCTTACGGTATGGTTTGAGGATGGATTTGTTAAGGACTACACATGCACTAACTTTGATGATGAAGCTAAGAATAGAGAGCTTTTCAAGGCAAATGTGTTATATGACCATGAAACTTTACCACTCGGAGAGTTTGCTATAGGAACTAACACTACAGCATATGTGTTTGCCAATAAGCATGATATTGTGTATAAGCTTCCGATTCTTATTGTTGAAAAGATGGGACCACATTTTGCAGTCGGTGACACATGCTATTCAAGGGCAGAAGATGTGTATGTAACTAATCCGGACGGCAAGGAGATTATCTCAAGGGATAATGAGGTTTCACTTCTTCGTAAGACAGAGCCGGACAAGGCTTATTATAACTGTCACACCGATATTACCATTCCGTATGATGAGATTGGTAATATTACTGTTGTGGCAGAGGATGGAACAAGAACAGACTTGATTAAGAACGGCAGATTCGTGCTTGATGGCACGCTTGCACTTAATGATGCATTTTTAACAGAATCATAAATATATAATTGTAAGCTGTAAACAGGCTTTATCTTGACGCAAAGTTTAAAACAAAGTACAATGATAATTAGTGTTTTCACTAATTTTAATATTATATCTATCGGACATAGGAGGTTAATATGGCTTTAGTAGGAATTGTTATGGGAAGTGACTCTGATATGCCTGTTATGGCAAAGGCAGCAGACATTCTTGAACAGTTAGGAATTTCGTATGAGATGACAATTATCTCAGCACACAGAGAGCCTGACGTATTCTTTGAATACGCTAAGAGTGCAGAGGAGAAGGGATTTAAGGTTATTATTGCAGGTGCAGGTATGGCAGCACATCTTCCGGGTATGTGCGCAGCTATTTTCCCAATGCCTGTTATTGGTATTCCAATGCACACAACATCACTAGGCGGTAGAGATTCATTATATTCAATAGTACAGATGCCTACAGGTATTCCGGTTGCAACTGTTGCTATTAACGGCGGTGCCAATGCAGGTATTCTTGCAGCCAAGATTCTTGCAACATCTGATGCAGCACTTCTTGAAAGACTTAAGGATTATACTAAGAATCTTAAGGAAAGTGTTCAGAAGAAGGATGCCAGACTTCAGGAAGTCGGCTATAAGAATTATTAATTAGTAACTGAATAGTTACATTAACTTACATTTATCATAATATTGAAGGAGAAAGAATCATGGATTACAAGAAATCTGGAGTTGATATTGAAGCAGGTTACAAGTCAGTTGAGTTAATGAAAGAGGCTGTTAAGTCTACTATGAGAGAAGAAGTGTTAGGCGGAATTGGCGGATTCTCAGGTGCATTTTCACTCGCTAAGATTAAGGAGATGGAAGAGCCTGTATTACTTTCAGGAACTGACGGATGTGGAACTAAGGTTAAGTTAGCTTTCATTATGGACAAGCATGATACTATCGGTATTGATGCAGTTGCTATGTGTGTTAACGATGTTGTATGTGCTGGTGGAGAGCCACTCTTCTTCCTTGATTACATTGCATGCGGCAAGAATTATCCAGAAAAGATTGCTACTATCGTTGGTGGTGTTGCAGAAGGTTGCAGACAGTCTGAATGTGCACTTATCGGTGGTGAGACAGCAGAGCATCCGGGACTTATGCCACAGGATGAATATGATCTTGCAGGATTTGCTGTAGGTGTTGTTGATAAGAAGGACCTTATTACAGGCGAGAACATCAAGCCGGGTGATACTCTTATCGGTATTGCTTCAAGCGGCGTACACAGCAATGGATTCTCACTTGTAAGAAGCGTATTTACAATGACAGAGGAATCTCTTAATACATATTACGATTCACTTGGAAAGACATTAGGAGAGGCATTACTTGCTCCAACTAAGATATATGTTAAGACAATGAAGGAAATCAAGAAGGCAGGCGTTAAGGTTAAGGGCTGCAGCCATATCACAGGTGGTGGTTTCTATGAAAATGTACCTAGAATGCTTCCAGACGGTGTTAAGGCAGTAATTAAGAAGGACAGCTACGAAGTACCACCAATCTTTAAGATGCTTGCAGAAGATGGCAATATCGAAGAGCATATGATGTATAATACATTTAACATGGGTATCGGTCTTGTACTTGCCGTTGATCCTGCTGATGTTGATACAGTTATGGCAGCAGTTAAGGCTGCAGGTGAGACTCCATATGTTATCGGAAGCATTGAAGCTGGCGAGAAGGGAGTTACTTTATGCTAAGAGTTGCAGTTATGGTTTCCGGAGGCGGAACTAATCTTCAGGCTATTATCGATGCTGTTAAGGATGGAACAATCACTAACACAGAGCTTGTAGCAGTTATAAGCAATAATGCCGGAGCATATGCACTCACAAGAGCTAAGGATAACAATATTCCAGCATATTGCATATCACCTAAGGATTATGAAAGCAGAGATGCATTTAACGATGCATTGCTTGATAAAGTGAATGAGCTTAATGTTGACCTTATAGTACTCGCAGGATTCCTTGTAAGAATCCCAGAGAAAATGGTTCATCAGTACAGCCACAGAATTATTAATATTCATCCATCACTTATACCTTCATTCTGCGGAGTTGGTTTCTATGGACTCAAGGTTCATGAAGCAGCTCTGGCAAAGGGTGTTAAGGTATCAGGTGCAACTGTGCATTATGTAGATGAAGGAATGGATACAGGAGAGATTATTTTCCAGAAGGCAGTTGATGTACTTGATGGTGATACTCCTGAAACTCTTCAGAGAAGAATTATGGAGCAGGCTGAATGGAAGCTTCTTCCTAAGGCAATTAACAAGATTGCCAATGAACATGTTAATTAATGATTACTGACTAAGTATATAGATAATGATATGCGGAGGAATTAAGATGAAAGTATTAGTTGTAGGCAGCGGCGGAAGAGAGCATGCAATATGCTGGAAGTTAAGCAAGAGTCCTAAGGTTGACAAGATATACTGTGCACCGGGTAATGCGGGAATTGCAGAGCTTGCAGAGTGTGTTGATATTAAGGCAATGGAGTTTGAGAAGCTTGTAGCATTTGCTAAGGAAAACAGTATTGACCTTACTGTTATCGGTATGGACGACCCACTTGTCGGCGGTGTTGTTGATGTATTCGAGGCAGAGGGCTTAAGAGTATTCGGACCAAGAAAGAATGCAGCTATTCTTGAAGGATCTAAGGCATTTTCTAAGGACCTTATGAAGAAATACAATATTCCAACAGCAGCTTATGAAACATTTACATCAGCCAAAGAGGCCAAGAAGTACCTTGAGACTGCTGAATATCCTATCGTTCTTAAGGCTGACGGACTTGCACTCGGCAAAGGCGTTCTTATATGTGAGAACAAAGAGGATGCACTTGCAGGTGTTGATGAGCTTATGCTTGACAAGAAGTTCGGAACAGCAGGTGATACAATTGTCATTGAGGAATTCATGACAGGCCGTGAGGTTTCAGTACTTTCATTTGTTGATGGTAATACAATTAAGATTATGTCATCAGCTCAGGATCATAAGAGAGCTAAGGATGGTGACCAGGGTCTTAATACAGGCGGAATGGGTAATTTTTCACCATCACCTTTCTACACTAAGGAAGTTGATGAGTTCTGTAAGAAATACATTTATCAGGCAACTGTTGATGCAATGAAGAGTGAGGGCAGACCATTTAAGGGAGTTATCTTCTTTGGACTTATGCTTACTCCAAAGGGACCAAAGGTTCTTGAGTACAATGCAAGATTTGGTGATCCTGAGGCACAGGTTGTTCTTCCTAGAATGAAGAATGATATTGTTGATGTATTTGAGGCTTGTATCGATGGAACTCTTGATAAGGTTGACCTTCAGTTTGAAGATAACGCATGTGTATGTGTAATTCTTGCTTCTGACGGATATCCACTCGCATATGAGAAGGGCTTCGAGATTAAGGGAATGGAAAACTTCAAGGGTAAGGATGATTATTTCTTATTCCATGCAGGTTCTAAATTCAACGAAGAAGGCAAGGTTGTAACTAACGGAGGACGAGTTCTCGGTGTTACAGCACTTGGCAAGGACCTTAAGGAAGCAAGAGCCAAGGCTTATGAAGCTACTGAATGGGTAGATTTCGATAACAAATATATGAGACATGATATTGGTAAGGCAATTGATGAAGCTTAATTAGTAACTGTTAAGAGTCAGGCAAAATGCGAAGCATTTTCGATACTGGCGGAAAATAGTTAGTATTAAAGAAAATGGGGGCAGATGGCTGGAGAATACCGGTTATCTGCCTTAGTGTGTAAATGAGGAGACAATTATGAAAATAACACCAGTTAAGGGTACTAATGATTATCTTCCTAATGAGGTTGAAATCAGGGATTACCTTCAGAATGAGATATTAAAGGTATATGTTGCTAATGGATTTGAACACATTACAACACCTATTATTGAGGATATTGAGAATCTTGATAAGAGTGATGGTGGTGAGAACTTAAATCTTATATTCAAGATTATGAAGAGAGGCGATAAGCTTGAGAAGGCTGTAAGTTCACTTCAGGAAAATCCTAAGACAGGAACAGCCTGTGAGAATGAAATTGCTGATATGGGATTAAGATATGACCTTACACTTCCGCTCAGCCGTTACTTTGCTAACAACAAGGACAAGCTCACTCTTCCTATGAAATGTATCCAGATGGACAGAGTGTACAGAGCTGAAAGACCACAGAAGGGCAGACTTCGTGAGTTTGTTCAGTGTGATATTGATATTATTGGCTCTGATTCTACAGATTCAGAGGTTGAACTTATTCTTACAACAACCAAGGCTCTTAAGGCTATTGGCATGAAGAATTTCAAGGTTAAGATTAACGACAGAAGACTTCTTCGTTCATTCCTTCAGAATTGTGGATTTACCGAGGATCAGCTTGACAGTGTGTGCATTACATTTGATAAGATGGATAAGGTCGGACTTGACGGTGTTAAGGCTGAGCTTACAGACAAGGGATTTGACGCTGCTGCAATTGAGAAGTTTATCGGATTCTTTGGAAGTGTTTCAAGTGCACAGGAGATAAGCCTTGAAAGTGTTGAAGCTATACTGGATGATAAAGCTCCAGCAGAAAGCGTAAGAGGAATTATCAACACTGTAAATGAGCTTTCAGGCGGTCAGTTTGATGTTGTATTTGACCTTTCTTTAGTAAGAGGTCAGGGTTACTATACAGGAACTGTATTTGAAGTTGAAAGCATTGACTTCAAGGGTGCTATTGCAGGCGGTGGAAGATATGACAATCTTATTGGAAAGTTCATAGGACAGCAGGTAAGCGCTGTTGGATTCTCAATCGGATTTGAGAGAATTTTCTCAATCCTTATGCAGAATGGCATTGAGACTAAGGCATCAGCAGACAAGATTGCTGTTATGTATGATGAGGGACAGGTTAAGGAAGCCTATGCAATAGCAGAAAAATACAGAGCAGAAGGTAAGGTATGCTCATTATATGTAAAGCCTAAGAAGATGGGTAAGTTCCTCGGAAAGCTTGAAGAGCGTGGATATAAAGGATTTGTCAATGTCAGTAATGGGGACGAGATAAGCTTGTTCTAGTGAGTTTTATGGCGCAGCCTTTTTAAGGGCTGCGCTTATTGCTTCTATAAAGACGGAATATGTATATCTGTTGGCTGAATCATAGGTTATGTTGGTTGTGCCGGCTTCCATGACTTTAGCAGCAACTTCATCAAATGAAGTCGCCAGTTTAGGATACATAGTTGTGATTGATTCAGAAAGATTAACAAGTTCAATGCTGTTAATGTTAGAGGAATCAACTGTGACCTGGATATCAACGGGGTTGCCGTCTAACAGAATAGAGGCGGTATATACTCCGGGGCAGAATTTAGGAGCATCGGCATTATCAAGGGGTGTTTCGATATTAGAAGAAGCAGAAGCATTTACAGTGCTGCTCTTGGGTTTAGTAGTATTCCTGGAATCATCAGAACCATTGCTGCCAAGACGGATAACAGCGAATATAACAAAAGCTATTACAATAGCAGCGATAACCACTCCAATAAGGAGCTTTTTAAATGGAATAACAACAATTTTAGTCTGTCTCATCACAAAGAAACCTGCCCTTCATATTCATTATTACAAAATATATGGTATGGAGTGAGAGATTATGATTAAAATATAAAATGTGTTATACTATTAAAAATGTTTTAAGGGGAGTAACATATGTCATTACAATTAATTCTAGGCAGCTCTGGTGTGGGGAAATCGCACTATCTGTATACACATATAATTGAAGAGTCAATGAAGAATCCTGACAGGAATTATATAGTTGTTGTGCCGGAGCAGTATACTATGGCAATTCAGAAAAGACTGGTGTCCATGCACCCAAGAAAAGGAATCCTTAATATAGATGTCGTGAGTTTTGAAAGACTTGCGTATAAGGTGTTTGAGGAAGTGGGTGAAGACAATCTCGAAGTTCTTGATGATACAGGAAAGAATCTGATTATTAAAAGAGTTTTGGAGCAGAACAAGGATAGATTAAAATATTTTGGAAGTAATCTGTCTAATACAGGATTTGTGTCAGAGATGAAGTCTGTTATATCAGAAATGCTTCAGTATGATATCAAGCCGGATACTATGCAGGAGGCGGCAGGCGAAGCATACAGTGATTCAGAAGGAAGTGCAGCACTTCAATATAAGTTAGATGATATCGTGCTTGTATACAACGCATTTGCAGAGTACATAGATAAGAACTACATTACTAAAGAAGAAATACTTGATAAATTATGCAGCAAGGTTACAGAGTCAGAGAGAATAAAAAATTGTGAGATAGCATTTGACGGATTCACAGGATTTACTCCGGTTCAGTACAATTTACTGACAATTCTTTTATCAATGTGTCCGAAGATATATGTTTCTCTGACAATTGATGCATCTGAGCGTGAAAATTCAGTAAGAGGCAGGGAAGAACTTTTTTTCATGAGTAAGGACTGCGTATCAAAGCTTTATAAGATATGTGATGAAGAACATGTGAAAGTCCTTGAACCTGTGTATATTGCAGGAAAAGCAGTACCGGGAAAGAATATAATTGTAAATGTTAATTCAAGATTTAAGAATTCAGAAGAACTGGATTTCCTGGAACAGAATCTTTTCAGAAACAATTCGGGAAGATTTAATAAGAAGACTGACAATATCGTTATATATGAGGGAGCTGTTGCCAAGGAAGAATTAACATTTGCAGCAGGAGAAATAATAAGACTTACAAGACTGTGTGGATACAGATATAACGAGATTGCGATAGTTACTGCGGACATGGATGGCTACGGCAAACTGGCGGCTAATATATTAAAGCAGAACGATATACCATATTTCTTAGATTACAAGCGCCATGTGACGGACAATCCATTCATTGCGGCAATTAACGGTGCACTTGGAATAATAGAGAATAATTACAGCTATGACAGCATATTAGGATTCCTAAGAACCGGAATGAGCGGAATGGAGCGCGAAGATATTGATCTGTTAGACAATTACTGTGTTGCAGTTGGAATCAGAGGCAGGGGAAAATGGCATGAACCATGGATAAGAAAGTTCAGGGGAACAGTCAATAATACTGACCTTGAGAAGCTTAATTCACTAAGAACAATGATGACGGATATGTTGGATCCATTGGAAGAAGTGCTTAAGTCAAAGGAATCTGATGTTGCAGATATGGTAAAGGCTCTTTACGAATTCCTTGTGCGTGAAGATATGGAGCAGAAGGTAAGTGTGCTTAATGACAGCGAGTACACAGGTGATGAATATGCGCAGTTATATAAGAAAGTTATAGAAGTATTAGATAAAATGTATGCTCTTCTTGGAAGCGAGAAGGTTGGTATTAAAGAATTTAACAAGATACTTGCGTCAGGATTTCAGGAGATTAAGATAGGACTTATTCCGCAGACCAACGACTGCGTTGTTATCGGAGATATAGAAAGAACACGTCTTGACAATATCAAGGTCATGTTCTTTGTCGGAATTAATGACGGCAATGTACCTAAGAAGGCTGATTCAAGAAGTGTTCTGTCAGAAAGCGACAGGGAATATCTTGAAGATAAGGGGATTGTTATGTCCGCTTCTGTAAGGGAGAAAGCATTTACGCAGAGATTCTATCTGTATCTTATTATGACAAAGAGTGCGGAGAAGCTTTACATGTCATATGCGGTAAAAAACAGCGAGGGTGCGGCGCTGATGCCTTCATATATTATAAGAAGCATGAGAAAAATGTTTTCACATTGCCTTAAGTTATCTTACAAAGACACGGCACAGCAGAATTCTTATGTAACAATACCGCAGGCGGCTAACAGCTTTGATAATACTGAAATTGCTGCAAATGTAGATGAGGATATTATTGATTCACTTACTGGCGGCAGGCTTGTCGGAAGCGTCACATCTTTTGAGAACTTTGCAGAGTGCCCATTGAGGTATTACTTAAGGTATGGAGTTGATTTAAAGGAAAGGGAAGAATTCACATTTTCACCAGTAAACTTTGGCGTCGTGCTGCATGCGGTTATCCGTGAGGTGTGCGACGAAATCAAGAAAAACGGTGAGTCGTACTATCTGATATCAGATGAGAAGCGCCGCGAGATGGTAAAAAGAAGTGTCGCTGCAATTACTGACATATACCAGAACAGTATCCTTAAGGATTCAAGCCGTAATTCATTCATGATTAAGCGGATGGAAGATCTTGCAGACCGCACTGTATGGGCGATGGGTGAACAGTTAAAATGTGGTGATTTCGTGCCATTTGTATTCGAGCATAAGTTCAATATGGAAGTCGGAGACGGAGACAGAAAGCAGCTTATGAGCGGAACGATTGACCGCGTTGACATATGCGAAAACGGCACAGATGTGTATGTAAGAATTATCGATTACAAGACTGGAAAGAAGGATTTCAACATAGTAAAGACCTACTATGGAATTGATATCCAGCTTATGGTCTACATGGAAGCGGCGATGAAGCTTGTGGCAAAGATGCGTCCGGGTAAAAATGTGCTTCCTGCCGGAGTATTCTACTACAACATAAGCGACCCGATTGTATCTGCAACAAATGAGAGTGCAGAAGAGATAGAGGATAAGATTAAGGGTGAACTGCGTCTTAAAGGAATGGTTAATTCGGATAAGGATATTGCCGAGAAGATGGACAATACCGAGGGTACATCACTTAATATTCCGGTTAGCAGAAAGGCTGACGGCGGATTTGACTCACGAAGAAGCAAGGTGATGAACACAGAGCAGTTTAATATACTTGGAAGATTTGTTGATGCAAGGACGGTTGATACTGCGGACAGAATTGCAGGCGGTGATATAAGGAGAAGTCCTTATAAAGACGGACAGTTTTCAAGCTGTGACAGATGTCCTTATGGGGCGGTGTGCGGATTTTCTGTGGATTTGCCAGGCTGCAATTACAGAAAATTAAAGAAATTCGATGATGAAGTATTATGGAATAATATAAAGGAAGGGGTTGATGAGAATGGAAAGAAAATGGACACCGGCGCAGAAGAACGCGATTGATATAAGAGACTGTAATGTGCTGGTTTCGGCGGCTGCCGGTTCAGGAAAGACTGCTGTTCTGGTAGAGCGAATTATTTCCATGATTACAGACCCTGACAAGAATATAGATATAGACAGGCTGGTTGTTGTTACATTTACAAAGGCGGCAGCAGCCCAGATGAAAGACAAGATAAGAAAAGCACTTGATTCAATGCTTGACGAGAATCCGGGGGATGTGAACCTTTTAAGACAGATAACACTGCTTAACAATGCACAGATAACAACGATTGACAGTTTTTGTCTATGGATAATTAGAAATCATTTTCCGGAGGTTAATCTGGACCCGGGGTTCAGGATAATGGACGAGGGTGAGAAGAAGCTTATTGAAAATGATGTGATGGAAGATGTGCTTGAGGAATTCTATGCCGAAGCAGATGAAGAATTCTTTAATCTTGTTGATGCATTTGGCATGGGACGGGACGATTCAGGGCTTGTGAGCATTATAGATAAAATATACCGTTTTTCTAGAAGCAATCCGTGGATTGATGAGTGGTTTGACGAGTGCATGTTAGTTTATGATGATGAGACTTACGATAATCCTGCAATTAAGGAACTGTATGATTCAATTAAAAATGCACTTCTTGATTACCGTGATAAATATAACAGATTAGTAGATATCTGTTCTGAGCCGACAGGACCAACAGCATATACAGGTGCTTTGCAGTCTGACCTGCTTGGAATTAATGAGATGATTAATTCACAGGATTTTGGAGAGCTTGGCAGAAGAATAAGAATATTTTCATTTGAAGCCCTGTCAAGAAAGAAGGATGCAGGAGCAGACCCGGATATTAAGGAATATGTTAAGGGGCAGCGAAAGTTGTTTAAAGATTACATAGGACGGCTTAATGATAAGATATTCTTGAAAGATGATGAGGGAATATTTGCAGACATGCAGGGGGCAGGCATCCAGATACGGACTTTACTTAAAGTGGCAAAAGTGTATGCCAAGCGTGTTTCAGAGGTGAAGCGAGAGAAGGGTATAATTGATTTTAATGACATGGAACATCTTGCACTTTCAATACTTGTAAAGAAAGAAGATGGAAAGCTTGTGTACACAGAGACCGCCGACAAGCTTGCAAACAGATTTGAAGAGATACTGATAGACGAGTATCAGGATTCCAACCAGCTGCAGGAGGTTATTCTTAATGCGGTGTCGAAGACGAGACTGACAGGGGAGAATAATAATATATACATGGTTGGAGATGTAAAGCAGAGCATATACAAGTTCCGTCTTGCCTGCCCGGAGCTTTTCATAGAGAAGTACGATACATACGGCGAGACTGGTGATAATGTAAGAATTGAATTACAGAAGAATTTCCGAAGTCGTGAAAATGTGCTTGAATGTGCCAATGATGTGTTCAGTCATATTATGAATAAGAATTTTTCAGGAATCGGGTATGACGAATCGGTAAGGCTTAATGCAGGATTTCCATATCCTGAATATAGTGACAGTAATTACGGTGATGAAGCCAACAAGAGTACAGACGTTATTCTTATATCTTCAGAGAATGAAGAAGAAGCTACGACAAGAGAGCTTGAGGCAGACAGGCTTGCAAAGCTGATTGAGGGAATAGTTGCTTCTGGCATAAATGTATATGATTCAGATGAGAATATATACAGACCGGCAGAATACAGGGATATTGTAATTCTTACAAGGTCAGTTACAGGCTGGGCAGATACATTTGCAGATGCCCTGATGGACAGGGGAATACCGGCGTATACAGATTCGTCAACAGGATATTTCAGCGTGCGTGAGATACAGGTAATCTTAAGTATGCTTACAATAGTAGATAATCCGGTTCAGGAGATAAGCCTCGCGGCGGCAATGATGTCTTATTTTGGAGGATTTACGGCAGCAGATCTTGGACTGGTGAGAAAGCTTGGCAGAGAGCATGCAGATAAGAATGTGCATAATAATCTGTATGAACATCTGAAAGTAGTTGCAGCACTTGGCGAAGCTGGGAAGATGCAGGAATCGGATGTTAAGCAGCTGCCCGGCAAATGTGCATTATTTCTTGCAAAGCTCACAGAATACCGTGACAAGAGCAGTGTTGAGTCACTATATGATCTGTGCTGGGAGATGATATATGATTCAGGCTACTACGATTATGTGGGAACAATGCCTGCCGGAGCGCAGAGACAGGCTAACTTAAATGTCCTGCTGGAAAGAGCAGCGGGATATGGAAAGTCAAGTTATTCAGGTCTGTTTAATTTCTTAAGATATATTGAAAGACTTAAGAAGTTTGACGAAGATTTTGCAGAGGGGGCTGCCAGCCTTGACAATGAGAATCTTGTAAGAATTATGAGTATTCATAAGAGCAAAGGTCTGGAATTTCCGATTGTAATACTTGCTGGAGCACATAAGAACATTAACTTTATGGATGCAACAGCACCGGTTCTTGTAGACCAGAACTTAGGAATTGCAGTTGATTATGTTGACCTTGAAAGAAGAACCAAGACACCTACCATAATAAAAGGTGCCATGGCAAGAAGAATTGTAAGGGAGTCGATATCAGAAGAAGAGAGACTTCTCTATGTTGCAATGACAAGAGCAAGAGAAAAACTGATAATCACTGGAGTTGTAAAAGATGCAGACAAGACACTTGAGAAATACAGGGGAAGTGCAAAGCAGCTTGAAGCAGATGGAATGTTGTCTTTCGCAGACAGTGAAAATATAAAGAACTATCTTGATATGATAATGCCGGTGTGCCTTATGGATTCAGATAAATTGAAAGGCAGCTTTAAAGTTATGGTTGATGACGGAGAGGATTTCTGGGCTGATGCGGATGAATCCGGTGAGATGGCTGGTGCAGCGAATGTTGCTGGAATCGGGGAGCTGGCTGATGAAATTAAGGAAGCTGTGTCTTATCCTTTATTAGATGAGCTTCCAGAGTATGTTCCTGATGATAACGCAGCCGGAAAGATGAAGCTGACGGTTTCGCAGCTTAAGGCTATGCAGGCGGATGATGATTCAGAGGAAAATGCTTACATGGATGAATCTGTGAAGACAGCACTTAAAAAGGAAGCATGTGATGAGACAAACAGTATAATTCCAAAGTTCATAAGCGGTGAGGAAGTGCAGCTTGCTGCTAATGAGCGTGGTAGCGCATATCACAGGGTTATGGAATGTCTTGACTATTCAGTGAGTGTGAACCTTGATGGAGTTAAAGCTGATATTAACAGAATGTTAGAAACCGGAAAGATGAATGAATTACAGGTGAAAAGTGTCAATCCGTGGGATATATATACATTTGTACAATCAGATACAGGTAGGAGAGTTGCAAATGCAGTGAACTGTGGCAGTGTCAGAAGAGAACAGCCTTTTGTATTTGAGTACGAAGGACAGCTTATACAGGGTATAATCGACTTGTATTTTGAAGAGGACGGAGAATTTGTGCTTGTGGATTATAAGACAGACAGAGTTATGAAAGGCGAAGCGGGCGAAAAAGAACTTGTGAGAAGATATGCAATCCAGCTTGATTATTATGCAAAAGCATTGACACAGCTTACCGGGAAAAAGGTCAAAGAAAAGATAATATATTCATTTGCTTTAGGAAAGGGATTAAGTGTATATTAAACCATTGCATAATTAAGAATCATGTTATATAATAAAATGACATATGAGATTATACTGCCGATGCAGGCTGAATTAGGAGGATATAATGACAAGAACATACGCTGTTAAGTATAAGAGTAAGTCTAAAATGTTGACAACACCAGAGCTGGTTGCACAGACAGAGGAAGATATCAAGGCATTAGAGCTTGTAAAGGATGTTGTTATCAAAGAGGATGGACAGGTTGTTACTGTTGAAGTTGAAAATGAGGAAGACTTTGAGCCAGTTATGGACAGAGTAATCAACATTTTCAGAAGAATTGATGACAAGTCTGAGGTTTCATACAAGTTCGGTCTTAACCGCGAATAATTAGACTATTAATCAGAGTAAGCCTGTGAAGCTAAGACTGCGTCACAGGCTTATATTATGTATATGCCAGAGCAGACATTAATTATTTGATAAGCTATGTATTATGTGATATAAAGGAGTAAAACAGTGAGTTTAGAAAGTGAAATCAAGAAAAGAAGGACATTTGCCATTATCTCTCACCCGGATGCTGGTAAGACAACATTAACAGAGAAGTTCCTGCTTTATGGAGGAGCTATTAACCTTGCAGGTTCTGTAAAGGGTAAGAAAACTGCAAAGCATGCAGTTTCCGACTGGATGGAGATTGAGAAGGAAAGAGGTATTTCGGTAACTTCTTCTGTTCTTCAGTTTAACTATGAAGGTTACTGTATTAATATCCTTGATACTCCGGGACATCAGGATTTCTCAGAGGATACTTATAGAACTCTTATGGCGGCAGATTCTGCGGTCATGGTTATTGATGCTTCTAAGGGCGTTGAGAAACAGACTATTAAGCTTTTTAAAGTATGTGTTATGAGACACATCCCTATATTTACATTTATCAATAAGATGGATAGAGAAGCTAATGACCCATTTGAGCTTCTTGATGAGATTGAGAGCGTACTTGGAATTGCTACATGTCCAATTAACTGGCCTATCGGCTGCGGTAAGGAATTCAAGGGCGTGTATGATCGTAAAGAGAAAAATGTTTCTTTATTCAAGGCAGCCATGAATGGGCAGAAGGAAGTTGATACTGAGATTGTTGACGCATCAGACGAGTCTGTTCTTAAGGATAGAATTGGTGATGCTTTCTATGACAAGCTTCAGGAAGATATTGAACTGTTAGACGGAGCAAGTGCAGAGTTTGACCAGGAGATGGTAAGTGCAGGTGACCTTACACCGGTATTCTTTGGTTCAGCGCTTACTAACTTTGGTGTTCAGACTTTCCTTGAACATTTCTTATCAATGACAACTTCACCGCTTCCAAGAAAGTCTGATCAGGGAATTATTGATCCGTTTACTGAGGATTTCTCAGCATTTGTATTCAAGATTCAGGCTAATATGAATAAAGCACACAGAGACAGAATTGCTTTCATGAGAATATGTTCAGGTAAGTTTGATGCAGGAATGGAAGCCAACCATGTACAGGGAGGCAAGAAGATAAGACTCAGTCAGCCTCAGCAGATGATGGCGGAGGAGAGACATATTGTAGATGAGGCATATGCAGGAGATATTATCGGTGTATTTGATCCGGGTATTTTTTCTATTGGTGATACAATATGCAAGTCTAATAAGAAATTTGCATTCGAGGGTATTCCTACATTTGCACCAGAACATTTTGCAAGAGTAAGACAGCTCGATACTATGAAGAGAAAGCAGTTTATCAAGGGTATTAACCAGATTGCACAGGAAGGTGCGATTCAGATTTTCCAGGAGTTTAATACAGGAATGGAAGAGATTATCGTGGGAGTTGTCGGTGTTCTTCAGTTTGAGGTTCTTGAATACCGTCTTAAGAATGAATACGGTGTTGATATCAGACTTGAGCCGCTTCCATATGAGCATATCCGCTGGATTGAGAATCCTGAGGAAATTGATGTGAACAGAATTGTTGGTACATCAGATATGAAGAAGATTAAAGACCTTAAGGGCAATCCGCTTCTTGTATTTGCCAATAGCTGGTCTGTTAATATGGTACTTGAGAGAAATGAGGGCTTAAAGCTTTCAGAATTTGGAAGAAACTAGTTATTACGATACATTTAGGAGTCAGGTGATTACATGAAATCAGGATACAAATGTAGTGTAAAAAGAATAGCGGCACTGGCAGTAATGGTATGTATGCTTGTGTTTGCCGGGCTTGCCTTTACATCTGTAGTTAATACAAAAGCGGAATCAGTCATAGCACAGGGACATGTTAATTATGATGTTACTAACCTTCGTATAAGAAAGTCACCTGTTACAGGAGGTGTTATCACCACAGTTGATGGCGGATTTAAGTTTGATATATATGAAGAAGTTAATACTGATTCAGGAACGGTGTGGTATAGCATAGGGTTTAATTATAACGGAAGTTATACAAGGGGGTATATTACTTCTGATTATACTACGATTGATAAAAGAATTGATTACAGGTCGGATGCAGATTTTGAGGAATATCTTAATTCACAGGGATTTCCTGCCAGTTATAAGGACAGCTTAAGGCAGCTTCATGCACAGTATCCTAACTGGGTGTTTGTTGCAGACCATAATGGAAAAGACTGGTCAGATGTGGTTGAAAACCAGAATGTAATCGGACGAAGCCTGATACATGGTTCGGCTATATCATCTTGGAAATCAGTGGCAGACGGATGTTATGACTGGGAATCAGGTGAATATACAGGATTGGAAGGAAGCTGGGTACAGGCCTCATCTGCTCTTGTAGAGTATGCCCTTGATCCTAGGAATTTCCTTAATGCTACTAATATTTTTATGTTTGAGAATCTTGCATTTGATGGTTCAGTACAGGATGCAGATGGTCTTGAAAGTATGACAGATGGTACATTTATGGAAAATTCAAGCCATGATCTTTCATACAATGGAAGAAGCTATACATATATAACAGGTCTGTTATATGCAGGGCAGGAATCAGGAGTCAGTCCATATCACCTAACATCAAGGATTTTACAGGAACAGGGATATGACGGACATGGAAGCAGTATTTCAGGAACACAGTCAGGATATAGCGGTTATTACAATTATTATAATATAGGTGCATCTCCAAGTGGAGGGTATACTGCTGTACAGAATGGATTAAGATATGCTTCAAAATCGGATTCGAGTCTTTTAAGACCATGGAATACGAGAATGAAATCTATAATTGGTGGTGCCATATTTATTGGCAAGAGTTATATCAATAAAGGTCAGGATACTCTGTATTATGAGAAGTTCGATATGACAGGAAGAGGACATCAGTATATGACTAATATACTGGCACCGAGAAGTGAATCTGTTAAGAGCGCACAGGGATACAGTGACAGTAATAAGGAAAGCATATCGTTTGTATTTAAGATACCTGTATATGAGAATATGCCTGAAAATGCATGTGCTATTCCGACAGGAGATGGAAGTCCTAATAACAGACTTAAGAACCTGTATGTTGATGGCTGGTCTCTGACGCCAACATTTAGTCTGTATACGACAGAATACAGCTTTATTGTTGATTATGAGACATCATCAGTGAATATTGGCGGTTCTGCGCTTGATTCATCAGCAAATGTAAGTGGTTTGGGAAAATATGAACTTTCAGTTGGAAGTAATGATATTAAAATAACAGTTACAGCGGCGAATGGTGATACACAGGATTATACAATAACTGTGGTAAGACAGGATAAAGCACCTGATCCTACGCCAGATCCGGAACCGGATAAACCTGATAATAGCGTAAGTTATCCGGGATTTTCTACAAATCTGTCTGTGGACGAGAGTACAAAATATATAAGTGGCATATCAGTTTCAAGCAGTGTCAGTGATGTACTTGATAAGATTAAAAACCAGGATGGCGCTTATTCTAAGGTTCTTAATAAGAATGGCAATGAAAAGGACGGAACTGTTGGGACAGGAGATATTCTTATAACATATAATTCTTCTGGCAATGAGGTCAGCAGATATGAGATTGTTATATATGGTGATGCAAATGGCGACGGAGATATTGATTTATTTGATTTTGCGCTTATAAAGAGAGCTTTATTGGGGATTTCTGAGCCATCAGGAATATATTGGAAAGCAGCTGACTGTAATAAAGATGGAGAACTTGATTTGTTTGATTTTGCTGTAGTAAAAAGATATATTCTTGGTATTGGAAATATAAGTCAGTAATTATTGTTAGAAAGGATGACTATGAATAAGATAAAGAAGTTAATTGCTTTTATAAGCATATTGGTTATGAGTATAATGCTGATTCCGGTAAATTATGCGAAAGCTGATGAAACAGCCAGAATATCAATCAGTTCAGTGAGTGGAACCGTAGGTGATAAAGTGACAGTTACTCTTACTGTGTCAGCTTCTGATAGTATAGATGCGGCGGCAATACCTGTATCATATGATAATTCAATTATAAAACCGGTGTCTTCAGGCAATAGCGGTGTTGTATCGTTTGCGCTTTTGGATGCATCAGCTTATGGTTCGACGGAATCAATATCAATGCAATTTGAAATTATTGCCGCAGGAACAACAACACTTAAGGTTGTGGGAGATGCGAAGATATCTGTAAATGGCGAAAGAGCGCAGGTTAGCAGTTCTTCAGGAACAGTCACAGCAAAGGCTCCAGCCAGCTATTCTTCAGATAATGCGCTTAAATCTTTACAGATAAGTCCGGGAACACTTTCACCAGCGTTTTCACCGGAGACAACAACATATAAAGCTACAGTAGATTCAGATGTTGAAGAACTGGTTGTCAGTGCTGTTGCTAATGATAGTGCGGCAAAGGTATCTATAAGTGGAAGAAGAATGGATCCGGGAAGCAATACCACTACAATTACAGTTACAGCAGAGGACGGTTCTGTAAGAAAGTATGTAATTTATACGACAAGACCAGAAACTAGTCAGGAGACAGCAACTGAAGCGCCTTCACAGACAGAAGTCCAGCAGGAAAGCTCATCACAGACACAGAATAGTGATGGGATTGTTACTATAGATGGAAAGAAATTCACAATTAGTCAGGATTATACAGCACATGAGCTGCCTGATGATTATGATACAGCAGAAATTGATTATAATGGCGGAAAGATAATTGCAGGAAAAGGCTTAAAAACAGGACTTATTCTTATGTATCTTGAAAGTGATAATGGTGAAGGAGACTTCTATGTGTATGATGAAAATGCAAAAACATTTTCACCATACAATACAGTTGATGAGCCACAGATAACATATGTAGTCCTTCCGATAACAGATTCGCTTAATAAACCGTCTGGATATACATTAACTAAGTTTACTATGAATGGAAAAGAAGTCCAGGTTCTTATTGATTCGGACAGGCAGTACTGTCTGTTTTACGGAGTAAGCTCTCTTGGTGAAAAGGGCTGGTTCAGATACAGGGTAAGTGATGCAACAATACAGGCTTATTCGATAGACAGAGGTGATATTGCCGGAACGGTAAATACATCCGGAAAAGATACAAAACCAGTGAATAACAAGGGCTATATTGTTGTTATATCAATCCTGTCTATTTTAATAGCTGCATTTGCAGCTGTTACGGGAATCCTTGGTTCTAAGCTTTCTAAGTTAAAGAAAGTATTTAATATGGCATCAAAAGATGGCGTTGACCTTGATTCATATACAGAAAAAGAGATTGATGAGTATGATCTTGGGGAATATGAGGATGATGATGACGAAGACATTGACCAGGTATCAGACAAGATTTTATATGGGGATGATAAGTCTGGGGAAAACGATGTCGAGGAATTAAAACTTTTTGATATTGATGATGATAAATAAATAACTAAAAAGCCTTAGTGAAAATGTGATGCTCAGATTACATTTTCCTAAGGCTTTTTCTTATTCTTCCGGAAGTGACCAGTTTTCTGCATGATTATAATAGTCGGCGGACATTTCACTAAATTGGGCGGACATGTATGAATCATCTGTTGCTGCGGAAAGTTCCTCATAACATTTGCCGAGTAAAGACAATGGCTTGTTTCCGCTGCTTGCCACATCAAGTATGCTTTCTGTCTCAAATGCAGCATTATACAGCCACAACACAGCTTCTTCATAGTCTGTCTGGTTCATGTAAAATGTTCCGAGAATCAGACACATTTCAGCAGGAGGATTGTCGGCAACTGCTTTTAAAGTGGTCTTAAAGAATGCGTCAGTGTCACCGTCTGCCATATATATCTTAGCAAGAATACAGTTGATTTCTTTCATTAAATCATTGCTTCTGCCTTCTTTGGAAAGAATATTTTCAAATATATCCCTGAAAGCAATAAAGTCGGAATCTTCACCGGATATAAGAAGTTCTTTGCACAGCATGGTGACTACATAATCCTCAATGTGGACTCCTTTTTCAAATGCTTTGAAATATGTTGAAAAGTCTCTTTTACTATGGTCGCACGCCTGCATGTGGAGAATTTCAATGTCGCTGTCATATACGATTGGAGTGAGCCGTACTGTTTCATGTATTGGCGAAATCCATGTGAACGGACGAAGCCTTTTGAAAAGCTTCGGACGGAGTTCTTTGTGTGCATTGTATACAGAATTGTATCCGGAAGCATTGACATAATACATCTGCACAATGTCTATCTCTGGAAGAAGCACATGTTTCAATTCTCTTAATGCGTAGTTGTTAGTATCATCAAGCACTTCGTCTGCGTCAGCACTGAATATGTATTCACATCCAGCTTTGGAAAATGCAAAATTTCTTGCGGCTGAAAAATCATTTATCCATTCAAAATCATATATTTTATCGGTGTAGTTAGCGGCGATTTCTTTAGTATTGTCAGTTGAGCCTGTGTCTACAATAATCAATTCATCATAAGTTCCTGCGTATGAATCAAGACACCTTGCAAGAATGTCCTGTTCGTTCTTTACAATCATGCACATGCTTATTGATATCATGTTTTTCTCCTGTTCTTAATTGGATTTATATAGGTTATATCGGTAAATGCCTTGATTTTTTTAGGTATTCGTAAGATACTTGATACCAATGATAACATATATCTGATACGAGGTACATAATGTCAAAAAAGAAATCTGTAGCAGAACCAGTTGAATATATAGACAGTCAGGCTTTTGACGCGGCGAAAGAGAAGATAATCGGTAAGAGCCATAATGACAAGGGAATAGGTACTTTGTCGGAAAAGACACTGCATGCAGTATTAAAAATGTATTATGAACCTGATGAGGATAATCATGAGGTTGCAATAGATGGTTATTTTGCAGATATATATAACGAGCATGGGATAATTGAGATTCAGACGAGACAGCTTAACAAGTTAAGGGATAAGTTGTCAGTGTTCCTGAATGAATATCAGGTAAGAGTTGTGTATCCAATGCCATATGAAAAGTATTTAAGCTGGATTGAGCCGGAAACGGGGAACATTACTTCCAGAAGGAAGTCTCCGAAGAGGTGTTCCATGTATGATGCGATGTTTGAACTGTATAAGATTAAAGCATTTTTAAAGAATCAGAATCTTAAGGTTACATTGCTGCTGATAGATATGGAAGAATATAAGCTTCTTAATGGCTGGAGTTACGATAAGAAGCGCGGAAGTGTGCGTTATGACCGCATTCCTGTTGGAATAAGAAAGATAGTTGAACTGGACTGTCCGCAGGATTATATGCAGTTTGTACCAGAGGGACTTGAGAAGAACTTTACTTCAGCGGATTTTGCAAATGCAGCGCATATTGACAGACAGACTGCTGCCAGTGTACTTGCAATGCTTAATTACATGGAACAGGTTAAAAGAGTCGGAAAGACAGGCAATGCCTATATATACGATATTGAAGAACATTATTGAATGGAGATAGTATGTACTCTGTAAATGGAAACTGCTTTCGAATATCTGTAAGAAATCTTGTGGAATTCATGTGTGCAGAAGGTGATATTGACAACAGGAATACAGGCAGCAATGATGTGAAAATCATGCAGGAGGGTGCAAGGATTCACAGGAAAATCCAGCACAGCATGGGAACTATGTATCATGCTGAAGTACCTTTAAAGATTGAGATACCGCTTGTATCTGACTTAGGGATTGAGTATGTATTACAGGTTGAAGGCAGGGCTGACGGTATTATTGCAGATATTAGTTATGATGAGGATGGCAATAAAGAGCCGGAGAGCGATGTAATAATTGATGAGATAAAGACTATGCAGGCAGATGTTTCCCTGCTGAAAGAACCTGTCTATGTGCATAAGGCGCAGGCACTGGTGTATGGCTATATATATGCAAGCCAGAAGAAGCTGTCAAAGATTGGAATTCAGATGACTTATGTTACTCCTGAGCCTGAGACAGTCAATAAGTTTCTGGAAGAATATACATTTGAAAGAATTGAAGAGTGGTTTAATAAGCTGATTACAGGCTTTAAGAGATGGACTGATTATACATTTGATGAAAGACTAAAAAGGACGGAATCAATCAGAGAACTTAAGTTTCCTTATGAATACAGGGAGGGGCAGAAGAATCTGTGCGTGAGTGTATACAGAGCTATTGAGGATAGTGCGAATCTGTATATTCAGGCACCTACAGGTGTCGGAAAGACGCTGTCTACTGTGTTCCCGGCTGTGCAGGCGTTAGGACAGCAGATGTCAGACAAGATATTTTACCTGACTTCAAAGACTATAACAAGGACTGTTGCGGAGGATACTTATGCCATTTTGAGGGATAACGGGCTTCATATGAGAACTGTTACTCTTACAGCGAAGGACAAAATATGTCCACTTGAGGAACGTAACTGCAACCCGGTGGCATGCCCATATGCCAAGGGGCATTTTGACAGAATTAATGATGCTGTGTATGACATTATAACGAGCCAGATGGTTATCGGAAGAGATAATGTCATGGAATATGCCAACAGACATAATGTCTGCCCGTTTGAGATGTCACTTGATGTTTCGTACTGGTGTGATGGAATTATATGTGATTATAATTATGTATTTGACCCGGATGCGTCGCTTAAGAGATATTTTGGCAATGGTGCGAAGGGTGATTATGTGTTTCTTGTGGATGAAGCACACAATCTTGTGGACAGGGCAAGAGAAATGTACAGTGCAGTGTTGAAAAAAGAAGATTTTCTTGCGGCTAAGAAGCTTGTTAAAGAGATGGACAAGCGCCTTGCGGCAGCACTTGATAAATGCAACAAACAGCTTTTAGAGTATAAGAGACAGTGTGATAAATATGTTGTCGTAGGCGGGCTTGGAACATTTCCAGCCAGTCTCGAACGTGTCATGGGACTTATGCAGAAATTTATGGAAAGGCATAAGGGTGAGCCTGTGACTAACGAGCTGCTCGAGTTTTTCTTTGCAGTGAGACATTTTCTTAATATGTATGACTGTGCTGATGAAAAATATGTTTATTATAATGAGCATGATAATGATGGAAACTTTCTTGTACATCTGTACTGCGTTGACCCGTCAGGCAACATAAGTGAGAGACTTTCACAGGGCAGAAGCACGGTATTTTTCTCAGCAACACTGCTTCCTGTTAATTATTTTAAGGAAATGCTTTCAGGCGATGTATCGGAAAGAGCGGTGTATGCACATTCATCTTTTGAGCCTGATAATAAGAGAATTGTCGTGGCAACTGATGTGACAAGCCGTTATACAAGAAGAAATGCAAGGGAATATGCCAAGGTACACGATTATATTATGCATATGATTTCTGGCAGAAGCGGCAGATATATGGTGTTCTTTCCGTCGTATTCTTACATGGAGAGTGTTCTTGAGTGCTTCAGGTGGGAAAATGGTGTTAATGTGGTCGAATGTGGTGGAGAAGATACATTTTTACCAGAAAGCTGTGTAAATGTGCTTGTGCAGGGAAGGTTTATGAAGGAGGCTGACAAGGAAAATTTCTTATCAGCATTTTACGAGGAACTTCCAGAAGGGGCTTCACTTGCAGGCTTCTGTGTGCTTGGAGGAATATTTTCCGAAGGAATTGACTTAAAGGATGAGAGCCTTATAGGTGCTGTAATTGTCGGAACTGGGATTCCGATGGTGTGCAGGGAGCGCAACATTTTAAGGGATTATTTTGATGAATTTGGCAAAAATGGATATTCGTATGCTTATGTTATTCCGGGAATGAATAAGGTGCTTCAGGCAGCAGGAAGGGTTATAAGGACGGATACGGATAAGGGAGTTATTGCACTTCTGGATGACAGATTTATGACTGGTGAATATGAGCGTATGTATCCTAGGGAGTGGAACAGGATATTTCCAGTCAGTCTGGGTAATGCTTATAAATGTATTAAGGATTTCTGGACGGAACAGGATATGTAGAGCATTGATAAAAAATGTACAATGTTAGAACTTGTAGTCGGACTGTATGTGTGATAGAATTTAGACAGATATTATTAAGGTCCGGATATATGATGATTTGTTTTGATTATGGGAGATGGGCTTATGCAGAACGTGGAAGAGATTAATAAGAATATAGAAAACAAAACTGTAGACAAGCAGGTCTGGCAGTCTCTGGGATTTGATGAATTACAGACTATTGAGATTATCAGAGGAATTGAGAATGGTGTTGATGTGAGTGTGTATTGCAAAGAGGAATTTAACGCTGCCCAGATGAAAGCATTAAGACTTGGTCTGGAAGAAAAACTTGATGTAAGCAGATTTGCAGATGCACAGTATGATTATATGCAGATGGAAGAACTGAAGCAGGCTGTGCGTAGCGGAATGAATATGGATGATATATGTAATCCTAAGTTCAGTCATTCTGTTATGAGAGAGATAAGGCTTGCATCAGAGCTTAATTATGATCTGACCAGGTATGCAAAGCTTGGTTATTCAGGAGAGGTATTAAGACAGATAAGACTTGCAAAAAAAGAAGATATTGACCTTACATTTTTTGTTGAGGATAATTATGATGAATATCAGCTCAATGAGATAAGGCTGGGAATACACAGCTGTGTCGACATAACTAAGTATCTGCTTCATGAATATAATGGGAAACAGATGGAACAGATTAGACTTGGACTTGAGGAAGGGATTGATGTTACTCCATATAACATGGTTGGATTTTCATCAGGACAGATGAAGCAGATAAGACTTGGACTTGAAGAAGGAATAGATGTTTCTGAATATGCAGATCCGTTTATTGATGCGGTAAGCATGAAAGAGGCAAGACACAGAATTTCTGATAAATGGAATGACGAGAAGCCTGCACTTAATGAATTGCAGTCACAGGAAATTCTTATGGGACTTACAAGCGGTGTAGATGTTTCTTTATATGCTGATCCAAGATATACCTTTAAAGAGATGGAGAAGATAAGACTTGCACTTGAGAGGGGAAGTAATCTGGATGGGCTGCTTAAGTATGGATGTTAAGATGCAGCTATTACAGTATAGTGTTTTGGCAATGAATGGATAAGACCTTCGGAAAGGGGGAACATCATGAGCAATACAGAGATAGTTAATGAAACAGCTGATATAGATGATATCGCGTTACATGAGGTTTATGTATATATTGCAGATGATAATATGAGCGCATCAGTCAGGCTTGGCAAATGTGATGAAGGATATACATATGATGAAGTCATGAATAAGCTATCGCTTAATGGAATTAAGACGGGAATAGACGAAGAAAAAATTCGATGGATGATTTCACAAAAAATATATGACCAGCCTGTTGAAATTGCTGTTGGTAAGCCTGTAAATACAGGAAAAGACGGATATTATGAATTCTTTTTTGATACTGATGCAATTAATAACAACAGACCAACAGTAAGAGAAGATGGTTCTATTGATTATTTTAACCAGAAGAGATTTGAAAAGGTTAATGAGGGGGATCTGCTGGCAAGATATCATGAGCCGACTAAAGGGGAATTTGGCTTCGACATATGCGGGAAGCTGCTTGTGCCTAAACCAGGAAAACCCAAGCCAAGACTGCATGGTAAGGGCTTTAAGACATCTGAGGATGGGAAAGAAACTTATGCTGCAATATCTGGAAAGATAGAATACTGCAACTATGATTTAAGTGTTGTTAATGTGTATGAGGTTAATGGTAATCTTGACATGAGTATGGGTAATATTGACTTTAACGGGGATGTTAATATTACGGGCAGTGTGAGAAGTGGTGTAACAGTTCATGCCATGGGAAGTATATATGTTGGAGGTTTCGTTGAGGGAGCAACACTTATTGCTGGGAAAGATATTGTATTAAAGGATGGTGTTAATACTAAGAATTCAGGAAAGATCGAGGCAGGGGGAAATATATCAGGCAGATTTTTTGAGAATACAGAGGTTATTGTCAAAGGAGACTTACAGTGTAATTATATTCTTAACTGCAGGGTGCTTACATATGGCAGGATATTTGTTGAGGGACCAATAGGTTCTATTATAGGTGGTGATGTAACTGGTGTTATGGGAATCAGTACTACATCATGTGGACATGAAAGCAATGTAAAGACTTTGTTGAGGGTTGGTTCGACCAAAGAAATCAGAAAAGAATATGCAGAACTTATTATGGAGCTTAAGGAAGTGGACGGACAGATTGAAACTTTTGAAATGGCTAATAAGAAGTTTGAGATGATTAAACAGAACATGCCTGAAAAGTATGATAGTAAAATGGCATTGAGAGTTACCCAGTCAAAGATTGTAAAGATGGCTCAGAAAGCCAAGCTTGAAGAAAAGAGCAAGGCATTATACAATCTTATAAGAGATTCAGAGAGAGCAGTTGTTAAAGTAAAGAATCATATGTATCCGGGAAGCAGGGTATATATGGATGATAAGACTTATATGCCAAGTTCTGTATTTTCACATATTATTGTTAAGAAGACGCCAAGCACGATTATTCTTAGGGATTATGATGAATAAGTATATTACAGGGAGAGTATTATGATAGAAGAAGTTGTTTCCGTTGAACTTCCGGTACATGAAAGGCTGGTAGTGAGAAAGAACAGGCTTATGAATGAAGAAACAGGGACGGATGTGCCTAGAATATCTATAGTTACAGGTACTCATGGGGATGAACTTGACGGACAGTATATCTGCTATGAGATTATCAGAAGGATTGAGAGAGAGAAGAATAAGCTTAAAGGAATTGTAGACATTTATCCAGATATTAATCCTCTTGGACTTGATACAGGTTCAAGAGGAATTCCTATGTTTGACCTTGATATGAACAGGGTGTTTCCTGGGGATAATAATGGAGCGATGGCTGAATATGTGGCAGCAGGCATTGTTGAAGATATTATTGGAAGTGACTTGTGTATTGACATCCATTCAAGCAATATATTTGTAAATGAGATGCCACAGGTAAGAATTAATGATGATACGCAGGAAAAGCTGCTTCCATATGCGAAGATGATGAATGCACAGTTTGTGTGGATATATTCGTCTATTACTGTGCTTGATGCAACTCTTGCCTACAGCCTTAATCATCTTGGTGTGCCTACTCTTGTTACAGAGATGGGAGTTGGAAACAGAATTACACCAAAGTATTGCAGGGATATTGTTGACGGTATATTTAATCTTATGTCTCATATGGGAATATGGGATGATGAGCCAAAGAATGTGAATGAGCCTATTATCTCTACAGAGGGTGAGGTTACATTTCTTACTGCTAAGGAAAGCGGAATATTTGTTTCGGCAGTTGATTCTATGGGAAGGATTGGAATTGGAACGCATATAGGAGATATTATTGAGCCTATTGAGGGAAGGATAATTCAGAGAATTGAATCGCCTACAGATGGAATTATATTTACATTAAGAGAGAATCCGGTGGTACATAAGGGGGCTCTTATAGCAAGAGTTTATGGTGGCAGATAATGAAGAAGGAAATTATTTATTCTTTAAAGGGTATATATAGAGAAGATTATCAGATAGAAGGCTACAGATTCGGTGGCGGTGAGAAGTCGGCATGTATTGTTGGTGCATTAAGAGGCAATGAGATACAGCAGCTGTATATATGTTCGCAGCTTGTTAAAGCACTTAAAGAGCTTGAGGCTCATGGTGCAATATCACACAATCATGAGATTCTTGTTATCCCATCTGTTAACAGATTTTCCATGAATGTTGGAAAGAGATTCTGGCCTACAGATAATTCTGATATTAACAGGGCTTTTCCTGGGGATGTTAATGGAGATACAACCAAGCAGATAGCAGGAACACTTTTTGACAGAATTAAGGGTTACAGTTATGGCATACATTTTGCGAGCTTTTATATGCCGGGTGATTTTATTCCTCATGTAAAGATGATGGATACAGGATTTCAGAGTGCAAGTCTTGCCAATCTGTTCGGACTTCAGTACGTTGTTATTAGAAAGCCGAAGCCAATGGATACAGTGACACTTAATTATAACTGGCAGATGAATGGTACTAATGCGTTTTCAATATATACTAACAGCACAGATATGATTGATGAGAAGTCTGCAAGACAGGCTGTGTCATCTGTTCTCAGGTTTTTAACCAGAATGGGAATTCTTAAGTACAACAATCACAGTGGATATATTGCAAGTGTTATCAATGAGTTTGATCTTATGGCAGTAAAGACTTATGATGCAGGATTTTACAAGAGACTTAAAGAGCCGGGTGACCCTGTATATCATGGAGAACTTATTGCACAGATTCTTGATCCATGCGAGGGTACTGTTAAGAGTGAGATAATATCACAGACAGACGGTATTGTTTTCTTCGCACATACAGGTCCTACCGTAATGGGTAATCAGGTTGTTTACAAGATAATAAGAAGAATGCATGAATAGTTGTTTGAAAATATGTTTTATTGTGATACAATGGTTAAATATTAATAATTAATATAACTAATCTCAGGAGGAAGATATGAGCGGCGTAAAGAGAGTTTTTGTCGAGAAAAAGAAACCATTTGCAGTTAATGCGAAAGAATTACTTGAGGAGATAGGAGGATATCTTGGAATAAAGACTATTACAGATGTAAGAGTTCTTATCCGTTATGATATTGAGAATCTTTCAGAAGAAACATATAAGAAAGCACTTACTACTGTTTTTTCTGAGCCACCGGTAGATGATGTTTATGAGGGAACATTTCCAGCGGGAAAGGATGATTTCGTGTTCTCTGTAGAGTATCTTCCAGGACAGTTCGACCAGAGAGCTGATTCTGCAGAACAGTGTGTTAAGTTCTTTAATGAGAATGAGACACCAGTTATCAAGACTGCTGTAACTTATGTATTGACAGGAACTGTTACTGATGAGGAGAAGAACAGGATTAAGGAACACTGCATTAACCCTGTTGATTCAAGACAGGCAGCAGAGGATATTCCAGAAACTTTAGTTACTGAGTTCAAGACTCCTGCTGATGTTATTTATTTTGACGGATTCAAGGATATGCCAGAGGATAAGTTAAAGGAATTATATGATTCTTTAGGACTTGCCATGACATTTAAGGATTTTAAGTTCATTCAGGAGCATTTTGCTGGTGTTGAGAAGCGTGATCCTTCTATGACTGAAATCAGAGTACTTGATACATACTGGTCAGATCATTGCCGTCACACAACATTTGCAACAGAGCTTACAGATGTTAAGTTTAAGGACGGATTCTACAAAGCCCCTATGGAAGCTACATATAACAAGTATCTTTCAGACAGAGCAGAAATATATAAGGACCGTAAGGACAAGTTCGTATGCCTTATGGACCTTGCACTTATGGGTGCTAAGAAGTTAAAGGCTGAGGGCAAGTTAGCTGATCAGGAAGAATCTGATGAGATTAATGCCTGCTCAATTGTTGTTCCGGTTGAGATCGATGGAAAGACAGAGGAATGGCTTGTTAACTTTAAGAATGAGACACATAACCATCCAACAGAGATTGAGCCATTTGGTGGCGCAGCAACTTGTCTAGGTGGTGCTATAAGAGATCCATTGTCAGGACGTACATATGTATATCAGGCAATGAGAATTACAGGTGCAGCAGACCCTACTGTTCCGGTATCAGAGACAATTCATGGAAAGCTTCCACAGAGAAAGCTTGTCACAGGTGCAGCTCACGGATACAGTTCATATGGTAACCAGATTGGACTTGCTACAGGATATGTTAAAGAAATCTATCATCCTGATTATGTTGCCAAGAGAATGGAGATTGGTGCAGTTATAGCTGCTGCTCCAAGAAGTGCAGTTAAGAGAGAGAATTCTGACCCGGGAGATATCATTATTCTTCTTGGTGGAAGAACAGGACGAGATGGATGTGGCGGAGCTACAGGTTCATCTAAGGTTCATACAGAGAAGTCTATTGAGGATTGTGGTGCTGAGGTTCAGAAGGGTAATGCTCCTACAGAGCGTAAGATGCAGAGACTCTTCAGAAGACCAGAGGTTACTAAGCTTATTAAGAAATGTAATGACTTTGGTGCAGGCGGTGTATCCGTTGCAATTGGTGAGCTTGCAGCAGGTCTTAAGGTAGATCTTGATAAAGTTCCTAAGAAGTATGAAGGTCTTGATGGAACAGAACTTGCTATATCAGAGTCTCAGGAGAGAATGGCAGTTGTAGTTGATCCTAAGGATGTTAAGGAATTCCTTCAGTATGCTGCTGAGGAGAACTTAGAGGCAGTTGAGGTAGCTGTTGTAACAGAAGAACCAAGGCTTGTTCTTAACTGGAGAGGCAAGGATATCGTTAATATTTCAAGAGCATTCCTTGATACTAATGGTGCTCATCAGGAGACTAAGGTTGTAGTTGATATTCCTTCACAGGAAGACGATTACCTTAAGCCGGTTAAGGTTACAGATGTACGCGGTAAGTGGTTAAAGACTTTAGCAGACCTTAACGAATGCTCACAGAAGGGACTTGTTGAGAGATTTGATGGTTCTATCGGAGCCGGTTCAGTATATATGCCATATGGTGGTAAATATCAGCTTACAGAGACACAGAGCATGGTTGCAAAGCTCCCAGTGCTTAAGGGTAAATGTGACACAGTAACTATGATGTCTTATGGATTTGATCCATATCTCTCATCATGGAGCCCATATCATGGAGCAATCTATGCTGTTACAGATTCTGTAGCTAAGATTGTTGCTGCCGGTGGTGATTTCAGTAAGATCAGATTCACATATCAGGAATACTTCAGAAGAATGACAGAAGATCCAGAAAGATGGAGCCAGCCATTTGCTGCACTTCTTGGTGCATATGAAGCACAGATGGGATTCGGACTTCCATCAATCGGTGGTAAGGACAGTATGTCAGGAACATTTGAACATATTGATGTTCCACCAACACTCTGCTCATTTGCTATTGATGTAGCTAAGGAAGGAGATATTATTACTCCTGAACTTAAGAAAGATGGTGATATATTAGTCAGATTTGATATTAAGAAGAATCAGTATGATCTTCCAGATTTCGAACAGGTTAAGGCACTCTACAGTGCAATACATGAGCTTATCCAGAAGAAGGCAATCGTATCTGCATATGTTCTTGATGCTAACGGACTTGTGCCAGCACTCAGCAAGATGGCATTTGGTAATAAGTTAGGTTTTGAGATCAGCGCAGACGTTAAGGAAGATGACCTCTTTGCACCAGCTTATGGCTGTATCGTTGCAGAAGTTCCAGCAGACAAGCTTAGTGAGATTACTACAGCTTATACTAAGGTTGGTACTGTTAAGGATAATGGTAAGTTCACATACAAGGAAGTTTCAATTAATGTAGAAGAAGCATTAAGCGTATGGGCTGATACCCTTGAGGGTGTATTCCCAACTAAGGCTTCTAAGGAAACTACACCGGTTGAAAGCAAGTTATATGAAGCACCAAGCGTACATGTATGCAAGAATAAGGTTGCCAAGCCAACAGTATTTATCCCGGTATTCCCAGGAACTAACTGTGAGTACGATAGTGCCAAGGCATTTGAAAGAGCCGGTGCTGATACAATCGTTAAGGTATTCAAGAACCTTGACGCTGAGAGTATCAGAGAGTCTGTAGATGAATTTGAGAAGGCTATTAACCAGGCACAGATTATTATGTTCCCTGGTGGATTCTCAGCAGGTGATGAACCAGATGGTTCTGCCAAGTTCTTTGCGACAGCATTCCGTAATGCCAAGATGAAGGAAGCAGTTGAGAAGCTGCTTAATGAGAGAGATGGTCTTGCACTTGGTATCTGTAATGGATTCCAGGCACTTATCAAGCTTGGTCTTGTACCTAACGGTAAGATTACAGGACAGGATGCACAGTCACCTACACTTACATTTAATACAATTAACCGTCATATATCTAAGATGGTATATACTAAGGTTGTCAGCAATTTAAGTCCATGGCTTGCTAATGCTGAACTTGGCGGAGTATACTGCAACCCAGCTTCACATGGTGAAGGAAGATTTGTTGCTCCTAAGGAATGGCTTGATAAGCTCTTTGCTAACGGACAGGTTGCTACACAGTACTGTGACCTTGACGGTAATGTATCTATGGATGAAGAGTGGAATATCAATGGTTCATACATGGCTATTGAAGGTATCACAAGCCCAGACGGAAGATGCTTCGGTAAGATGGCACATTCTGAGAGACGCGGTGACAGTGTTGCTATTAATATATATGGTGAGCAGGATATTAAGATATTCGAATCTGGTGTTAAGTACTTCAAGTAATACATAGAATATGTCAGCAGTGTGCCATTAGAATTGGAGGGGATATTATGGCAAGAGATAAAGTCAGCACAGATATATTATGGAAGGACAGGAAGAGAATTCTCTTCCTCGGACTTCCATGGTCATTTACAAGATACAGTGTATCTAAGGACAGATTCTTTATAAGCAAAGGATTTTTCAGCGTTAAAGATGATGAGGTAAGACTGTATCGTATTATGGATATTTCATTGGAGCGCTCATTCATGCAGAGACTTGTCGGAGTAGGAACTATTAAAGTATGCTCTGGAGACAAGACAATGGGTGACTTTGAGATTAAGAATATCAAGAGACCTAGGGCTACTAAGGAGCTATTATCAGATCTTGTGGAGAAGCAGAGAGATATCAAGAGAGTTGTCAATAGAGAGAATATGATTGACGGTCATGACCATTCAGATGGTCATACGGATATTGATGACTTTGACAATAATGATGATGATGCACCATTTGACAGATAATTTGTAAAAATGTATTGACAGCTATATAGAAAGATGATATTTTAATAGTTAGTTAAAGCTAACTGATGTAACGGGTATCCAGTTAGGATATCCGTTATTTTATAAATACGGGTTAGACAAAGCTAACAAGAGTAAGGTAAATGAAAGGATGAGAATATGAGCGTAGTTATTATTGGTGGAAATGAATGTATGGAACGCCAGTATCAGCAGATATGTAAGAAACACGGCTGCAAGGCGAAGGTATTTGTTAAGGAAAAAAGCGGATTTTCCAAGCAGATTGGAACACCCGATCTTATGATACTGTTTACTAATACGGTTTCTCATAAGATGGTTTTATCAGCTGTTACAGAGGCTAAGAAGAATGATGTAAATATAGTAAGAACACATTCAAGCAGTGCGGCATCGCTTACAAGTGTTTTAGAAACATATTTAAGCGAAAGCAGGGCATGCTGATAAAGAAGAGGATAAAGTGCAATATGGAAGGGAAAGAAAAATGGTCTGTACAGATGTATTGGGAAGAATTGAGCGGGAAGTTATAAAAGAGTGTTCTCCGACGCTTGCCGGATTAAAGACGGGCAACCTTTTTAATTACAGATATGATAATATATCTGATTTTAGGAAAGAGCTTGCAAGTGTAAACAGAAAACTTAACGCCAAAGGTGTGTATGTTACATTTTTAAAGCGAAATGAAAAGAGTGCACTTTTATATGTGTTCAGACCTGACAGATTAGAGAAGGATTTGTCACAGCCAGCAGTACAAAATGTACTGAAAACATTTGGATATACAGATTATAAAGTTGGAGCAAGCATCAAGCATCTTAAACAGAGAGTGGGGGAGAACACATGCTTTCCACATGAAATAGGATTGTTCTTAAGTTACCCGGTGGAAGATGTAATCCAGTTTATAAGACAAAAGGGCTGTAATTACAAATGTTGTGGGGTATGGAAGGTGTATTGTGATGAGGCATTTAGCCAGAAGATGTTTGCACGTTACAGAAAATGCACAGAAGTATATTTAAGAGTCTTTGACCGAGGCAGAAGCATATCTGCATTAACGGTTTAAGCATATAAAAAGTAAAAAAGGAGAGATTGGATAATGAGTAAAGTAGCAGTAGTTTATTGGAGTGGAACAGGTAATACAGAGACAATGGCTAACGCAGTTGCAGAAGGTGCTAAAGGAGCCGGAGCAGAGGTTGATGTACTTGTGGCAAATGATTTTAATTCAGGAAAGGTTGCTGAATATGATGGAATCGCATTCGGATGCCCGGCAATGGGAGCAGAGAATCTCGAAGAATCAGAGTTTGAGCCAATGTTCACAGAGGTAGAAGGAAGCCTTAGCGGTAAGAAAATTGCACTTTTCGGTTCATATGGATGGGGAAGCGGCGAATGGATGGCTGACTGGGAAGAAAGAAGCAAGGCTGCAGGGGCTGTTCTTGTAACAGACAGCGTAATCTGTCAGGAAGCACCAGATGATGATGCTGTTGAAAACTGCAAAAAACTTGGGGCAGCGTTAGCATAATTATTTATTGCCTGTAATATATTGAAAAGATTGCACATTTTGCCCCCTGGTTGGTTATATCAATCAGGGGTTAAATTGTTCTAAAAAATATTATAAAAATATAACAAAAGTTGTTGACATCTAATGACCATTAGAATATACTAACCAAGGTGGTAATGAAAAACATTATCAATATGCTAAAAAGAGGAGATGAGCTTATGCCATTAACTATGATTGATGAAGGAACTCCATACACAATCCAGCGGATTGGTGGAAAGGAAGAAATAAGACGTTTTCTTGAGAATCTTGGATTCGTTCCGGGAGCAGTAGTAACAGTTGTTTCTAAAGCTGGCGGTAATGTCATTGTTAACATTAAGGAATCAAGAGTTGCCATAGGAAAAGATATGGCTAATAAAATTATGGTATAAAGGACTGAATATGCCAGTTCTTATATAAAACTAAAATAAGAAGGAGATAAACTATGACTTTAAGAGATGTATCTGTAGGCCAGACTGTTAAAGTTACCAGGTTAAATGGTGATGGTCCGGTTAAGAGAAGAATTATGGATATGGGAATTACTAAGGGAGTTGAAGTCTATGTAAGAAAGGTAGCACCTTTGGGAGATCCTGTAGAGGTTACAGTAAGAGGCTATGAATTATCGCTTCGTAAAGCCGATGCCGAGATGATAGAGGTAGGCTGATTTTTTTTACATGCAGGTTAGCATAATCTAATTAATGTAAGAATTGTCAAATGTTTGTTAGTAAATACATAAACATTTATATAAAAGAAATGAGGTAGTCAAATGTCAATTAAAATTGCATTAGCAGGTAATCCAAACTGCGGTAAAACAACATTGTTTAATGCTTTGACCGGTTCTAATCAGTTCGTTGGTAACTGGCCAGGTGTTACAGTTGAGAAAAAGGAAGGTAAATTAAAGGGACATAAAGATGTAACTATCATGGATTTACCAGGTATTTATTCACTTTCTCCTTATACTCTTGAGGAGGTAGTAGCAAGAAATTATCTTATTAACGAAAGACCTGATGCAATCATCAATATCGTTGATGGTACTAACATTGAAAGAAACCTTTATCTTTCAACACAGATTATGGAACTGGGGATTCCAGTTATTATGGCTGTTAACATGGTCGATATCATGGAAAAGAACGGAGATAAGGTTGACCTTGCCAAGTTAGGAAAGAACCTTGGATGTGAAGCTGTTGAGATATCAGCTCTTAAGGGAACTGGCATTAAGGAAGCAGCAGAGAAGGCGGTTAAGCTTGCAGAGAGCAAGAAGCTCAATACAATTGCTCACAAGTTTGATGATAAGGTTGAGGCAGCTATATCTGCAGTAGAAGATAAGCTTGGTCTTGATATTGTTGAAGAACAGAAGAGATTCTTTGCTATCAAGCTTCTTGAGAAGGATGATAAGATTAAAGTTCTTATGAAGAATGTTCCAGATGTTTCAGCTGAGATTGAGACTCTTGAGAAAGAATTTGATGATGATACAGAGAGTATTATCACTAATGAAAGATATACATATATATCTTCAATTATCAGCGGATGCTTTGCAAAGAAGTCTGAGAAGAAGCTTTCTACGTCAGATAAGATTGATAGAATAGTTACTAACAGATTCTTAGCACTTCCAATATTTGCTGTTGTAATGTTCATCGTATACTATGTGTCAGTTACAACAGTTGGTACATGGGCAACAGACTGGGCTAATGATGGCGTGTTCGGAGATGGATGGCATCTCTTCGGAATTGGTACTTCAGCCTATGAAGAAGTAGCTGACGAGTATGGCGATTCTGATGCAATTATTTCATCATATATTGAAAGCCTTGGAGATAAGGGCGATGAGTACGCAGATGCTATTGATACAGAAGCAGATGATTATGATTCAGAAGCAGCAGTAGCAGCATTAAAGAAACTTGAAAACACAGTTCCAGCTAATCTTACATTAGATTATGATGTAGAAGATGAGGAAAATCTTAGCGTAACAACAGAGACAACAGATGCAGCCGGTGTTAAGGAAGCTATTGAACAGTGCATAGATAATGATGGTGCAGCTCCAGATCCTGCTAATTATGGTGTATGGGTTCCTGGTATCCCAGTGCTTCTTGAGTCAGGTCTTGATGCAATCGGTTGCGTAGACTGGTTAAAGGGTCTTATCCTTGATGGTATTGTAGCCGGTGTTGGTGCAGTACTTGGTTTCGTTCCACAGATGCTTGTATTATTCATATTCCTTGCATTCCTTGAGTCTTGTGGATATATGGCTCGTATAGCATTCATTATGGATAGAATTTTCCGTAAATTCGGTCTTTCAGGTAAGTCATTCATTCCAATGCTTATCGGTTCAGGTTGTGGTGTTCCTGGTATCATGGCTTCAAGAACAATTGAGAACGACAGAGACCGTAAGATGACAATTATGACAACAACATTTATTCCTTGTGGAGCTAAGCTTCCATTCATAGCAATGGTTGCCGGTGCTATCTTTGACGGAGCTCCTTGGGTTGCTCCATCAGCATACTTCCTTGGAATATTCTCAATTATCTGCTCAGGTATCATCTTGAAGAAGACAAAGTTATTCGTTGGAGATCCGGCACCATTCGTTATGGAGCTTCCGGCATACCATCTTCCAACAGTTGGTACAGTATTAAGAAGCATGTGGGAGCGTGGATGGTCATTCATCAAGAAGGCTGGAACAATCATCACACTTTCAACAATCATTATCTGGTTCACAACATACTTTGGATTTGTTGATGGAACATTTACAATGCTTGCAGATGATCAGATTGACTTCTCTATTCTTGGCAGAATTGGTAAGGCAATCGCATGGATATTTGCTCCTTTAGGATTTGGTAACTGGCAGGCAACTGTTGCTTCTATTACTGGTCTTGTAGCTAAGGAGAATATCGTTGGTACAATGGGTATTCTTTATTCAGCAGGTGAGGGAACAGTATATGCTAACATGGCAGCTACATTTACAGTAGTAAGCGGATATGCATTCCTTGCATTCAATCTTCTCTGTGCTCCTTGCTTCGCGGCAATGGGTGCTATTAAGAGAGAGATGAACAACACTAAGTGGTTCTGGATTGCAATCGGATACCAGTGTGGATATGCTTACCTTGTAGGTCTTGTAATTAACCAGATTGCTGGTCTTATTACTGGCGACACAGCATTTAATGTATTCACAGTAATCGCAATTCTTATAATTGTTGGTTTCATCTATCTGTTATTCAGACCATATAAGGAAAGTAAGACATTAAAGGTTGATTCTAAGAAGCTTTTAAATGCAACAAAGTAATTAAATGATATATTATCGGAGGTGTAATTATGCTGGGAACAATTATAGTAGGAGTTATATTAGTGATTATAGTTGCGCTTATTGTACGCAGTATGGTACACGACAAGAAAAACGGTAAATCGTTCACATGTGGTGGCGACTGCGGTAAATGCAAAGGCCACTGCCATTAAAAGGAGGTAACGGGTGGTCAGAAATCCTGATAAAGACAAAGACATTATTATTTCTCGTCTCAAGCAGCAGGGTTGCAGGATAACTAAACAGAGGCTTATGCTTCTTGATGTAATTCTTGAAGAGGACTGCTCAAGCTGTAAAGAGATTTATTACAAGGCAGTAAAAAAGGATCCTAAGATTGGGGCTGCAACTGTATATAGAATGGTTAATACACTGGAAGAAATAGGTGCAATTAACCGTAAGAATATGTACAGGATAACTTGTGATGAGAATGATAATGGCGGTTATACTGTAAGATTAAACGATGATTCGTCAATTAATTTATCAGAAAGCAAATGGAGTAAAATTATTGAGTCAGGGCTGGAAGCCTGCGGATACATTAAGGATCAGAAGATAACAAGTGTAGTTGACAGGAAAAAGGCAGTTTCAGTTAAATAATATTTACTAATAAGGGAGAGGTGAAACTGTTTCATCTCTCCTTTTGCTATATTGAGAAGATTTCTCAATAAGTAGATTTATGTAGAAATGTTACATAATGTGTAATATAATAACCGTCAAACTTAAGAAACATTTGTTGTCCAATATGGACAGAGAGGAGCACAGTATGAAAATTAATAACTTAAAAAAACCAGGACTTTTTGCAGCAGGTGTATTATTTGGAACAGCTGGGATTAAGATTCTTACAAGCAAGGACGCAAAGAAGCTTTACACTAACTGTACAGCAGCAGTTTTAAGAGCTAAATCATGCATAATGAAGACAGCTACAACTGTTCAGGAAAACTGCGAGGATATATATGCTGATGCTAAGACAATCAATGAGACAAAGTATAACACAGAAGAAGTTGTACTTGATTCAGTAGATGAAGATGAGGAAGCGTAACAGAGTATGAAATTCATAATAAAGCATGATGTGCCCGGAAGAATCCGCGTTCACATGGATGCTTCTGGCATGACTTTTACACAGGCAGATACTTTGCAGTATTATCTTAAGAATCTGCAGGGCGTTACAAATGCCAAGGTGTATGAGAGAACTGCTGATGCAGTTGTCGAGTACAGATGTTCAAGAAAGACTGTGATTGAAGCTATTGCTAAGTTCAGATACAGCAATGTAGAGGTTCCTGAAGATGTTCTTGCAACATCAGGAAGAGCAATCAATTCTCATTATACTGAAAAGTTGGCAGATCAGGTGTTGTGGAGAATGACTAAGAAATTGTTTATTCCGGCACCGGTATGTGCGGTATTAACAACGGTATCTTCAATGAAGTACATTTATAAAGGAATCAGGACACTGCTTGCAAGAAAACTTGAAGTGCCAGTTCTTGATGCAACTGCAATAGGAGTTTCTATCTTAAGAAGAGACTTTAATACAGCTGGTTCAGTAATGTTTCTTCTTGGTATAGGTGAGATAATAGAGGACTGGACACACAAGAAGTCGGTTGACGACCTGGCAAGAACGATGTCACTTAACGTTAATAAGGTATGGTTAAAGACAGATGATGCAGAAGTACAGGTATCTGTGAAAGATGTTAAGGACGGAGATAATGTAATAATCCGGATGGGTAATGTAATCCCATTTGATGGAACTGTTATAAGTGGTGAGGCTATGGTTAACCAGGCTTCACTTACAGGAGAATCTGAGCCTGTAAGAAGAGGTGAGGGAACTTCTGTATTTGCAGGAACTGTAGTAGAAGAGGGCGAGATAGTATTCAGGGTTAAGCGTGCCGGAGGCTCAAGCAAATATGACAAGATTGTCAGGATGATTGAAGAATCTGAGAAGTTAAAATCAGGTCTTGAGTCAAAAGCAGAGCATCTTGCAGATAAGCTTGTACCTTATTCACTTGGTGGAACGGCACTTACATATCTGTTAACACGCAATACTGCTAAGGCATTGTCAATACTTATGGTCGATTTCTCATGTGCATTGAAACTTGCTATGCCTATTACGGTACTTGCAGCAATAAGACAGGCAAGTCAGGCGAGTGCAACAGTCAAGGGCGGTAAGTTCTTAGAGGCAATTGCTGAAGCGGATACTATCGTATTTGATAAGACAGGTACACTTACAAAGGCTAAGCCAACAGTAAGCAGGGTATATTCATTTAACGGAATGCCGGAAGATGAGCTGTTAAGAATAGCTGCGTGTCTTGAGGAGCATTTTCCACATTCAATGGCTAAAGCTGTTGTTAATGAAGCTGGCAGAAGAAACCTTATGCACGAAGAGATGCATTCTAAGGTTGAATATATTGTTGCACATGGAATATCAACATTTATCAATACAAGCAAGGTTATCATAGGAAGCCATCACTTTGTATTTGAGGATGAGGCATGTGTAATTCCAGCAGGAAAGCAGGAGTTATTTGACAGTCTTCCAGATGACTGCTCACATCTTTATATGGCAATTAACGGTCAGCTTGCAGCAGTTATATGCATAATTGATCCATTAAGAGAAGAAGCACCGAAGGTTATTGAAGGGCTTAAGAAGGCTGGAATATCAAAGGTTGTCATGATGACCGGAGACAGTGAAAGAACAGCCGCCTCTATTGCCAGAAAGGTTGGAGTTACTGAATATTATTCAGAGGTTCTCCCAGAAGACAAGGCTAAGTTCGTAGAGAAAGAGCGGGCAGCCGGACGAAAGGTAATTATGATTGGTGATGGAATTAATGATTCACCAGCGCTTTCAGCAGCAGATGTAGGTATTGCCATAAGTGATGGTGCTGAGATTGCAAGAGAGATTGCAGATATTACTGTCGGCGCAGATGATCTTAACCAGATACTTATGCTTAAGAAATTAAGTGACAGTCTGATTAAGAAGATTAACAGAAATTACCGTGTGATTGTCGGATTCAATTCCGCACTTATTGCACTTGGTGTAACGGGCGTCATACAGCCTACAACATCAGCACTTCTTCATAATACATCAACACTTGTTATAAGTCTTGAGAGTATGAAGAATCTGCCGGTTTAAGACTATGAAACGGACTCATCTTCGGGTGGGTTCGTTTTTTATTTGAAGGCAAAAAGTTCTGATTGGATAAATATATACTATACCCATAAGGTACAACCCAAATTAATAATTACAGGATATTATTTCATTACAAGAAAATGAAATTATGTAACAAAAGAAAATTGACTAAGCCGTACGGCTTATATTATAATGTTTTTATCAAAACAAAGCCGCTCGGCTTTATTTGTGAGAAAATATGTATAATAAAGCCGTACGGCTTATTTTAATGCTGGAGTGATTATCATGAAAATAACTGATTCAGAAGAACTGGGAAATATAATTAGAAACAGGAGAAAAGAATTAAAGTATACGCAGGCATTTTTGTCAGAATATACTGGTCTTAGTGTAAGTTTTATATCAGATGTAGAAAGAGGTAAAACAACTGTTGAGATTGGCAAAGTAATGCAGTTAATTTCAATTTTGGGACTTGATATTAATATTAATGTAAGGGGGAGATAATGAGAAATTTAGAGGTATATATTGAATGTAATGGAAATATGATTAATGTTGGCAGTATTACAGGGCATAATTCTGAGGATGCTGTATTTTCATATTCAGAGGAATATATAGAAGATAAATCTTCAAGAGCAATATCAATCAGTTTACCGCTTGATGAAAGAATCTTTTCACCAGAAAGAACACGATGCTTTTTTGAAAGTCTTTTACCAGAAGGATATACAAGAAGGTGTGTTGCGGGTTGGCTTCATGTTGATGAAAATGATTATATATCAGTTCTTTCAGAATTAGGAAGCGAGTGTCTGGGAGCAATAAGAATAGTAGAAGGTGATATGAATATAACAGAATCTTCTTACAGATTATTATCACATGAAGAATTGCTGGAATTTGCAAGAGAAGGTGCAACTAAGTCAGCGGAACTGGTTATTAAATCACATTTATCATTGGCTGGGGCATCAGGAAAGACCGGATTATATTATGACAGGAATAATAATGAATGGTATCAGCCAGCGGGACTGGCACCAAGTACACATATATTAAAGCAGAGCCATGTAAGGTTAAAAAAGATTGTTGCTAATGAACAGTTATGTTTGCTGACAGCAAGAAAACTAGGAATTAGGACACCAGATAGTTTTATTATTAATCTTAATGATAAAGAAGATGATTTTTTATTTGCAACTGAAAGATATGACAGAAAGATTTTAGATACATCCAAAGAATTAATGGGGAAGAAAGTTCCATTAAGACTTCATCAGGAGGATTTTGCACAGGCACTTGGAATTACAGCGTCACAAAAATACGAGAAAAACGGGAAAGATTATTTAGCAGATGCATTTGAACTAATAAAAAATTATTCAAGCAATCCAATTGAAGATCAGATAAGGCTATGGGATTTATGTATATTTAATTATCTTATAGGTAATACAGATAATCATGTTAAAAATATTGCTCTTTTATATAGTGAGGATTTAAAAGGAATAAGATTAGCTCCTGCATATGATTTATTAAGTACTGTTATATATGACAGCAGCACAGAGAAAATGTCGCTTAACATAGATGGCGAATATGATATAAGGAATATAAATCAGAAGTCGTTTGAGAATGAGGCAAAGAAACTTGGTCTTGGAAAAGGAATAGCAACGCAGCATTTTTTAAGTATGGTTGAAAAATTTGAGATGGCACTTGAACAATCAACATATGAACTTGAGGAGCAGGGATATGGAGTTGCAGTTGATATACAGAAACAAATATTAAAAAAAGCAGGAATTCACAACTTTAAATTGACTAATTCGTAATTTAATTATATCATAAGTAATTAGGGACACTTTGTTTCACTAAAGTATAATGGGAGGAAGTTATATGTATTCATTTGATGAAGTATTAAACTATGATCCAGACCTTGCTAAGGCTATGGATGATGAACTTGGAAGACAGAGAAGCCACATCGAGCTTATCGCTTCTGAGAACCTTGTAAGTAAGGCAGTTATGGCTGCTATGGGAAGCCCTCTTACTAATAAGTATGCAGAAGGATATCCTGGAAAGAGATATTACGGCGGCTGTGAGTATGTCGATGTCGTTGAGACACTTGCAATTGAAAGAGCCAAGAAGCTTTTTGGCTGTGAATATGCAAATGTACAGCCACATTCAGGAGCACAGGCTAACTTAGCTGTATTCTTCGCACTTGTTAACCCTGGAGATACAGTTATGGGTATGAGTCTTGACTGTGGTGGACATTTATCACATGGTTCACCAGTTAATATTTCTGGAAAATACTTTAACATCGTTCCTTATGGTGTTACAGCAGACGGATTTATTGATTATGATGAAGTATTAAGAATTGCTAAGGAATGCAAGCCTAAGATGATTATTGCAGGAGCTTCTGCTTATGCAAGAACAATCGACTTCAAGAAGTTCAGAGAAATCTGTGATGAAGTTGGCGCATTACTTATGGTAGATATGGCGCATATTGCAGGTCTTGTAGCCGGTGGTGCACACCCAAGCCCAATTCCATATGCAGATGTTACAACAACAACAACACATAAGACACTCCGTGGACCAAGAGGTGGTATGATTCTTGCTTCAGCAGAGGCAGCAGAGAAGTTTAAGCTTAACAAGTCTGTATTCCCTGGAATCCAGGGTGGACCTCTTATGCATGTTATTGCCGGAAAGGCAGTGTGCTTAAAGGAAGCACTTGACCCAAGCTTTAAGGTATATGCTGAAAATGTTGTTAAGAATGCATCAGCACTTGCTAACGGACTTATGAACAGAGGCTTTGATATCGTATCTGGTGGTACAGATAACCACCTTATGCTTGTTAACCTCTTAAGCAAGGGAAAGACTGGTAAGGAAGTTGAGAAGCTTCTTGATGCAGCTAACATTACATGTAACAAGAATACAATTCCTAATGACCCTGCTTCTCCATTCGTAACAAGCGGTATCAGACTTGGTACAGCAGCCGTTACAACAAGAGGCTTCAATGAGGCTGATATGGATGTTGTTGCAGAAGCAATTGCTATGCTTGTTGATGATGTAGATGCTAACCAGGCTAAGGCAATGGAGCTTGTTAAGGGTCTTACAGATAAGTATCCACTTTATGAATAAATATTTTTTCTTATAATTACCTTAATAATTAAAGAAAAAATGCATATTTTTATTATTGCAATTTCAGGCACTTGGGACTATAGTTAATGGCGAAGTGCAAAGGGGCACGAAGGTGAAAGCTTTCGTGTCCTTTTTTTGCATTCAGGAAACGAAGAAAGGTGCGTGGCGTTATGGGAAAGTTAGAAGGAAAAGTAGCAGTAATTACCGGAGCATCCAAAGGCATCGGTGAAGGAATCGCCAAAGTGTATGCAAAGTATGGTGCAAAATGTGTGCTTGCAGCAAGAGGACCAAAGGTACTTGAACTTGCAGAGCAGCTAAAAAGCGAAGGGTATGAGGCAACAGGTGTTCAGGTTGATGTATCTGATTACAAGAGTGTTGAAAGAATTGTTGAAGTTGCTGAGAAAACATATGGAAAGATTGATGTACTTGTATGTAACGCAGGTGTATGTGTTCTTGAAGACTTTCTTGAAGATGACACATTTGAAAATAGGGACTTACATCTTGATATTAATGTCAAAGGTGCATGGAATGTGGCAAAAGCTGTTATTCCAAGCATGATAGCAAATGGTGGTGGTGCAATCGTAGTTACAAGCTCTGTAACAGGAGATATGGTTGCTGATCCTGGAGAGGTTGCATATGCAACATCTAAGGCGGCACTGGTAGGATTTACGAAGGCACTTGCAAGAGAATTTGCAGATAAGAATATAAGAGTTAATGCAATATGTCCGGGATATGTAAGGACACCGCTTGTTGAAGGAATGGCAAAGCAGTCAGACCCGGAGAATCCGGAGAGAGCAATACAGGCAATTGCAGATGCAGTTCCTTTAAAGAGGCTGGCTGACCCTGAGGAGGTTGGAGAACTTGCAGCATTCCTTGGATGCTATGAATCAAGCTACATAACCGGAACACAGATAGTTATTGATGGCGGAAGCACATTGCCGGAAACAACATCTATGGGACAGTAATTAAATATAAGAAAAGTACAAAGGCGTACATGAATCGGATAGATTTGTGTACGCCTTTTCTGATTGGAGGATAATGACATGGCATTTGAAAATGTTGATTTATTTGATGCGGTTGCAAATGCTTCGCTTGAAAAATACGGATGGCAGGACAGATGTGAGGCGAAACTCATAGTGCTGTCGGAGAATGCAACCTATATGATCAAGAACAAAGAAACAGGTGAAAAAGAGGGAGTGCTTAGAATAAGCAGACCAGGTTATCACACATTGGATGAGCTTAATTCAGAGATGAAGTGGTTAAGACAGATTAATGACTACACACCGCTTCTTGTAGCTAATCCTATAAAAGGTCTTGATGGTAAGAATATACAGGAGATTACAGGACCGGATGGAAATGTATATTTCTGCGTTATATGTGATTTTCTTCTGGGAGAAGCACCTGATGAGAATAACGAGGAGCAGATGGTAAAGCAGTTCAGATATCTCGGTGAGACAACAGCTTATCTTCACCGTCAGACAGAGATATGGAACGGAACAGACAAGCTTGACCGTATGGTATGGACTTACGACACGATAATAGGTGAACATGCTGCATGGGGTGACTGGAGAGCATTTCCAGAGATGACCCCGGAGGCAGAAAATATATTGTCAGAGGTTTCAAGAATTATTAAGAGAAGACTTGAAAGATATGGAACTAATGAGAATAATTTTGGACTCATACATGCAGATTTAAGATTAGCTAATCTGCTTATTGAGGGCGACCAGATTAAGGTTATTGATTTTGATGACTGCGGTTTTGGATGGCACTTACATGACCTTGCGTCAGCACTTAGTTTTATTGAGGACAAGCCAATTGTTCCAAAGCTTGTAAATGCATGGCTTGCAGGATATAAGAAGGTTCTTCCGTTCACTGATACGGATTTTGAAGAAATAGACACATTTATAATGATGAGAAGATTACAGCTTACAGCATGGCTTGCATCTCATCAGGAATCAGGTCCGGTAGCAGAATTAAGTGTCGGCTGGATGGACGGAACCATGGAATTAGCCGAAAGGTATCTTAGATTATTCGGCTAGGCACATAAGAAATCTTCGTGACAACAAATCATGAACAACAATAAGGGAGGAAGCTATTATGGGCGAAAAGAAAACAAATGCATTATCTAAATCAATGAAGCTGATTTATGTATATGCGATGGCAACGGGAGCAATATTTACATTTATGTGTTACTGGGATGGTATATTCATGTCATATACAGGTCCCGGAACATTCTTGGCATTTGCACTTATGACACTGGCAGTACTGCCGACAGCATTTGTGTATGCTGAATTCTCGACAATGTTACCAAGTACAGGTTCGTGTCTGGTATTCAATACGGTAGGTATTAACAAGCATGCAGGTTTCTGGTCAGCGTGGCTTATCATGTGTGCATGGATAGCCGTTCCTGCAGCAGGTGTACTTGGAATTATCGAATGGTTAAATCATCAGTTTGGTCTGGGACTTACAGGTGGCAAGGCAGTTATTGTCGGTTCATTAGTACTGTGCTTCTGGTGCGTACTCAGTCTTTATAAAAATGTTGTAGCAGGCAAGGTTCAGTCATTCATGCTTATGGCTGGTATCGCAGGTATTCTTATATGTTCATTACTTTTTCTGTTCAGTGGACACTGGAGCATTGCTAATTTCGCAGATTTCTTTACAAGCAGCAATGAAAAGCAGTGGGGTGGTAACTTTGCAACCGGTATTGCATGGGTTGTTGGATGTTCATTTATGATAACACCATACTTCGGATTCGAGACAGTACCAGCAATGGTTGAGGAGGGCGACTTCCCAATTAAGGACCAGAAGAAAGCTATTCTTGGTTCAGTTATAACATGTGGTGCTATATATACAATTTTCTACTTCTGTCTTGCAGGTGCAATGCCTTGGGCAGAGCTTACTAATGGCGGTGACTGCCACCCATTCATCACATTTGAAGCATTACAGTACTGCTTCGGTGATAAGATTGCATGGTTTGTCCTTATAATGGGTATTGTCGGAGTTGTATTCCCAATTGGTACATCAGTACTTGGTTTCTGGTATTCAGGCGTCCGTATGATATACGCTATGGGTCGTCAGAATTTCCTTCCAAAGCAGTTCTCATACACTAATAAATACAACCAGCCAACACTTCCTAACATACTTATTCTTGTTGTAAGTATTGGATTCATTGCAATGCAGAGTATTACAGCATTCTTTGACCTTATGGCATTCGCGTGTGCATTGTGTTATGTGATTACTTCAATATCTTCACTGGTGCTTTTAAAGAAGCATCCTGAATGGGAGAGACCATACAAATGTGCAACAGCACTTAAGGTTGCTTCACTTATAATCATGGCTGTTATTGCATTCTTCTGTACTATCGGTATTGGAAAGGCAACATGGTTAGGATTTGCGGGATATATGGGTGTAGGTCTTATCCTCTGGCTGTATATGATTCTTATTAAGTGGAAGCATGAAAAGGTATGGATGAAGACACCTGATGGTGATAAGGAATATTAAAATGTGAAGAAAAGAGGTTATGGATTATGAAAGAATTAGAGATAGTTATAAAGCCTGAGAAGCTTGAGAATCTTAAAAGGATTCTTGACAGTGAGGGGGCAAGAGGTGTAATGATTACAACAATATTTGGCTACGGTCACCAGAAGGGCGCAGGTCAGGTATATACAAGAGATGAAACACCGGGTATCAATCTTTTACCTAAATTAAGTGTAAGAACTGTCGTAAAAGACGAGATAGTCGAGGGCATAATTAACAAGGTATTGGAAGAACTTAATACTAACAGTTTTGGTGATGGTAAGATATTCATCAAGGATATTGAGGGAGCAGTCAAGATAAGAACCGGTGAAACCGGTAATGACGCTCTGTGATAAAGCTTTCTTACTTCCCTAATCTTTTTATAGAGGCAGCCGTCCTGTTTGATTAACAGGGCGGCTGCCGTTTTCTTGTGTGCCAGATGTTATGTTTTTTATGGTGTTGGATTGGACATTAGAACGGAGAGAAGGTATGTTGAAGTCCAAAAAGGAAGTTGGAGAGTGCCGGATTGGACATTAGAACGGAGAGAAGGTATGTTGAAGTCAAAAATGGAAGTCGAGGAATGAAGAATTGGATGTTAAGGCAGAGAAATGACATGAAATGGTCCAAAAAGATGTATGAACCCCACAAAATATGAATAGAATATACATGTCTATATCATAAAGGGAGGACATGACAGATAATGAAGAAGCGGTTTAAAGTGACGATTGTACTAATGATGACTATGGCTTTGCTTGCAGGAGTTATAGCCAGCCTTAGAATGGAGAACACATTTGCAGAGGAAAATGGCAGTTCAGAGGGCGTTACTGTGGTTATCCGGGGAGAGTACGACAAAAAAAGCTGGCAGTACAATTATTATTTTGACTATACAATACCTGAGGATTATGACGAAGATACCATTAAAATTGACCTTATAGGTGACATTATGAAGTATTACGAGGCTGAAACTTATGTGCCTGGGGATGGAGAAAATTTCTATGTTAATATAATTAATCTGTCTAAAAATGAGTATGTGTACAGCAATGGTTCCATGAAGATTACGGATGGCAATTATGTTGATGAGAAGGATGCTGATATGGCATACACATATGATAATACAGAAGCAGAATATATTAAGGGTGCGTACACATCATTAAGCAATCACCCGATTGCGGTAAAGAGTACAGTGTGGAGGACAAGCAACTCTGCGTTAAAGGAATTGCTTGACACAACAAGTAATGTTGCCAAATATTATTCTAATGAATCAGTTACAAGTGCATTGATTAATGCAGGCTATGAGAATGGACTTGACGACCTTGACGGGTATTATGTTGATTATATGAATAAAAAATACGATAAAACATGTGCTAAATTAGAAGATTTCAGCGTTATAGAGATTTGCAATGCAATATTTAATGGTTATACAGTTAATGTCAAGGAAGCAAATAAAAATGTTGCAGCCCTTGGATACAATATGTTTTATAATAATCTTCTGATGCTCACGCTTGATGATGCAACAGTTAGCAATAATGACTGTGTAGCTGGAAAATTCTCTTTGGGAAGCTGGATGCGAGATGAAAATAGCGTTGATTCATATATGAATAAAAAGACTGGCACGCTTGAAGTTGGAATGAAGGAAGCAAGAAATATTCTTAATGCACATCTTCATATAAGTGGACCGTATACAACGAATCCATATCAGGCAACATCATGGGGGATGGAATTCACATTCACACTTGATAAAGTCCAGCCACCGACAGAAGAGCCGGCAACGCAGGAGCCAACAACGCAGGAGCCGACAACACAAAAACCAACACAGCCATCGACAGAGCAGCCGACAACTATGAGTTCTACATCAAGCATAGCACAGAGGAGTGATGCTGAAAGCAGTGCAACACAGCGTGTTGCAGAGGTTGCTGCTGATGAAGAAGTTGTAAGAACAGGAGATAGCAGGAAAGCGGTAATGTATGTTTCAATAATTGCTGCAGCAACACTTGTTTCTGTGATAGTTATTATTGCTGACAGAAAGAGAAAAATTTCTGAAAAGTAAAATTTGGAAGTGAAAATATCAGTCATAGGTGATATAATCAACGATAGTTTAAATGAAAAGGAATTAGATATTATGAGACATTTTTCGAGAACAGAATTAAAGGCAGCTATTAATATGCTTAAGGAGTTTACTTCTAAGGGCAATTTTGCAGTTCTTATGTATATGGGTGACACTGATAAGCTTGAGGTATCACAGACTCTTAATTCGGATATGAGCTGTTTTTTATTATATGGAAGCATACAGCCACTCGCATTTTTCTTTGCAGAAAATATTCCTATGACTGCGGGTGAGTTAGAAGAGATTATTAACAAACAGTCAGCAGTGTATGAAGAAGAGATGGACAATTACAGAAATGCACTAAAGGAAAGCGGTGCAGATAATGGACTGTTTATTACTAAATATGAAAGTATGATTCATACATTTATTGCATATGATCCTGACCAGAGTGGTGACAGAGACTGTTATGCACCATTTATTGAGGGTGCATTCAATGTTGAACCGGGTAAGGGACAGTTTGTTAATGAAGTTATGAGACTTGAAGTGTATGATGATGAATATGAGGATGACTGTGTAATCCAGAAGAAGCATTTTGTATATCTTCCATCAGTAAAATTTATGGGAGCATTCAATATGCGAATGATGATGAGTATGGTTGATGCACAGTATAACTAACATTTTACAATTCTTAAATTTATATAATATGTTTGAATCCCGGACTTCTGTATAGTATATTAGAAGTAACTTTAAAGAGTGGAGGGGTTGTATGAACAAAGGACATTTTAAAGACAGTCAGGTTGTTAAGGGAATTACGATTGGTGCAGTGCTAATTGTAATATATCTTGCCCTTAACAATGTGACTGGAATTCTTGATTCTATATCATATCTTGCAGGACTTGTAATGCCATTTATAATTGGCGCAGTCATCGCATTTGTATTCAATGTACCTATGAAAGCAATTGAAAAAGGACTTAACAGGCTGTTTGACAAGCGTTGTAAGAAGAAGCATCCCAGACTTATAAGAGCGCTTGCTTATATGCTTACACTGATTTTGATACTGGCTATTATTGCAGGTGTACTTTTTGTGGTTGTGCCTGAACTGGTAAACACAATAGCTGACCTTATAAGACAGGTGCCGACAGCGGTTAATAATCTTATCAACTGGCTGCAGGTCAAGCTGTCTGCATATCCTGAGTATGAGGAAAAGTTAAGCAGCATATCAATCAACTGGGATTCTGTTCTTTCAAATGTTATGAATTTCCTTTCAATAGGAACTAAAGGAATTATCAATGGAGGAATTGGTGCAATAAGCGGATTTTTCTCAGGAGTCACTAATTTCTTTATTGGATTTGTCTTTTCTGTGTATGTGCTGTTTCAGAAAGAGAGGCTTACAGCGCAATGCAAGAAGCTTATGTATGTGTGCATGCCTGAGAACAGGGCAGATAAAATTATTGAAGTGTTAAGACTTACCAACACTACATTCTCTAATTTCCTGTCAGGACAGTGTCTTGAAGCATGTATTCTTGGAACGATGTTTGTTATTACATTGTCTATATTGAGAATGCCTTATGCACTTCTTATAGGAATTATTATTGCGGTTACTGCACTTATTCCGATTGTTGGTGCATTTATCGGATGTATAGTCGGTGTGATTCTTATAATGATGACAAGCCCGTTAAAGGCACTTATATTTGTGGGAGTATTCCTTATATTACAGCAGATTGAAGGAAATCTTATATATCCTCATGTTGTCGGAAGTTCAGTTGGACTGCCGGGAATGTGGGTGCTTGTTGCTGTTACAATCGGTGGCAATCTGTTTGGTATAATGGGGATGCTTACATTTATTCCAATCAGCTCAGTGTGTTATGCGCTGCTTCGGACATATGTGAATAGGAAAGTGGAAGAGAAGGAGATTGACAGAGAGAAGTTTCAGGGGTAGGTTTTGTGCGGATGTGGGAGACAGGCTGCTGTATATATCATTTTCAAACACGCTTGCGCTCGTTCTACGACGCAGCGGTACTAAGCTCGCTGGGATTCGTTGGCGTTAAGCCAACTGTCCCAGCTTACTAAGTGCCGGCGTCTTCGCAACGGTTTGAAAACGAGTTGTATAGTCGCCTGACTTCATTCTCACGGAAGACTTTTGTGCGGTGGATTGGCAGGTGGAGTGTAATATGCGGTGGAGCTGTGGTGGCGGATTGGACTTTTTGCTGAATAAGCTGCTTGTAGTGTCCAATCCGCCTTGTAGTCAATGAGTTATTGGACATTAGCATATGAGAAAGCAGAGAAAAAGTCCAATCAGCCAGATTATCATGATATATAATTAATCTGGACAACATGATACCTATAGGTAGTCGAATATTTGAAAGTCTTATAGGTCGAAAACACATGAGATTATAATGATAGTTGGAAAATCAACCTATAAAGTCAAGAAAATCAGAAGTGTTATAGGAATATTCAGTAAAAAACAGTTTTCTATATAAGATTGAATAAGAAAAACTGTGAAATTTACATATAAGTGGTGGATTATTTATAAATTGATAGGAAATCATAATGAATTATAAAAGCAACATCCCCGGCATGATTAATAACCATGCCGGGGATGCTGTTTTTTATATTCTTTAATTACTTATTGTTCTTCTTCTCATTCTCAAGCTTCTTCATAGCTCTTACCTTAAGTGAAAGACCGAAGAGGTTGATGAATCCGTCAGCATCATGATGATCATACATATCACCTGTCTTGAATGATGCAATTGACTCGTTGTAAAGTGAATATGGAGATGTTGTTCCAGCCTTGATGATGTTACCCTTGTAAAGTCTGAACTTAACTTCACCTGTTACATATTCCTGAGTCTTCTCAACGAATGCCTGAAGTGCTTCACGAAGAGGTGTCTCCCACTTTCCTTCGTAAACAACCTGTGCAAACTTGTTTCCAACATCCATCTTGAATGTTGTTGTATCTCTGTCGAGAACTAATTCCTCAAGCTGCTGATGAGCTTCGTAAAGAATTGTTCCACCAGGAGTCTCATATACACCACGGGACTTCATACCAACAACACGGTTCTCAACGATATCAATGATACCGATACCATGCTTGGCACCAAGTCTGTTAAGCTCTCTGATAATATCAGAAACCTTCATAGCCTTGCCATTAACTGACTTTGGAACACCTTTTTCAAATGTCATAGTAACATATTCTGGTTCATCCGGAGCTTCCTCAGGAGTGCATCCAAGAACTAATAAATGCTTGTAGTTAGGCTCATTAGCTGGATCTTCAAGCTCAAGACCTTCATGGCTGATATGCCAGATGTTACGGTCACGGCTGTAGCTGCAGTCTGTGCTGAATGGAAGATGAATACCATGCTGTCTGCAGTATTCAATCTCATCCTCACGAGACTGAAGCTTCCAGTTAGAATCTCTCCAAGGAGCGATAATCTTGATATCTGGAGCTAAAGCCTTGATTGTAAGCTCGAATCTGATCTGGTCATTACCCTTACCAGTAGCACCGTGGCAGATAGCAACAGCACCTTCCTTACGGGCAATCTCAACAAGTCTCTTAGCGATAAGAGGTCTTGCCATTGAAGTACCAAGTAAATATTTATTTTCATAAACAGCGTGTGCCTGAACACATGGAACGATGTAGTTGTCGCAGAACTCATCAGTGATATCTTCTATATATAACTTAGCAGCACCGCATGAGAGAGCTCTCTGCTCAAGTCCGTCCAACTCCTCTTCCTGACCACAGTCTGCACATACGCAGACAACATCATAGTTGTATGTTTCCTTTAACCAAGGGATGATGGCAGTTGTGTCAAGTCCGCCAGAATAAGCAAGAATAACTTTTTCTTTCATTATATATTCCTCCGTATATTATTAAGTTTACATAGTAAAACACATATGCTATGCATCTGCAGATTATAATAAACTACTTTATTTAAAAATGCAACAACAAATTATGCATATTATACATTAATATACAACAAAAATGTATAAATATAAAATTTCTTCAAAATATCCTTTACATAAGAAAAAAAGTTGCTATAATGTAGGTTATCAATTTACATTTTGCGTTATTTTATGCATAAATGTTGAATATATGCATTTTGCTTCGCAAAACAAGGAGGAGTTATGATTAAAGTAGGCATTATCGGTGCGACAGGTTACGCAGGTAACGAGCTTGTCAGATTATTATTAGGACATAAGGATGCAGAGATTGTATGGCTCGGTTCGAGAAGTTACATAGATCAGAATTATTCAGATGTATATAGAAACATGTTTAAGCTTGTAGATGCAAAATGTATGGACGACAATATGGAGCAGCTTGCTAACGAGGTTGATGTTATATTTACAGCAACACCACAGGGCTTATGTGCATCACTTGTTAATGACGAAATTCTTTCAAAGACTAAGATTATTGATCTGAGTGCTGATTTCAGACTTAAGGATGTTAATGTATATGAACAGTGGTATAAGCTTGAGCATAAAGCACCACAGTATATTGATGAAGCTGTCTATGGCTTATGTGAGATTAACAGAGACAAGGTGAGCAAAGATACAAGAATCATTGCGAATCCGGGCTGCTATACAACAACATCAATTCTTACACTTTACCCAATGGTTAAGGAAGGAATAATCAATCCGGATACAATTATAATTGATGCCAAGAGTGGAACTTCAGGTGCAGGACGTGGAGCTAAGGTTGCCAACCTTTTCTGCGAAGTTAATGAGAGCATGAAGGCTTATGGTGTCGGAACTCACAGACATACACCAGAGATTGAGGAACAGTTAGGTTATGCATGTGGAAGAGATGATTTAAAGCTTATCTTCACACCACATTTGGTTCCAATGAACAGAGGAATTCTTGTAACAGCATACGCCAACCTTGCCAAAGATGTTACATATGAAGATGTTAAGGCAGCATATGACAAGTACTATGATAAGGAATATTTCGTAAGAGTACTTCCTAAAGATGTATGCCCTGAAACACGCTGGGTTGAGGGAAGCAACTTTGTTGATATAGGATTTAAGATTGAGCCAAGAACTAACAGACTTATAATGATGGGTGCGTTAGATAATCTTGTTAAGGGTGCAGCAGGTCAGGCAGTACAGAATATGAACCTTCTCTTCGGACTTCCAGAGAATGAGGGATTACAGCTTGCACCAATGTTTCCATAATAAATGTAGCGTAAATTCAGAATTTACACGACGAAATATGCACAATGACAGAGTATATGTGATGGTACAATAGGAGGATGTTATGAATATAATTAAAGGCGGTGTTACAGCAGCTAAAGGATTCAAGGCTGCCGGATGTGAAGCACAGATTAAATATAAGAACGGAAAGAAAGATATGGCACTTGTATACAGTGAGAAGCCATGTGTTACAGCAGGAACATTTACAACTAACAAAGTATTTGCAGCTCCTGTTAAATGGGACAGAAACATTGTATATAATGAAGACTTTGCACAGGCTGTAGTTGTAAACAGCGGTGTTGCCAACGCATGTACAGGCGTTGAAGGAGATAATGCATGTGCAGAAGAAGCAAAGGCAGTCGCAAAGGTGCTGGATGTACCGGAGAATGCAGTACTTATCGGTTCAACAGGTGTTATCGGAATGCAGCTTCCTGTTGACAGAATCTGTGCAGGAATTGAAAAGCTTGCTCCAATGCTTGATGCTTCATTAGAAGCAGGAACACAGGCAGCAGAGGCAATTATGACTACAGATACAAGAAGCAAGCAGGTTGCTGTAGAAGTAGAGGTTGCTGGTACTAAGGTAACAATCGGTGGTATGTGCAAGGGTGCAGGAATGATTCATCCTAACATGGCAACAATGCTCTGCTACATAACAACAGACTGTGATATTGACAAGGCACTTCTTCAGAAGATGACAAGTGCAATTGTTGATGATTCATTTAACATGATATCAGTTGATGGAGATACATCAACTAATGATACAGCCCTTGTTCTTGCTAACGGAATGGCTGGAAACAAAAAGATTACAGAAGAGGGTGCTGATTATAATGCTTTCTATGAAGGCTTAAGCTATGTATTTACAGAGCTTTCCAAGATGATTGCAGGTGACGGCGAAGGCTGTACATGTCTTTTCGAGGTTCAGGTAAAGGGTGCAACAACTAAGGCAGAAGCCAAGACACTTGCTAAGTCAATTGTTACATCAAGTCTTACTAAGGCAGCAATATTCGGACATGACGCTAACTGGGGAAGAATTCTCTGTGCAATGGGATATTCTGGTGCTGACTTTGACCCTGAAAAGGTTGATATATTCTTTAAGAGTTCAGCAGGTGAGCTTCAGATTGTTAAAGATGGAACTGCTACAGATTACAGCGAGGAGAAAGCAACAGAAATACTTTCACAGAATCCTGTAATTGCTATTGCTGATGTTAAGCAGGGCGATGCAAGCGCTACAGCATGGGGCTGTGACCTTACATTTGATTATGTCAAGATAAATGCTGATTACAGAAGCTAATCTGACACAGCATTTTAAAGCAAATATATCTGAATAAATATGAAATGGAGATTATTATGAGCGCAAAAGATATGACAGAGGAACTTATGAAGGCACAGGTGCTTGTTGAGGCACTTCCTTATATTCAGAAGTTTAACAGAAAGATAATTGTAGTTAAGTACGGCGGAAGTGCTATGGTAGATGAAGAACTTAAGAGAAAAGTTATTCAGGATGTAGTTCTTCTTAAACTCGTTGGTTTTAAGCCAATCATCGTTCATGGTGGTGGCAAGGAAATCAGCAAATGGGTTGAAAAGTCAGGCATGACACCTGAATTCAAGAATGGATTAAGAGTTACAGACGAGCCAACAATGGAGATTGCTGAGATGGTTCTTAACAAGGTTAATAAGAGTCTTGTGTCAATGATTGAGCAGCTTGGAGTTAAGGCATGCGGTATCAGTGGTAAGGATGGCGGCATGTTAAAGGTTGAGAAGAAGTATTCTAAGGGTGAGGACATAGGATATGTTGGAGAAGTAACAGATGTTGATACAACACTTCTTGATTCATTGCTTAAGGACGATTTCTTGCCGGTAATATGTCCTATCGGATATGATGATGATTTTCATGCATACAATATTAATGCAGATGATGCAGCATGTGCCATCGCAAGAGCAGTCAATGCTGAGAAGCTTGCATTCTTAACAGATATTGAAGGTGTGTATAAGGATTTTGATGATAAGGATTCACTAATATCTGAGCTTTCTACTTCAGAGGCAAGGAAACTTTTAGAGAGTGGAACAATCGGCGGTGGTATGCTTCCTAAGCTTAATAACTGTATAGATGCTATTGAGCATGGTGTATCAAGAGTACATATTCTTGATGGAAGAATTCCACACTGCCTTCTTCTTGAAATATTTACTAACAAGGGTGTTGGTACAGCTATTCTTTCAGATGATGCAGAAAAATTCTTTGACTCAGATAAATAATTGCGAACCGTAAGCTTTGAGGTTATAATATTATATTGGCTCATGTGAAAATGTGTGCTCATAAGAATAGGAAAGTGAGAGTAATCATGAATACACAGCAGATTATAGAAACAGCAGAAGAGAAGCTGATTCATACATACAACCGTTACCAGATAGTACTTGATAAGGGTGACGGAGTAAGACTTTACGATACAGATGGTAAAGAATATCTTGATTTTGGAGCAGGTATAGCAGTATTTGCACTTGGTTATAACAATAAAGAATATAATGATGCATTAAAGGCACAGATTGATAAGCTTATACACACATCTAATTATTTCTATAATGAACCGGCTGTAGAGGCTGCAACAGCACTTACAAAGGCTTCAGGAATGGACAGAGTATTCTTTACTAACAGTGGTACAGAGGCTATTGAAGGTGCAGTCAAGCTTGCAAAGAAATATTATTATGTCAAGAACGGAAAGGCTGATGCAGAGATTATTGCAATGCAGCATTCATTCCATGGAAGAAGTATGGGAGCACTTGCTGTAACTGGTAATAAGCATTATCAGGAAGCATTTGGACCTATGATACCGGGAATTAAGTTTGCACAGTATAACGACCTTGACAGTGTAAAGGAACTTGTTAATGATAAAACTTGTGCTATAATATTTGAGACAGTACAGGGTGAAGGCGGAATTTATCCTGCTACTAAAGAATTTATTGAAGGTGTAAGAAAGTTATGTGATGAGAAGGGAATCCTTCTTATACTTGATGAGATTCAGTGCGGAATGGGAAGAACAGGAAGTATGTTTGCATTCCAGCAGTATGGCGTTAAGCCTGATATCCTTACAGTTGCCAAGGCTCTTGGTTGTGGAGTTCCTGTAGGCGCATTTGCAGCGACAGAGGAAGTTGCGAAGGCATTGGTTCCGGGAGACCATGGAACAACATATGGTGGTAATCCACTTGCATGCGCAGCAGCAACCAAGGTGTTCGAACTTTTTGAGAAGCAGCATGTATTAGATAATGTCAAGGAAGTATCTGCTTACTTTGAAGAAAAGCTTGATGAGCTTGTTGAGACAGTAGATGTTGTTGTCGAAAGACGAGGAATGGGTCTTATGCAGGGGCTTGAGTTATCAGTCAACCCTAAGGATGTAATTGCGAGAGCACTTGATAACGGACTTATTCTGTTCTCAGCAGGAACTAATGTTATAAGATTTGTTCCACCACTTGTAATCACTAAGGCAGATGTAGATGAATGCATAGCTAAGCTTAAGAAATCCTTCTAGAATCAGGAGTTTACTTTATGAAATTAAGAAGATTTATCAGTATGATGCTGATTGTTACCATGCTGACAGTCTTTGCAGGCTGTGGTAATAAAGATGACAGGACACAGGCTGCGAGGACTCTTAATCTTGATGGACCTATAACAGTTAATGTATGGTTTAATAACATTGATTATGAGCCTTATCTTGAATTTGTTGCCAAGCAGTTTAAGCAGGCTAATGAACTTGTTACCATCAATCCTGTATATGTCGAAGCAGATTCATATATTAATTATATATATGATGAATCTGTTCGCAATGATAATGCATGTGATTTGTATTTTCTGACATCTGAAGAGATAGAGAAAGCATATCTTATGGGGCTTATGTCCGAAAATGATATGTATCCTCAGGTGTACAATGAGGATGTGTTTGGAAAGGCTGCAATGACAGCCTGTTCATATAATGGCAAATTATATGGATATCCGGTATCATTTAATACATCATTTCTTGTATATAATAAGAAGTATGCTGAACCTGTAGAAACAATTGATCAGATTAGACAGATTAGTGATAATTATCAGGTGACTGATGAAAATCAGGATGTATCAATGGTATTTCAATGGGCACCAGGTTCAATGTTTCTTAATTATCCGGCTTGTGGAAAATATATTAATATAGGCGGCAATAATTCTGAGGACAGTTCTTCGGTTTCTGTAGATGGAGATTCTATAAAGAAAGCACTTAAAAAATATGCTGAGTTAAACAGTGCATTTGGAACAGACAGAAATAATACAAGCCTTGAGACATGTGTGGATTTGTTTTCAACAGGAAATCTGTTATATACAATTCTTGATGCAGACAGTATATCTAAGATTGATTTATCAGAAATAGATTATGGCATATGTAAATATCCTTCAATGGGGAATGATGTTGAATCAAAAGCAATGTCAGTTACTACTATGGCTGTTGTTAATCCATACACTAAGAATGTAGATGCATCGAAGGCTGTAGCAAGAACTATTTCTTATGATTATGCAGACTATATGGAGAGTACTGCTAAAAAAAGCTGTGCAAGAGCTGATATTAAGGTTAAGAGAAATGTAGAAAACTATAAAGCAATGCATGATATTTATTCAGACTCTGTGGTCAAAGCTAAATATATTGGTGTTGGTGAAGTGTATATGAGATATGAAATTATGCTTCATCAGGTATATGACGGTACAAATGTCGATGAAGCATATAATTCATTTTCAGCATGCATAGACAGAATGGCAAAACAGACGGAAGCTTCTTCAGTCAATTCAGGATACAGTTCTTCAAAATAATGTATAATATTCCTGCTATTAACTTATAATTATTCTATAGAAAACTTATGGAGGTTATAAGCTGATGGCAGGTTTTTTAATTGCAATAATATCAGGTGCACTTATGAGTTTACAGGGGGCGTTTAATACAAATGTTACAAAAGCAAGCAGTGTATGGGTTACAGCAATGTTTGTGCAGTTGACAGCACTGGCGACTTGTGCGATTATGTGGGTAATTGACGGAAGACCTGATATCATGAAGCTGTTTAAGGTTGATAATAAGGTTACACTTCTTGGAGGTGTGATAGGTGCATTTATAACATTTACAGTTATTAAAAGCATAAGTGGTCTTGGAATTGCTAAAGCGGAGGTTACAATTGTAGTTGCACAGATAATAGTGTCATATCTGCTGGGACTTTTCGGGCTGTTTGGAAGTGAGAAGACTACATTTTCATGGATTAAGCTCGTGTCGCTTCTTATTACGGTTGCAGGAGTATGTATGTTTTATTTTCTTGGTAATCCGTCAACGGATTAATATATTATGAAGAATTATGATAAATGTCAGAAAAATCTGGCAGGAAGGAACAGAATGGAAGATTTATTCAGCGTATGTGGAAAGATACGATTAAGAAAAGGTGAAGGAAGAACCTTAAAGGCAGGTGGAGCCTGGGTATATGATAATGAAATTGAATGGATGTCAGACGGAATTATTGACGGACATCTTGTTGAGGTGCATGATTTTGATGATTATTTCATGGGAATCGGATTTATTAACAGAAAATCCAAAATTACAGTAAGAATGCTTTCAAGGCATACTGATGTTGTTGATGAGGCATTTATTGAAGATAGAGTAAGGGCTGCGGTTGAGTACAGATTTGACACAGTAGATACCTCTGCCTGCCGTCTTATATTCGGGGAGGCAGATTTTCTGCCGGGGTTTGTTATAGATAAGTACTCAGATGTGCTTGTTGTAGAATCACTTGCTTTAGGAATTGACAGATTTAAGCCACTTATTGTCGAAAAAGTGAAGGAAATCCTTCGTGGGAAAGGTATTGAAATTCGTGGAGTATATGAAAGAAGCGATGCCAAAGTCCGTACACTTGAAGGGATGGAGAGAGTAAAGGGCTTTATTGGTGATGAATTTGACACTAATGTTGAGATAGTTGAGAATGGTGTCCACTACATGATAGATGTTGTGAATGGACAGAAAACCGGGTTCTTTCTTGATCAGAAGTACAACAGACTTGCAATGCAGAAGCTGTGCAAGGACAAGAGGGTATTAGACTGTTTTACCCATATGGGTACATTTGCATTAAATGCAGGAATTGCAGGTGCTAGGGAAGTTACAGGACTTGATATATCAGAATATGCTGTTGAACAGGCGAGAGCCAATGCAAAGCTTAACGGACTTGAGGATACAGTACATTTTAAATGTGCAAATGTATTGGATGAGCTGCCAAAGCTTAACGAAGCAGGTGAAAAATATGATGTTGTAATACTTGACCCACCGGCATTTACCAAATCGAGGGAAGCTACAAAGAACGCAATCAAGGGCTACAGGGAAATCAATATGAAGGGACTTAAGCTTGTCAAAGACGGCGGCTATCTTGCAAGCTGTTCATGCTCACACTTCATGACACAGGAGCTTCTTACCAAGACTATTAAGGAAGCCGCTAAAGCTGTACATAAAAGACTCCGTCAGGTCGAGTTCAGGACACAGTCACCTGACCACCCAATACTGTGGGAGGCGCAGGAGAGCTATTACTTGAAATTTTTCATCTTCCAGGTTGTGGATGAAAAATGATACAGGCATTAATTTAAACTATCCAGGACCGTTAATCTGAGTCTTTTATGATGTTTTGTTATAATTAATTATATGTATCCGCAAACTATTCCGAGTATTGCGGATAAGCATATAATTAAAATTGGATTTATTTTTTTGAATGCTAAAACTACGGATATCAGAAATATAATTAATGTTGTATAAAAAGAAATATCAGTAAAAACAGTAGTATTAAACCCATCTGGTATGAAAACGGTTGAACTCATCGAAATTACAGCAGAACCAATCAAACCAACTACAGCAGGTTTTAATCCTGACATACATCCCTTTATGACTATATTTTTTTGAAATTGAATAAAACATTTTGCAACAATAAGAATGATAATAAAGGATGGGAGTATCACTCCGAGCGTTGCACAAAAAGAACCGAAAATACCGCCAACCTCTGTCCCTACATATGTTGCTATATTTACAGCAAATGGTCCGGGTGTACTTTCACTAACCGCTATAAAATCAATAAGTGACTGTGAATCTATCCAATTATGAGCAATAACTTCATCCTGAATCAATGGTAACATAGCATAACCACCGCCAAAGGTAAATGCACCGATTTTTAAGAAAATATAAAAAAGTTCAAGATAAATCATTAACATTTTCTCCTTAATATGGTAATAGATGTTACTAAACCTAATATTGCACAGCTGATAATTACAATAAGCACATTTACATTAAGTAAGGCAGTAAAAATAAAAGAACATGCCATAATTATATAGGAAATAACATTCTTAGGACATTGAATATACATTGACCACAGAGCTTTGATAATCAGAGCAAGTACACCAGCTCTGATACCATTAAAGGCATATTGTATGATTTTTATGCTTTGGAATTCTTTAAGTACAAAAGATATAATAAGAATAATCAGGTAGGATGGTATCACAACTCCAAGTGTTGAAAATAGTGCACCCCAAAAACCACAGATACGAAAGCCAACAAAAGTAGCCGCATTAATTGCAATTGGTCCGGGAGTTGACTCGGAGATAGCCACTATTTCAAGAATATCATTATCAGTTATCCAATGCTTCTTCTCAACAATTTCTTTTTGAATCAGTGGTAACATAGCATAACCGCCTCCAAAAGTAAATGCACCTATTTTTATGAAAGTTAAAAAGAGCTGTATAGCTTTTGGAATTTTATTATTCATCGTAAGTCTCCTTCTGTGTGTTGGTGATTGGCATGGAATCTTTCATCTTATCAAGCAGTTCATAAGGAACGAATAAATGTCCCATGCCGGTTCCAAGCTGGATATGTGGTTTATTCTTACCGTGATAATCAGAACCGCCGGATATCAGCAGATTTCTTTCAGAAGCAATCCGTCTGATTGATAATTCATCACCCATCTTGTAGGTTGAATATATGGCTTCAATTCCATCAAGTCCGGCAGAGCACATATGGTCAAGCAATTTGTTCATCTGGGCATTGCCAAGATGATATAGAACCGGGTGAGCTAAGATTGCAATACCGCCGGCTTGGTGAATACGCTCAATAGCTTCTGCAGGGTCAACTTTGGCTCTTGGCACAAAACAAGGCTTTCCCTGACCTAAATATCTGTCAAATGCTTCATTCCTATCGCCAACAGCTCCAATTGCAACAAGTCTGTCTGCAAAATGTGCTCTTGTAATTACCGCATCGCCATAAGTCTTTAGCATATCTTCATATGTAATATTAATTCCTATATTCTGGAAGCGTTCACATACCCGCTTATTTCTTTCATCTCTTGAACTTAACTGCTTATTAAGGAATGAATTGAATTCATTGTCGTTATAATCTATAAAAAGCCCGACAACATGTATCTCAGTATTATCATAATTAGTACTTATCTCAACTCCGGGGATAACTTCAAGTTCGTGGCCTTTGTTATTAACATTTTCACATGCTAAAAGAGCTTCATTAACTCCCATGGTAGTGTCATGGTCGGTAAGAGCAAATGCAGCAAGTCTCTTATCGACTGCCTTATCAACCAGAACAGCAGGAGAATCAGTTCCGTCAGAGCATGTGGAATGAACATGTAAATCTATCTGTTTCATAGTAAGCTCCTCTTATAAAATGTAAATATATTCTACCATACTCAGACAACTTATTAAAGTGTAAAACATTTGGCAAAGTGTTTAAAAAATGTTGTAAGAGACGGCATTGTGCGATAAAATAACAGTATATTTTTGGAGGGAGGTTTACTGATGGAAAGACAGTTAGTACCAGGCGGATTTTATAAGCATTTTAAGAATAAGCTTTACCAGGTAAAGTGTGTTGCATATCATTCAGAAACCAAAGAGAAAATGGTGGTATATCAGGCTATGTATGGTGAATATGCTGTGTATGTAAGACCATATGATATGTTCATGAGTGAAGTGGATCATGTAAAATATCCGGATGTAGCACAGAAATATAGATTTGAGCAGGTAGATCCGTTGACGATGCAGGAGATATCTGACAATTTACAGTCTGACAATTCACAGACAGTAAGAGTTAATTCGGATAATAATATTGATGAAGCATACACATTAAAAGAGGACAGTGTGGATAACTCACTGGCACAGTCAGAGCAGCAGGTTGCTGCAGGGGACAGCGTCCTGGATAAGTTTTTAGATGCGAGAGGATATGAGGAAAAGCTTGATGTCCTTATAAGATACAAGAGTAAATTCACCAATCCAATGATAGATATTATGGCTGAATCACTGGAGATAGTTGTTCCGGAAGGTGAACTTTCTGGAAGAATTGATTCTTTAAGAAAGGTTTTACAGGCACATACAAAGTATGAAGGAAGCCATTTAAGACCGTAATATTTTACACAGATTCTGCATAAGAATATGTGGATTATATAAATATATTACAATTATCTGACAATTTTACAAAAAATTTACAATTGACGAAAAATGTGAATAACTATGTGGATATTGTGGAAAAGTTCAGGGATAAAGGAGAAATTATGAGAATAGTAGTTTTAGCAGGTGGAACAAGTACAGAAAGAGACGTTTCATTAGTTACAGGATATAGAGTATGTGAGAGTCTTAGAAGAAACGGACATGAAGCAAATATGCTTGATATCTTCTTAGGCGTTGATGACAATGAAGCTGAGACATTTTTTACAGAAAAGAATGATTTGGGAGAACTGTCTGACAATTTAAAGAAGAAAACAGCGGACATTCCGGCAGAGGTTAAGAGAAGAACAGAGGCTAGAGAAAGCTTTTTCGGACGTAATGTATTAGAATTGTGTAAAGAAGCAGATATGGTATTCATGGGACTTCATGGAAGTAATGGTGAGGACGGAAAGGTCCAGGCTACATTTGATTTGTTAGGAATCAGATATACAGGTACAGATTATTTAAGCAGTGCTATATCAATGAGCAAGGAGCTTGCAAAAAAGGTTCTTGTACCAGAGGGAATTCCTATGCCTAAGGGTGTGACATTACATAAGGGACATAAGATTGAGTATGTTCCATTCCCATGTGTTGTTAAGCCTTGTTGTGGTGGTTCAAGTGTTGGTGTTTCAATAGCACATAACGAGAAAGAGTTTGAAGAGGCCCTCAATGAAGCATTTTCTTATGAGGATACTGTACTTGTTGAAGAATTTGTTGACGGAAGGGAATTCTCAGTTGCAGTACTTGACGGAAAGGCACTTCCTGTAATTGAGATTGAACCGCTTGAAGGTTTCTATGATTACAAGAATAAGTATAAAGCAGGTTCTACTAAGGAGACATGCCCTGCAAATATTCCGGAAGATATTGCAAGCCAGATGCAGTTCTGGGCAGAAAAATGCTGTCAGGCAGCAGGCGTTACAACATATGCAAGAGTTGATGAGCTCCTTGACAAGAATAATAATATATTCTGTCTAGAGATTAACACACTTCCAGGAATGACTGACACAAGCCTTATTCCTCAGGAGGCAGCAGCAGTAGGTATATCATATGATGAGCTTACAGAGAAGATTATCGAGATATCTCTCGCGAAGTATGAATAAAACTGTTAAGCATGAATAAATAATGAGGTTGTTGTGGTTATGATTAAAGAACTTGTTAAGAAAAACAGATCATACAGAAGATTCTATCAGGATAAGAAGCTGACCAAGCAGCAGCTTATGGAGCTTGTTGAGGTTGCCAGACTTACTCCGTCAGCAGCAAACAGACAGCCATTTAAGTATAGAATTGTGTGTGATGAGGAAGAGAATGAGAAAGTTTTCAGACTATTAGGATTTGCCGGATATTTAAAGGACTGGGATGGCCCATCTGAAGGTGAGAAGCCGACAGGATATATTGTTATAACCTGTCCTGCGAATGTCAATGATGAAGTTGATGCGGGAATTGTCGGACAGACAATGCTTCTTGCAGCTACAGAAGCTGGATTTGGCGGATGCTTTTTTGGCAATGTTAAAAGAGATGAGTTAAAGGCACAGCTAAATATACCGTCTGAATTAAAGATTGTGTATGTCATCGCATTTGGCTATCCTAAAGAAGAAGTGGTGCTTGAGGATATTCCTGCGGATGGAGATATTAAGTATTACAGAGATGAGAATCAGGTACATCATGTGCCTAAGAAAAGAATTGAGGATATTGTGTTATGAAGGGAATGACCTTAAGAGCCATGACACAAGCTGTTAACGGCATATATCATGGCAATGGAGAAGATTATGACAAAGAGATTACTGCCATTACGATTGACAGCAGAAAGGTAGCTGAAGGCGGGCTTTTTATTGCCATTAAAGGGGAAAGAAGTGATGGCCATGATTTTATAGGACAATGCTTTGAGAAGGGCGCTGCATGTGTTATTTCTGAGAAGGAGCTGCCAGATGAAGAACATTCATATATTCAGGTTGAATCAAGTCTTCAGGCACTAAAGGACCTTGCACTTCTTTACAGAAATAATCTGGATGTCAAGGTTGTAGGAATCACAGGAAGTGTTGGCAAAACAAGTACCAAGGAAACAATAAGCTCTGTTTTATCTGAAAAGTACAGAGTATTAAAGACACTTGGTAATTTCAATAATGAGATTGGGCTTCCACTTACTGTTTTCAGACTGACAGAAGATGATGAAGTTGCTGTTCTTGAGATGGGAATCAGTGATTTTGGCGAGATGGACAGATTGTCTAAGATTGCACAGCCTGACATATGTGTTATTACTAATATTGGTCTTTGCCATCTTGAGAATCTTGGAACAAGAGATGGAATTCTTAAGGCTAAGACAGAGATATTTAATCATATGAATCCGGATGGAATTGTTATTCTTAACGGAGATGATGATAAATTATCAACAATCAGCCAGGTACACGGCAAGCGTCCGCTTGTGTTCGGAATAAGCAACAAAGATGGGGTATATGCAGATAACATAAAGAGTCTTGGACTTGATGGAACAAGCTTTACAATTCATGGTCTTGATACAGCAGATAACTATTCAACATTTGACATGACCGTACCGGTACCGGGACATCATATGGTATATAATGCGATGGCAGCAGCTCTTGTGGGTTCTGTGCTTTGTCTTTCATCTCTTGAAATTGAGCGGGGTGTAAGAAATTTAAAGACAATTGCAGGAAGAAACAATATTATTAAGGAGAATGGCTTCACAATAATTGATGACTGCTACAATGCTAATCCGGTTTCAATGAAGGCATCTCTTGATGTTCTTGATACTGCTATTGGAAGAAAAGTTGCTATACTTGGAAGTATGTTTGAGCTCGGTGAGAACGAGAAACAGATGCATTATGATGTTGGAATGTATCTTGGAACTAAGGATATTGATGTACTTATAACAGCAGGTGACCTTGCTGCACAGATTGCGGCAGGAACAAGAGCATATATTGATACTAATTACAATGCGCATGGTTGTGAGGTACATGATTTTGAAACAAGAGATGATATGTTAAAATGTATTGGACATATTCTGAAAACAGGTGATAATATACTTATAAAGGCTTCTCATGGAATGGAATTTTCCAAAGTTGTAGAGGCTGTTAAAACAATTAATACATAAAGGAGAATTATGAGCAGGGTAGTAAGAAGAATAGGGATAATTGCGGTATTTGTACTTGTTATAGGGGCATTTGCCGGATGTGGAAAGAAAGAGTCAGTTGTTGGAACATGGGAAGGTGATGATTATGCATATACCTTCAATGCTGATGGAACAGGAACCCAGCAGATTGGCGGTATCAATGTTAATATTTCATCATATCAGGCAAAGGATGGAAAATTAAGCATAACTGTTACATATCTTGGAACAGATGATACAACAGAATTTACATACACTTTAAAAAAAGATGTGCTGACACTGACAAATGGAGACGACACAATCATACTTAACAAGAAATAATATTTATTAAAAGGGCTTTTGTACATGGAATATAGTACAAAAGTCTTTTTTTAAAATAAATATATTTTATCTCTTTACAAACGATATTTACCGTGATATTATGCATAGTATAAAAAGCGCTTTTTAAATAAATTAAATGTAGAGGAGAATAAGTATATGCATGATATTATTGAGCATTATGGGAAAGTGGTGATAGCACTTGCGGGAGTGCTTGCAGCGGTATTGCTTACAGCTGCGGTTGTAACTATTGTAACTGACAGAACTAAAGGTGCTGTCAGTGATATATCATATAAGGAACATATATATGATGCTATAGATGCAAGTAAATCACAGTAAAACAGGATAGGAGAATGTATGGAGAAAGAACAGCTTCAGCAACTGATAGAAAACAATAAGGATGATCTTTTTTCTGAGATTAAAGAGGAAATATCGGATGAATCTGTTACTGATATTGAGTGGGATGGATATAATTTATGGATAACCCAGTTGGGAAGAGGCTGTTATATTGCTATGAAAGAATTAAGTGACAGATATATGGACAATCTGTCAATAAGACTTGCTAATATAATGGGTGTGCCTTTTAACAGGGTACACCCGATATTGGAGGCCAATACCGAAACTTTAAGAATATCAATATGGCATGAATCAAGATGTGGAAAGAAAAGTATGGCTATAAGAAAGATTCCAGGAAAGCTTCGTTTCGGACATGTTGATTTAATTCAATCTGACTATGCACCAGAGAGCATTATCACATTACTTGAGAATTGCGTAACTGCACATCTGTCAACAGTTATAGGTGGGCAGCCACATGCAGGAAAGACAGAACTTCTCAAGTATCTTGCAACATATATTCCGGCAGAAGAGAAGGTTGGAGTATATGAAGATAATCAGGAAATTCATTACCGGCAGATTAATCCGCACAGCAAATGTGTTGAGTTTTTTGTGGATTCTAAAGTATCTTATCAGGATATTATTAAAGCAGGACTGAGACATAATATAGACTGGGTTTTGTTATCAGAATCAAGAGGACCGGAGGTTATGGAGCTGCTTAACAGCCTGTCTACAGGTGCATATTGTATGACAACAATGCATCTGGATGATATAAGGGATATGCCAGACAGAATGTATTCAATGCTTGGAAAGGGAGAATCTTCAGAAAGATTTATTAACAGTATATATAAATACATAGATCTTGTTGTACTGGTGGATTGTGACAGATTTGAAAAAAGAAAAATAAGGCAGGTTGGTTTTCTTAGTAGAAATCATGGTAATAACAGCTGCACTGTTGTATTTGAAGATGGGGAGTTTAAGGATGTTGATATTCCGGAAGACATTAAAGAAAAATTCATAAGATTTGGAATAGACAATCCGTATGTATGGAGGCATGATTGAAAAGATTATTAAAATATTTATCAGTTAATCAGGTTATGAAAGACATAGCTGATGTTAATGGTGTAATGTCAGTAAAAAGATTTATTATCACAACAATAATGGCAGGTAGTGCAGTATTTGGAGCGTGTATGTTGTACCGGATTAATTACATATTGTCATTGCTTGTCATGGTTATGGCATTACTTTTGATACCAGGACTTGTAAGAGGGTATTTTAAGGAACGATATGACGCTGCAAGATTTTCTGATGTTGATATATATCTTCATCAGATTTCATATTCATTTACCAGAACACCTAAGATTAATATGGCATTAAGGGATGTCTATGAAATAAGCAGTGGTAATCTGAAGAAATGCATAGGAAAGGCGTTAGAAGAACTTCAATATGGAATGGGAGACAGAGTATATAATGATGCCCTGAGGATAATTGAAGAAGAATATGATTGCGCAAGAATAAGAACGCTGCATAAGTTTATTATAAGTGTTGAAGAAAAGGGCGGAAGATATGCAGGCGCTATGGATGTACTTCTTGAAGATTTTGACAGATGGGTTAATAATGTGTACAGATATCAGGAGGAAATCCGTAAGATAAAGAGAGACATATCTGTTGGTATAATTATAAGTATGGTACTTGCGATGCTGACAACAATAATGTGTAATATGCTTAATATGTTTTCAGATAAAACGGTCAGTATTACTGATTCTGTTGCATATCAGAGTGCAGCAGTGGTTTTTGTAATATTATGCATGTCGTTTTTTACATACACAAGGAAGCATTACAGGTTTGACTGGCTTGGTAAAAGCAGAACAGATAAACAGATAATGTATGATTATAATATTGTGTTTAAGTCAGATGTGTGGAGGCTGACAATTAAACTTCTGCCAGTCTGGCTGATATTAATAATTGCTATGGCAATGTTGTTTATATTTGATATGAAACTGCCGGCAGTATGTATGCTGGCAATAATTATTGTTCTTGTGAGCACGCCTTTTTTACAGAAAAAAGGTGCCCAAAGAAGAGTGAAAAATGATTTATATCTTGGATTTACAGAATGGTTAAGAGAACTGTCTGTTAATCTTGAGAACAAGCCTTTATTGTCTGCTGTAGAGGATACTTATGACTGCTGTCCGGTTATAATGAAAGAACCATTGGAGAAGTTTATTTGTGACATTGAGAATAATCCGTCAGATGTAATGCCGTATTATGGCTTTTTGGGGGAATTTGGTGTGATAGATATTCAGGCTGCGGTGAGGATGCTTTATTCAATTGGAGAGCTTGAACAGGATAGCATGAGTGCAACAATTAATGCAATTGTAAGAAGAAATTACGAATTGTCAGACAAAGCAGAGCTTACCAGATATATGGATAGTACAAGCATGATGAGATTTTCAGAATATGTTCCGACATTTTTTGTTGCATTAAAGATGGCTGTGGATATGATGCTGGTTGTTACCATGTATCTTTAGGATACTACAATAATAGTCAAGAGTAGGAGGCGATGTATGGAAAATATTATTGAAGAATATGCTGGTATTGTTATGGCTGTGATAATTGTATATGCAATGATATTGATATTCATGACTGTCCTTATGGGGGTAATGAAAGTATGAAAGAAATTATTGAACAGTATGCAGATGTGTATGTCGGGGGTTTGATGGTAATATTTACTACAATGATGCTTGGTTACGCATTTGGCATATATAAAGATATACTGCTGGAAATTATAAAAGCTTGTCTTGGATAGGGGGATTATGAAAGGAATTATTGAAGCGTCAGTTTATCTTATATTGTTTGCTTTTATATGTATGTTCAGCATAGATTTTATAAGGATTAACAGGGATGTGTCTGATGCAGGTGAAGTAAGCCAGTACATTGAGAATTATATAGAAGCATGCTGTGGGGATGGATTAGAGGAGAAGCTTACTGAAGAACAAAGAGCTTCTAAGCTGGCTTTGTTAAAAACTTCTGTGGAATCTAACGGTGCTTTGCTTGATTTTGGAGACAGGATGAAAACTGGAGATTATGAGTATATTGAGTACACATTTTCTTATAAGTTGAAAGCGGCTATGTTTGCATATTCATCATGGCATCAATATAAAGGACTGGCAAGATACTGTGTAACAGAATAATCACAGATATTTATTATATGGAATGGAGGCCGTGTTTGAGAGGAGTTGTTACATGTAGCGGATTTATAGTGGTTTTTGCTATCATCATAATTACACATGCTGTTATAACAGGAAATAACATAAGAAGAGAAGAAGTTAATCAGAGCCTTGATTCAGCAATGGATTATGCATTTGACCGGATGGGAGATGTGTATGCAGATGTTAATTATACTGTGTATACAGATAAGAGAAAGCAGGAAATATTAACACAGTTGATGAACGAATTTTGCAGGGTTCTTTGCAAAAGAATAGCGTCTGATGGCAGAATTCAGGTTGCGCTTATATATGCTGATATGGATAAAGGCTTGTTTCAGATTGGAGTGACAGAAGAATATGAATATCCATTTAGTGGAAGAACAGGAAAATGTTACTATGAAAAAACGTATTCCTTTAATTGACAAATGATTTCTTATATCATAGAATATTCTGGTGTGCCTGAAAAGGAGCGTACTAGAATGATATGATAAGGAGACTATTATGGAACTTCAGATTTTACACTGGTTTGAATCATTACATAATCCTGTAACAGATCCGGTTATGTATGCTATAACATGTCTTGGAAATGCTGGAATATTCTGGATTTTATTATGTGCGGCGTTTTTATTTATACCGGTATTTAAGAAAGACAGAAAGTTAGGACTTAGTATGGCAATTGGACTTATTCTGTCACTTATTATGTGTAACGGAATTATGAAGAATCTGTCAGCAAGAATAAGACCATTCAATGCAGATCCGACATTTGAGAATCTTTATGGAATCTTTAATGGTATTAAGGACTGGTCTTTTCCATCAGGACATACATCAGCTTCTTTTGCAGCGGCATTAGCTATTATATTGTGGGACAGAAAGAAAGGAATTCCCGCAGTTATACTTGCAGCTCTGATTGCAGTTTCAAGATTATATCTTACAGTTCATTATCCGACAGATGTACTTGCGAGTCTGTTACTTGGATCACTGTATGGAGTAATAGGTTATTTTGTTACTAAGCTTATTATGAACAGATCAGAGAAAGCAAGAAAGGTGTTTTCAGGAGAAGAACCTTATAGGAAGCTTTTTGCCAAGGCATAATGAATATGTAACTATGTGACTGTTTTTAAGAAAGGACGATTGTATATCATGATGGATGTGGTATTTGATACTATCATTGATAGTGTTAAACTGTTGCCGTTTCTTTTTCTGACTTATCTTGCTATGGAGTATCTTGAACATAAGACAAGTGCCAGGACGAAGAAGTTTGTGAAGGATTCTGGCAAGGCTGGGCCTGTTATAGGAGCTTTACTTGGAGCTGTTCCACAGTGTGGTTTTTCTACAGCGGCATCTAACCTGTATGCAGGTAAAGTAATTACTATGGGAACGCTTATTGCCATCTTTATGTCTACTTCAGACGAGATGATACCAGTATTTTTATCAGAACAGGTAGATGTATTAGTGCTTGTCAAGCTTATACTCATTAAGGTTTTTATAGGTCTTATAATGGGTGTTGTAATTGATCTGATAGTGAGAAGAAGCAAGAAAAGTTATAATATGGTAGAAAAGATTGGACATGTATGTGATCATGACCACTGTGGCTGTGAGACAAGCATATTTAAGTCAGCGTTAAGACATACAATAACTATATTTGCATTTATTGTTGTTATATCTTTTGCACTTAATACTTTAATTCACTTTGTTGGTGAAGAGACTTTGGGAAATCTTATACTTAATAAGCCTGTCATTGGACCGTTGATAGCGGGAATTATAGGTCTTATTCCTAACTGTGCATCATCAGTAGTATTAACACAGCTTTATATTGAAGGCGTACTTGGACTTGGCTCTCTTATGGCAGGACTGCTTGCAGGTTCAGGAGTAGGTATTCTTGTGCTGTTCAGAGAGAACGATGATATGAAGGATAATTTTAGAATTCTTGCGATTCTTTATGTGAGTGGTGTAGCATGGGGAATTATAATTGATGCATTATCAAAGATTATATTGTAAGATTGGCAATTTAACAGATTAATATTAATCTCCGGTTATTGGGAGTGTATCTTTCAGGATACATTTTTGATAATCGGAGATTTTTTTATTGAATTAGAAATAAAACAGTGATAGAATAACTTTTAGAAAGATACTTTATAAAAGTTTAACATGAGTTGAAAAAGGAGGTAGTGTTTTTGCAGAGTGTATTGGATACTGGATTTAAGAAATATGGCAGAGTTATTGCTGATATTGATACCAGTGAAATAGTGAAACTTATGGATTCATATGATATGCCGGAAGATGTTGTGTATGTTGCAGGCGATGAAAAGCTTGAAAATACAAAGATTCATAAGATAATGGAAGAGAGTATATATGGTGGATGTCCTGTACAGACAGGGTATTGTAATGGACATAACCAGAAACTTAATGCACTGGAATATCACAGAAGTTCAGAAGTTAATATTGCGGCAACAGATATGATTCTGCTGCTTGGCAGCAGAGAAGATGTGAAAGACGATTTTACATATGAGACATCTAAGGTTGAAGAATTTTTTGTGCCTGAGGGAACTGCTATTGAGGTGTATGCAACAACTCTTCATTATGCACCATGCGGTGTGGATGGACAGGGCTTTAAGTGCGTAGTTGTACTTCCGAAGGGAACTAATCTTGATGTAGTTAATACTCATGCAACAGCAGAAGATAAGCTGCTTGCTGCATCTAATAAATGGCTGATAGCCCATGAAGATGCCCATATAGATGGAGCATTTAACGGCTTAAGGGGAGAGAATATAACAGTATAGGTTAAAGGAGATAAGTTATGAATAATACACCAGTTATGAAAATCGGTATTGTTGCAGTTTCAAGAGACTGCTTTCCAGAATCACTTTCAGTTACAAGAAGACAGAATCTTGTAAAGGCATATGAAGCAAAGTATGGCAAGGGGGATATCTATGAATGTCCGGTATGTATCGTTGAGAGTGAGATACATATGATGCAGGCACTTGAGGATATTAAGGATGCAGGATGTAATGCGCTCTGTGTATATCTTGGTAATTTCGGACCTGAGATTGCTGAGACAATGCTTGCAAAAAATTTCAACGGACCTAAGATGTTCATTGCGGCAGCAGAGGAGACATCAGCTAATGGAGGTCTTGTTCAGGGACGAGGCGATGCTTATTGTGGAATGCTTAACGCAAGCTATAATCTTAAGCTTCGTGGAGTTAAAGCATATATTCCGGAGTATCCTGTTGGAACAGCAGAAGAATGTGCAGATATGATTCATGAATTCATACCTGTAGCAAAGGCGGTATACGCATTAAGCAATCTTAAGATTATCAGCTTTGGTCCAAGACCTAACAATTTCCTTGCATGTAATGCACCAATCGCAGGTTTATATAATCTTGGTGTTGAGATTGAGGAAAATTCAGAGCTTGATTTATTCGAGAGCTTTAATAAGCATGCAGGAGATGAAAGAATTCCTGATGTTGTAAGGGATATGGAAAAAGAGCTTGGTACAGGAAATAAAAAGCCTGAAATCTTAAGCAGACTCGCACAGTATGAGCTTACATTAACTGACTGGGTTGAATCACATAAGGGCTCAAGAAAATATGTTGCAGTAGCAGGTAAATGCTGGCCGGCATTCCAGACACAGTTCGGATGTGTTCCTTGTTATGTCAACTCAAGACTTACTTCAAGAGGAATACCTGTATCATGCGAGGTTGATATATATGGTGCATTGAGTGAATTTATCGGAGAAGTTGTAAGTGACGATATTGTTACACTTCTTGATATTAATAATACAGTTCCAGCAGATATTTACAATGAGGATATCGCAGGCAAATATGCTTATACACAGAAGGATACATTTATGGGATTCCATTGTGGCAACACTGCATCAAGCAAATTGTCATTCTGCGAGATGAGAAACCAGATGATTATGGCACGTTCACTTCCTGAAGAAGTTACTAATGGTACACTTGAAGGGGATATCGTTTCGGGAGATATCACATTTTTCAGACTCCAGAATTCATCAGATAACAAGCTTTCCGCTTACATAGCACAGGGTGAAGTTCTTCCGGTAAGAACACGTTCATTTGGTGCAATAGGTATATTTGCTATTCCAGAGATGGGAAGATTCTACAGACATGTGCTTATTGAAGGCAATTTTCCACATCATGGTGCAGTTGCATTCGGACATTTTGGAAAGACACTTTTTGATGTGTTTAAGTATATCGGCGTTGAGGATGTGTCATTCAACCAGCCTAAGGGCATGCTTTACAAGAGCGAGAACCCATTTGCATAAACAGGTGCGGTTATAGATATATGATTGTGGAAAGGAGTCTGGCATGAATTATATAGGAATTGACCTTGGAACTTCGTCGGTCAAGATTGTTCTTATGGACACAGCAGGACATATTATTGCAAATGTGTCTAAGAGTTATCCGATTGATTACCCTAAGGCCGGCTGGTCAGAGCAGAATCCTTATGACTGGTATGATGCTTGTATAGAAGGCATGAAGGAGCTGCTTGACGGACAGGATGAATCAACAGTTGGCGGTATCAGCTTTGGCGGACAGATGCATGGTCTTGTTATTCTTGATAAGAATGATGAGGTTATTAGACCGGCTATTTTATGGAATGACGGAAGAACAACGAAGCAGTGTGAGTACCTGAATGAAGTGATAGGCAGGGATAAGTTATCAGAATATACAGCAAATATTGCATTTGCAGGTTTCACAGCACCTAAGATATTGTGGGTGAAGGAGAATGAACCGGATAATTTTGCTAAGATAGACAAGATAATGCTTCCAAAGGATTATATTGCGTATCGTCTTACAGGTGTGCATTGTACAGATGTTTCAGATGCTTCGGGCATGCTGCTGTTTGATGTGAAGAATAGGCGTTGGTCGCGCCAGATGCTTGATATATGTGGCGTGACAGAAGCACAGATGCCACGCATCTTTGAAAGCAGTGAGTGCGTTGGCACTGTAAAAAAGGATATTGCAGATGAGCTTGGAATAGGAAGTGAAGTAATTGTTGCAGCCGGTGCAGGTGATAATGCAGCTGCTGCAGTAGGCACTGGTACTGTCGGTGACGGACATTGTAATGTTTCTTTGGGAACAAGCGGTACAATATTCATTTCAAGCAAGGAATTCGGAGTGGATTCCAATAATGCACTTCATTCTTTCGCACATGCAGATGGAAAATATCATCTTATGGGCTGTATATTAAGTGCAGCTTCAGCTAATGGCTGGTGGATGGACAAGATACTCGGAACTAATGATTATTCAGGTGAACAGTCGCAGATAACAGATAATGACCTTGGCAATAATAATGTGTATTTCCTTCCATATCTGATGGGTGAGAGATCACCGCATAATGACGAATTTGCAAGAGGCACATTTACAGGAATGACAATGGATACTGAGCGTAAGGATATGACACAGGCAGTTCTGGAAGGCGTTGCATTTGCAATAAGGGACTGCTTTGAGGTTGCTAAGAGTCTTGGTATAAGAGTGGAGTCAACCCGTATGTGCGGTGGTGGCGCTAAGTCAGAACTGTGGTGTAAGATTATGGCTAATGTACTTGGAATTCCTGTGGAACTGTTAGAGTCAGAGGAAGGTCCTGCTATGGGTGCGGCAATGCTTGCCATGGTTGCAGCCGGGGAGTATAATTGCGTTGAAGATGCGTCTAATGCTCTCGTTAAAGTACGAAAGACAATAAGACCAGACGAGAAGATAATAGAAAGATACGAGGATAAGTACAATAAGTTCAGATGTATCTATCCTGCAATGAAGAACATATTCAGAACAATTAATGAGTGATTAACAAGGAGAATTTTATTATGAAGTTTTTTATTGATACTGCAAATGTTGAGGATATCCGTAAGGCTAATGACATGGGAGTTATCTGTGGAGTAACCACTAATCCATCCCTTATCGCCAAAGAAGGAAGAGATTTCAAGGAAGTTATCAAGGAGATTACTTCTATTGTTGACGGACCTATAAGCGGCGAGGTTAAGGCTACTACTGAGGATGCAGAAGGAATGATCAAAGAGGGAAGAGAGATTGCAGCAATCCACCCTAACATGGTTGTTAAGATTCCTATGACAGTTGAAGGGCTTAAGGCTACTAAGGTGTTATCATCTGAGGGAATAAAAGTTAATGTTACATTAATATTCTCAGCTAATCAGGCACTTTTAGCTGCAAGAGCAGGTGCTGCATATGTGTCCCCTTTCCTTGGAAGACTTGATGATATATCACAGCCTGGAATTAATCTTATTCAGGATATTGCAGATATATTTGCTAACTATGATCTTAAGACAGAGATTATCTGTGCAAGTGTAAGAAATCCAATACATATTACAGACTGCGCACTTGCAGGAGCTGATATTGCAACAGTACCATATAAGGTAATTGAGCAGATGGTTCATCATCCGCTTACAGATGCAGGAATTGAGAAGTTTAAGAAAGATTATATTGCTGTATTTGGCGAATAATGTGACTGACACACAAGTTAACTGGGATTAAGCGAGAGGTAATGGATGGATTCATCACAGAAACTAACAAACACGGATGTAAAAAAACTTAATAAAAACCGTATATTCAGACTGATATATAATTCGGATAAGATATCAAGACAGGAGATAGCAGACCAGTTAGGTCTGTCGCTGCCAACGGTCAATCAGAATCTTAAGATGCTCATGGAAGATGGACTTATAGAATATGTTGGCAATTTCACTTCAACGGGTGGAAGAAGGGCACAGGCAATTACTATTGATAATAATGCAAGAAAAGCTATCAGCGTGAATATCAAAGCTGACTATATTAATGTAGATGTAGTCGGACTTAAAGGCCAGATTATATACAGTATGGCTGTTAAAGCACATTTTAGCAAAAGCAGTGCATATATTGAGAAGCTTAAAGATGCGGTAAGACATGCAGTGGATTATGTTGGAGCAGATGCAGATGACATTCTGGGAGTTGGCATTACAGTTCCGGGAATACTTGATGATGAAAAGCAGATTCTTATCTCAGCACCACCATTAAAAGCTAAGAACTATGATTTTACAAAGCTTATATCAGCTATTGATTATCCGGTCGTAGTAATGAACGATGCGAGGGCAGAGGCATACGCAGACCACTGGTTTAATGGAAAGCCTGAAGATGAAAAAATATATATTATGCTTGGTGAGGGTGTCGGAGGTGCATATATTAACGCTTCCGCAATCAGAAATGGTGTTCATAACCGTGGCGGCGAATTCGGACATATGGTTATTCACCCTGAAGGAAAGCAGTGCCTGTGTGGTAAGAAGGGCTGTTTTGAAGCATATGTTTCAGAAAAGGTATTATCATCAGAGCTTGATATGACACTTGACAATTTCTTTGAACTGGCAGTGCAGGGAAATAAGAATAATTCCAATGTGTTAGATGAATATATGGACAATCTGGCTCTTGGAATTAATAACATATACACAATGATGGACTGTGATATTGTTCTTGGCGGAACAGTTGCACCATATCTTAAGCAATATGAGAATAGTATTAAAGAACGTCTTGTTAATGATTATTCCTTTGATACTGATGCGGATTATTTAAGAATATCAGATGGTGGTGGCATAAAATCAGGGCTTGGTGCAGCATTAAGCTTTGTTGCCAGATTTATTGATGGTGTGGAATAAAGAAAGCTTATAAGATGGCGTGAAGTAGTGATTCTTGCTGCATGAGTGCTGAATGCTATGATGCGTCAGAGGGTTGCATAAGTCTGGAATGCCTCAGCGCTTACCTATAAAATGATGTAAAGTGTGTGATTTATAGGTGAATTACAAACTTGACTATTAAGATAGATATAAAATAATGATGAAAATACCTATAAGGAGTCTTTGAATTGACTTCTTATAGGTATTTTTTTGCTTTGAAGAAGAATTTTTGCTGAAATTGATAGAAAAACTCCTATAAATTAGTTTAAATAATGATTCTTATAGGTTCAGTCCATGAGAAAAAGGTATTTACGGGCTGAAAAAGCGTGAATTATATGAAAAGTTACCTATAAATCAACAGGTATGGGGATTCTTATAGGACAGAAGCGGAAATAAACACATAAATAAAGCAAGAATTGCTTGACAAATGTGTGCATACACTGTATATATGTATATATACAGTGTATGCACAAAAATAGTATATCAGGTGTATAGCTGTTATGTGTAAGACTGTGTTTTGGGGAGGCAGAAGAATGATTTCTTTGAGTGGAGTTAATAAGAGATTAGGAAGTTTCAGACTGAAGGACATCTCAATAGAGATTCCTGATGGATACATATGTGCACTTGTGGGGCAGAATGCGTCAGGAAAGACAACACTTATTAAGATGATACTGGGGCTTTGCAGACCGGACGAGGGAACGGTTGTAATTGATGGATTGAATTATCAGGAAGCGGAAAGCGAGAAGAGAATACGTGATATTACAGGGATAGTACCAGTTAATGAACTTATGAATTCAGAACTTTCACTTTTAGAGAATGGAAGATGTTATGGCAGATTTTATAGCAGATATGACGAAAACATCTACATGGAGTATCTTGAACGGTTTGGACTTGATAGAAAGATAAAGTTTGGAAAATTATCGAAAGGACAGAAGATAAAGGCACAGTTTGCATTTGCATTATCAACAGACCCAAAGTATCTGATACTTGATGAACCGACAGCTAATTTTGATCCTGATTTTAAACAGGATTTCCTGAATGTGATTATGCAGTTTATGGAAAGCGGTAAGAAAAGTGTGATTATTGCATCACATATACTGGATGAATTAGACAGGATTGCAGATTATCTTATATATCTTGATAAGGGAGAACTTGTATATTCAGGAGATATAGAAAGCTTCAGGGATAAGTACAGGATAATATCAGGAGAAAGCTATAAAGTGAAACTTCTTAAGCAGGAAGACATCATACATGTAGAGGACAGGAAATACGGAACTAAAGCACTTGTAGTCAATCATGGATATTCAAAGTATGATGGTGCACTTACGGTAACAGTTCCGACACTGGAAGAATTCATGTATCATTACAGTAAAAGAGGTGAAAGTGTAATATGAAATACTTAATGAGGGATTATATATATGGATGGCATTGGGAGAATTTCAAGGCATCATATGAACACGGAAATTCAGCAATATTTAATTTTTTAGCGGTACAGCTTATATTCGTGGCACAGATTATTAAAACAGCCGGATGGGCTCAATTAGTAATTGCTTCAGGGTATTTTATATCTCTTGCTATCTGCTGTCTTTCAATATTCACACACCCTGCCGAATTAAGAACAATGTATTATGTATGCCCGCTTACAACCAATGAGCGTGAAAAGCTGGTGAGAAACTCTTATATCTTCAGAGTGGCAGTACACATGCTGATACTGACGATTGGCAATATATTTATGATGATGGCAGTAAGATTCAGTGCGTCTGTATTTATATATATTACTATAAATGCATTTATAATCAGCACGCTGCTTCCATATGGCAAAAAAGATGGATTGTTATCATATGTTATGGCACTTATAATTATATGTACAATTACTGACTGCTGGCAGTTTGATATATTAATGAGTTCATTTACGCCGGTTATTGAAGAACGTTTTTTATATTCAATAATGGTGCTTATAGAGTTTCCAGTATGCATAGGTTATGCAAGGCAGATAAAAAGAAAGCTTAAGTCAGCGGCAGTTTATGAAGAGGTGGTTTTATGAGCATTAATATAAATATCCTGCAACAGGGAACGCTTGCAATATACGAGCAGATAATAATGCAGCTTAAGAATGCGATAGTAACTGGGGAACTGAAATCCGGCGAGGCACTTCCTTCAATAAGGGCGTTGGCAGCAGACTTGCAGGTAAGTGTGATAACAACCAAGAGAGCTTATGAAGAACTTGAAAAAGAGGGACTTATCCGCTCGGTTGCAGGAAAAGGATTCTATGTGTGTGAGTATAATACGGATTATCTTAAAGAAAAGCAGCTCATGATGATAGAAAAGAGAACACAGGAAATTATATATGAAGCAAAAAATGCAGGGCTTTCCTGTGATGATTTAGTGGATATGATTCGCACTTTGTATGAGGAGAAATAGAAATGGAGAATATTGCACTGACATTAGAAAATGTTACAGGAAAAGGACTTGGATTTAAATTAAAAGACATAAGTGCGAAATTTGAGAATGGATACATATATGCAATTACAGGTAAGAATGGTGCCGGCAAAACTACATTGTTTAATTACATTTTAGCACAGAGAAAACAGTACACAGGAAGCATAAAGATGTCTGGCTATGAGCTTGAAAGGAATCATTTAAAAGCAATGGAAATCATTGGCTTTGTGTCAGAGGATAATGTATTCTTCGAGAACCGTACCGGAAAGCAGAATGCTGATATACTGGGACTTGTGTATGATGATTTTGATGTGGAACTGTTTAATGAATGTATGAAAAAGATGAATGTCAGCACTGCAACGACATTGTGGCGTATGTCAAGAGGTGAGCGTATGAAGTTCCAGCTTGCGTTTGCAATAGCACATCACAGCAGGCTGTATCTTCTTGATGAAGCAACAGCAGGCATGGATGCAGTGTTTAAGATAGAATTATTTGACATGTTAAGAGAACTTATAGCACAGGAATGCTGTGTGATTATGACAACACATGACATGACAGAGATTATGAAGAATACGGATTATGTGGCAGTTATGGAGGGCGGCAGACTGGGAGAGTTCAGCGAAAGTATTGAATGCACAGTGTGAGAACAGCGCAGGAAAGAGGAGAAAATGACTATCAAAACAGATATCAAACAGCAGAAAAAATTAGAAAAGTTCTTTAAAGAAGAAAATACATGGTTTCCGGATAATGTAGGAGAGAAGTTTCTGGCCATATTTTTCTTCATAATATCAGGAATATTAGCATGTGCACCTAATAAAATGATAGATTTCAGTGATTTGAACAATGACATGAAGGTTGTTCTGATTGGGTACATGTTTTACCTTCTTGGCGTGACATATATGGTCATGAAATACAAATCTTATCAGGAAGCATACAGCACTAACAGAAAAAGAATAACAACAAGAGAACTGCTGAAAAACATGCCGATAGACAGGATGCAGCTATGGATATTCATAACAAAAAAGAAAATAAAACCATGTGCAGTAATGACTGCGATAATAATAGCCATAAGAATAATAATAACATTGGCAGCCTATAGAAACATTTATCTATCAGACATACTGATGGTGCTGGTATTTAATCTGATTGTACCCGTCCTGATAGCGTAGTGGCTATGTCCTATAAGAAATATGTTATATACTCACTTATAGGTAGTTACATAATTAATTCGCGTTTATTTTAATAGACGAACCTATAATCTGCCTATAAGAAACACATATATGAATGTTTTATGGGAAATAAGTCTATGGTATCACTCATCAGGCATGTATAATGAATCTACATCAGTCTTGGATTATATGCCGCGTTTTTATTACTGATTTTTATCTTCATTGCACTCATAAGTCCTCTCACTGATAATAAACCTAGGTCTATTCTTGACCTCTATATATATCTTCCCGATGTATTCCCCGATAACCCCGAGGCACATAAGTTGTATTCCGCCCATGAAGCATACGATACATACTGTACTTGCCCAGCCGGTTACTGTGTTGCCGAGCAGGTTGTCAACGACAGCCCATATAACACCGATAAAGCTGATGATTGAAACTATAATACCAAGTGACATAACAAGACGGAGTGGTTTTACACTAAGGCTTGTAATGCCGTTTAATGCAAGGTTAAGCATTTTGCTGAAAGGGTAGTGTGACTTTCCGGCAAGTCGTTCGCTTCTTGAATAATATACGCTTGTACTTTTAAAACCGACAAGCGGGATAAGCCCACGAAGGTACAGATTAGTTTCTTTGAATTGTGCCAGTTCATTAATCACACGCTTTGATAAAAGCCTGTAATCGGCATGGTTATATACAGTTTCTGCGCCAAGCTTTGCCATGATTTTATAGAAGCCTTTGGCTGTGTTTCTTTTAAAAAATGTATCTGTTGAACGGTCATTTCTTACACCATAGACGATATCACAGCCATCGTGGTAAGCGTCAACCATATCTTCCATTGCATGAATATCATCCTGTCCGTCGCAATCTATAGATATAGTAATATCAGCATACTGGGAAGCCTCCATAAGACCGGCAAGCACACTGCTCTGGTGTCCGCGGTTACGGCTTTGGCTTATTCCTATGAAATGTTCATCTTTCTTTGATAAATCCGTAATTATATCCCATGTACTGTCAGAACTTCCATCATTGACAAACATTATCCTGCTGCCAGAACTGATTTTGCCGGCTTTGATAAGATGGTTAAGTTCATCAAGAAACATGCCTGAGGTAACAGGCAGAACCTGTTCTTCGTTGTAGCATGGAATTACAATATATAAACAATTTTTTTTATTTTCACTCATATAACCCCCAGATGTATAATCAGTTATCAGTTTCAGTTATTTCACCAGATTCAACTTTTATAGTATAATCCTTATATTCTTTATAACTTTTATTGTCATGGTTAATTATTATAAAGTGGTTAAATATGATTGTGACTAATATAAGGACTATTAAGCCAGCTGCACAATGATATATGTTTTTCTTTGAAAAATCTATAAAGACTTTCGCCATATAGAAAAATCCAATAATGCTCAAAGGAAGCAGCAATACAAAATAAGGAAGTGTGTATTGGCATTTTCCTTCCCAGAATATATGGAATATGAAACCACCTATAAATGTCAGTGGTAGTACGGTTGAAGCTGGAGCTGAATTAAAGAACAGAGCATAAACAGCATATAGCGTACTTCCAAATAAAATTATACTTTGCAGTATATTAAGATAATTCATAAAAGGTATGCCACCTTTTAATGATAAAATATCTGTAATAAAACCACTTTGCGTGATACTGCTGTTTCTGACATTAGTTATCCAGAAACACTGAAAACCAGGGTTATTCCACTGGGATGCAATCTTCTTTGAAAGGAAAGATGTAAATGCATTAGGATCGCTTTTATAGTTGTTTATGTAACCTTTAATATCTGCTTTGGCTGCCTGGGCTTCCTTTTTTGAATCATAATCATTTCTTTCATAAAGAGATGCAATTCTGGAATTATACCATCCGTCGGCATATACAGTTGCGGTTGTCGAGTGGAGTCCCATATCTATCCATGTCCATGATGAAGCTCCATTATCCAGATTATATCCAGATATTTTCTCTATGATTAATTTAGGAAAAACTGCCTGTATGGCAAATCCTGCAGCTATGGCACATGTAACAAGAATAATCTGTATGTTCTTATGTCTTAATGTTTCGGCAATTGTATATAAAATAAGAGCAATCATAAATATAAGATAATTACTTTTAACCATGACGCTCATCATCATAGCAGCTCCAGTGACCGCAATATATGAGATATGTATGGAATTGTCTGTATTGGATGAGCCAACAAAAAGCATTGTATATTTAAATGCCATGACAGCAAAAAATAAGCCGGCTATATTGCCGTATATAAATACGCTGTAAAGTGTCCATGGGAAAAACAGTATACCAAGGACAAGGAATAAGACAGATGCAAGTCGTGGCAATTTCCATATTGAGAATAAATCTGCCAGCATTTTGTAAGTGAATACTATCATTATGACATTTAAAAGCTGCCAGAATATGTAGTTATAGTCACCAACAACGAAACCAATAATGTATTCAATGAATAAAAGCCCAATCTGGTTAGTGTATTTGGCTATATATCCATCACGCATAAACATTGTATAGTCATGGCTTCTAAGGCCAGCAGCGGCATCAAGCACATAATACTGGTCAGCACCCGCATGCGACTGTGTAAGAATAACCCAGACTGCCCCTGTGATTCCAATGATTATCAGACAAATGTTACGCACTTTTCTGAAGGCTTTATCGTTATCAGTCAGGTATCTGTTAAGAATGGTAAATAATTTTTTCTTTACGAGAATATAGGTAAGGACTGCAATACAGGCAAGTACTATAAGGTGAACCCACACATAATCTCCTGTGTAATATGTATATTCACTTGCATCAGTAGTCATTTTACTGGTGCTGAAAATGCTAAGCAGAAACAGCCATATGTTTATAACAAGAAACAATCCTAAAACAATATATCTGTATATTGAATAAAGAACTTTAGACATGATATTAATCCCCCAGATTATAAATTTGAAACTATTATAAATAATAGCATATGATTGAATGTATTGAAAGTTGTAAAATCAAATGATTTTGATTATAATGTAGTCATATTTTTTTTGGAGGATATAAACAATGATAGCTGATTCAATGGTTTCTTTAGTAAAAAACAGTTCGGTAATCCGTGCAATGTTTGAGGAAGGCAACAGACTTGCCAGGTTATACGGGGCAGAGAATGTATATGATTTCTCACTTGGCAATCCTAATGTTCCAGCACCTGCTGAGGTTAATGAAGCGGTTAAGAATATAGTAGATAATGAAGAATCAACATTTATACATGGCTATATGAGCAATGCAGGATATGAGGATGTAAGACAGACTATAGCAGAGTCACTTAATAGAAGATTCGGAACACATTTTAACCATACTAATATTGTAATGACTGTTGGAGCAGCAGGCGGACTTAACACAATATTCAAGACATTACTTAATCCGGGTGAAGAGGTTATGACATTTGCACCATTCTTTGGTGAATACAGGAATTATGTAAGTAATTTTGGCGGAAAATTAGTCGTTGTTTCACCTAATACTGTGGATTTCCAGCCTAAGCTTGACGAGTTTGAAGCAAAGATTACACCTAAGACAAGAGCAGTTATCGTTAATAATCCTAATAACCCGACAGGTGTTGTATATTCAGAGGATACTATAAAGAAGATGGCTGCTATTATGGATAAGAAGCAGAAGGAGTACGGAACAGAGATTTACTTAATAGCAGATGAACCATACAGAGAGTTAGCTTATGATGGTGTTGATGTTCCATATCTTACTAAATATTACGACAATACTATTGTTGGTTATTCTTACAGTAAGTCGCTTTCACTTCCAGGTGAGCGAATCGGATATCTTGTTATTCCTGATGAGGTTACAGATTCAGAAGATGTTAAGTCAGCAGCTTCTGTAGCAACGAGAATATTAGGATTTGTTAATGCACCTTCACTTATGCAGAGAGTTGTTGCAAAATGTGTTGATGCACAGGTTAATCTTGAAGCATATGACAAGAACAGAAAGGCAATATACGAAGGACTCACAAAGTTAGGCTTTGAATGTGTAAAACCAGAGGGAGCTTTCTATCTTTTCGTAAAGTCGCCTGTTGAAGATGAAACTGTTTTCTGTGAGGCAGCCAAGAAGCACAATATCCTTATGGTTCCTGCGTCATCATTTGGATGCCCTGGATATGTTAGAATTGCATACTGTGTATCTTATGAGACAATTGTTAATTCATTACCACATTTTGCAGAAGTTGCTAAAGAGATGGGATTATAATTATTCGTGAAAGAAGAGGACATATATATGAAGACATGGGAGAAGAATATCAGAAGAGTTGAGCCGTATGTGCCGGGAGAGCAGCCTAAGGTTAAAGATGTTGTAAAGCTTAATACCAACGAGAATCCATATCCTCCAACACCTAAGGTGCTTGAGGCAGCAGAGAGAATGAATATCAGTGATTTAAGACTTTATCCGGATCCTGAGGTTACAGACCTTGTACATGCAATTGCAGCTTATTATGGAATGAATGATAATCAGGTATTCGTAGGAGTTGGTTCTGATGATGTATTGTCAATGTGTTTCCTGACATTCTTTAATTCAGACAAGCCAATACTGTTTCCTGATATCTCATATTCTTTCTACAGTGTATGGGCTGACCTTTACAGAATTCCATATGAGAAGCAGCCGCTTGATAAGGATTTTAATATAATTCCAGAAGATTATTACAAGGAGAATGGCGGAGTGGTATTCCCTAACCCTAATGCTCCTACAGCACTTTATATGGAACTTGATAAGGTTGAAGATATTATAAAACATAATCAGGATGTAGTTGTTATTGTTGATGAGGCTTATATTGATTTTGGCGGAAAGTCAGCAATGGAGCTTGTCAATAAGTATGAAAATGTGCTGGTTGTACAGACATTTTCTAAATCACGTTCAATGGCTGGTATGAGAATAGGTTACTGTTTCGGTAATCAAGAGCTTATAAAGGCACTTAATGATGTCAAATTCTCATTCAATTCATACACAATGAACAGAACTTCAATAAGCTATGGTATTGAGTCTGTCAATGATAAGGAATACTTTGAAGAGTGCGTGGGTAAGATAGTTAAGACCAGAGAGAATGCTAAGGAAAGACTTTCACAGTTAGGTTTCTCATTCCCTGACTCTAAGGCTAACTTTATATTTGCAACACACAAGAGTGTTCCGGCTAAGGAAATATTTGAAAAACTTAAAGAAAAGAACATATTTGTCAGATACTTCAGTCAGCCCCTCATTGATAATTATTTAAGAATTACAATAGGAACTGATGAGCAGATGGAAAAGCTTTACGCTGCGTTAGAAGAGATAACAGGACAGGTTAAGTAATATGGGAATACCTTTTGAACAGAGAAATTTTCAGAAAGAACTTGATAAGAAGATAGCGGGCTTCCAGAAAGACGGAATTGTACCGACACTGCTGCTTCACAGTTGCTGTGCACCGTGTAGCAGTCATTGTATTGAATATCTTTCTGATTATTTCCATATAACTGTATTCTACTATAATCCGAATATATCAGCCGAAGAAGAGTATAGGAAGAGAGTAGAGGAACAGAAGAGATTCATCAGTGAATTTCCGGCAAAGTATAAGGTTTCCTTCATAGAAGGCGATTATGATACTAAAGAATTCTATGACATAGCTAAAGGATATGAACAGTGCAGGGAAGGCGGGGAGAGATGCTTCCGCTGTTATGAGCTGCGGCTTAAAAAGACCTGTGAAACTGCAAAGGCTGGTGGATTTGATTATTTTACGACAACGCTTACAATAAGTCCTCTAAAGAACAGCGTCAAGCTTAATGAAATAGGTTTAAAGCTTTCAGAGGAATATGATATACCATATCTTTTATCTGATTTTAAGAAAAAAGAGGGATATAAGCGTTCTATAGAACTTTCGCATGAGTATAATCTATACAGACAGAATTATTGTGGATGTGTGTATTCGCGTTGATTTTTTGATGTGTAATATGGTATACTGAAGCCAGATTTTGTGGGGAGAGAGCAGATAGTATATTAATGTGTGAACAAGGAGGATTTAATACTATGGCAAAGAAACATGGATTGGCTAAGGTTGTTTTAGGAGTAGGCGCTGTTGCTGTAGCAGGCAAGGTTGCTTTTGATAAGTTCAAGCAGACTAAGGAAAGATTTGCTAAAGAAGAGAATGATAGTTTTGATGATGAAATCCGTAAGTATAATGCTATCGGAGAGAAGAAGGTTATAGAAGTTGAAGACGAGGTATTTGCTGGCTGCGAGCTTAAAGCAGTGGCCTCTAAGACAGTACTTGACCTCGGTCTTGCAGTGTTTGAGAAGGATGTATATATTAATTTCTCAAGTAATGCAAGTTCAGTAACTATCATTCTTCCAGAAGGTGTCAATGCAACATGTGATATATCAAGAAAGATAGCAGGAGTTAAGAACCTTGTTGATAATGTTGACGAAGAAGGAATCCATACAGTATATATTATTGGTAAGGCTGTATGCAGTAATGTAGAAGTTATTCCTGTTAATTTCTATGTCGATGAAGAAGATGAGGAAGATTCTGATTTTGTTGATGAAGATGACTGCCTTGCATCAGATGATGATTTTGATGATGATGTTATATTTGATGAGAAAGACGGAGATGTTGAGGTTGAAGTCAAGGTAATTAATGGAAAAGTATCTGATAATGAGCAGAAAAAACCAGAACCATCTGAAACAAATACAGATAAGGAAGAAGCAGAAGAAACTGAAAAGGAAGAATCTGCTGATGATACAGAAGAAACAGAGACAATCGATATTGAAGAAGTATAACAGCTTCATTTGTGTTAAAGATTATGAAGAACAGAGATAAGATATTAGATTACTTTGATAATGTGGCAGATGGCACGATTGTGTTGGCTAATGACATGTATGAGCATGGATTTGGGCGGATGAATCAGGAAGCATTCTTCCGGGCAGTCGAAAGGCTCTCTGACGAGGGTGAGATAATCCGTGTTGGAAGAGGTATGTATATTAAGAAATCAGACGCGCAGGGAGATATTACAGAGCTTTTACTGAATTATTTCTTTGGAGAGGATAATTCAAGCGGAATGTTTACCGGAATACACCTGTATAACAAATATTCGCTTACGAATGTCAAGTCTGATAATATAAGCCTGTATTCTAACGTGTGTAAGCAGTCTGTATGTCATATTGGTAATATAGAGGTGAAAAGACCTGCAGTAGAACTTGATTTTAATAATACAAGAATTATTGAGGCAATGGAGATATTCCAGAATTACTTTGAAATTCCTGAACTTGATAAAACTAAATTTGCAAGATATGCAAAGCAGTTTGCAAGGGGTTATGATGATGAGGCGGCTGTAACTGTACTGCGAAGTATGAAGTATAAGAAAAGATCAATTGCTTTTATGAAGAAGATACTTGATACATACAAGGTTCCTAATACTTTATCTCAGTTTTTAAGTAATGCTTCACATTATAAAGTACCAACGTTTAATAAGCTTGCAAGATAATTAAGAATCGGTTTATACAAGGAAAGGACAGAACATGAAGAAGATAATGATTGCATCAGATATACACGGTTCTGCATATTATTGCAGAAAGCTGCTTGAAAGATATGAAGCAGAAAAGCCAGACAGACTCGTTCTTTTAGGTGATATACTCTACCATGGTCCGAGAAATGACCTGCCTAAGGAATATGCACCTAAGGAAGTTATTGCAATGCTTAATCCTTTACGCAATGAGATTATATGCGTAAGAGGTAATTGTGATACAGAGGTTGACCAGATGGTGCTTGACTTTAATGTACTTGCAGAACAGGCATATCTTAATTTCAATGACAGATCAATCGTTCTTGCACATGGACACAAGCTTGATGAGAAGAATATACCTGCATTAAAGGAAGGCGATATTCTACTTTGCGGACATACACATGTACCTAAGTGTGAGAAGAGAGATAATTACATATACATGAATCCTGGTTCAGTTTCAATTCCTAAAGAAAACTCAGAACACAGTTATATGATACTGGACGATAAGTTCTACTGGAAGAACCTCGATGGGGAAGAGTACATGGAATATTAATATATCATATTTATTTTATACATTTTTAATTGCTTAATATATTTGCTTTTTATCGTTGTGTGTTACCATATGTATGTTGATGTGAATTACTTCAATATATAGAAAGGGAATGTTTTTTATGAACCGATTTAAGCAGAGTTTTTCAAGATTTATGTATGGAAGATATGGCATGGACCAGCTTTCGAGATGCTTATCATATGTAGTTCTTGTTTTGATTATACTTACTTTCTTTTTAAGGAGTAATGTAATATATACAGTAGCACTCCTTGGTATTGTGTACATATATTTCAGAATGTTTTCAAGAAATATATCAAGAAGAAGTGCTGAAAACCAGAAGTATATGAAGATTCATTATAAATTTATGAGTAAGTTTAACAAGGTAAGAGCAAGAATTAAGGACAGTAAGACACATAGAATTTTCAAATGTCCAAGCTGTGGGCAGAAGATAAGAGTTCCTAAGGGAAAGGGCAGAATTAGTATTAAGTGTCCTAAGTGTCGTATAGAATTTATCAAGAAAACATGATATTTAATTAATTAACGGCTGGTGCGTATGCATCAGCTGTTTTCATGTTATTACAGTTGTCAGCATAGATATTATGTGAGCTTAACCGGAGAATTATATGTGAATCCGAGAATTGAAAATTTATTGCAGATTAGTGCTGATACAAGTGAAGATATAAGGCAGCAGGTACCTGATATGGATGCCGGGTTTGATGACTCTGACAGAACATGGGAGATAATTGTCAAGACAGCTGGAAGTCTGGATAGGATTAGAAGCATTTATACAAATGCTGAGTTTACGCAGCTTCTATGTGGATACTGGATTGTAAGAACAACGATTGATAGTATTGAAGCACTTGCCGCAGAACCGGAGATAATATTTATTGAAAAGCCTAAGGCATTATATTTTGAATTGTATGCAGCTAAGTCAGAAGCTTGTGTTAATGTTGCAAAAGCAAGAGAAACCCAGTATGGAGGTGTAACTGGAAAAGGTGTACTTGTAGCGGTAATTGATTCAGGAATAGATATAAGTGATAATGAATTTCTTGATGACTCAGGGAAAACAAGAATTAAGGCGTTGTGGGATCAGACAACAGGCATTACGTATTCTGATATGGAAATTAACAGTATACTGGAAGATTATAGGAAGGGAGCTGTAAAGACACTACCAGCAAGGGATGTAACCGGACATGGCAATGAAGTTGCAGTTATTGCATGTGGAAGGAGTGGTGTTGCTTCTGATGCTGACATTTTAATTGTAAAGCTGGGAAATTCAGGGGGAAATGCATACATAAGGACAACGCAGATTATGAGAGGTGTTGATTACTGCATAAGAAAAGCTATTGAATATAGTCAGCCGGTTGTGGTTAATATAAGTTATGGCGGAACTTATGGCAATCATGAGGGCAGTTCGATATTTGAAATGTTTATAGATGACTGCTGTTCAACATACAAATGCAGTATATGTATAGGTGTTGGCAATGAAGGAGAAGGCAGAACACATTATTCAGGTCAGCTTATCAGTGGAAATGTACTGGATGCAGAGCTTGCAATTGGCGATTACGAGCCGCAGATAAGTATACAGATATGGAAAAGGGCAATGGACAATGCAAGAATTGAACTTATTGCACCAACAGGGGAAAGACTGGTTATAAGTGACAGAAATGCGAGGGTTGTGCATCATAACATTAAGAATATGCGTATCGTATCAAAGGCGTATGGACCGGGACCATTCTATATGGGTGAAGAGATATATGCAGCTATGGTTGCAACAAGCGGATATATTACTTCTGGAATATGGGATATAAGATTTACTGTAGAAAATGTGTTGGATGGATTCTTTAATATGTGGCTTCCTCCGGTTTCGACATTAAGCAGTGCAACAGGATTTTTAAGGCCGTCGCCTGAGTACACATTTACAATACCGGGGACTTCAAGGCGGGCAATATGTGTTGGCGCCAATGGGCGTGCACCGGGGAGTGCGGCCACATTTTCAGGCAGGGGAGTTAATGTAAAAAGCGGTCTTATGCTGTATGCGAAACCTGACATAACAGCACCGGGAGTTAATATAAGAATTCCGGGGAATAAGGAGAAAACTGTCACGGGGACATCTTTTGCAACACCCATGGTTACGGGTGCTGCTGCAATGCTGATGGAATGGGGGATTGTGAAGGGCAATGACCAATATATGTATGGTGAAAAGCTTAAAGCATACCTTATAAATGGTGCAACACGGGTGGGAAATGTATGGCCTGATTCAGCCAGAGGCTGGGGAGAATTATGCGTTGCGGCAAGCATTCCCGCCAAATAAATTCATTTAACACTTGAAAAATATACAAACATTGTGGTAAAGTATGTTTAACATACAGTATTAATGTGTTATTAGAAAAGAGGTTATATATATGAAGATTTCAACAAAGGGAAGATATGCGCTCAGGGTCATGATTGATCTTGCAGAGCATAATACAGGAGAATATATTCCACTTATGGATATTGCCAGAAGACAGGATATTTCTGAGAAGTATCTGGAAGCGATTGTTGCAACATTAAGCAAGAATGATTTTCTCATATCATTAAGAGGAAAGGGTGGCGGATACAAGCTTGCACGCAATCCGGAGGATTATTCAGTGCTTAGCATACTTCTTGTAACAGAGGGTTCACTTGCACCGGTAGCATGTCTTGAGAAGAAGCCTAACAGATGTCCGAAGGTGGCAGAATGTAAGACTTTACAGATGTGGGAAAACTTTGAGAAGCTTGTTAACGATTACTTCAGCAATATTACAATAGCAGATTTGGTTAATTCTAATGTGGGAATAGACAGTTATATTATATAGTAAATGTTAATGATAGTTCATGACTGCCTGAGATTGTTCAGGCAGTTATATTTTTTCTCAAATAACCTATTGACATACTAGGTAAAAGGGTTTAATATATGGACAGTTCAATAAATATTGAATGTTCATCGCATAACAGATGAAAGGATGAGAAATATATGAGTGGTTTTAACACATCACTGCTGCATGATGGCGTTGACGATTATCCGAACGGAGCAACACTTGTTCCTATATATCAGTCAAGCGCATTTAAGCATGAGAGTGCAGAAGAACTGGAGAGAATATTTGATAATAAGGCGATGGGATTCTCATATACGAGAATCAATAATCCGACGATAGAAGCATTTGAAAAAAGAATTACCAAGCTGGAAAAAGGATTTTCAAGTGTAGCGTGTTCTTCCGGAATGGCGGCAATATTTAATTCTATAGCTAATATTGTAAGACAGGGTGATGAGGTTGTTGCTTCATGTGGATTATATGGTGGAACAGTTGAACTGTTTGAAGACTTAGAAAGCTTTGGCATTACAGTGAAATATGTGGTTGATAATAAGCCAGAGTGTTTTGAAGAACTTATAACAGATAAGACAAGAGTTGTATTTGCAGAGACAATCGGTAATCCCAAGCTTGATGTAACAGATATTAAGGCAGTAGCGGATGTTGCACATGCACATGGAATTCCGCTTATAGTTGATAATACGGTATCAACGCCATATCTTATACAGCCTATAATGCTTGGTGCAGATGTGGTAGTTAATTCATCATCAAAGTACATTAATGGAAGCAGTGATGCGATAAGCGGAATACTTACATTTAATGGAAAGTTCAAGTTTGATAAAGAAAAGTATCCGGGACTTAAACCATATTTGAAATTCGGTCCAATGGCATATATAATTAAACTTCGTAACGGATTATTCAGAAATACTGGTGGTTGTCTTTCACCACACAATGCTTTTCTTAATAACCTGGGACTTGAGACATTAGGGCTTAGAATGGAGAGACACTGTTCTAATGCGTATGAACTTGCCAGATACTTAGACACATTTAAAGGAATTACAGTTAATTATCCGGGACTTGAGAGCAGTCCGTATCATGAAGTGGCTGATAAGCAGTTTACTAAAGGCTATGGTGCGATAATAACCTTCAGGGTTGGAAGCAAGGAAAGAGCATTTAAAATAATTAATGTATTAAAGATTCCTAATATTGTTTCTAACATAGGAGATACCAAGACACTGGTTATCCACCCTGCTTCAACGATTGCACTTCATTTAAGCGATAAAGATAAAGAAGCTTCGGGAGTGTATGACGATCTGATAAGAGTCAGCGTAGGAATAGAGGATATAGATGATCTTAAGGAAGATTTCAGGGCAGCCTTAGAGTCTACTGATAATGAATAGTGCATGGCACGGAAATGAGGATATTATGGCAGAGAAAGTTGATTATGGAACACTTAAGAAGGGCGGATTCATGAGACAGAAGCAGAAGAATAACTTCTCACTTCGTCTTGCAGTTGTAGGAGGATATCTTACAGCCGAGAATCTTACCAAGATTGCTGAAGTTGCAGAAAAATATGGAGACGGACATGTCCATCTTACATCAAGACAGGGCGTTGAGATTCCATTTATTAAACTTAAAGATATAGATGCTGTTAAGGAAGAACTTGCAGAGGGCGGCTGCAGACCTGGTGTATGTGGTCCGAGAGTGCGTACAGTCACAGCCTGTCAGGGCAATACAATATGTCCTAGCGGTAACATAGATTCATATGACATTGCAGTTAAGTTAGACGAAAGATATTTCGGAAGAGAGCTTCCACATAAGTTCAAGTTCGGTGTTACAGGATGTCAGAACAACTGTCTTAAGGCAGAGGAGAATGATGTTGGTATCAAGGGTGCTGCTGATGTTAAGTGGATTGAAGACAAATGTATTGGCTGTGGCGTATGTGAGAAGGCCTGTCGTACAGGTGCAATCACAATGCAGGATGGCAAGGTGGCAGTTGATTATGACAAATGTAATTACTGCGGCAGATGTGCTAAATCCTGTCCAACAGATGCGTGGGACGCACCTTCTGCATATATCATTTCATTTGCAGGAACATTTGGTAATTCTATAAGCAAGGGTGAATCACCACTTCCGCTTATCAGAAATGAAGAACAGTTATTCCGTGTCTGTGATGCAGCAATCCAGTTCTTTGCAGACAACGCAAAGCCAAGTGAAAGATTTAAGTTCACACTCGACAGAGTTGGAAGAGAAGAATTCTATAAGAAGATTAAGGAGGCATACAATGGCTGATTTTGAGATTGATGATACAGTAGATATTACTGATGTGGTCTGCCCAACAACATTTGTTAAGGCAAAAGTAGCACTTGAGGAATTAGATGACGGACAGATTCTTGCAGTCAGAATGAATGACGGCGAGCCTGTTCAGAATGTTCCAAGAAGTATTAAGGAAGAGGGACATCAGATATTAAAGCTTACAGCTAATGAGGATGGTACATATACTCTTATCGTAAGAAAGGTAGAAGACGAGGATTAAGGAAAGGAGGGCTTATGGCAGCCAGAGCTAATGCAGAGAATTTCGAAGAACTGGTTCTTAAGTCAGAACTTCCGGTTCTTGTGGATTTCTATTCGGATTCATGCATCCCATGCAAGATGATGGCAGGGGTTGTAGGAGACATCGAAGATGATTTTGAAGGAAAGCTTAATGTTTACAAGGTAAATGTAAACTTTGATGAATCGCTTGCTTCTAAATATGAAGTATTGGCAGCACCTACATTTGTTGCATTCAACAAAGGTGCTGAGACAGGCAGAATTGCAGGAAAGACAACTAAGGATGCATTGCTTGGATTATTTGATGGATTAGTATAATAAACGGCGTAAGAAATGAGATTTAATTACAGGGAGGAATGTTATGAAGATTACAGTTGCAGGAAACAAGAAGGAATATGAAGATGGAATTACAGTAGCAGAGCTTATCGTTAAGGAGAATGTTGAGAATCCGGAATATGTAACAGTTACTGTTAATGATGATTTTGTTGAGAGAGATGATTTTGAGACAACAAAGTTAAATGAAGGCGATGCAGTTGAATTCTTATATTTTATGGGAGGAGGAGCATACTAATGGCGTTTACTAATGAACAGCTTGAAAGGTATTCGCGCCACATTATTTTAAAGGAAGTTGGAGCTAAAGGCCAGAAAAAGCTTCTTAATGCGAGCGTGCTTATAATCGGTGCAGGCGGACTTGGTGCTCCTGCAGCTATGTATCTGGCAGCAGCCGGAGTTGGAACAATCGGTATTGTTGATGCTGATGAGGTTGATTTATCTAATCTTCAGAGACAGATTATCCATTCAACAGCAGATATCGGTAAGGCTAAGGTTAAATCTGCTAAAGAAACAATGGAAGCAATCAATCCTGATGTAACAGTTAAGACTTACAGAGAATTCGTTACATCTGAGAATGTTATGGAGCTTATCAAGGATTATGATTTCATCATTGATGGAACAGATAATTTCCCTGCAAAATTCCTTATTAATGATGCGTGTGTTATGGCTGGAAAGCCTTTCTCTCATGCAGGTATCATAAGATTCAAAGGTCAGCTTATGACTTATGTACCAGGAGAAGGACCATGCTACAGATGTGTATTCAAGAACCCACCACCAAAGGACGCAGTTCCTACATGTAAGCAGGCAGGCGTTATCGGAGCAATGGGCGGTGTTATAGGAAGCCTTCAGGCAATGGAAGCTATCAAATACATCATTGGCAAGGGAGACCTTCTTACAGGAAGACTTCTTACATATGATGCTTTAAAGATGGAATTCCATACAATTAAGCTTCCAAAGGACCATCATTGTGCTATATGCGGAGATAATCCTACAATTCATGAGCTTATTGATTATGAACAGGCTGAATGTGATATGCATATGTAGGAGAAAATATATGTGATGGCAGAATAATGGGATAATCATGTGCAGGCACGCTTTCGCTACTTGTCGTTCACAGCGGTACTAAGCTCGCCAACGCCTTCGGCGTTGGCTTGCTAAGTGCCGGTGATTCCAAAGTGCACTGCACATGGTTATCTCATTATTCTGCTTATATATGTTTTCTCTTCCAGCGTGTGCGCGGGGCTTACGCTGGATAAGTATGAAAGTGATGATTTTGTTTTGGAGGACAGGTATGGTTATACGAATTAAAAAGGTGGATTATGATTCAATTGTACGTTATTGCTTAGATGGGCTTCCTAATGAATCTTGTGGGCTTATTGCGGGATTTGTTGATGGGGATGTTAAGTCTGTTGAGAAGGTGTATTTTCTTACTAATCTTGACCATAATAATGTACATTTTACTATGGATTCTAAAGAACAGTTCGCAGCAGTCAAGGATGCAAGAAGTCTTGGATTAACCATGCTTGGAAACTTTCATTCACACCCGGAGACTCCTTCAAGACCTTCCGAGGAGGATAAGAGACTGGCATATGATTCGACTGCTGTATATATGATTATGTCCCTTATGGATAATGATAATCCTGTGTTTAAGGCATTTAGCGTTGATAAGGATAAGAATGTTACGGAGCATGTGCTTGAGATTGTGTAGGGTAATGTGTCTGGATACTGTACGTAAGAAGAATATCAGCAGAGTGATAATGGTCCGATACAAGGTGTAACACACATGATACCTATAGATAGTCGCATTATAAGAATCCTTATAGGAAAAAAGTAGGAGAATTTAAATAATTTTTAGCTTTTTGAAGCATAATAACCTATAAGTGGCATGAAATAAGCAGCCTTATAGGTAAATATGAAACTAAAATGGAGAAAAAGTGGAAAATATGCCTATAAGAGAGCAAGAAGATATGATTATATAGGCAGAGAACGAAAATGAATGGTTTGAAAATTACCTCTTCGCTTTATGTTAAGTGAAGGGGTTTTTTATGTATGGAAGGAAAATGAGGAAACTACGCGATTCTCGCTACGCTGGATTGATATTTCTGGCATTTGTTAGTAACATTTTAATAAACAGACAGTGCTGTGAAGTTAATTGACAATCAAGGAGGACGACATATGGACAAGCAGAAGACAGGTGAGCTTATTAAGAATGCGAGGATTAAGAAAGGGTATACACAGGTTGAACTTGGAGACTTAATTGGTGTAACCAATAAGGCAATTTCAAGATGGGAAAAAGGTGACAGTTTTCCAGATATCAGTGTAATTGAGGAGCTGTCGAGGGTGCTTGATATCAGAATTCAGGATATTGTGATAGGAGATGTTACGGAGCCTGATAGCGAAACAGCAGTTACAGAGGTTGTAAGAGCAGCAAAGCTTCAGGACAAGGTGAAAAAAAGAAAATTCATTTCGAGTGGTGTATCCTGCATAGCTGCCGGATATATGCTTGTATGTGGATGGTATTCATTCAGAGGACAGGCAGATAATTCAATTCTGGGTTATCTTACGGTTTCGCTGGCTATAGTGATTGCTATAATGCTTGCAGGTGAAAAGTCTAGCGGAGTACATATGCATAATGGGAATGCAGGCGGGCGTGTATATAATATAATAGGATTTGCAAGTATGGGATACTGTCTTATTATGATGATGGCGGGCAGCTGTTTTTTTAATAATCATGGGGCAGATTCATGGAAGATTGCCGGACACATTGGGAAGATTATAAATGTGCAGCTTATTATAATTTTTGTGCTTAATCTGGCTGCGCTTGTTATTCAGGATTATAACAATGAGCATAAATACGAAGGAATAATGAGTGTGGCTTACAGTCTTGTAGCAGCATGCTTTATGAGTATGATGTATGCGTGTGTTCTGCATACATTATCAGATATGCATAGTTTTAATAAATGTATTCTGATAATAGCTGTTGTTGCAGTGATTGAAATGCTGATAGCGTATTTCATCAGTATTAGAATAAAAAAACATAATTGGTCTTATGAAAAGTAAAAAACAGATAATGAAAATGTATAGGAGCATGTTGCAAGATATCAAGTAACGTGCTCTTTCTTGTTGTAACATATTAATTATTATTAAGAGTCTTTTCGGTTTTTGAATAATCTTCTTTGGATTTTCTTAACAAATTTCCATATAGCAGTTTTACCTACATTATTAGCTTTATAAAATATATCTTACTGACTTGAATCAAGCATCAGCCAATTCCTAAAAAAAATAAAATACCAAATATGTCGAATAGGCGTCTAAATATGCATGGTATGAAATTGTTATATTAGAATGTGATAGTATAATCTTAACATGAAACAGGTGCTAAACATGATGAGGTGATAAAAATATGTTTACTGAATTTGTCAGGGGGAAAATTGCTAACAAAACAAAGAATGTAGCAATTAAAGTCGCAACACATTATGCAAATGTTGCATGTCCGTTTTTTACTTACCAGCCAAAGATGAGTGCAGAAGTAAAGAAACTTAGAAAATTTTAATTGAGGAGGATGAATATGCGCAATTTATGTTCAAAGCTTTTAACAGGTGCAATGGCGGTAATGCTGATAGGAAGTGTTGGAGTTCAGGTGAAGGCAAATAATTATAAAGATACATATTATACAGCAACACTTGAAGATTACAATGGCAGGACAGAAGATTATACGGATGGAAGATATAAGGCCGATTATTCTTCTGGATATGTAAGGAATATCAGCTCTTCATATGGTGGTGATACTAATTTCACATTGGTGGCAAGCGATAGAGATGGTAGTAGAAATTACTATGAGGATTTTCAGTTATTTACATATGGCGTGAGCCCTGGAAAAACTCAGTATCTCAAGAATTATGTTAAAGAAAGTGGATATAATTATGCTGCTGTGAAAGTAGAACCGGGTTCACAGTATTATATGGAAACATATTTTGCATGGAGCCCAGATAATTATGGTGGATATTAAATAGAGAGGACATCAGGCAGAATAATATCTGCCTGATGATTGATAATAATATGAAAAATAAAGTGGTATCAGTAGCAACAGTTGTTGTTATTTTAATTGTGGTTATTTTTGCAGTTAAGCTGGGAAGAATAAAACTATTCAGCAGTTCAAAAGAGGATTCTTTAAGCGGAATAAACGAATCTAAAACGAATGAGCAATATACATATGAGGCGTACTCCATAGATAAGATGATACTACTTAATCCGGGAGATGAAGGGGATTATGATAGGACATTTAAGACATTTAAGTCCCATTATAAATATAGATATATTGAATATAGTATTTCGAAGGCAAAACCAGAGGGAATAGATATTGATTTTTATAAAGAGGAAGAACAGAAAGACGCCAGTGGAAGTTTTATAGATGACACATATTATGTAACTGTTAAATATTTGGTTATTAATATGTGTGATTCAGAAGAGGAAAGTTATTTTTCTCCACAGAATTTTATGCTTGGTGTTTATGATGATAATGGATTTGTAGGCAAATGTGAGCCAAGGGGACATGTGATTGAAAATACAACAGCAGTAAAAGGGAGTATTAGTCTAAAAAAAGATGAAGAGGCAGTTATAACAACATGTTATTGTGTCAAGGAAGATATCCTTCAGAATAATAACATTGCAGTACAGGCATGTGCAATGGGCGAAAGTAAGGCTGTCAAAATGCCATATTTTTTAATAGAAACAGACGGAGTGATTGAATGAAAGTATTATTAAAAATTGAGTTGAATAGGGCTTTTAAGAATAAATGGATGTACATAACCCTTTTGGTATGTTCAGTCATTGTTTTGTATGATATTTTTAAAATTGTAGTTCCAACAAGGATAGCGATGGAGGTTTATGCTAATACATGGGGATATCCGGTACCTAATTTATATAATCAGTGGATGGAGCTAAATAACTTTAGTACAGCATCAAAATTACTGCATTTTATATTTCCATTGATTATATGTATTCCATATTCTATGAGCATATATTCGGATGTGAATTCCAGATATATTTATAATATAATTGTCAGGACAGATAAGAAAAAGTATTTTTTCAGTAAGCTTGTAACACAGTTTATTGTAGGATTTAGTGTGGTAATGTACACCTTGTTAATCTCCTTTCTAATAACAGCCACACTCTTACCGGCAGGTGAACCATTTCCTGGATTGCAATATGTGGCAGGTGCTAACTGCATATTAGGAAGTCTGTTTTATAAATTACCGTTATTGGTGTCTGTGTTAATTATGATTAGTGAATCTGTTTTATTCAGCATAATAGGCTGCTTATCATATACTTTTGCATATTTATTAGGTAATGGAGTTATGGTTATTGTATCAGCATTTACGTTATATTTTTTTGAAGAAGTAGTTATGCCGCTGGTTGGAGCAAAGAATCCTATGCTTGCCTGTTCATATCTTATACAGCTGACAGGTGATTCGGTTCCTGTGTTTTTGATGGAAATAGCAGCTCTTCTGATAACAATAATTTGTTCATATTTTTTTCGTAGGAGAAAGACAGATGAACTTTAGGGGGATGAAATGAAAAAAAGAGGAATATATATCTTAGCTGGCTGTATTATTTTTATGTTTATATGTGCTATTAGTATTGTCAATATTAAATACAGTAAAATTATGAGAGCTACACAGCTCTCATCTGATGAATGGTATGAGGCAGAAGGATATGCTGTAAAATTTAACAGGTATGAAGTCCTTGATATGGAACAGTTAAATGATTATGTGACAGATCCAGAACAGTTGGAAGAATATAAAAAAACTTTACAGATAGATGGAAAGGTTGTTCTGGTATACATAACGTTAAGGATAACAGAGAGAGAACTGATGAATAAGGAGTGGTGGACAGATTTTATATTGTATGCTGATAATGCATGGGATAATCAGATAGATTCATATCTTTCAGCTTTTATTAAAGATGCAAATCCGGCAAAGGGAAATTATGAAGATGGTAAAGAATATGATATGATATTTCCTTTTAATATTGCAAAAGTCCAGATTCCAGAATATGAATATGATAATGCGGATAAATGGAATTATTTTATGATATGGAGTCAGAATCCAATAGTTTATACGCAGATTAATTAGATATATAAGAGGGTATATGAAATTTTTAAGATATTACATTTATAGAAATGAAAGCAAAAAAGCTTTAATCTACAAAATTATTATAGTATTAACGGCTATAGCAATGTGTCTTCCATTTTTTGCAAGATATAATACCAAATATATTGTAGGGGGCTGTGCAAAAGATGCAATATTTGTGCTTATGGGACGGTTTGTGTTTCCGATGCTGGAACTGATAAGCGTTATATTTTATATAAGATTGGCACTTAGAGATAATAATCAGAATGTGGTTATAAGATATGGCAGCAAGCGAAGAATATGGATTTACCAGAGTATTGGAGGATTGTTGTATTCATTAGAATGTGTCTTGTTGATATATGCAGCTTCCATAGGTTCTGGTATAGCTTATTTTGGAACATATGATAAATGGATGCTTGAAGGAAGCATGTATTACAGAATGGTCATACATAATAAATGGCCTTTTCAGATGGCAGTTACCCAGTTTCAGATGTATTTGTTTATTGTGTGGATAAAAACATTTATTACAAATATAACAATAAATATTTCACTATTGTTTAATTATATAACTGGAAGTACGAGAGTAGCAATTCTTATTGGGATTATTATATGCGGACTGGATTTTATAGCATATATGGGAAGTTGCGGAGTATTTGAATTAGAGTTTGTCAATTTCTATAGCATGGAGGATTGTATACTAAAAGTACTGATAGCTTTTTTGGCTGATGCAATATTATTTTTGACGGGAGTATATATGTCAGGTTTTAGGGAATATTTGGGGAAGAGGTAACTGGGTATGAATTTTATAAAAATATTTAGTCAGGATATAAAAAGAGCAATATATCAGCAAAGATACATTATAGTTCTCATAATGATTACATTACTTATACTGATTCCCACCAATATAGCAGATTCAATTAATAAAAAAATTCCGGAAGCGGGAAATATGAATTTTCTTGATAATGTATTTTACATGTTATCTGGATGTGAGCATGTTATTCCTGAAAAAATAAAAGATATAAAGATACCATTTTCATGGATGTCAATTCAGTTTTTATGTGGATTAGTGACGCTTGATTATATACAGTATGACCAAAATGGTATCGGTAAAGCTATAATATTAAGAACTAAAAGCAAATTGGTATGGTGGTTGAGTAAATGCTTAAGTATGATATGTTTAGTTATTGGGGTATATACACTATTATTTATTGTGAGTGCAGTAGTTGCGTTAATTAATTATCGGTTAAGTGGGGAGTTACATATGGATTTATTAAGTATGGTTTTGGAACTTAATAATACATATATAGTTGAAGATGGAATGATTATATATATATTTACAGTTCCTATACTGGTGTCAATTGGAATAACCTTATTTCAAGCAGCAATATCACAATACTTATCTCCAGTAATAGGTCTGGCAGTTGTACTATCAATAGATGTAATGTCAGTATTTTCAAACAGTGTGTTGCTTTGGGGAAACTGGAGCATGATATTAAGAAGCAACCTTTGTTTACAGGATGGACTTGATGTATGGAAAAGTATTGCGGCAGGAATTGTGACGGGAATAACTGGGGTTGTGTCAGGTGGAATCCGTTTCTGCAAAAAAGATATATTGTGATTGGAGGATGTAGTTATGGTAATAAAGCTTACAAATGTGTCTAAGGTTATAAAGAAAGCAAAGGTACTTGATAATATTAATCTTGAACTTACAAGTGGTAAGGTTTATGGATTTAAAGGAAAGAATGGTTCAGGAAAAACAATGCTTATGAGAGTTATATGTGGTCTTATATCAGCAACAGAGGGAACTGTTGAGATAGATGGCAGGATTCTTGGAAAGGATATGACATTTCCAGAAAGTGTGGGAGTACTGATTGAGAATCCGGCATTCATAGGTAATTATACGGGATTTAAGAATCTTAAGGTTCTTGCATCAATCCAGAACCGTGTTGATGATGAACATATAAAGAAAGTAATCCGTCAGGTAGGACTTGATCCCGACGATAAAAGAACATACAGGAAATATTCACTGGGAATGAAGCAGAAACTAGGAATTGCTGCAGCCTATATGGAGAATCCGGATATTATTATACTTGATGAACCTATTAATGCGCTTGATGAAGCAGGAGCAAAGCAGGTTCATGAAATACTTGAGGAGCAGAAAAAGAGAGGAGCACTTATTATAATTGCCTGCCATGATAAGGAGGAACTTGAAATGTTGTCCGATGAGATAATTGAGATTTATGAAGGCAGGATTGTTGCCAAAGAGAAAGCGTGAATGAAATAATAATGGATAATAGAATATATAACTATATTGTGCATA
>OHDN01000059.1_pt1 | contig 81778 bp, 86 predicted proteins | sample 1566971 | NCBI WGS metagenome assembly OHDN01 (sample SAMEA3879538, study PRJEB24766) | human gut metagenome | biome: human-associated habitat; feature: feces | place: USA | collected 1985/1987
TATTTGTGTGACTTTTACTATATTGTATAAAGCTTCACACTGTCTTTTCATGTTATTGTTGGATAAAAAATCTGGTTCCCAATATTTTTGTAATATATTTTTTATTTTCTTGAGAGCATCATAGTTGTCACAATTATCTTTAATATAAGATGATTCAGATAAACTAGGCGGTTTTGTTGCTTTTTTCCTTATAATCCCTCTTATTTCAGGTTCTAAAAAAGAAAACAAGTATGGTTTGCCGACTCCAAATGGTGATTATAATAAAATTTTTCCATATATACTTATTTCTGCTGTCGGTTTAGCTTTTATGGCAGGTTTGGTTAATAGTTGTATAATTTCTAGAATTAAAAATCAGGATGATGAGTTAAATTTAGCATTTTATGAAGCTGTTAAGGAGCGATTACCTGGTGATAGCTTAGACAATATAAAATCATTTTTAGATAAAGGAGTTGTTGTTAATCCTAAATGGAGTAATGCTGATGGTTATCCCCCATTTTTAGTGGCAGTAAGTAATGAAGATATTAGTCTTGTAAACCTTTTGCTTGAATATGGGGCTGACGTTAATGCTGTATTTGTGTCTCCTTCTGGAAGTGAGTTAAATGCTCTTACACTTGCAATACATAGTGGTAATGTTGGTTTACTTAAAACACTAATCAAAGCAGGAGTGGATGTTAATTCATATTTAAAAATTAAGGATACAAGTCTACCTGTGTTATGGATTGCTTTGCTGGAAGCTCCCAACCCTCAAATTGTAGTGGAATTATTGGAGTCTGGAGCTGATTATACTTTGAATCTTGGTAGCTCAAATATTTTGAGTCGTGCTGCAGATATAATGGTTAGTGAGATGGATGTGCCAAAATACGTTGTTCATAATCTTTCAGAACTATTTATTTTTGTTAATGCCAAAAAGACAGAACGAGAAAATAATAACCTAATTGAGTTATAATGTTTAGATTATGAAAAGGACTAGTAATATGAAATATAGATATTTTTTACTCTTGTCACTAACACTGTTACTTAGCAGCTGTGAGAGTTTTAATGATTTTAGTGATAAAGTCAGTAGCATTAACAATAAAGTTCAACAAGCATTTAAAACACCATGTGACAGATTAAGTGCTAAAAAGTTTTTAGAACAAGAATATGAAACAAACGATGTTTTTGCATATTACCGCAAGTTTAAATTAAAATATGATATCAAATCGGCGTATGCTTGGGATAGAAAAAACGGTTATTCTTATTGTAAGGTAACTTTACGTTATTCAGATTGGACAGTTTCAAAAATGGTTAATTCTATTTTAGACACAAAACTTTCACTCATAGAATTTGATGACGGAATCGATTTACAATATAAAGAAGATGCCCTAGGAAAGATTTATTTTAATCCTGAATATGCTGGCGGAAGCGGTTCTTATTTTGAAACATTTAATAAGCATTTACGAATACTTGATAAAGAACTGAAAAATCAAACTTGTGATTTAGCATATCAGTTTAAATTAGTCGGCGTAGATATAAAAGAAGTCAATGAAAAATATGGATATAAAAATAAATGCACAATTTATGAATAGCTTTGATTTTTTATCTACACGATAAGAAACTACAATGTTTTACCAGTAATAAAAAAAACTGGGGCATTATCCGACTCTATTTATAGCGCGTCTGAGAGATGACGCGCTTGTTTTAATTTTATTAAAGGGTAAAGCAATGGCAAAAGTTTATGCAACAAAAGATCTCTATTATTATTCAAAAGCCATAAAAGTATTTTTGGTTGCCGATAAATATGAGGCAGATTTATGGTTTTATAAAACAAAAGATATATATGCAGCAGATTCCCGTGATGAAATATGGTATTTTTCTGACGATGAATATAGTGCAACCGCAGTAATTTGTTGGGTTGATGACAAATATGATGCTGATGTTTGGGTGTATCAGGTTAGAGATAAATATGAAGCTCGGTGGAATAAAGGCAATAAATTTTTAGGTCGTATTGGTTAAATTAATCAACAAGGGCGAATCGTGAAAATCCGCCCTTTTTTGTTTCTCCTGTCTTCTTAATAATTTTCCGCCAGTTCGTAAACTTCTGGGTTGACATAATAAGTGATTTTTGAACGCCCTATAGTTTCACCTGCTCTTGATTTAGATTCTGATAACCAACCTAAGGAAACAAGTTTTTTAGCGGCTTTTTCGGTCGGTGCTTTAAATCGCAAATATTTTACATTGCCATTATTATAAACCTCGCGTGATGTAAAGCTGTTTGGTTTATTGGCAATAATCCACCGAGCTAATGCTCTTGCCTCAATATTTTGAGTTGGGCTATAATACATATTATAAACCCTTTCGCACATTGGGGTTAAATATGTGTCGTATAGCTCAATAGCAGCTTTTATTGCCTCAAGACTTATCTCATATGGCTCTAAATAGTCATTACTAGCCCACCATAATAGTTCTAAAACTAAGGCAAGACGTAGAACATAACCTTGCCCTTTGCCAAGAAAATGTTTTAAAATGCTTTCTTCTTGTTGAGATTTCTCGTCGTGGTTAATATACCAAGTGTTAAAAATTTCTTGAGCTTCTTCGGATAAAGGTAAACATTTCTTTTGTTCTTCAGCATTTTCCTTATAGGGATTTAGTAAACTATTTAGATTTTGAAATGCTTTTAAGGCTGTGCTTGGCAAAGCCTCATTTTTGGGGATAGAAGCCTGTACAGGCTCCGGATAGACCCAAAGAAAGCGGGCGAGGAAGCCGTCTCCCCTGTCGGAAAGTACCGTTTCTATAAGCCTTTGAGGCTGTATAGTTCCAAAAGTGGACATAAGCAAATTTTTGATTTCTACACGTTCACCCTCAAATTTTACTCGACTTGTTGTGTATTTGCCTCCGTTAAATGCCTCCAGCCAAAAACTTTTTTCTGCTTGTCCACTACTGTAACGATTCATACCGCAGAAAAATCCTGCAAGTTCGTCACGAAAAACTATACCGCCTAAAAGATTATTTTGCATTTCTTGGATAACCGCCTCCTGAGTGGTATCTCCATATACAAAATGGTATGTACAAGGTTTAGGTGGAATAATAGCGTCATTTGGAAATTGAGGTGCGTTGTCAGGATTTTCTTTGACTTTATCCTCCCACTCCTTTTTCTTTTGTTTTGCCTTTTCTTTGTGAGTTCTCCACTCAAACATTTTTAAGTCATAAAGTTTTTTACGCTCATCTTCTATTTTATTAAGGATTTCCCTAACAGGTTTAACTGCGGGACTTTTATGGGAGCTTGGCTCTCCGACAGTTCCAATCCAAAGAGAACAGGGCTCAATCCAATTTTTCCAAGGTGAAATTGAACGAGATAAGCCGATAACGCCTGCTGCACTTGCCAAGAGTGAAAATGCAACATAATCAACAGGCGCATTTGTATTCTCGGCTGTCTGAATTACCCAAGGCTCAAGATTTTTGAAATATTGAGTATTTAATTTTGGAGCTGGCAATAGATCCTTTGTTTTGAGGACGTCCATATCAGGCTCTGATACAGGGTTATTTTTATTGTCTTGCTCTTCATATTTCAGGGCATTTTTCAATGTTTGCATTACTTCTTTTTCAGGCAAGCCACAATCTAGCCCTGCTTGAATTATATCATCCTGAAAATCTGTTAAGGATAAAAATTGCTTTTCAGCAATGCTTTTTATTTTGCCAGCATTGCGAATAAGGGTGTCGTTGCGCTCTCCTTCTGGTGCGCTTGAAATCTCTTCAAGTAGCGCCTCAATGGCTGAATTGTCATTTTCTGCATTGAGTATTACATCAAGCAACCATTGCGGCGCATTAGGAAAATCTTGATTGGAAGTGAAATTCTCCCAAATGTAACGATGACCGTTTTCATGCAATGATGGCGGCGCAACGACATAACCACCATTAGCCCGTATATCAATATGATTAGCAATTTTGCTCACACTCGACTTAATGTCTGTATTTACAGGCATTTTGAAATACAAATGCTTTCCCTTGCCTGTAATAACGGTTGGCGCAATAAGTTTACAATGTTGTTGTTCTAACAAGCTGAGCGATTTAAAGCCTTGCTCGCCGTCAACATCAATAACCAATAAGCCGTTGATATGCCCTGTCGGAATGCCTATGTTGCAATCGGGGAATTTTTTATTCCATTCTTGCAACTGTGCCATATCCATTGAGGCAGACTTAAAACCATTAGCGCACAATGGCTTTTTATCTTGCCTTTTTACTGGAAAGACTTTAAGGTTGTGTTGAACGTAAAATGTAGCAATATCCAAGAAGTTGCGACCTTCTAAAATTTTGTTCACATTTTGAGAAGATATTGCCGTATCTTCTCGTTTGGGGAGTGGAGAGGCTTGCGCCTCTCTCTCCATTTTTTCTATTAAAAGATTATTCATCTTCATTTGTTTTCTCCATTAATTAATATCATATTCTTCTTGCTCATCATAATTTTCCTTTTCTAAAAGAGGTCGTTTGCAAAACATCTCTTCCATAAAATCAACAACATTTTGAGTTGGGTAGCAGGCTAATTTTCTAGGTCCGATATTTTTCTTTCCAGGAATACCTATTAATTGATGATCCCAATTTCTCAGAGTATTTTTATTAAAAAGAGGACATATTCTGCAAAGTCTTCCTCGTGAAATCCAAGGACCTTGACAAAGAATTTTTTCTTTGATATATTCAAACCATTCTTGAGGTATCGGTTGAGCCAAAAGCTTTCTCTTATCCGATGTTTTATTGGAAACAGTTTTTTTAGTAGCTTTTTGCGCAGAATTTTGATTTTTCATCATATTTTTTTCTCCATATAGGGGTTATGAAAAACCACCATTGGTTTTTCTGCGCATTAACGATTAACGTTGCTATTTCACCTTTTTTTGATTCAAATATTTTTTGCAAATTGAGCAATTTTTAATAATCTACATAATAATTTTGTAAAACTTCTCTTTTTCACTCGTCCAATCTGCTGACTGTTTGTCGCAAAGTATCATTTGCTAAGTGCGAATAACGTTGTGTCATTGCAATATCTGAATGTCCGAGTAATTCTTTGACTTCATAAAGGGAAACTCTTTTTTGAACTAAACGACTGGCGAAAGTATGGCGTAAAGAATGGAAAACAACCTTTTGTCTGCGGTCTGTAATACCATTATTTAAGCCTAATGCTTTTACAGCTCGTTCAAAAGTACGTGAAACGTGTTCAATTTTATTTCCGTTTTTACTTTGAAAAATGAATTGATTACCCTCTTGTCGTTGAAGATTGGAAAATTCTTCAAATACACGATTTGTCATATAGGCATAGCGATTCTTACCGTTTTTGGTATCACGCAAAAACAGCATTTTTTCTTCTAGGCTTATGTCCGCCCACGTTAACTTAAAAATTTCTCCTGCTCGCAATCCACAATCAGCTGAGATTAGAGCCATTAAATAAATATTGTAACTATGTTTTTTTATTTCTGCCAATAAATCGTTTAATTCTGTATCCGTTAAAAAACGCATACGACGATTATCATCTTTTTTGAGCATACAGTATTTAGTTGCGGGATTTTCTCCTGCAAATAGTTCGTTTTTAATTGCAAAGTTAAAAACTTGGCGTGTCAAAGCGATTGCATAATTCTTTGAACGTGTAGATAATCCTTTTTTCTCCATAGGTTGCAAAACCCTAATGAGGCTAATGCGGCTAATGAGGTTTAGCTTAACACCGCCCAAAACAGGCTTTAACCACTTTTTATATAAATGGACTTCCCTATCATAGGTGGATTTTTTATCTTTATTTTGAATATGGGGCTGATAATATTCTTCAAAAAGCTCTGAGAACGTCATATTTGCCGCCTCATTAGCTATTTTTTCTTGCTCGCGTTGTGCGTTCTTGTCTCTTAAAGACAATGCTCTACCATTCTTTATATCTTGCTTTAATTCCCTCAATATATCAAAGGCATTCTCTGCGGTAAAGCCATCAGATTTATATCCTATGCCCTCTTCATATTGTTTACCGTTTCTGGTATAACGAATGGCAAAGTAAATATCTTTTTTGCCACCGTGAGTACAATTTTTAACACGTACCCCAGGAAAACTTTTTACCATTTTTCAAAACTCCATTTTTTTATTTTTTCGACCTGATTATGACCTAAAGAAACGAAAAAAACGAGTGCACCTAGGTACGCCTAAGTACGCCAAGCAAAATTTTTTTTTGCTTAAACGTATTGAAAAATCAATAAAAATGTAGGAAATTTAAATACTTGGAAAAATCAATTTGGGGTTTTGGAGACCGATGCTCTACCAACTGAGCTATACCCCTATTTTGCGGCAATTTGCCGATACGTCTTTCTACATACACAACAATTTAAAATAAATCAAGCACTTTTTACGTTGCCTTTACAAAAAACGCTTTTGCTGTCATTTTTTACTCACCTTATCTTCACGCCCCTTTGCTTAAGCCTTTTTCAATACAAAAGCCAAGTATTCCCGCAATAATTTCCGCTTGCAATTTCCGCCGGGTTCTTTAATATCAGTCCTGCATCCGAAAATCGGATGCGGAGTATCGTAGCTCCTTTAGAACAACAAGCAACTCCTTCAAGGGGAGCTGTCGACATAAGTGTATTTGACATACAACGAATAAGACAGACTGCGTTCTAACAGTTACGAACTCCCCGCCTTGATCTTTTCAGGGCGGTTTTGTTTTCAACTAATTCAACAAAACCAAGGGAGTTTTTAACAATGAAATCTCAATTGTATCTCAAGCGCAAACTCGGGCAAAAACTGTCCGAATATCGCCACAATCATCACCTGCGGCTGGAACACGTTACCAAACGCACCGGCATTCCGTGGCAACGGATCGACCGGCTGGAACTGGGCGAAGAAACCGGGTGGCCGGTCTACAAACGGTTGTTGGAGTTTTACAACCTGGAAGCGATAGTCGAACTGACGGAGGAAATTCCGTTGCAAATTGCGGCCGGCCGACCGAAAAATCGCAATTCCGTTCATTGACAAATTTAAAGCGCCGTCATCCGCGGCGCTTTCCCGTTCTTTTGCACCCCCCTATCCGTCCTCCAAATGCAGCAAGACGGATATACTGACCATAAACACAATCAGCGTCGGCGTCCATACAGCCAGCATCGCCGGAATATAACCGTTGATTCCGAAAGCATAAATCACCTGTGACAAAAAATAAACCATAAAGCCGGTCGAGATACCGCCGACAATCAAAAACATCACCCCGCCGCGGCGATTGTTGGGACGAAGGGCAAAAACAGCCGCCACCAACACCATCGCGCATAACAAAAACGGCGAATTCCACAAGGACATATAGCGCATTTGATGCCGCAGGGCCGAAAAACCCGCCAACTCGTAAAAACGGATCGTATCCGGCAAGTTCCAAAAAGAAATCGCTTCCGGATCAATAAAGTTTTCTTTGATGCGCTCAATTGTCAATGTGGTTTCATAATCTACATTATTGATTTTTTGCACCGGCTGTCCGGCTTCAAAAATTCTCACGTCTTTCAGCTCAAATTTATTGCCTTTCAGTTCCGCCGCATAAGCCTCCACCCTTTTAAGCAATTGCGACTGGCGGTCCATTTCCAACACGCTCACTTTTCTAAGCAGCAGCACGTCTTCTTCCTGCCGCACCGATTTGGCTTCCAATACCAAAAAGGTGTTTTCGTCAACCGCTTCGCGGATCCACAGCCCCTTGTTGGAAAACAAAACTGCTTTCGGATCCCTCGTCTTAAAACGATAATCCAGCGTCTCATAAACTTCGTACAGATAAGAAGAAATCGGATTAAGCATCGTAATATTGACAATGCCGACCATAAACACGGCAGCCAGCACCGGCGCCAGAAATCCCCAGATAGAAACTCCGGCAGCACGGATAATGACAAATTCGTTGCTGCGGCTAACCTTCCAAAACGTGATCATTGCTGCAATCATCATAATAAACGGAAACACCATTTCAAAGGTGCGCGGCAACTTGGAAAAAGCCATTTTCAGAATAAAAACCAAATCCACGTCCGGCCGGTCGGCAGTACGGCGTAACAGTTCGATCACTTCAAACATCAGAATAACGCCGGTTACCATCAACAGAACCGCAATAAAATTGATTAAGATCTGTTTGGTCAGATATCGTCCCAAAATAGAAGTCGGATTCATCGGTTTCACTTTGTCTTGTTAAATTTGCTGCCCAGCATACCCAAAATTATGATGCTTGGCAAGCAAAGTTTATGCTTCTTGGGCTTCTTTTACCAACGAATCGACCAACGTTTTCAAACCGTTCAGCTGGCGTACCCGTTTCATTCGTTCGCCGGAAATGATACGACGAATTTTTTCCACCGTATCTTCCAGTTCTTCATTAACCACCACATAGTCAAATTCATCCCAGTGACTGATTTTTTCTAAAACCATATTCATGCGTTTTTCGATCACTTCCCGGCTGTCGGTCCCGCGACCTTCCAAACGGCGGCGCACTTCTTTGATCGAGGGCGGCAACAAATAAATCGTCACGGCATCGGCGCCGGCCTTTTCCTTCATCTGACGCGCCCCCATCCAATCGAGATCAAACAACACGTCTTCGCCGACATTGATAAAACTGTCTACTTCCGAACGCAAAGTTCCGTAACGGTTTCCGTACTGCGAGTCGACATATTCGTAAAAAGCGTCTTCCTTAATCAGCTGATCATACTGCTGATCGGTAATAAAGTAATAATCCACTCCGTCAACCTCATTATGACGTTGCGGACGGGTAGTGACCGAAACCGAAAATTTGATATGCGGATCACGAGCAAGAATTTCCTTAATGACAGTTCCTTTGCCGGCACCGGACGGCCCTTCGATAATAAACATGGTGCCGCGGCGGACCTTGCGCAGATAATTAATAACGTCTTCCATTTTCTACTCCATATTTTGTACTTGTTCACGCAATTGCTCAATAACGGCTTTCAGTTCCATCCCGCGATTGATAATCTCAATATCCGCGGCCTTGGAACAAGTTGTGTTGGTTTCGCGATTCAGTTCCTGACACAAAAAGTCAAAGCGGCGTCCTAACGTCTGACCGGCTTCCAGCAACTGCCGCGCTGTTTTGATGTGAGCAGTCAGACGATCGATTTCTTCGCGAATATCGGCCCGGTTCACCAACAAAACCGCTTCCTGAGCCAGCCTTTCCTCACTGATCGGATTTCCTTCCAACAATTCGGCCAGCTGGACCGTGAGCTTTTGTTTCAGGGCTGCCGGCTGCAAGGCTGCTTTACGGGCAATTTCTTTGACCAACGCTTCAATCCGGTCAACTTGTTGTTCCAACACCGACTTAATCTTCGAACCTTCTTGACGACGGTCAAACTGCAACCGGACGCAGCATTCTTCAAAACCGGCACTCAACCGTTGGCGGATCAACTCCAGTTCTTCCTCGCCAAAACGGTTTTTAACCACTTCAATTACGCCGTTTACCCCCAGCAGTTCACTGGCGGAAGGAGGTGTCAAATCATCAGGATGGGCACGATACAAATCCACTGCAGCACTGGTCAGACGTTCCAGCAATTCGCGATTGATGTTAACCTCGGTATCGCTGCGTTCAAGCGTCACTTCAAGCGAAACATTCATATTGCCGCGTTCAAAATAAGCGGCGGCAATATTGCGCAGATTAAGGCTGATTTCATCCAACCACGATGGCAGCCGGGTTTTCAGGTCCAGGCTTTTGCCGTTGACGCTTTTAATTTCCCACACCCAGGAAAGTGAAAAGTTTCCCTGTTCCAAACTGCCGCTCTGGCGGGCAAAACCGGTCATACTGGATATTTGCAAAAAAGTTCTCCCGAAAAATAAAATTTTGGTTATTATAGAAGAAAAAGTTTAACAATACTTTATAACGGAATCAAAAAAATGGAAACAAAATTCAAAAACGTTCTCATCACCGGTGCCTCTTCGGGAATCGGTCAGGCTATGGCCCTTTACTATGCCGCTGCCGGCGCGGAACGCCTTTTTGTCTGCGGACGCAACCGCAAACGATTGGACGAAGTTAAGCAGGAATGCGAAAAATTCGGTGCCAAAGTAGACGCCGCAATCATTGACGTCAACGATCGCGACAAGGTCAAACGCTGGATTGTCGGCAGCAATAAAAAAGCAGCGCTTCATTTGGTGTTGGCCAATGCCGGAGTCGCAACCACCGCCGAAGTGGAAGAAAACATCTATAACACCTTCAATACCAACATTTTCGGGGTTTTGCACACTGTGTTGCCGACAATTGAAATATTTTCCAAACGACGTTCCAAGACCCCGATGGCAATTGCCATGCTCAGTTCAATTGCGGGTTATCACGGTCTGGCCGGCTGTCCATCTTACAGCGCCAGCAAAGCCTGTGTTAAAGCTTACGGCGAAGCGCTCAGAGTATATTTAGCCCCCCGGAACATTCAGGTTAGTGTCATCTGTCCCGGATTCGTCAAGTCGCGCATTACCGACCAAAACACCTGCCCGATGCCATTTTTCATGCCGGCGGAAAAAGCAGCGGCAATCATCGGACACCGGTTGGAAAACAATGTCGGGTTGATTGCTTTTCCGTGGCCGATGCGCCTTTCGGCATGGTTCCTTTCGATTCTGCCCAACCGTCTCAGTAGCTTTATTGCTTCCAAACTGCCTTATAAAGTGTAAGCGCTGCCGTACGATCGGTTTTTAAAAATCAAAAAGAGGAAACTTGCCGTTCAAGACAACTTTCCTCTTTTGATTTTTCTTTTCCTATTTCTTTTTCCCGAAAAAGGCCTTGCACGCCAACACCAAAATCACAATCAGCGCAACTGAAGGAATCAGGGGGCCGCCGGCAAAATTAAATACCGCAACGGCAAAAAGATATACCATCACATTTCCGTACTCGCCGCGTCTCAAAAAGATAAAGACCGGTACTGCAAAAGCAATTAGAACTGCCCAGCAAATAATTTGAATCCAGATCATATATTTATTTTTTTAATTTTCACCGAAAAAAGGTTAACATATGGCTCGGATTCTTTTGGCACAGAAACTGTCGAACATATAATTAACCTTAAAAATACGATATCTTGCAGGCATAATCAATATGTTCGTTTCTTTGGCACAGAAAAGAGATACATATAATAATTAACCTAAAAAAACAAAATCGTATTTTGTAAGATTGATTATAAACATTTTAACGCCCCACTACAACAAAAAACGTAATTTCCGCCTCAAACAGTCTTATCATTGCGTCGACCGGACATAAAAAAACAGCCCCGAATCAACATCGGAGCTGTTTTCTGTTCTACAAAGAATTATTCTGCAGCAACCGCGGCGTCGGCAGACAAAATGTCCAACAGCTTTTTGGTCGCATCCGGCGCACTGATATTGTTGCAAATGGCATATTCGTTGGCCAGCCGGTCCAGCGCCTGTTCATAAATCTGGCGTTCGCTGTAAGACTGTTCCGAAAGGTTCTCGCGGCGATAAAGGTCCCGAACCACTTCAGCAATCGCTACCGGGCTGCCCGAATTGATTTTGTTTTCATATTCCTGAGCACGGCGCGACCACATGATCTTCTTGACCTTTGCCTTGCCTTTCAATACATCCACCGCTTCATCCATGATCGATGTTTCGGAAATTTTGCGCAAGCCTACGCTCTCAGCCTTACAGAGCGGCACCCGCAGCGTCATTTTATCTTTGTCAAAATTAACAACAATCAACTCTAATTCAGATCCTCCGATTTTCTGTGTGGCAATATCGGCAACTTTTCCCACGCCGTGAGCCGGATAAACCACAAATTCGCCGGAATTGAATGCAATTTTCGATGTTGTTTTCTTGTTCATTACTTGTTTTCCCATAAGTTAAACCAAATATCCAAATCTTCGTTTTTCTCCAAAACAGTGCCTACTATACCACATTTTAAAGGGTAAATCCAGTCTGTTTTTTTATTTTTTTGTCAATTGCCGCCGGCGGCCGGAAACAACTGCGTCTGACGAAGCGCTTCCCCTAAAACCATCGTCGCCGATACCGCCACATTAATCGAACGTGCCGCTTCGGTCATCGGAATGGTTACCCGGGCATCCACCGACTGATGAACCGCTTCCGGAACCCCGGCGCTTTCACGGCCGACCATAAGAACGTCGGTGGGCCGAAACTCAAAATCGGTATAACGCAGCGGCGATTTCGTCGTCAGCAAAACGATGCGGCCATATTCTTCGGGATGCGCATAGGCATAGCTGCAAAAATCATCCCAGGAATTATGGCGCCGGTATTTGACCAAATCGAGATAATCCATGCCGTAACGGCGCAAAGCCCGCTGATCAAACACAAAACCGCAAGGTTCGATAATATCAACTTCAATCCCCATACAGGCACCAAGCCGCAGCATGGTGCCTGTATTTTGTGGCATATCGGGTTGAAACAAAGCCAACCGCATGATCAGGCACCTTTTTTCAAAGCCATCGCTTCGGCCGTGGCAGCGGCATCATATTCAACGTCAAAACATACCCGGCAGCCTTCAATCTCGGCCACAATACCGGCCGTGCAGTCGGTTTCTACTTCCTCGGCTTGGGCAAGAACCTGCCCGGCAATCATCGTCTTAAATTTATCCAGCGCTGCCGCCAGTTTTCCTTCCGCTTTCCAGCGCAGACGGATGCGATAATAAATTTCAAAATCTTTGTCTTTACGCAGACTTTGAACCATCCGAACAAAGTCGCGGGCCATGCCTTCTTGCTCCAACGCTTCGCTGACTTCGGTATTCAGAACGATCACGGCCTTGTTGTCGGCAAAAGCTTTTCCGGCCTTTCCGTTCAGAATCTCCAGTCTTTCTTCATACAGATCGGGTGTGAGGACAATTCCCGCCACGCAGATTCCCTCACTGCCGTTCTCACTCCAGCAGGGAACACCGGTCTTTTTGTATTCGTTATAGGCGGCCATAACCTTACCCATATCTTTGCCGAGCTTTTTGCCAAGCAGCGGCGTATAAAGATAAAGCGACGGCGCGGCATAGGCTCCCACATTGCTGTCCGCCTGCACCTGCTTGACATTAAGTTCGTCTCTGATGATCTCTTTGTAAGCATCGTTTAAAAAGTCCAAATTGCTGCCGGCAACCGTCAGATCGGAAAGCGGCAGTCGGTTACGCAGATTTTTCTCTTCACGGACAAATTTCCCGGCCGAACACAAATCCTGCACAAAGTCCATTTCACGTACCAGATTTTCATCGGCGTCAACATCCGACAATTCGGGATAATCGGTCAGATGAACCGAAGCCCGGGCATCGACCAGCGCCTGATAAACATATTCGGTTGTAAACGGCATCAGCGGCGCCATGATTTTGCTCAAATTGACCAAAACGGTATACAGAACATCAAAAGCCTGCCGGTCGCCGGCCCAGAAACGGTCTCGGGTACGGCGGATATACCAGTTGTTGAGAATTTCCATAAAGGCGGCAATTTCATTGCAGGCATGGGCAACATCATAAGTATTTAAACCGTGTTTAACCTCTGCCGCCAGTTTCTTCAGCTTCGAAAGAATATAGTTGTCCAAAAACTCGCTTGAACAGCAGACTTCTTTGGCCTTATAGCCCTCCGCGTTGGCATACAGAGTAAAGAAATAAAAAGCATTCCAGAACGGAATCTGAGCCACACGGGCAGCCTTGACAATTTCCTTACCTTCCTGATCCACCGCCAGATTACCGCCTTTGAGTACAGGAGACGACACCAGGAACCAGCGCAGTGTATCCGATCCCATGCTGTCCAGCACCATTGCCGGATCGGGATAATTTTTCAGACGTTTCGACAGCTTTTGTCCGCCTTCGGCCATCAGCAGACCGGTGCAAACGCAATTTTTAAAAGCCGGCCGTTGGTGCAACGCCGTAGACAACACCGTCAGCGTATAAAACCAACCGCGGGTCTGATCCATTGCCTCAACGATAAAGTCGGCCGGGAAGTGATTTTCAAACCACTCTTTATTCTCAAACGGATAATGCACTTGCGCATAAGGCATTGAACCCGATTCAAACCAGCAGTCAAAAACGTCACTCACCCGACGCATCATACTTTTGCCGGTCGGATCTTTGGGATTGGGATAAACCACATCGTCAATATACGGTTTATGGAGATCGGTCACTTCAATTCCCGTTTTGGCTTTGATCTCTTCAATTGAGCCGAAAACATCTACGTTGGGATATTTCGGATCGTCCGATTTCCAAACCGGGATCGGCGTCCCCCAGAAACGATTGCGCGAAATCGACCAATCGCGTGCGCCTTCAAGCCACTTGCCGAAACGCCCGTCTTTGATATGCTCGGGAACCCAGTTAATTTCCTGATTGTTTTTAACCATCTGGTCGCGAAAATCGGTAACCTTGACAAACCACGAAGACATCGCTTTGTAAATCAGCGGCGTATCGGTGCGCCAACAGAACGGATAAGAGTGGGTGTATTGTTCTTTTTTAACCAACAGACCGTTGGCTTTCAGCCACTGCATGATCGGCTCGTTGGTTTCAAAAACCTGTTTCCCTTCATAATCGGGAACTTCGGCGGTAAATTTTCCGGCTTCGTCCACCGGACAAACAACCGGAAAGTTTTCATCATAGGCTCGGCAGGCATCAAAGTCGTCCTGTCCGAAACCGGGCGCAATATGAACCACGCCGGTACCGTCTTCGGTCGATACAAATTCGCCACTCAAGATCTTAAACGCACCCTTTTCTTTTAAGGCTGCAAAATAAGGAAACATCGGTTCATAAGCGGTGCCGACCAGTTCGGAACCTTTCAGGGTTCCGACCCGGACCGCATTTTCCAGTTGTTTTTTATAACGTCCGAGCAGTGCTTCGGCCAAAATATATTTCTGTCCGTCTTCTTCCATCACTGCATACGAAATATCACTGCCCACTGCCAGCATCAGGTTGGACGGCAAAGTCCAGGGCGTGGTGGTCCAGACCAGGATCTTCATATCGTTTTCCAGCTTGAACATCACCGTAATCGCATTGTCAGTTTTGTCTTGATATCCCTGATTGACTTCAAAGTTTGACAGCGGTGTTTCGGCAGCCCACGAATACGGCAGCACCCGGAAATCCTCATAAATCAGCCCCTTGTCGTACAATTGCTTAAAGTTATTGATTACGCTTTCCATAAACGGCAGATCCATGGTCTTATAATCACGCGAAAAGTCAACCCAGCGGCCGATGCGTTTAAACATGTCCACCCAGATGCCGGAATATTTCAGCACATCCTGACGACAAAACTGATTAAACTTTTCAACCCCAAACTCTTCAATTTGCTTGCGTCCGGAAACCCCCAACTGTTTTTCAGCCGACATTTCGGCCGGCAGACCGTGACAGTCCCACCCCAGACGCCGGTCGACTTTTTTGCCGTTCATGGTTTGAAAACGAGCTACCACGTCTTTGACATACGAGACCATAATATGTCCGTAGTGCGGCGTTCCGTTGGCAAACGGCGGTCCGTCATAAAATACGAATTCGTCGGCACCATTACGATTTTCGACCGATTTTTCAAAAGTCTTGTCTTCTTCCCAAAATTGGAGCACGCTCTTTTCAAGCGCGGCAAAATCCGGTTTTGCTTTCTGTTCAGCATAATGTTTTGTCATTAATCCAACACCTTAAAGTTTTTGATTGTGAATCTGATTGATTAGAAATTTTGAATTTGTGTATGTGCAAAAAAGTATATCCCCTAGGGGATAATAATCGAAACCGTGTATATCAAAAAGCTGCACATAAGAACTGTCCGCATTAAAATTTATTTCCGGCTTAACAATTTAATACAACAAAGCCGGCAAGTCAAGCGCTTATATCATCGGGCCGACACCGCTCTTTTTTACTTGTAAGAAACGCCGTTTTATGATAATATTTTGTCTACAAACTTTATCGCAAAAGGAGTCCAGACATGGATAGCAAAAAAATCGCTCGCGGCGGCGTCAGCGTTGTTGAAACTCTCGCCAAATACGGCATCAAAGGAACCGGCATGGTCATCCGCTGCGGCGCCGAGGCAACCGGCATATTGACCAAAGAAGCCTGCAACCTTGCTTCCCATTTTTCCGGTTGTTCGCTCGGCAATAATATCGGCGACTTTCTGATGAAAAAAACAAACGGATTGGTCAAGTCCGCTACCAAAACTGTAGAAAAAGGAAGTATTGCTGCCATAAAGAAATTAGCCGACCATGCCCGTAACGGATTATCCTGAAATGGAATGCGCTAAAGATTATCAGGCTGTCATAAGCAATGACGGGCAACTGGCATTTGTCATTTCTGTCGGCATAACTGCTCCGGGAAAATCGCCTCAAATTGTTTACAACGGTGGAAGCTCCGCCTTACTATACCGTTCAAACGGCAATGTTTTGGTTTTAGACTGTCTCCACCCGCAAGCACAACAAGCGCTTGCCCAAGCCCGACAAGCCATTATCATTGAAACCGACCGCCAAACCGGTTATACCGTATATGATTATATTGCAAGCATAAAAAATAACAAACGCGATTAAAAGACTTTTTTACGACCTTAAAATATAAACTCACGAACGGGCCGCGGGATCAAAAATTTCACCGCCGATAACCGGTTCGACCACACCTGTGGTTGAAGGAAAACTCACCGGCAGCCGGTAAAGACGCCGCACGGCCCAAAAAGCGGCAGCCTGTGCATCGGCAGCCTCTGCTTCCCAACCAACATCCGACGCATTGCGGACCGACGCTTCCGGCAAACGTTGACGCAAAAACCGCATCAAAGTCGGATTTTGGGCACCGCCGCCGCATACAATCACCTCCCGCGGTGGTTCCGGAAGATACAAAGCCATTGAATAAACAACCGATTCTGCCACAAATGCGGTTGCCGTCGCTGCACCGTCTTCCAGAGTCAGCCCCTCCAAATGTTCCATTTTTTCGGCAAACACCGTACGATCACAGGCTTTAGGAGGATTGAGCGCAATATATTTATGATGCATCAGGGTATTGAGGATTTTTTGATCAACATGGCCGGTGATGGCCAGTTTGCCGTTATAATCCATATACATACCGCCGTGCTTGATAACCCAGTCATTAATAACCGCATTGCCCGGCCCGCACACGAAAGCTTTCATTTCGCCGCTGCTTCCCAGCCAAATAATCTCCGAAGTTCCGCCGATATCGACAATAACCAGCGGCCGTTCCATTTTGGCGGCCAGTGCTTCGTAATAAACCGGTGCAAACGGCGCCCCCTGCCCGCCGGCCAAAATATCGGCATTGCGGAACCGCGCCACGGTGCGGATACCGGTAAGATCTGCCATCAACTGCCCGTCACCGATCTGATGCGTATAATGTTCCGACGGCCGGTGACAAATGGTATGACCGGCAAAACCGAGAACATCCGGAACCAACACCTCTTCATGCACAAAACTGCAAACCGCCGCCGCTGCAAATTCACTGAAAGCAATTTCGGCACGGCGGATATTAACCGCGTTTTCCGGCGAGTCCGCCCTTTTTCCCAACACCGAACGAATCTGATCCAGCAGGTCGTCTTCATAAGGCACCGTCCGGGAAGGCCCCCGGCAATAAACATCAACGCCGTCGGTTTCCGTCACCGCCAGCCCGAGTCCGTCAAGAGATGTGGAACCGACAATTCCCACCGCTGTCAAATTCTTAATATTATTCATGATTCATTTAAAAACATTACAACCATATTGCACTCCGAAAATTATATGCTAATATGCGTTAAAAATTTATTATAAAGGCGAGGAAAAATGAGTAACTTTAAATCCGAATTTCTGAATATTATGCTTGAACGCGGTTTTTACAACCAATGCACCAACGAAAGCAGTTTCGACCAATATCTGTACGATTGCGAGCAAAAGGGCGTTCCGGCGGTGGGTTATCTCGGTTCCGACCCTACCGGCGACAGTCTTCACGTCGGCCATATCGTGCCGCTGATGATGATGCGCTGGTTTCAAAAATGCGGACACAAACCGCTGACGCTGGTGGGCGGTGCTACTGCCCGCATCGGCGATCCTTCGGGCAAAGACAAGCTGCGTCCTTTCCTCAGTGAAGAAACCTTAAGTCATAATATCGAAGGACTGAAAAAATCTTTCGGCAAGTTCTTGAAATTCGGCAACGGCCAAAATGACGCCGTAATGGTCGATAACTGGGACTGGTTCAAAGACGTCAACTACCTCGCGTTTTTGCGGGACATCGGTACCTATTATTCGGTTAACCGCATGCTGACTATGGAAAGCGTCAAAACCCGGTTGGAACGCGAACAACCGATGAGCTTTCTCGAGTTCAACTACATGCTGCTGCAGGGATACGACTTTTGTGAACTTTACCAAAAATACGGCTGCCGGGCGCAAATTGCCGGATCAGATCAATGGGGCAACATCACTTCGGGAACCGAACTCGGACGGCGCAAATACGATGTTGAACTGTTCGGCTTCACCAGTCCGATCATTACCGATTCTGCCGGCAAAAAAATGGGAAAATCAGAAGGCAATGCGGTATGGATCAACGATGAAAAACTGCCGGCCTATGACTACTACCAATACTTCCGCAACATCGGTGACAGCGAAGTCGGCAAATGCCTGCGCATTTACACCGATCTGCCGATCGACGAAATCCGGCGGCTGGAAGCTTTGAAAGATCAGGAAATCAACGAAGCCAAAAAAATTCTCGCTTTCGAAGCTACCAAAATCTGCCGCGGTCTCGGAGAAGCCCAAGCCGCTCAGGAAACTGCCGTCAAAACCTTTGAGCAAGGCGGCATCGGCGGTGAACTGCCGACGCTTGAAAAAGATTGCGTTGCCGGGTTGCCGGTACTTGATTTGTTTGTCGAAATCGGCTTCTGTGCCAGCAAAGGCGAAGTACGCCGCCTGATCAAGCAAGGCGGCATCAAAATCAACGATCGTACCGTCAATGACGAAAACTACCTTTTAAAAGCGGAAGACATTGTCGACGGACAGGTTAAAATAGCCCAAGGCAAAAAGAAATTCGGTTTGGTCAAACAGGCCTATTGACAAAATTTGGTCTAAATGTTAGACTTTATTTCAACGAAACAATTATTAACCAATTATAAAACTCAATCGCTATGAACAAAGAAGCACGCATTAAAAAAGTGATGACCAGCAACTATCTGTACACGCTGTTTTTCGACGACGGGACTTCGCTTGAAATTTATAAGACCAAGTTCCGCGGAACCCGGCGCCCCCATGCCGGCGATCTGTTCAAACTGACGGAAAAGCCCCTGCCCGACGGAAAAACCGAGTCCAGAATGTTTCTGAACGGAAATGAAGTTAAAGGACAACCCCTTTAACAAATAAACATAGTAATAACCCTAAAACATTTTTTTATGTTACTGGAAAGAACCTTAAAAATTGCTTCTGTCGAGAAAAGAGAGGACAGATACGGAATCTGGCCCGAGATGGCAACGCCGTTTTCGCTGCCTTGCCACATTTTCGGGGATCGCAAACCGCAGCGCGGGGACACGATCATGATCGAATATCAGGGTGACGACATCGTCGGTGCCGTCCTGAACGAAGTCCGCATCATGTCGCCCGCCTGATCTCGGCTGCATGGCATCTGCCAAAGACCGCATGTTTCTAACATGCGGTCTTTTTGTATTTTAAATTTTAACCCGCCGCTGTCCCGCAAAAAGCTATTGACAAGCCGGGAAAAAACGCTATATTACAGAAAAACTTGCGTTTAACACTAAAATTTTAAGAGTAAAAGACATGGCAAAAGCAATTAAAGTAAAAGTTAAAATGGAAAGCACCGCCGGAACCGGTACCTTTTTCGTCGCCGAAAAAAATCCGAGAACCCATCCGGAAAAACTGTCCATGAAAAAATATGACAAGAAGTCGAAAAAACACGAAGAATTCGTTGAAAAGAAATTGAAGTAATCTTTTCTGTTTATCAAGTTGTCAAATGCCGGTTCCAAACCGGCATTTTTTTGTATCCGTTAAACCAACTCCTGCCAGCGCCCCCACCGACCGTACATCGGCCCATTTTGGATATTGACATCAGGCTTTTTTGGGAGTATTTTGTCTAAAGCACACTATTATTAACTAACAATTTTAAACGATGAAAAATGTAATAACCATTTTAGCGATCTTCACCCTGATCGCCGTCGGCATCTGCTTCTATCTGTTTTCTTTTGCCGTTGCCGTGACTTTATTTATCCTTTACCTGATCATCGTCAGTATGTTCGTATACCGCAACTGGCATGATGAGAAACTTCAGGAACAATGGCTGCAATCCCCGGTTTTTCCGGATTCTCCGCAGTTCGACGACCTATTCTGGAACATGACGATGTCCAACCAGGACTGGTACATTGAACATATTCTGAAAGACGAAGGCATGAAACAGTTGATCCAAAAGTACGAAACGACGATCCGCGAAATCTGGAACGATCGCGACTGGGAAATCTCCGAAAAGATCGAACGGAGTTCTGTCTATGCGAAACGGTTGAAAGCAATACTGACCATCCAGGAGTTCAACGCATTGCGTCGGGACTGACCGTTTTTCGCAAAGACTCAAAGCACTGTCGGCAACGCCGGCCGTGCTTTTTTATTACACCTTTACCAACATCAGTTTTTTTTGCTTGCAATTTACATCAAATTATTTAATATTACCTCAGCATTTCTAGAACCGAATGCTATGCTTGGCAAACAATTCCAACCTGCCAACCTTTCTCTGGAAGGAGTGCCGGTAATATATTGAATAACGACGGCTGTCATACCGACAGTTTGTTAGCTCCTTCCGCCCTGATTCAAACGATCGCGGCGGTTTTGTTTTATACCTGTTATTTTTTGCTGATAAAGGAATTGCCGCGAATATAAAAACGCCATGGCATATCTTTGTATTCTTCCGCATAATCAATACCGATCCGTGGTCGTGCCTCAAATTCATATTTTTCAATAGCGGGACTGATCCATACCGTATTGCCGTTCAGATCGATGCCGTCATGCTGCCGACGGGTTATTGACAGCGCCTGACACAGCTTTCCCGGACCGGTGGTCAGATGATTCAATTTTTCGCAACGACGCCGCTTCTTCATCTCCTCAATCCCGGCAACCGGTTCCAGTGCACGAATCAAAACCGCGTTGGCCGTTCCTTCCGGTCCCGCCACCACATTAAATTGGTTATACATTCCGTAAACAAAAAAGACATATGCGCATCCGCCCGGTTTAAACATGGTGGTGGTACGCGGCGTCAGTTTATTCGGCCAGGCATGACAGGCTTTGTCGCAACTGCCGATATAAACCTCCAGTTCGGTAATCATACCGGCTGTCAAAACACCGTCAATCCGCGTGCACAAATAAGCGCCCAACAGATGTTGCCGAGCCAGTTCAAAAGCATCTCCCTGATAGGTTCTTTTATCAAGCCTCAAGCCGAAATCCGGTTGCATCCTTTTCTCCGTTGATGTATTTTTATCCAACTTACAGCCTTTTAAGACAAAAAACAACCGCCCCGCCTCTAAAATAAATCTTTTTTATACTTGACATCACAATTTTAATTTATATATTAGCCTGCTCAAATTGATTATTCTAAATAATTATTAACAATAAAAAAACGATCAAAATGAATCAAAATGTGTTTATTTTTTTAATGCTTGTGTGGGCCTTGTGCAATTTCTCAGCCTGCGGAACCCTGATTTTACGTCGTTGTACCAAAACGATTCAACAACAACAAAAATGGAAACGCGTTATCAAAAGCAGTGTTTTTCTCAACCTCGGCGCAATGATCGTCTTTTCCGACAGCCTTGGCGGAAATTTCGGCTTGTTGCTTCTGATAATCGGAAATATCTTCCTGTCATCCTGGAGTATCAAAGCTGTATGCCGCCAATACGAAAAACAACTTCGCCGGCAAAAATTCACTTTCCGGGTCGATTGGATCAAGCACAACATTGCCTACGGCATGGTTGAAATCGACGGAATCAGATATCACGCCTTTATTCCTCCGGTATGGATAAACGAATACCAGGACGAAAACGGCCGTCTTGTTCCGGGAACTTTTAAAAAATATCCGGTCCAGTCGACGCTGTCGGCACAATTCAAACGCTTCGTTCCGGTTTACGGCGACGGTATGCGGCCTATGGTTGAACTCGGCTGACCTGTGACAAACTCTGCAAAAGGAGCGGCACTCGCAGTCTCCTTTTTTTATATTCAGCCTCTTAGACGATCCGGGGATTTCCGGACACAAAAAAAAGCGACCTTTCAGGTCGCTTTTTTTGAGAATCAGCTTTCGCTTTTAACGGCGGGCAAACTTGCCGGCACGTTCTTTGCGGCGCTGTTTTTTCGGATTTTCCCGTCGCTCACCGTTAAACGGCGGTAGCCACGGAACCAGTTCGTTGTTGAACTTCATGTTCACCCGCCAGCCGTGACGATCCTGAGGATTAGGGCGATCGGCATTGCGTTCGGCACGGATCTCCATAAACTCGGCGATCGACCCATAATCGGGCATATCTTCCGACATGGCACGCAGCGTTCCGGGAACGTAGGTCATACGCGGCATCAACGCCTGAGCAAGCAGAGCATTGACAGGCCCCTGAAACGAGACCGTAGCGCCGCCGCCTTCCTTGTCTTCAATCATATACTCATAACCGTCGAAGGCGGTGGTGATCCGCATGTAGCCGTCGCCCAGCAGCACCAGAGTACTGTTAACTGAACGACCGATCTCACGCAGCAGGATACGACCTCTTTCCTCTTCTCCATCGATGTTCCAGCGTCTGCCGTCACCCTGATTGATTTTATACATCAGAACTTTGATGCTTTGGGTGATTTCAAAACGGAAAAAGCACCGGATAATCTTTTTTTCTTCCATATTCGTATGATTTAATTGGTTAATAATTCTTTGAATGAAATCAGTATAGCAGAACTAACAATGAAATCAAGCTTTTTTTGTCAAAATTTTGGCATTTTTACCAGTCAATAACAACTATTTCCGGAACACTGCCAAACCGCAGCGGCAGCACACTGGTTCCCGTACCGACCGTCACCAGCATCTGCCGTCCTTCTTCTTCAATCAATCCGCGAATATAGCGCTGCCCGTAAACCGAACTCGAAACCGGTGCCCCGATTCCGGGAATATAAATCTGACCGCCGTGCGTATGACCGGCCAATGTTAAAACGACTTGCGGCGGCACCGCCGGAAAAACGTCCGGTGAATGAGAAAGCAAAATAACCGGTCCTTCCGCCCCCGCCAACGCCCGTTCAATATCAGGATGCCCGGTATCAAAGTCCTCCACTCCAGCCAGATAAAAAGAACCGCCATCCGTCTCAACAGCCTGTCCCTCATTTTGCAGAACTTTAATCTGATTTTGTTGCAAGGCTGTCGCCATTTCCCGCTTTCCATACCAGACATCATGATTGCCCAGCACGGCAAAAATACCGTATGGCGCTTTGATTTCAGACAATCCGGCCGCAATTTCCGTTGCAGGCATCGAACTTCGGCGCATATGACCGTTGGCCAGATCACCGCCCACCAACACCACATCGGGCCGGTGACGGTTAATTTCCACCACCAGCTTTTGCAAACGGGACTGTTCGCCGGGTGCCAGATGAAGGTCGGACACCAACACCATCCGTATATTCTTCAACCCCGGCGCCGAGAACTGATAATGCCTCATCACCAGCAGACGCGGCTCAATAGCAACCGCCCACAACAGAAGCAAACAGCCGGCAACAACGCCGATCCAAAACAATTTTCGCATCAGAACTGGTCCCGCGCCGCAATTTTTTCCAATTCTTCTTTAATTTTTGCATAACGGACGTTTTTAAAAAATTTCTCTTTGTCTTTCAAAACCCATGCGGCCGCCAACGGCGAAGTACGATCAAGGCAGTACCCTTGCTGCATCCATTTCTGCAAGCAATAAAAATTTCCCTGTATTGCCAAAGCTATTCCCACGGAATAACCAACATACTTAAAGTCCAAAAGCGGATAAAAACCGACTTCATTGTCAAACAACGTACAGAGAATCATAAAAACCGCCAGCCATAACAATCCATCCTTAAACAAACCGCGGAAGAAAAAACCGAAAATACCCAAAAGAAAAAACAACCAACTAAAACCAAGATGCAAACGGCGAACTTTTCCGTTTTCGGGATGATAAAGGATCAAACTATAGTTATCGGCCATGGTATGTTTCTCCGTTTTTATAAGTTTTAATTTGCACTCAGAGTATCAACAATTTCCTTTTTAAGCAAGAACTGTTACCACAAACAAAAAAGATGACTTTTAAAAAGTTTTCCGTTATAGTGATGATCAAAATATTCAACCAAAATGAGACGTTAGTGAAAAAAATCATATCGGCGGCAGAAGCCGGCAAATTAATCAGGGCAAACTTTTCTTTAATGGTCGGCGGCTTTTTGCGCTGCGGAACCCCGCAACGGGTCATTGAAGAAATCATCAAAAACCGCACCGGCGGACTGACCCTGATCGCCAACGACACCAGTTACCCCGAATATGACCGCGGCCGTTTAATTGTGAACAAACTGGTCCGCAAAGCCATTGTTTCCCATATCGGTACCAACCCCGAAACCGGCCGCCAGTTTAATGCCGGCGAGTTGGAAGTGGAACTGGTGCCGATGGGAACGCTGGTTGAAAGAATTCGCTGCGGAGGTGCCGGTTTAGGCGGTTTTTTAACCCCGACCGGGGTAGGCACCATCATCGAAAACGGCAAAACGGTCATTGAAAGCGACGGACGCAAATATCTGCTCGAAAAACCTCTCACCGCCGACGTTGCCCTTATATACGGCAGCAAAGTTGATTGTTACGGCAATGTTTTTCTTGACGGAACCACCCGCAATTTCAATACCGCCATGGCAACCGCGGCCTCAACCGTCATCGTCGAAGCCGACCTCATTTGCGACCGGCCGCTTAATCCGGCCGAAATTACCATTCCGGGTATTTTTATCGATTATATTGTCAAGTAAAGGATTTCAGGATGCTTTCAAAAGAACAATGCCGCGCGGTCATTGCCCAAAGGGTGGCTCAGGAATTTAAGCAGGGAGACGTCATTACGCTTGGCATCGGACTGCCGACCGAAGTGGCCAACTACATCCCGCATGAAGTCGAAGTCATTTTCCACTCCGAAAACGGTTTGCTCGGAGTCGGCCGCCATGATCCCACTGCCGGAGAAAATCCAAAAGTAACCAACGCCGGCGGCATTGCGATAACCACCCGGCCGGGAGCGGCCTTTTTTGATACCGCCACATCTTTTGCGATGATTCGCGGTGGCCATATCAACGCCACCGTCCTCGGGGCCCTTCAGGCGGATCAGCACGGAAATCTGGCCAACTGGATGATCCCCGGCGCCTTCATCCCCGGGATGGGCGGTGCCATGGACCTGGTCGTCGGTGCTGAGCGGGTAATCATTGCCATGGAACACACCAACAAAGGACAGCCCCGTATCTTAAAAGAATGTACGTTGCCCCTCACCGCTGCCGGCGAAGTTGATCTGATCGTTACCGAACGCAGCGTCCTCGAAGTCACGCCCAAAGGTCTGGTGTTGAAAGAAATCAATCCTACATTTTCTCTGCAGGAAGTGATAAACTCAACCGAGGCAGATCTGATCATTGCCGACACTCTGAGTGAAATCGCCGTTTAGACCGAAACCAGACATAAAAAAACGGGGAAATTCCCCGTTTTTATTGTATTCAGGGTTCCGCCGGCCGGGCCGGCGGCATTTTTATCGGTAACCTTACTGTACCAAGCGGATGCTTTCAACTTCAATATCCGCCGGCGCCATCATATGAGTGTCGATTTCGCCGCGAATCTCAACCCGGTCGTTGGGAGTTGCCTTGACAGTTTGCATATCGTCATCGTCAATTTCAACCTTAATCGAGCCGGTCTCATCTTTGAAGATATATTCTTCGTTACCCAAAGAGCTAGCAATGTAACCTTCAAGAATAACTTCCGTATCATCGGGCAGATCCTTGACATCAGCAACCGTGAGCTTTTTGGCGCTCGGTGTATTACTGTTGTCGGCAGCCGCCGGCAAAGCCAAACCGGACAACAACAATGCTGCAAGCATCAATTTTACTTTGTTCATGATAACCTCCTTGTAAATATTGTTTTCTCCCCTAAGATAGGTTGTCAAATTGCAAAAACAACGGTTCTAAAACTTATAATCAAGGCCGCCGCAAGCCGGCAGCAAAAACTTTAAAAAAGAAATCGGCTTTCCGTCATCAAGACGAAAAGCCATTTTTCTGTCAACCGTTAAGCGATCACAACAGTGTTTCCTTAACGATTTCGGGACGCCACCAAGAACTCCGGTAGATGTCCGCGAGGTAGCTCTTGGATTTGGATACTCTCCAGCCGTTAGAGGCGGTGTATACAAACTCCTTTCCGTGACTTCTCCGAAAAGCCGGACAAACAGAACGTTCTACCGCCCCGCACGAAACTTCGGAAAAGATTCGACGTTGCGCCAGATCGATGTACTTGTCGGTTCCGGAAATAGAAACCCCGAGACGAAATTCAGTTCCGGACGGAGAAACTTCACGGATCACACACCACTTCAACTTCCTATGCTTGGGAATATTAAAATACCGCCGCAAGAAACAATAGGAGTTGAAGAATTTTCGTTTCTTCATAATTAAAAAAAAATTAATTAATTGTAGTTTTTCGCGTATTAGTATAAAGATAATTAGACAAAAAGTCAACCCTTTTAAAACGACAAAATTTTGGACATTTTATTGACATAAAAATTATAATATTATATGATATCCTTAATAAATCTAATGGAGAAAAAAATGGCAGCAAAAGAAAGTAAGAGACCTTCTATCGACAAAATCAATCTCGAAAACCGGATTTTGGCAGCCTTCTCACTGATGGAAATGTGCAAGATCGATGCCGAAAACATCAGTGCCGGCGACCTGACGGAATTATATCAGAAAGTTGCTGATCTCAATAAACGCGCTTTTGAAGACGAAACCGTTCTTAACATTGTTGCCGAACACGAGCTGGACCAGATTAGCAACATCGAACAGCTGAAAGAAAAAATCCGCCGCAACCGGATTGTTTCGACTTATAAACAACTTGGCTTTTTTGCTTTGTGCAACGGATCAACGAAAGAACGAATCCCCGAAGCCCCTGAAATTCTTGCCACCATTATGCACAACATGGGGATCAAAAACGCCGACGCGCTCTCCGAAGCGATTGTTAACCGTCAGCTGGATGACGAAAGCGCCGACAAACTGTTTAAAGAGCTCAACGGACGCCAAAGTATTCTCAAAAAAATGCTGATCAGCGATTTCAAAACCTATCAGGATCAGAAAATTCGGAACGAGACCATCGAACAAATCCGTCCCGATTTGGAAGAATATACTTTCCAAAAGAACCCTAGTGTGGAATATCCTTTCGAAATCCGCAAACAACAGAAAAATTTCCGCACCGCCGTACGCAAAAATTTCAACGAAGAAACTAAACCGGATTTTCTTAAGTTTTACGGCGCTATGATGACCGAAGGGAAAAACGCGGCTATGGGAAGTTCAATCGGCAGCACCTATTCCACCTTTTGCCAAATGATCCAGGCCGACGTCGGCAAAGAAGCCGCCGGCGCCGAAATTGACCGCGCCCTCGGGCTCTCGGCCGAAGATGCCGCACGGCCTGACATTGAAGCCAAACGAAAAGCCGCTTATAAAGAAAAATGCCTCGAACTGTATTTCAAAACTGTCGCCGGCATCTTGTCGCAAAAATACGAATACAACTGCAAACACAATATCGGCGGCAGTTGGGATATGTATCTGAGAAATATTAACGACAATTATATCCGCAGCCTCAATAACGGTATCAACGACATCGGCTCGCTGGCTTTTCAGGATGCCGACTACAGCAAACAATTTATCAGCAAAGCCGAAGAATATAAAATGAACCGCGACATGCGCGACGAGACTGCCGAACAGCAGATCATTTCCGTTCACCACAAATTTCCGATCGGCGCCACATATGATATACATGACAGGCTGTGTCCGCCGGCATCTGACGAAGAAAAAATAGAGAATTGTTGTCGGTTAGTTAATGTTCGTAGCAACAAAGTTTTTGTAATCGGGCAAGAAAAACACCAGTCGATGGAACCGCGGGGCACTATGAAATTCGGTGCCAACCCCGATGCAACCCTATTTGCCACCCGCATCAACTGCCAAGGCCTAAAAGCTGTTATGCGTAGCCTGCCGCCCTATATGCAGGAAGGTATTGCCAAATACGTTAAAATGGGCGAAAGCGAAAAGACCAAAGACATTGCCGTTGCTATGCGTTTTTCCGAACCCAAGGAAATTGCTGCCTTGCGCGAAAGCCTCAGAAACGAAGACTCTCACGTCAGCACCATCCAAAAGTTTACCCGTTATTATAACGATGGTAAGTAAAATTTTATGTTGTATGATCCTGTCCGCCCCGGCGGCAGGATCTTTTTTTATCAGGACACCTGCTATAGAACTTCAACCATCGCACTTACATCGGCATTTTGACCGTTTGCAGCAGCAATACGTCTGTCCGGACCTCGGCAGCATTTACGGCGCCGGTTATACCGATAAACCGGATTATAGCTGCCTGCAAAGCGTATATTACCAATCTCGGCAAATGTACTCAACGTGACGCATCCCCGGTCTCAAACACCGTTTTTAAACAATATCTGACTTTGCCTGAACAGGAAATTGACCAAATCCGTCCGTGAACAATCATCACGTTTGGCAATCAATTGTTTCTGAAACAGCCTGTTTGTGTTTCACAACAGCGCCGTACCGTGATTGAAGATATCCGCTCCGTCATTGAAAAAAAGCGTTGAAATTTCTCAACATGAAAACAACTTTTGCCACTGCCGACACTTCACTTATGTTTCCGTCAGGCGAACGGTTTTGCCCATACCGTATGCTGCGCTTCCAAAAACTCCTGACTGATCGGAAACTTTCGTTTTATAAAAAAAGAGGGATGCAATTGCACCCCTCCTCTTAAAAAGTTAGTAAAAAATTACTTTATTTCCTGCCATCCGGCAATTTCAGACGCTGTCAGAACGGCTTTTTTGAAGTCGTCCTTTTTCAGCACCAGTTTGGATTCTCCCTTGGAGATGGTAACCAAGTCGTTCGATTCGCCGACCGTATAACCGGCTGCGATGAACTTATCGGCCACTTCAGATGCCCAGCCGTTGAAGAAAGACAGAATCGTCATGTCTTTCCCGTTGGCGATACGAATTTTGATACACTGGGCATTTTCCTCGGGGTCGAAGGTCGAAACGACGGTGATGAAACCGGTCATTTTACCTGCGGTATCCGACTGCACCAATGCATAACCGTTTGCTTCACCGCATGCCATCTTGTAAAAGGCTGGCATTTCAACAGCAACCGCACGGGAAGTGAAATTGCTGATGATAACGGTGTTTGTTTCCTGAGCGTTTGCTGCGAAAGAAACCAGTGCCATAATAGCAACGAAAATAGAAGCGATCTTTTTCATATTCATTATAATTTTAATAATTAACAATCTAGTTATTTGTATTTTATTTATAACCCATCCGCCTGAATTTGTCAATAAATTTGTCAAAAATATTCAACTGACATTATTTTTGTTTCGGGCGTTCCTGTCCGTTCTTCATCAACAAACTTTTTACACCCAAATGCCCACTCGCGCCGGGATTTTCGGGATACAAAAAAAACAGGGAACCAAAGTCCCCTGTTTTCAACCATCAAAGAAAAATTATTTTTTCAATTCGTCGATGCTGTTTTGAATAACATTACCGTCGATGGTTTGCAGCATTTCACCATTCAAAATCATGGTCGGAACGCCGTTAACCTGAATTTTTCCGGCTAATTCATTGTTAGCAGCCATCATATCGCGGATCTTGTCGCTATTGAGATCAGCTTTCAGTTGTTCAACATTCAAACCGATCTTGCCGGCAATATTCATGATGCCTTCTTCGGTCAACGGTCCTTCGATGGTAAACAAAGCATTGTGCAATTCAACAAATTTGCCCTGTTCGTTGGCAGCCAAAACGGCTCTGGCAGCATAATCGGAAGCTTCCGACAGGAAGGCCAGCGGTTTGAAGACAAATTTAACATTCGGATTGTTGGCAATAACCTTGTTCAGTTCCGGGAACAACCGGTGGCAGTAACCACAGGCATAATCAAAGAACTCAACCAAAACGATATCGGCATCTTTGTTACCGACAAACGGAGAATTCGGATCTTCGTTCAAGTCCTTCAGGTTTTCCTGAATTGCCTTACGGGCTTCGGCCATTGCTTCTTCCTGCATTTTCTGCTGATATCTCTGCATGGCGTTAAAAATGATTTCCGGTTTTTCGTTCAGAATTTCTTCAACGTTAACCGCGGCAACGGCAGTCGATGCCGATGCCGGAGCCTGACCTTCCGCATCAACGGATTTGGCGCAGGGGTAATAAACCTTAACCAAAGCGGCTACCGAAAACACCAAAGCCACGAGCGATATAAAGAGTGATTTTTTCATAATCTATTTTCCTCAAAATTGTGATGTTATATAACAAATCAGCTATAATCTAACCAATAACGATTATATTTACAAGAACAAAAAATTTTTTGTTGTAAAAATCCAGCCTTTTTTAACTTTTAGCCCTTATAATCTCTCTGCAACAACAGTTATGGAGAAGCCGCAATGATGCACCTCAAATTTCCGGTCGTTTCCCGCACCCGGGCCTTGGAAAACAAAATTGACTCTTTTCACGACAAAATGATCGAAGCTGCTGCCGTTTTCCGCAAATCAATCCAGATTTTTCTGTATGCCGAAAACAGCAACGAATACAAAGCCGTCAACCGCCAGATCAAAGTCATCGAACACGAGGCTGACAAACTGCGCCGCGATATTGAAAACGACCTCTATTCCGAAAATCTGCTTCCCAACCTGCAGGCCGATATTCTGCAGTTGGTCGAAAGTCTCGACAAGATCAACAACCAGTTTGACGACGTCATTTACAAGTTTTATATTGAACAACCGGAGATTCCGCAAAAATTTCATCGCAAACTGATCGATCTCTGTCATCAGGTCGCCGACTGTGCCGAAAACATGGCGATTGCCTCCCGGGCTTTTTTCAAAGATCTGAGCACGGTGCGCGACTACTCTCATAAAGTATATATTATGGAACAGGAGTCCGATTCCACCTATAACGACCTCAAAAAAGCCATTTTTGCTTCCGATATGGAACTCGCCAACAAACTGCAGCTGGACCTGCTGATCACCGAAGTGGCCGATATTGCAGATATTGCCGAAGATTGCGCCGACGAACTGTTAATCTTTACCTTAAAGAGAGACATTTAATGCTGAGTTTCTGGATATTTTTAAGCAGCGGGCTGTTCCTCGGCTGGTCTTTAGGCGCCAACGACGGTTCCAACATTTTCGGCACCGCCGTCGGTACACGGATGGTAAAATTTCGCACCGCCGCCGTCATATCATCGCTGTTTGTCATTTTGGGCGCGGTCACGGCCGGCGGCGGCACCACCGACACCCTCAACGAACTCGGAAGCGTCAACGCGCCGGCAGGTGCGTTTATGGTCGGCTTGGCCGCCGCTTTATCCGTCTATTGGATGAACAAAAGCAAAATTTCGGTTTCGACTTCTCAGGCAATTGTCGGCGCCATTATCGGCTGGAACCTGTACAGCGGCAAACCGACCGATTTCGGTATACTTTCCACGATCGTCGGAACCTGGATTTTTTGCCCGATTCTTTCCGGTTTTCTGGCTGTCTTGATCTATCAGTCAACTCGTTTTGTCATTCGCCGAGCCGCAATCCCGTTGCTAAGACTTGATCATTATACCCGCATCGGCCTGATTATTGCCGGTGCTTTCGGGGCCTATGCCCTGGGTGCCAACAACATTGCCAACGTCATGGGAATCTTCACCGCATCCAACCCCCTGCACAGCCTCAACTTTCCGGGCGGATTTTCGCTCAGTGCGACTCAAGTATTGTTTTTGCTCGGCGCAATAGCCATTGCGACCGGTATCTTTACTTATTCGGGACAAATCATGCAAACGGTTGGCCGTAACATCTTTATGATGAGCCCGCTGGCGGCATGGGTGATCGTAGTTGCTCAGTCAATGGTTTTGTTTTTGTTCGCTTCGGCCGGCTTCAACAACTTTCTGCTGGCGCATCATCTGCCAGCGCTGCCGCTGGTACCGGTTTCCAGCTCACAAGCCGTTATCGGCGCCGTCATCGGCATCGGGCTGTTAAAAGGGGGACACGGCATCAATTGGAATATCATCCGCCGAATTTTTATCGGATGGATAACAACGCCGATCATTGCCGCCGCCCTGTGTTTTGTATCCTTGTTTTTTCTCGAAAACGTCTTTAACCTGACGGTTTACAATTAATTTGGCCGATAACCCGGCTCGCGGCCGCCTACCGATTATTCACGATGATACGGATGATGGTTGATGATCGTCTGTATCCGATAAATCTGCTCGGCCAGCACTGCCCGCATCAACATATGCGGCAGTGTCAGTTTACCGAAAGACAACAACAAATCCGCCCGTTCGCGCGTCGACGGCAAATGGCCATCGGCACCGCCGATCAAAAAGCAAATTTCCGAACAACCGTTTAACATCCATTTTTCAATCCGCGCCGCCAGTTCGGTCGATTTCATATTGTCGCCCCGTTCGTCAAGAACAATCACTTTTGCGCCCGCGGGAACAGATGCCGTCAGAAAACGTGCTTCTTCATCCGGCGTGGCATTATCCTGCTCTTTTATCACCACATCCCATCCCGAGCGTTTGACATATTCGTCAATCAACTGCTTTTCCGGCGAATTTCGTTTGCATTTTCCGATTGCGATAATTGTAGCTTTCATCTTCTTCTCCGTTGTATCCGACAAATATCGTAATAGCATTTTCAGACGCCGAAGCCAACCCCAAATATAAGGTTTTGCCGTTCTTTCCTATTGACATTTTGTCTAAAAAAATATATTTTTTTCATAAAAATATTATTGTTAAAATTAAAAGCTTATGAACTTTTTTAAAAAACTTTTCCACTGCAACCGTGATTCCGCTTCTGGTAATGACATCTTGTTTTCGCCCGAAGATTCCCGATTTCAATCACTCATCAGTCTGCCGGCGCCGATTATACATCCCGGCGACATGATGGAAGAATTGGGAATTGCCATGTGCCTGCGCCGGCAAACGGCTGTTTCCTTCGGCTCCAAGGATATCAAAGCCTATGAAGTGCGCCTGCCGGGTAACAATAAGCACCTCTGCTTTTTCCTCGGACTGCTCGAAAACAACAGCTATTACGGAAACATCCCCGGTACCACCTGCATCTGCACTTGCAAACAAAGCGACTATGTTTTCAAAGAAAGCAAAAGTTTCCTGATGCCGATGCAAATTCACAAAGACCGGGTTTATATGCTGGAATGCAGTTACGACTGTAACGCCTTTCGCGTAGAGGCCGATTGTCTTTACAAAGTTTATCGCAAAGACGGGCGCCGCGAAGCCGTTATCCGGTTTGAAGGTGATGACCGCCGCCTCAACAGGGCATTGCCGATCATCAAAGACTCTCTTTGTTGAAAACAGCACACAAATCAAAAAAAAGACTCCCTAGAGTCTTTTTTTTATGGTTCAATCATTATCGCTCTCAAATGCAGACAACATCAGGCTTACATAACCCTCACATCATTCGCGACATCCCGCATTAATTAGCAGGCATTTATCTAAAAAGCGGCATTTTGAATGCCGCTTTTCAAACACACGTTTATTCCTTGCGCAGGTTGGCCACCGAAGTCCACATTTTTTCCAAATTGTAAAAATCGCGTACTTCGGGACGGAAAATATGCACAATAACATCGTAAGCATCAATCAGAACCCAGTCGCCGCGGGTCTCGCCTTCGCTTACCGACTTATATCCCGCCGCCTTCAGATTCTCCTGAACCCGCTGAGCCAAGGAAATGACATGACGGTCCGAAGTTCCCGACGCCACCACCATTTCGTTGGCAATCGACGTCTTGCCGCGTAAATCAATCACTACCATATCCTCGGCCTTGCCGTCTTCCAAACTGGCGGTAACGATATCCAACACCTGATTTTCTTCCTGTTTTTCTTTCTTATTTAACAAAATTCTCACTCCTTATTTTACAACGGCGACCATGAAGCTTCAACCGGTTTTCCTCCGCTTTCTTCCGCTTCTTCCTGCTGTTTTCTTTCCCTTTTAATATAATGGTTCACATCCAATAAACAATCGAACAACCCTTTTTTGGCAACGGCCGAAATCGCATAGACCTTTTTGCCGATTGCCTGTTCCAACTCCAGCACTTTGGCCGTTATTTCTTCTTCCGGCAGGGCATCACATTTGTTTAAAGCAACTACCTCGGGCTTTTGTACCAACAGCGGATCATACAATTCCAATTCGCGGCGAATGTCGCGATACGACTTGACAACGTCCTCTGACGTTACGTCAATCAAATGCAAAAACACTTCGCAACGTTCAATATGTTTAAGAAAACGGTCGCCCAGCCCGATTCCTTCATGCGCGCCCTCAATCAGCCCCGGAATATCAGCCAAAACCATTTCATAGCCGTCCACCCAGGCCACGCCGAGGTTGGGATGCAGAGTCGTAAACGGATAATCGGCAATTTTCGGTCTGGCTTTGGTCACCGCACTCAAAAAAGTGGACTTTCCTGCGTTGGGCATACCGATCAACCCGACGTCAGCAATGATCTTCAGACGCAACCACAACCATTTTTCTTCTCCCGGCCAGCCCGGTTCGGCATAGCGGGGTGCCTGGTTGGTCGAGGTTTTAAACGTGGTGTTGCCGCGGCCGCCGTCACCGCCCTTGGCCGCCAGATAAACTTGTCCCGGGCGCAACATATCCGCCAACACTGTTTCACCGTCTTCGGCCAAAATTTCAGTTCCGATCGGTACCTTAATCACAATATCCGGCGCTTTGCTGCCGTTTTTGTCCGAACCCATGCCGTTTTGACCTTTTTTGGCTTTAAAATGCTGGGTATAACGAAAGTCAATTAGCGTGTTGAGATTGGCAACCGCCTCAAAATAAATGCTGCCGCCTTTGCCGCCGTCACCACCGTTCGGACCGCCGAATTCAATATATTTTTCACGACGGAACGACACACAACCGGCGCCGCCGTCACCTGATTTTATAAAAATTTTAGCCTGATCCAAAAACTTCATGATTACTTTCTCTTAAAAAAAACGGAGGGGATCGTTCAACCCCCTCCGCCGTGACCTTTCGACAAGTTATTCGGTAACTACGGAAACAACCGTTTTGTCACCCGATTTCTTGAAAGATACTTTACCTTCGGCAGTGGCAAAAATGGTGTGGTCTTTACCCAGACCGACGTTTTCACCGGGATGATACTTGGTACCGCGCTGACGAATGATGATGTTGCCGGCAATGACGGCCTGTCCACCCGATTTTTTCAAACCCAAACGACGTCCTTCGGTATCGCGTCCGTTAGAAGTACTGCCACCTGATTTCTTATGTGCCATAACTAAATCTCCTGAAAAACCTATTGCCTATGCAATTTCTGCAATTTTAACAATAGTAATATTTTGTCTGTGGCCGTTTTTGCGGCGATAGTTCTGTCTTCTTTTTTTCTTGAAAACAATAACCTTATCAGCCTTAGCCTGTTTCAAAATGGTTGCTTTAACCGACGCACCGGCAACCAATGGTTTGCCGACATTGTCACCCAAAGCCAAAACCTCGCTAAAAACAATCTCACTACCTTCATCACCAGCGAGTTTCTCGACTTTGATAACGTCTCCGGAAGCGACCTTATATTGTTTTCCGCCTGTCTTAATTACTGCGTACATTTTTCTCACCTAAATTTTATTTTGATTATTTAAACACAAAACGTTGTTTGCAATATACATAAGTTTTTTTTGCTGTCAACAATATTTTCAATAAAAATGCCGTGCGGCTTATTTATTAAGAATCCGATACAATTGAGGTTTCATGAATTTGCCCTGCCAAATTCCCCGTTTTTCGGTACGGGCTTCTGCTTCGGCGGCAGAATAATCGGAATACTTACTTTTATAGACCACCGCCCAGCCGGCCTTCACCATTTCTTCGTTAAGATTGAGCTTTTTCCCCGACGGCATGGTCACATAGCAGGTGCAAAGACTGCGTTTATAGCGGTCCAGGTCATGTTCGACACATTTGACCCGCCCCTTGTCCACCAGATTTTGCAAATACTCCTTGGCGTCAAGGCCGCAGGCATATTTCTTTTTGTTTTCCAAACGGCAGTCCTGATAATATTCAGGCGAGTCGATTCCTTCCAGACGGATCCGCACGTTTTTCATTTCCAAACTGTCACCGTCCACAACCGCCCGCCGCACCCGCATACAGACATCCGGCCAACAAATAACTAAGCAGTTTCATATTCTTTCCCCCGCTGGTTTACGCTTGGCTTTTATTATAAAGGCAACCGTTTTATTATGCAAACACTAAATTATTACATGATAAATTAAAAAAATCTTTGTGTTTTAATAATTTTGTCTTATTATAAGGGCAGTTTTTTAAATCTGGTTTAAAAAAGGATTAGGAATCGTGTCAAAGAAAAAAGCTCTCTGTCTGTTGATCATTTCATTGTTTGCCGTCAGCAGCTGCCGTTTTTGGGACCGCAGCATGCAGGACGTCATGAACGACCCGTTGGACAAAGCCAACGCCCCGGCCGAAGATTATGGCAAACGGTATGTCGAACTGGCACCCCTCTCAATGCCCCGTTCGGTAATTGTCTGCCGCAGCAAACAATGCGCTCCGATCAAACTGTCCATGTCAAAAGAATACATCTACAACAGCCTGGTCCAGATGTTTCAAAACAACAACCACCAGAAAGCCTTGGTTTGTGCCGCCGATGTCGGCAGCCACAACTGCTTTGAAAATTACGTCTCCCTGCCGATCACAGTCGGCATTACACCGGCCTACATGTATATAGATTCGGTTAAGATCAGCGACATTACCGTCAACAAGGGCAGCCGTTCCATCAACATGATGCTTAACTACAATGTTACTTATAACGGACAAACGCCCGACTGCGCCCCGGACAAAACCCTGATGTTCGTCAAAAATGCCGACAATATCGTCATGGAAGACAAAGGTTATCGCTGCAAAATGACTACCATCGGCACCACCACCATAAAAACCCTGTTCCTGGTTGACTTCATCGACCTTGATTACGGCTTCATCGGCGGTTATTATTCAATCGGTCTTTCCGGTCCCGCTTACGGCGGCGGTTCGGGCTATATGATGATCCGCATGGCCAAAACCGGTTATCCGCTGCTGCCGATGCCCAAAGCGCCGGCTCAAAAGCCCAAGTTAACTCCGGGACAAGAACAGGCCGAGGCTTATATCGACAACAAGGATACGGCATCGGCCGCCCGTACCGACGGCGTAGAGGTATTTCCGATCAACTACAAGAAATAAGTTCCTCGGCAATTATCCTCAAAACTGCCTGTTAAAAACAGGCAGTTTTTTTATACCCCGAAAGCCCTCTGCCTGGCCGGGAGTTTTCGGAGTATGAAAAAAGCCCCGCAACGGGGGCTTGGCAGAATTGCAACGCTTATTTCTTCACCGCATAGGAAAAATAACGCGGTTTTTCATAAACCACGATGCGTTCGATTTTCTCAAAGGCCGTAGTCTTGTTCCCATAAATGATTTTGCCGTTCGTTCCCGGCATTTTACCGTGACGTTCCTGATATTCCTTCAAATCCATCAAATTCATGAAAACACCGTTTTCAAAAAAGACATTCCAGCCATAGGCCGAATCAATATTGACATGCAGCGTTTTAATGTTCTTGTCATAATCAAGAAACTCTGGCATATAAGTCTGCGAAACTTCATAAACTTTCTCATTCAGGCTGCCGTCATACCAGGTCAGGTTTTTGAACATTTCATCATCCTGAGCCGCCAACGAATACTCGCCGCTGCGACTTGGTTCGCTGACGGTTGCCGGTTCGGTCGTCTGAACTGCAGCCGGTTTATCGCTGTTTTTTACAGCCTCAACATCTGGAGCATCAGAAGCCTGAACAGACATTGTTGCAGGCATCGGTGCCGCCGACGCACTGTTTGCCAGAAGTTCAGCCATGGTTGCTGCCGGTTTGCCGCTCGGAACCGCTTTCACCTCCGCCGATACGACTGCAGTCGCGGTCGTCGGTTGCGGCTCGGCTTGCGTTGCCGAAACCGCATCATTGTTCTCCGTTCCGTATTTGCTCAGGGCCGTGTCCAGATCGTCAATGCTGAAATCGTTAAAATCGATCAAATCATCATCAGCAATCTCACCGACATCATCGTCATCAATGCCGGCCGAAGCCGAAAGCATCGGCGCCGCGGCAGATAAAAAGGATTCCAGATCGGCCGGATTATCACCGTCATCCAATCCCATACTTTTCAGATTAATTTCCAAGTCGTCATTTTTCCCGTCTGCCATTGCACAATCCTTAACATTCAGAATTTAAACCCGATAACAGCTTATACAATATAAGTTAATTTGTTTTTAACAAAAAAAACATCATACTTCAAGCGAAGATATCACAAATAAAAAAAGTTTTTCAGCCGTACCCGAATAAGGCGTAACTGAAAAACCTTTTTTATCGGAAAGTATATTTCCTGATATGAGAGTTATAAGGGAATAGAAATGAGTACCCTCAAGCCTCCTATCGGTGAATCGAGCAGCTCAATTTTGCCCCCGTGTGAAACAATAACATCTTTAGCAATCGACAAGCCCAGACCAACGCCCCCGGTTTCCTTGTTGCGAGATCCTTCAATCCGGTAAAAGGCTTTAAAGACTTCTTCCCGCTTATCGGCCGGAATTCCCGGACCATCGTCGTCAATCATAACTTCCAGCTTGTTGTTGTTGCTTTCGAGCGATACGGCTACCGTACTGCCGTAATTGAAAGCATTGCCGATAACATTGGTCAAGGCCCGTTTCAACGACTGTTCCCGGCCCTGAATAGCACTCACCTGATCGTTGGTACTGTAACGGATCAAAGCCTGGCTGTTACGGAACTTGTTCAAAATGCTCAAAATCATTTCGTTCATATCAACAAAGGTTGACGGCTCTCCGCCTTCTCCGCTGACAAACGACAGATAACCCTCCAGCATTTTTTCCATTTCGTTCACATCCTGCAGAAACTCCTGCTTGTCCAAAGCGCTTTCCTCGCCGGTTTGATCCGGCAGCATCGCCAACTGAAGCTTCATACGCGTCAACGGCGTCCGCAAATCATGAGAAACACCGGCCAGCATCTGGGTCCGTTCACTGATCTGGCGCTGGATTCTTTCCTTCATTTTGATAAAGGCAATTCCGGCGCGCCGCACTTCGGACGAACCGTAAGGTTTAAACTTTTTATTATCCACGCCTTTGCCGAATTCCTCCGCCGCACCAGCCAAATCTGCAATCGAACGCACCTGAATTCGCAAAAACAACACCGCCACCAAAAACAGCAGCATCGACGTTCCGATCATCCAGGCAACAAAACCGAAAATCGAAGTGCTGAAAATATTTTTCGACGACGTCGCAAATTGATATAATCCGTCTTCAGTATCGATAAAAACAACCAGATCCGGATTGCTCTTGCCCATATAAATACTGGTAATCGCAGTCGGGAACTCTGTTTTGAGCGCATCTTCCAAAAAACCGGTTACCAGTTTGTTGCGATTTCGTACTTTGCGGATAACTTCATGTTTCTCCTGATTGGGATAATACTGAAAGTCGATATCAAAGATTTTCTTGGTCAGCGCCTGAATTTCCGGAATATTGTCCGGAGACTCTTCCGCCAACTGCATGGCAAAAGCCATATTTGAAGTCAAATTGGTAGACAGCCGTTTGCCGACCCGTCCCCATGTGCCGTCAAAAAAGGCAACGATTGAAACCACCTGAACCACAATCAACGGAATGAAGATCAGCAGCATCGTCCGGAAAAACAGCGTTCGCGGCAGCATCCTGATTTTCAGGTAGCGCAACGTGTCCTCCACTTTTTTCGGAAATGTCAAATGCATTTTCCAGCTCCTTGTTAGTTATCAAAAAAAAATTATTCAGTCAGCAGCATATAACCTTTGCCGCGCACCGTCTGCAAATAACGGGGATTCTTTGAGTCCTTCTCTATTTTTTTGCGTAAACGTGTTACCTGCACATCAATTGACCGCGGCCCCTGTCCGGCCCCTAGCAATTCCGCCAGCCGGTCACGACTGAAAACCTGCCCCGGTTTTTGTCCCAGCAGCGACAGCATCGCCTGTTCAACCGGCGTGATATGAATAACTTCTCCTTGTTTGCCGGTCAGTTCTTTGGCATCCAAATCATAGCGGCATAAACCCAGATTGAGCCTGGTTTCTTGTTTTTCGCTCTCCTGAGGAGAACGACGCAAAATGTTCCTGATTCGCAGAACCAGTTCTTTGGGTTCAAAGGGTTTTGCCAAATAATCATCGGCGCCGCTTTCCAAACCGGCAATCCGGTCACCTGTTTCGCCCATCGCCGTCAGCAAGATGACCGGCACCGCATTTTCGCGCCGCAGACGCGACAAAAATTCCAAACCGCTTTCTTCAGGCATCATAATATCGACAATCAGCAAATCAAACTGATATTGTTGCAGCATCAACCGTGCTTCCGCGGCCCCTTTTGCCGAAGACACCAAAAAATCGTTTTCACGCAGAAACCGCTGCAGCAAAACGCGCAGGCGCGTGTCGTCGTCAACCACCAGAAGATGAGGCTTGCGCATTTCCATTGGCTGTTTCCGCCCGCGGTTAAGCTTCGGTTGCCCCGGACGCTGTTTCGGAGGCCGCGCTCTCGGCAGCCGGCGCCTTGGTCGTTTTCTTTACTGCCGTCCGTTTGGGAGCATTGCGCCCGGTTTTGCTTTTATTTTTTCTCTTTGCTGCGGCTTTTGCCGGAACAGTCTCGGAACCGGTATTTTCTGCCGCTGTGTTTTTCACTGCCGATTTATTGCGAAGCGTTTTTTTCACCACCGCTTTTTCAACGCTTTTGCGAACCTTGACTGCAATCTTTTTAACTTCCTGCTCCACCTGCTTGACCGGATTCTTGCGATTGTTCTCAACCGTATAAATATAATCCAGACATTTGTCAAAATACTGGTACCCGGTAATGAAGGTCAAAATTCCGGCAACCCACAGCAGCCATTCGCCGATAACGTTCACCTGGCTTCCGATTAACGACAGCTGTTGCAGCAAAATCATCGCAATTGCCGTCATCTGAAAACCAGTTTTCCATTTAGCCAGCTTGGTCACCGGCATCCCTACATGAAATTCGGCCAGAAACTCTCTCAGGCCGGAAACCAGAACTTCGCGACACATAATGATGATCACCGGAATATAAGTCAGCGGCGTCACCAACTGGTTGGCCACAATAATCACCAGAGCCGAAACCACCAGCAACTTGTCGGCGATCGGATCCAGCAAGCGGCCGAAAACGGAATTCTGATTACGGGAACGTGCGAAATAACCGTCCAAATAGTCGGTTATCGACGCCATGATAAACAAAACGCCGGCCAAAATCGACCATACAACCGAATGAATATAGATAGAAAGAAAAATCACCGGAATAACCACAATCCGGGAAATTGTCAGAATATTTGGAAGATTATAAAACACGATGACACCTGCTTAAAAATAGGGTTGAATTTATTTTTTTTAATATATTGCATAAAATCTATTTATGAAAGTACTTAAATACTTTTTCCGCCGTTTTTTTGCTGATTCCCGGAACATCTTCAATATCTTTCAGTCCGGCCTGAGCGACCGCCTCCGCCGATCCGAAATAATTGAGCAGCGCTTTTTTGCGCCTGCCACCGATTCCCTCAATTTCATCCAGCTTGGAGCGGACGATTGATTTTCCGCGTTTTTTACGGTGGGTACCAATGGCAAAACGATGTGCTTCGTCACGAATGTTCTGCATATAAAACGCCAGCGGCGAAGCAAACGGCAGTGCAAAGCTTTCCCTACCAACCTGATGATAAAACTCTTTGCCTGCATTGCGTTCCGGCCCTTTGGAAATGGCAATTATTGCAATTCCGGACAAATCAAAACCTTTCAAACTTTCGTGCACGGCATGAAGCTGCCCCAATCCGCCGTCCAACAAAATGACATCGGGGCGGTTTTCCGGTGTCATCTTGGCAAAACGGCGTCCCAGCACTTCGCGCATCATCGCAAAATCGTCGTTGGTAATCTGCGGATCTTTAATATTAAAAGTTCGGTAGGCTTTCTTGTCAAAGCCTTGCGGAGTCGCCACAATCATTGCCCCGACTGCGTAACTGCCCTGAATATGCGAGTTGTCATAAACTTCGATCCGTTCCGGCATTTTCGGCAAATTGAAAACCCGTTGCATTTCGATAAGATTGTTGCGAACCGAATTTTCAAGCGCCATTTTGCGTTCCAGCGATTCCTTGGCATTATTTTTGACGTTGGCGGCAATTTTTGCTTTGTCTCCGCGTTGATACCAGTTTATTTTAGTACCGATCGCTTCGTTCAAAAATTCCCGGGCCTCAATATCATCGGCAATCACAATTTCTGCCGGCGGAACGTGAGAAGCATAGAAGCTGCTCAAAAAGGCTTCCATAATTTCGCCCTCGCCCGCTTCTTCCGCCTGTTGCGGAAAAAACGGCAAATTGCCGCAATTTTGCCCTGCCCGAATAAAAAAGACTTGAATGCATACTTGTCCGTTGGCACGATACAAGGCAATAAAATCTGCCGATTTTACCGCCGCATACTCAACATTACTGCCTTGCTGCACACTGGTCAAAGCGCGGATACGATCACGATAAACCATTGCCGTCTCAAAATCTTGGCGTGCGCTTGCTTCTTCCATCTTGACAGTCATTTCATCACGCAAACGGTTGCTTTTGTTCTCGATAAACGCCACTGCCTCATCAACCAGCCGCCAATAATCTTCTTTGGATATTTTGCCGACACAAGGTGCAGAACAACGCTTGATCTGATACATCAGACAGGGACGGTCACGGTGGCAAAACACGCTGTCCGAACACGAACGCAGCAAAAATGCTCTTTGCAGCAGATCGAGCACATTATTGACCGCACGAGCATCGGCAAACGGCCCGAAATATTTATATCCCTCCTTTTTGACGCCGCGATATTTGCGCAATACCGGATATTCAGCGTTGACATCCAGCGACAGATACGGAAATCCCTTGTCGTCTTTGAGCAAAATGTTGTAATGCGGCTCAAGTTTTTTAATCAACTCGCTTTCCAACAGCAACGCCCGAACTTCAGTTTCCACCACGATAAATTCCATCCGTTCGATTTCGGAAACCATACGTTGCAAGCGCACCGGCAGCTTGTCGATATGCGAATAGGCGACAATCCGTTTTTTGATATTTTTGGCTTTGCCGACATACAACACCCGGCCGCCTTCGCCGAGCATCCGGTAAACACCCGGCTTTTCGGGAGCGATCCGGATGTTTTGTTTCAAAATTTCCAGTCCGCGTCTGATATCAATCAACTTGGCACCGCTTTCTTAAAAAATTAATGTTTCAAAAAAGACAAAGCTCAAAATTCCCGAGAACCCGAGTTGGAACAAGTTGCCGACCATAGCGCCGCCCATGGCACCATAATCGAGCTCCCGGCCTCTTCCTTTATATATTTGGTTAAAAAACAAAGTATAAAGGCCCGACACGGCAAGCGCCATCAAATAAAAGTTCAAATCGCCGAACAACGGAAAGGCTTCTTCCCAGTCGAGAAAAGACGAAAGCAGAAAACCGATGATCACTCCCGACAAAACCATAGGCCGAAAGATTATTCCGCTGGTAAATAAAGCCTTCAATCCGTTCAGCAATTATTCTCTCCCTATTGAAAACGTTTGATTTCGTTAATTATCGAATCACTCAGTTCCTTAACCAGCGCCTCATCGCTGCCCGAGACCCAAACCCGGATCAAAGGTTCGGTTCCCGAAGGATGAAGCACCACTCTTCCCTTGCCGGCAATTTTTTCTTCGGCTGCTTTAACCGCCGTTTTAACCTGCTCGTCCTCAACCGCCTGGCGCACCACTTCGCGGCTGGCGACCCGCGGACTGACAAAAACAAACGGATCAAAGGCAAAACGCGGAAAAATTTCACTCATTTTTTTGCCGCTTTTTAACAATCCGATACAAACCAAAAGCGCCACCACCAACGCATCGCCGGTTTTGCTGTAGTCGGCAACCACCACATGGCCGGATTCTTCGCCGCCGACACTGCAACCAACTTCCTGCATTTTGGCAATCACGGCCCTTTCGCCTACTTTGGTACTGTAATATTCCATTCCCATCGCGCGAACATACCGTTCCAGAGCCGTATTTGACAACACTGTCGACACCACCGCATTGCCGGTGTATTTTCCGTCGGCTTTCAAGGTTTCGGCAACAAAGGCAATTAACTGTTCGCTGGCCACTTTTTCGCCTTTTTCGTTACAGACAATAATGCGGTCACCGTCACCGTCAACGGCTATCCCCAACTGAGCGTGAGCTTCGCGCACCGTCTCAAACATCTTTTCCGGATGTTGCGAACCGCACTCGCGGTTAATGTTATAACCGTCGGGCTGCGTGCCGATCGCAATGACACCGGCGCCCAAATCCTTAAACACCTGCGGCATAATCTCGGAGAAAACACCGTTGGCACAGTCAAGCACCACCCGCAATCCTTTCAGCGGATGAGGAGTGTCGATAAAACTTTTGGCCTTTTCCAAATACAGGACCACCGCTTCTTTGTTTTCGCTCACGGTGCCGATTTTGCTGCTGTCGAGCGCAAAATTATCTTCGGCAATCATTTCCTCAAGACGGGACGTGACCTGATCGGAAAACTTGTCGCCGGCAGCGGTAATCAGCTTAATTCCGTTATCCTGATACGGATTGTGAGAAGCCGTAATCATTACCGACATATCGACACCAAGATCCGGTGTCACCGACGTTACGGCCGGCGTTGGCAAAACGCCGAGTTTTACAACGTCAACCCCGGCAGCAGTTAATCCGGCAGTCAGAGCGGCTTCCAGCATTTCGCCCGAAACCCGGGTATCACGGCCGACCGCCGCGCACCGTTTGTTTTTACAAACTTCGAGCCCGCAGGCCATTCCGAGTTTAACGGCAAATTCAGCCGTCATCGGATAAACATTGGCCACCCCGCGCACCCCGTCGGTACCAAACAATTTTTTTACCATAGTCACAACTCCTGTTACGTTTTTTTATCAATATATAAACATTCGCCGCAAATAGCAAATTCATTTTACCAGAATCAGGAGCTTTCCCCAATAAAACCCCCCGTTCAAACAAACGGGGGTGTTTCGTAAAATAACACTTTTATAACTCAGGAACAGAAGCCTGGGTTTGTTTGGAAGCATCAACCGGCGATTCTCCCGCCTTGTTGATTTTTTCGCCGTTGATAACCTGCTTGATTTCTTCGCCGGTCAGTGTTTCGTACTCAATCAAAGCTTCGGACAGCCGTTCCCATTCATCTTTTTTATCTTTAAGAATTTTAAGAGCGCCTTCATGAGCTTCACAAACCAGTCGTTTGATCTCGCTGTCAACCACACGGGCGGTTTCTTCGCTCATGTTTTTGTTTTGGGTTACCGACTTGCCGAGAAAAACCTCTTCCGAATTTTCGGCATACAGCACCGGTCCCAGCAACTCGCTCATTCCCCATTCGGTAACCATCGCCCGCGCCAGCTTGGTCGCCGCCGCAATATCCGAAGATGCCCCACTGGTTACTTTTTCGGAACCGAATTTCAGTTCCTCGGCGGCACGACCGCCCATGCAAATAATCAAACGTGACAGCATTTTGGCCCGAGAATAAGAATACTGATCTTTTTCCGGCAGTTGCTGAACCATGCCGAGCGCTCGTCCCCGCGGGATAATCGTCGCTTTGTGAATCGGATCGGTCTCGCTGACATTCAACGAACAAATCGCATGCCCGGCTTCGTGATAAGCCGTCAGTTTCTTTTCCTGCTCGTCCATCGCCATCGACTTGCGCTCATTTCCCATCAGCACTTTATCTTTGGCGTCGTCAAAATCTTTGGAAGTGACCTTGCGCTTGTTGCGGCGGGCTGCCATCAGAGCCGCTTCGTTCACCAGATTAGCCAGATCGGCTCCCGAAAATCCGGGCGTTCCGCGCGCAACCACTGCCAGATTGACGTCTTTGGCCAACGGAACTTTACGAACATGGACCTTCAAAATTTCTTCGCGTCCTTTAACATCCGGATTCGGCACCACCACCTGACGGTCAAATCGCCCCGGGCGCAAAAGCGCCGGATCCAAAACATCGGGCCGGTTGGTTGCCGCAATCAGAATAACGTTTTCGTTCTCATCAAAACCATCCATTTCGACCAACAGCTGGTTGAGGGTCTGCTCCCGCTCGTCGTTGCCGCCGCCCAGACCGGCACCGCGGTGACGACCGACGGCATCAATCTCGTCGATAAACAGCAGACAGGGTGAGTTTTTCTTTGCCTGTGCAAACATATCGCGAACCCGGGAAGCACCGACACCAACAAACATCTCCACAAAATCGGAACCGGAAATCGAAAAGAACGGAACATCGGCTTCGCCGGCAACCGCTTTTGCCAACAAAGTTTTACCGGTTCCCGGAGGTCCGACCAGCAAAACCCCCTTCGGGATTTTGCCGCCCAACCGCTGAAACTTGGCCGGATCTTTCAAAAAGTCGATCACTTCTTCCAACTCCTGTTTGGATTCGTCGCAACCGGCAACATCGGCAAAAGTTACTTTTTTGGCGTTTTCCAACAACCGGGCGCGCGACTTGCCGAAGCTCATCGCCTTGCTGTTGCCCGCATTAGCCTGACGCATAAAGAAAATCCATACCCCGATCAACAAAATCATCGGAAACCATGAAATAAGAATTCCCCAAAAAGTGTTGGCAGAAGTATCTTCCGGCTTGGCATTGACAACCACACCGTTTTTGCGCAAGGTTTCGATCATTGTCGGATCATACGGCGTATAAGTATAAAACTTGCCACCCTCGGTATAGGTTCCGTAAACGTCCGGCCCCGAAACCGTCACTTCTGCAACCTTGTGGTTTTCCACCTGGTTCATAAATTCGGAAAACGGCAGCTGCCCGCTGGCACCCGTCATCGGCGAACCTTTGCCGAACATATTGGCAATTGCGGTCAACAAAATAATTGCCGCCAGCCAAAAAATTAAACTCTTACCTATTTTCATTCCAGTTCCTTATCAATAATCAATCTGGTCTATATATAGTTTTTTTATCGGCAAAACACAATAGACTTCCGTTATTCATTTTTGTCGGGTCGTCAACAGACACTTCAACGCATGAGGAATCACCATCTTTTCATATGCGGGAAAACGCTGTACAAAGTCTTTCCATGGCAGGCTGTCCGGTGTTTTTTTCTCTTTGCTTTCACCGACGATCCACAACCGTTTCTGAAACGGAACCAACACACAACCGCCCAGGGTACAACCGCGAAAATGCGGATCGGCCATCGTTTTAAGCAGACGTTCCAATTCTTCATATTCGGGAGGATAATTACCACCGCCGATTTGCCGCAGCAACCGCGCCAACACCCGCCTTTTCAATTCCGGATGCAAAGCGTTGAGCGCTGTAGGGGAAATACTGGCGGCTATTTGTTCAAAATAGCGCACATAACGATTCACAAACTGATCGGTTTCATTTTCAAAATACGCCCGCGCCTCACTCAGCGCTTTGGCCGTTTCGGCCAGCCGCCGTACCGAAATTCCGGTTTCTTTTTCCAGCCGCGGCAGGAATTTACGCATCCGAACCCGTAAAAAATCATCACACTCGTTAGAAACGTCTTCGGCCCACCCGATTTGATTGTTGCGCAGCAAACCCTTTAATTCCGCCGGATCAATATCCAACAGCGGCCGAATCAGATTAATTCTGCCGCGACGCGAAAAAGGTTGTATCGATGCCAGCCCGTCAACCCCGCTTCCCCGTTGCAAACGCATTAAAAAGGTCTCGGCCTGATCTGTTTGATGATGCGCCGTCAGCAAATATTCAATTTCATGGGCAACACACCATTCTTCCAACAGTCTATAGCGCCCTAAACGCGCTTTTTCTTCCAAACTGCCGCTCGTTTGGTCCGGAAACCAGTTAAGAATATGATGTTCCATCCCCCATTCCGCCGCCAGCGCCGCTACCATTTCGGCTTCGGCACCTGCTTCAGGACGCAGATGATGGTTAACCGTCAACATCACTGCGCGGCCGCCGTGTTCTTTTACATATTCACGCAGCAAGAAGGCCAGCGCCAACGAATCCGCACCGCCCGATACGGCAACGGCAACTTCACGCAATACCAGACCATAATCGGCAGCGATCCGTTCCATTCCGGCGGCAAACTTCTTAGTCAGACTTTCCATCGTTTACAGCCTGTTTTTCATTATTTGCAGCCCAGTTTCTTGGCTCCTTCGGCCGCCTTGTTTTTTAGTGTCTTGTCAGCTTTCGGAAATTCGGTCGGCAAACTGACAAACGCGGCACAGGCTTCGTCTTTTTTGTTGAGAGACTGCATCGACATGCCCAACTTCAACAAACTGTCGGCTCTTTTGGGACTTTCCTTGTAATTTTGATATCCCTTGGCAAAAGAAACGGCCGCACGGTCAAATTCTTTGCGGGCATAGTAAGTTTCTCCCAACCAATATTGAGCATTTCCGGCTAACTTATCCTTAGGATGCTTGGAAAGAATCTTATTGAAATTTTCCTCAGCAGCGGCGTAATCGGTTGCTTTCAAGGCTTCTAACCCTTTTTGATAGATTTCTGCAGGGGTTGGCATTTTGATCGGTTCCAGATTATCGCCGCGGCTGATTGCGCCGCCGACAATCGCCGACGGAGCATTTTGTGCGACCGGTGCCGCAAATTTGGGTGAATTGTCAACGACGGCGGCCGTCCCCGAGCCGGTAATTTTTTTTCCTTCCAACAGTTTCATCCGCACATCAATGTCTTTATTGACCAAGTCCAGCTTTTCGTTCAACTGCTTAATTTTATATTCCAACTCATCCATCCTTCCCGACGCCGAACGGATAACTTCGTCCAAACGGCCAACTCGGACTTCCAGTTCCGAATTTTCGCCGTTATAGCTTTTGCGTTGCAAAATTACCAGTTCTTCCCTCAGATCTGCCAATTCCTGCATAATCACCGTTACATCCTGGGCCGCGCACGGGACGGTCCCCGCCATCAACAAAGCCCACACCACCGTCAACATCCGGTATTGATTTTTCATTGCTGCCAACCTTTCGTTCTATTGTCGTTTTTTTCTAGATATAGGGCAAAATGACCCAAATCACAAGTCAAAAAAAGAGGTATCCCAAAGCGGACACCCCTTTTATATAGTCTGTAAGCTTACTTTTATTAAACCGGAAGATTAGTTGCCGGCTTTAACAACGGTAACGGCACGACGGTTCTGAGCCCATGCAGCTTCGTTGTTGCCGAGAACAGCCGGTCTTTCTTTACCATAAGAAATGGTAGAGATTCTGTTAGCAGCAATTCCCTGAGAAACCAGGTAATCTTTTACAGCGCTGGCGCGGCGTTCGCCCAAAGCCAAGTTGTATTCTCTGGTACCTCTTTCGTCGCAGTAGCCTTGAACAACGACGTCAACATTTTCATGTTTTTTCAGCCAGTTAACCTGAGTGTCCAGAATTTCGGTAGCATTGTCGCTTAAAGCCGAACTGTCGAAAGCAAAGAATACTCTGTCTTCGGCGTTAGCCATAAAGTTGCGTGCATCTCTGGAATCGCATTCGCTGCCGCCGAAGAAACCGCCCATTGAACCGGTCGATGAACAAGCAGACAACAAAGCAACCACGCAGAACAAACCTAAAAGTTTTTTCATTTTATTTTCTCCATATGGGTTTCATTTATTAAATAACTAATACATCAGCTAACTTAAGCAATAATAGTTTATTTTTCAATAACAAAAACACAAAAAAGCAAAAAAAATAAAACTTTTTTCCCAATGCCTGATACAACCATCGCTTTAATTATGATTTTTCGCTATAAAACTGATTTCAGGCTCTCCGCGTAACCGTTTTTTATATTTCTTCTTTGCGCAATGGCCGAGAAACATTAGCTTTCTACTTTATTTCTGGCGCCATATTATCATAATATATTATGTCAAGATCCCTGTTTTACGGCTTCACCAATCATTCAAAGTCAATTTTTCTCCTGTTGCAGCCGTTTTTTAAAAGCAACAGGCGTCTGACAATGTCAGACGCCCGTTAAAACTACAGATAAGCCTTTCTCAACCGGCAGCAATAATCGGCATCGAAAAATCCCCATTGATTATATTGACAGGCACCGCAACTATAGGTGACAGGATACCTTGTCGCACAACCGCTCCATATTTCCGTCAATCGGACGATGGATTCACGCACTGCTGCCAGCAACGCCGGATCGGTTTTCCGCAGAACCGGCGCCACCGCCGACAAAAATTGCGGCAAACAGGCGTTGGTAAGCCCAAATCTGTCCGCTTCGGTCACCGTTTTTATAACCGAGGCCAGGATTTCGTTTTTGCCTGTAGCATAATAAGCCAGCATTTCCGGCTGATACAAAGCGGCTATTCCGTCTTCCACCGCACTCAAACGGTATCTCATGCAGTCAGCAACCAAATGCAGCAGCCGCTCTTCCGATCCTGCAAAAGATTTGATACGCGGAATAAAGACACGCCAAAAGTCCGAAAGCGTGGCCCCATACGGAAAAATATCCCGGGTTATCCCAACCACATGACAGTTAAGTACTTCGTAAACTTCGGCATAATTGGCCGGCATTGTTTCCAGCAGCCTTTTCTGAACAATCCGTTGCATTTCATCGACGAGAGTGTTCCATTCTTCCTCCTGTTCCCGATGTCGGAACCAAGCTGTTTCGGAAGAAGTGTTCAACCAGAGAAAAAAACTTTTTAATTTTTCATTCATAATAATAGATTTAAATTAATAAAAAAATTTTTTACTTGTCCTAAACAAACGGCCATTTTTACCGGCCCTTTGTGAAAAGGGATCACAACAATCAGCATCTTCGATTCGGAAGATCGTTTTGCAAAGACAAAAAGAGCAGGCATATACCTGCTCTTTTTGGTGTCAGCGTTTGTTGCTACGGCTACGGTTCCATAACCATTCCGCGCCACTGTCTTGCCAACGGCTCGGGAAGTTCACACCCGTGCTGGCACAGATCGCTCATCAGAGCCATGAACTCTCGGCGCGTTCCGTAAGAACATTCGGGATAGGCGATCAGAAAAGCGATCACGGCGTCCCGCGTGAACGGAAGTCGGGAGAGTTTCTCGACACTGTCCGGGAACGCGGTGGTCAGAGCCTTGGCGATAGCTTCTTCTTCCTGAGACATCTTCTTGACCGGCACTTTCATACCTTCACAGATTTGCTTCAGCTCTTCCGGAACCTCAAACTGGTTTTTCTCGAGGTCTTTCAGCAGCATCGCCAGTTTTTCACCATGGCCTTCCAGCACTTCGGGGAACTTGATCAGCATGTCGATAAACTGCTGAGGATTGAACCCCGGATGAGAATCGGCTTCGAAGTAAGAACTCGGAAAATTGGCCGCGAATTGCTTCAGCAAAACTTTTTTCTGAGTGTTCACCGCTGCTTCTACAACCGAATTCTTACCGGCAGCAGCCAGAATTTCACATGCAGCGCCATACAACGCTTCGAAGTTTTGAAATTTCATCATAACAAATGATTTTTATGTTTAACAATTGAGAAAATAATTCGAATTCGTTTTTAATGTAACAATTTTAGACAAAACTGTCAACAGAAAATGTTGTAAATTTAAAGCGCCGTCGGCTGACGGCGCTTTAAATATCTCAAATGATGGGAGCAGTCGCTTATTTAAACCACATATACTTTTCCGTATTCCCTGCCAGCAGCTCGGGATATTCATCCATCAGCTGCACAAACAGTTCACGGTCGGCGGCTTCCATCCGACGCGCATCTTCCTCTGAGGGAGGAAAAGAGGCATCAAACATTTCCTTAAGCACTTTTCGCTGGTTGCGGGCGCTTTCTTCGATTCCTTTTCGCATGGCGATCCAGGCGCCAAGAGAACCTTCCACATCGTACACAATCGTCGCCCACCCTTCCGATAACAGAATTTCAGGTCTGAAGGTGCTGGCATAAAGCTGCTTAAAACAATTCAAATTCATAGTAGTAAATTTAATAATTAATAACTGTTTATGATATATATATTTTTTTGTCTTTTTAGTCAAGTTATTTTATCGGCCGTTACCATCCTCTTTCTCACAAACAAAAATACCGGCCGTTTTCACGACCGGTATTTTGCAACATTTTTAACAGAAACGCCGCCGGGAAACTGCCGTTTTTTGAGAGCTTCCCGCTACGATAACTGCTACTTAGCAAGCTTTCTTGCAGCAGCAAGAACCTTTGCTTTCTTCTTTCTTGTCGTTCTTATGACGAACGGCAGCCTGAGCGGCAGCCAGACGCGCAACCGGTACACGGTACGGCGAGCAGGAAACATAGTTCATGCCACAGGTCTGGAAGAAATCGATCGACATCGGATCGCCGCCGTGTTCGCCGCAAACGCCCAACCAAATGCTCGGGTTGGCACAACGGGCTTTTTCACAAGCGAGTTTAACCAAACAACCAACGCCTTCAACATCAATTGAGGCAAACGGATCGGCAACATAAACGCCGCGGGCACGATATTCGTCCAAAATCGCACCGGTATCGTCACGGCTCATACCCAAAGTGGTCTGAGTCAGATCGTTGGTACCAAAACCAAAGAATTCGGCCGATTTTGCCAACTCGTCAGCTTTGAGGGCCGCACGCGGCAATTCAATCATCGAACCGACTTCGTATTTGATCTTTTTGCCTTTTTCAGCAAAGATCTTTTCGGCCGTGGTATCAATAATGTCCTTAACGATATCCAGTTCTTTCTTCGAACCGGTCAAAGGAACTTCGATTTCCGGCAGAACGTTAACGCCTTCGGCTTCACATTCCATGGCCGCTTCCAAAATGGCACGAGTCTGCATTTCGCAAATTTCCGGATAGGTAATCGGCAGACGGCAACCGCGGTGACCCAGCATCGGGTTGGCTTCGTGCAGAGCATTGGCACGCTGTTTAACTTTTTCCAGGCTCATACCGATTTTGTCGGCTAATTCCTGCATTTCGGCATCGGTATGCGGCAGGAACTCGTGCAACGGCGGATCCAACAGGCGGATAACAACCGGCAGACCGTCCATGATTTTGAACAGATCTTTGAAGTCCTGTTTCTGATACGGCAGCAGGCGGGATAAAGCGGCACGGCGGCCTTCTTCGTTTTCGGCCAAGATCATTGCGCGCATATCCGGAATACGGTCAGTGTCAAAGAACATATGTTCGGTACGGGCCAAACCGATACCCTGAGCACCGAAATCACGAGCTGTCTGAGCATCTTTCGGCGTTTCGGCGTTGGCACGAACTTCCAAAGTGCGGATTTCGTCAACCCAACCCATCAGTTTGCCGAAGTTACCGCTGTTGGTGTCAGCCTTAACCGTCGGAACCTGTCCTTCGATGATCTGGCCTTTGGCACCATCCAACGATACCCAGTCGCCTTCTTTGACAACAACGCCTTTGTCGGTGGTCATTGTCTTTTTGGCATAATCGATATGGATTTCATGAGAACCGGAAACACAGGGAGTACCCATACCGCGGGCAACCACTGCCGCGTGCGAAGTCATACCGCCGCGAGCCGTAATAACACCCTGAGCTGCATGCATACCGCCGATATCTTCCGGCGAAGTTTCGTTACGGATCAAAATAACTTTTTCACCTTTGGCAGCCCATGCTTCAGCGTCTTCGGCATTGAAAACGGCACGGCCGACCGCAGCACCCGGCGAAGCCGGCAAACCGGTGGCAATAACGTTTTTCTTGGCTTTCGGATCCAACATCGGGTGTAACAGCTGATCAAGCTGGTCGGCACCGACGCGCATAATTGCTTCTTCTTTGTTGATCAGGCCTTCTTCAACCATTTCAACCGCCATACGAACAGCAGCGGCAGCCGTACGTTTGCCGTTACGGCACTGCAGCATCCACAATTTACCGTGTTCAATGGTAAATTCCATATCCTGCATGTCTTTGTAATGTTTTTCAAGATTGTTGCGAACATCAACCAGTTCCTGATACAAATGCGGCCATTTTTCTTCCAGCGAAGTGCCGTCGCCTTTAGAAGCCATCGGTTGCGGGGTACGGATACCGGCCACAACGTCTTCGCCCTGGGCATTAACCAGATATTCGCCGTAGTAAACATTTTCACCTGTAGCCGGGTCACGCGAGAAGCAAACGCCGGTTGCACAGTCATCGCCGGCATTGCCGAACACCATGGTCTGTACGTTAACGGCTGTACCCCAGTCACCCGGAATATTGTTCAGCTTACGGTAAGTAATGGCGCGGGCGGCCATCCAGGAACCGAATACGGCGCCGATACCGGCCCACAGCTGATCCCACGGATCCTGCGGAACCACTTTACCGGTTTTTGCACCGATTTCTTTATATTCTTTAACCAGTTCTTTGAGATCTTCGGCCGTCAGATCAGTGTCGGCTTTGTATCCCTTCGATTTTTTCATATTTTCCAAAGCTTCTTCATACAATTCGATGTCGGCGCCGAGAACAACGTCGGAGAACATCTGAAGAAAACGGCGGTAGGAGTCATAAGCAAATCTTTCCGAACCGCTGGCTTTGGCCAGAGCTTTAACCGTTTCGTCATTCAAACCGAGGTTCAAAACGGTATCCATCATGCCCGGCATGGAAACGCGCGCACCGGAACGAACCGAGAACAACAGCGGATTTTCGGCATCGGCAAATTTTTTGCCCATGATTTTTTCAACGCCGGCAACCGCAGCCTTAACCTGTTCTTTAAGGTCGGCCGGATAGGTCTTGTTGTTGTCATAGTAGTAGGTGCAGACTTCAGTCGTTACTGTAAATCCGGGAGGAACCGGCAAGCCAACCTTGTTCATTTCTGCCAGGTTGGCACCTTTACCGCCCAGGAGGTTTTTCATGGAAGCATCGCCTTCGGCTTGACCGTTTCCAAATGTGTATACCCATTTACTCATGGTTATTTTAGCTCCTATAGCTATAAGGTTAAAACAAAAATCACACTTTTATAGCAATTTACGCAAAATATGATTTTAAAACAAATTCAGTTCAAGAAGTTATAACACTTCCGGCGATTCTTCAAGCAAAATCTTTTGAAGACCTCCGTTTATCAACAGCCGGCCGGTTCGCCTCTCCACGCCACGGCTTGACATCGTAACCGCCGTATGTTAGCCTTTGGCAGATTTTGGAGATATCCTCAAATGCTAAAAATCGTTTATCAGGGTATTGCCGGTGCCTATTCGCATATTGCGGCGCAAAACATTTACCCCGGACAAACCTATCTGCCGTGCGAAACTTTCGAACAGGCGATGGACATGGTGCAGAAAAATCTCGCCGACATGGCTGTGATTCCGGTCGAAAATTCCAACGCCGGACGGGTTGCCGACGTTCATTTTCTGCTGCCCGAAACCGGACTGTTTATCAATGGCGAATATTTTCTGCGGGTCGAACACCAGCTGCTCGGACTGCCCGGTTCCCGTTTGGAAGAAATCGTTTCCGCTTCTTCGCATCCGCAGGCGCTCGCCCAGTGTTCCGCTTTTCTCAAACAACACAAAATTAGAGCCGTCGCCCGCATCGACACCGCCAAGTCGTGCCAGGATATCATCAACTTTCAGGATAAAAGCAAAGCAGCAATTGCTTCCAAGCTGGCAGCCGAAATTTACGGGCTGGAAATATTAAAATCCAACATCGAAAACGATTGCCGCAACACCACCCGCTTTTTGCTGATGAGCAGTAACGATCAGACGCCCCCGGACGACGGCAACCGTTTCATCACTTCGTGCATTTTCCGCGTGAAGTCGATTCCGGCGGCTTTGTACAAGGCCTTGGGCGGATTCGCCACCAACGGCATCAACCTTACCAAACTCGAAAGTTATCAGGTCGACGGCAGATTCGTTTCCGCCCGTTTTTATATGGAAATAGAATCCCACCCGGACCGCCCGTCTTTTCAAAACGCTTTTGACGAACTGCGCTTTTTTGCCGATGAGTTGCATATTCTCGGCACTTATGCCGCCAGTCCTTTCAGGGAGAAATAACGACATGACTGAACAATTGATTATTTTTGATACCGAATATGCTTCCTGGCAAGGGTTTCTCTCCGCCCCCGAAGCAGAAAAGAAAAAGGCGGAAATCGTCCAAATTGCCGCGATTAAAGTAAATTTGCCCGACTTAAGCGTGGCGGATAAACTCAATCTTTATATCAAACCGCACTTCACTCCGCGCTTAACCGAATATTTTATCAATCTTACCGGTATCACCGACGCACTGCTTGAACAAGAAGGCCTTCCTTTTCTCGAAGCCTACCGGCGTTTTAAACAATTTGCAGGCAGCCTGCCCTGCTACTCGCACGGATGGTCGCTGGCTTCGGGACCGACCGCCGACGGCATCGTCATCGGCTACAATCTCGAAATGTTCGGCATTACCGACGATTCTCCGCTCGACTATCGCAATATCGCCAACTGGTTTAAACAAGCCTATGCGGAAAAAAACATTCCGATCAAATGCCAGGCTTCGGGACAAATTGCCAAGCTGCTTGGCCTGGAGGCACAACTTAAAGAGTTGGGGCTGGACGAACACAACGCTTTTTATGACGTTCATTCCATCTTGGCCGGACTGCGTTTTCTCGGTTTTAACCGGCTTTTTTAATTTTGTTGCCCATTCCCAAACATTAACCGGCCGTCTTTCAAGACGGCCGGTTAATGTTTTTCTGACAGAGTAAAACTTACAAAGAATCTATCAGATCAATCGATTGATCAATCAGCTTCCGACGGGTCGGTTCATCCAAATGAGCCTTCAGCGCTTTTTCCAACAACCCGATGCTCCGGCGGCTGACAATTTCCGCCAGCTCGCTTTCGGCTCTGACCCGTTCGCCCTCAATTCGCTGTTTGGCCGTTTTTTCCTGCGCGTCCAGCCTTTGTTCCAACTCAGCGGTCAAATTCTTTTTCAACGCGCTGATCTCTCGCTTTGACTTTTTCACCACCGCAGCGGTTTCATCATCGATTCCTTCAAGTTTTTCCTCATAAGCCGCCAACAGCTTCCGCGCCTCGGTTTTAAGATTCTCGGCATCAGTGATGCGTCCGGTCTCTTTGGCAATATGTTGTCCCAAAAAGCCGAACAAAGCTTTTTTCAGCGGGACAAACAACCCGACAACCACCATTACAAAAGCCATTCCGACCCAGAATTCGGGCGACAGGTAAAAAACTTCATGTTCGCTGCCCAGTTCCTGAGTGGTGCTTTTTAAAATCGTTTCCACATTATCCGCCGCGCCGATAACGGCTTCCTGAGTTGCATCCAGCAGTTCTTTTCCGGCCGTGTTGACTGACTGTTCATCCATCGTTTCGTTCCTGTTCGGCTATTTGGGCAATATCGACAACCGAGACATTTTCCAGCCCCAGCTTGGCAGCAATTCCGGCAGCCAGCGCAACCGAGATTTTTTCAATCTGTTCCATCGTCTGATGCCGGTTTTCGGCAATCAGCCGTTCGTTTTCCCGCAACATTTCCTGCAAACGCCGTGATGTTTCGGCATCGCGTTCGGCAATTGTCCGATGCAGTTCTTCGCTGGCCTTATGCAATTCCTCCGCCGCTTCATCATTGACTTTTTTCAATGCCTGCCGATATTTTTCCAACGCTGTTTCCGCCGCCTGCTTAAACTCGCCGGCCGCATTCAGATAATCATCAATCTTACGTTGGCGTTGATTTAAAATATCGGTAATTTTCGGCACGATCATTTTGGCCATAATCAGCCACATCAGCCCAAAGCTGACAACCAGCCAAAAGCTCTGCGAACTGAATGTTGAAAAATCAAGCTGTGGCATCGACGCCGTTCTCCTTTAAATAAATTGCCGCATCCGACAACGGGAAAAGCCGCCGGCTTCCCCCGCTTCGCAAACCTGCAGCCCTATTTTATTCCCCGCCGGTCAGCATGACCAGAGCAATAACCAGCGCATACAACGCAATTGCTTCAATAGCGGCAAAACCGGCCCAACCGTAGATATCAACGTCTTTCTTAACTTGCGGGTTACGTCCGACCGTGGTAATGATGGTGGTCCACAGTTTGGTAACGCCCCAGGCTGCTACGGTCATTGACAAAGCGCAAATCGCCGCACTAATATAAGCTATAGGTTCCATTTAATTTTCCTTTCCGAATTTAATTTTAACATTTTAACCATAATAATCATTTTCGTCAGTGGTTGCGGATGGCATCCCCGAGATAAATGCAACTCAGCACCGTATAAATAAACGCTTGCAAAAGTGCAATAAACAACTCAAAAACAATAATGCAGGCATCAAAAAACAACGGTACAATTCCCAACACGCCCAAACTAACCACAAAACCGGCAATAATTTTGAGCATAATATGCCCAACCGTCATGTTGGCTACCAGACGGACTGTCAGGCTGAAGGGCTTGGAAAGCATCGAAATCGTTTCAATCGGCATAATCAGAGGCGCCAACGCCAGCGGAATTCCCTTGGGCATAAAAGTTCTGAGATAGCCCCATTTGCGTTTTTTGATACCGACCGCAATATTAAACAGAAGCGCCACGATCGACAAAGTCCCCACCGCCGTGGCATGCGAAGTAAAGGTAAAAGCATACGGGAACAGTCCCAACACATTGCCGAAAGCAATAAACAAAAACAACGAAAAAATAAAACTGAAATATTTCAGGCCTTCCGGTCCCAGGTTTTCCTTCATCAAATTGGCAATAAAACCGTATATGCATTCGGGAAGCGATTGGGCCAGCCCCGGCACAATGGTCCGCCGACGCAGACAAAGGCCGAACAAAAGAGCGGCCGCCAACACGGACAGCACCATAAACAACGAGGAGTTGGTAAAAGATATATCGACATCACCGACCTTAAGCGGAATAATCGGCTTAATTACAAATTGTTCCATCGGATTTGACACGTTAGCTACTCCTCATCCTCTTTTCGTTTTTCTTCCGCTTGGGCCAGCCGGTAAACGTTCAAAAAGCCCGCCGCGCCCCCCAACAATAAAAACAACGCCAAAAACAGCGGCCGTGTTCCCGCCAGCCGGTCAAGCACAAAGCCGACCGCACCGCCGACCAACACTGCAGACAGCAGCTCGACCGCAATTCTCATCCCGATCGCCGCCGCACTGGAATATTCCGAGGTTTTGGTCGATGCGGCATGATCCGCCTCCCGTTTTTTCAGACGTGAAATCTTACGTTCCAGCTCCCTGATGTCATCGGGAATTTTTTTCATCGGACAGCATATTCCTTAAATATTACTTACTTATTAAGATCCAGATATTTATTTAACACTTCCTGCAATGTTTCATAATCCGGCATCCCGGGCAAAATTTCCTCTCCTTCGGGACCGCGTACCAAAAACGACGGCGTTCCCTGAATACGCAATTTTTCGAGCGCATCCTGACGCACTGCCATAATTTCTTTGGCCGTATCGTCGTCAGCCATGCAACGATTGGCTTCCTCTCTGCTCAGACCTTCCAGTTCCGCATAACTGGCCAGCAGCTTTTCGGCTTTGAAGGACAATCCCCAGGTCAGTTGCTTTTTGAACAGCACGCTCAGAAAATCGAAATATTTATCAGCCGGCATGCAGCGGGCCAGCATCGCCGCTTTCATCGACCGGCCGTCAATCGGAAAATCGGCAAACACCAGCTTAACTTTGCCGGTGTCAATATAATCTTTCTTAAGCTGAGGCAGCATATTCAGGTGAAAATCCGCACAATGGGAACATCCGAGCGAAGAAAACTCATAAATTGTCACCGGTGCGGCCGGATTGCCGAGAACCCGCACTTCATCCATTTCAAAACGGCTCGGAATCACGCTGCCGTCCACCACCGGAACTGCGGCTTGAGCAGACCCGACCAAAACCAGGTTTCCGTCCACCCAGTCAAAACCTTTCTGAAACAGATAATAGCCGTCGGCCACAACAAACATAAACGTAATCGCCAACATTTGGCTGATTTTTTTTATTATATTTTCAAAAGTCATTGATGCTCCTGTTTATTTGCGATTCTCAATTATAATATTTTTACCCAGACGGACCAGACTTTCTTTTAACCTGTCATCTTCAACACCGCCGGTCAGTTCTTCAATATAATTTTGTTCTTCTCTGCTTACAAGTATTTTCTTAAGCGGCGGTTGATTAAATTGTTTCGCCTTCCGGAGCAACGGTATTGAGCCCTGTCTGATTTTCATTCCGGTCACGGCGCCATAACCGAAATACGCGTTCACTTTGTCAAGAATAAATTTTTCACGATGCTGAATCTCCAGCGCAAACGCACCGTTCGGCACCGCAATATGCAAAATGCCGCCGTTTCGTTCCCCCGGTTTGAAGCTGATTTTCTCCGGCACCGTACAGGCGGCCAGTTCTTCTCCGGCAATCTGATCCCAAAAAGTCAGGATATCCGCGGAGGCCAGGCCCTGTTTACCAAGTATGCGCCGCAGCAGCGGAAGGGTTTCCGATGCCAGTGTATTCAGCCCCGAGGCGCTGCGTTTGTTTTCGTGCCGAGAAGTTTCTTTTTTCATAATTGCCGTTTTACCACAAACAAGCCGTAAAAGCAAGCTGTCTCGGCATTTTTTTCCCGCAGCGTCAAAATAAAGTCCTCCCGCATAAAAAACTTGATTCTATTAAAAAATTAATGTACTCTCTCAACCAGAATTTTTATTTTTTAACGAGAGGAATCTTTAGAATGTTGAAAAAAATGCTGGCCGGTGCTTCGGCAATAGTTTTGGGGATGGTTGTAGCATCTGACGCTATGGCTGAATGCGACGGTATTTATCTGGGTATCCGCGGCGGTGTTGCCGAACCGGATATCGGTGCCAAACATACGACCGGTGACCGTCTCGATATTGATGATAACCTGTTCATGCTGAGTGGCGCAATCGGCTACCGTTATACTTACTTCCGTGCCGAATTCGAATATATCTGGCGCGATAAGAGCGAAGACTCCGAAACTCTGCGGATTCCGATGGAAGGCCGTCCGGACATCGTTTCGACCAGTACGGCGACTTTCGATTACGACTCGTACATGTTCAACGTCTATTACGACTTTTCTCCCTATACTTGGTTCACGCCCTATGTTCAGGCCGGTATCGGTGTAACCAACATGGAATACAAGTTTACTTATGATACCGGTAAAGACAGTTACAAAGAACATAACTTCACCTGGGTACTCGGCGGCGGTATTTCGGCCAAAATGACCAACCGTCTGAACCTTGATGTCGGTTACCGTTATTATGACATGGGCAAAATTGGTAAAGGTAAAGTTCACAATCAGGAAATTTACGGCGGCGCCCGCTACGTTTTCTAGGTTAATCCGCTTTCAGCAAAAAGCTCCGAAAGATTTCGGAGCTTTTTGTTTGATGGTAAAAAGTTCTCACGCGTGCAACAGCGCGCGGTTATCAACTAAAACGATTCGTCAGCCATTCCAGCATAATCCGATGATTAGCCTCATCAAAAAACAAACGGTTGTGGTCAACCCGCTCAACCAACCGAAATTGCTTGTCCGGTGACGGCGCCAACTCAAACAGCTCGCGGCCGTGATGCGGCGGAATCAGCCGGTCATGGCTTCCGTGTACAATCAGCAACGGCCCTTCGTAAGCAGCAACGAACTTATCCGACTCCAGATGCCGCGTCAGAACCCAACCGGCCAGCGGAATGTTTTTTTCCGTCACTTCACGGTACAGGGAACGGAAAGGAGCTGCCAAAACCAATCCGTCGGGAGAACGAAGCCCGGCAACCGCCGAAGCGGGTGCTGTTCCCATTGAATAGCCAAATACGACAATTCCGTTATGCCCCGGTTGCTTTTTAAGATAATCAAAAGCTGCCACCGCATCGGCATACATATTATCCTCGCTCAGTTCACCGCCGCTGTGGGCAAAACCGCGATATTCGGGCATCAACACCGAATATCCGGCCTTGCGGTATGCCTCCATTTGAGGTGCAAAAGTTGCAATTTGCCCGGCGTTGCCATGAAAAAACAAAATGGCCGGTTTATCAGGTTCACCTTCGGCATACCAGGCCATAACCATGCGCCCGTCCGCCGTCACCAAAGGTTGTTCCCTGAATGCGGGCACCCCCGCACTCTACGGTCCTATATAAAACCTATCGGGAAAAAAAATCAGATAATCCTGCACCGCGTATAAACAAATCATATATACGCCCGCAAAAACAAGCGCTGCCGTTCCCCATCGTGCTATTTTTTTCAACATTTTTCGTCTCTGCCAGAAAAAACTTGACTTACCCCCATGGTAATGGCGTAGATTATAAACATCAATTAATTTCGGATAAGTTAAAATGACTAACAAAAATCTATATCTGAGCCGTCCACAGCTGATTGCCGAGCTTGGACGCTGCCTTGCCTGCAAAACAAAACCCTGCATGAACGCCTGCCCCGTTAACTGCAATCCGCAGGAATTCATCGCCAAAGCCATCCAAAACGATTTTGACGGCGCCGTAGAGGCCATCACCCGCAACAACCCGATGGGACAAACCTGCGGCCTGATCTGTCCCGACAAATTTTGTATGCGCGCCTGCACCCGTTCCAACATCGACTTCCCGATCAACATCCCGCGGGTTCAGGCCACCATTTTGGAAAAATACCGCACTCCTCAAAACGCCGCTCATCCCAAACACCCGGCCAACGGCAAAAAAATTGCCGTTGTCGGCGCCGGACCGGCCGGTATCGCCGCCGCTTCCGAATTATCCAAGCTCGGTTACCGTATCGTTCTGTTTGAAGGATTTGAAAAAATCGGCGGTGCCCTCAACCTGATCCCCGACCATCGGCTGCCGTTTGAAGTCATCGGCAAAGACTGGAGTTTTGTCAATGACCCGGATACGATTGAACTGCGTTTAAACAACTTTGTGGAAAATCCGTCTGCATTGCTTGAGCAGAATTTTAACGGGGTCATTATTGCCTCCGGCGAACCCGACAGTATTGATCTCGGCATTGAAGGTGAACAACACATGCTCTCTTATCTGGAATATTTGCGCTACCCCGACAAATATGCCGTTTCCGGCAACGTTGCCATCATCGGCGGCGGCGCGGTCGCCGTCGACTGTGCCCTGACGGCGGTCCAAAACGGTGCCGAAAATGTTGAAATGTTTGTCCGCCGCCGTGTTTCCGATATGCGGATCACCGGAGAAGAGCGCCACGCCTTGCTTGAAGCCGGCATTGATCTGACAACCATGACCAGAATAAAGAAAATCGGCACCGACGGCAATTTCATCACCCTCTACACCAGCAAAAACCGCTTTAATCAGGGCAAGCTGGAAGAAATTCCCGACACCACCATTGCCCGCCCCGGATTCAGTTTGGTCATTAAGGCAATCGGCAGTTCTTCGGAACGCCGCCGCGATTCCGAACGCGTGATCACCGCCGGCGACTGCAAACACGGCGGTTCCACCATTGTCGAGGCACTGGCTTCCGGACTCGAGGCCGCCCGCACCCTTCACCAAAGACTGTCCACGCAGAATTAACAGGAGAAACCGGCATGGCATATGAAAAAATGCATCATCTTTTGGAACTAGCCATCCGTATGCAATCGGAAACCGAGGGCGTTGCCGTTGCGGATATCTGTCAACAATTCGGCATTTCGCGCCGCACCGCCGAACGTATGCTCGAATTTTTGCGCCTGAAATTCCCGCAACTGAGCGAAACCACCGGCGAAAAGGGAATCAAACGCTGGCGGCTGCCCCCCGGAACCCTCAAAAACTACATTAACTTTTCCGCCGACGAAATTTCAGCCTTGCAAAATGCGCTTCGGCTGATGGAACAATCCCAGCTTGAAGGGCAATCCCGCCTCCTGACCTCGCTTCTTCACAAGCTGAAAGCGTTGATGGAACCGGAAACATTGTATCGTATCGAAGCCGATACCGACATTATGAATGTTTCCGAAGGATATGCTTTTCATCCGCTGCGGCGGCTGAACATCAACCCCCGCCATATTGACCTGTTGCGTCATGCTGTCACCGCCTGCCGCAAGATCCGCATACGATACAACTCCGCCAGCGGCAATTTCAACTGGCGAACCCTGCACCCGTACGCTTTTATTTACGATAAAAAGCATTATCTTATTGCCTATACGGAAAAGAACCGCGATTTTCGCTGTTTTAATCTCGAAAATATTCTCGAATTGAAAGAAAGTGATGATTATTTTATCCGTAAACCGGATTTTGACTTGCAAAAATATTGCAGTGAAAATTTCGGCGTTTTCCGCGATGCCCCTTTTGAGGTGGAATGGCTTTTTGACGCCCCCAGTGCCGCAAAAGCCAAAAGCTATCTTTTCCATCCCGGCCAAACAATGACCGAAAACGCCGACGGCAGCCTGACAGTCTGTTTCAAAGCCGGCGGCATATTGGAAATGGACCGCCATCTTTACAGCTGGGGAAAACATGTCCGGGTGATTAAACCGCAAAACTGGCAACAAATGGTTGAAGAGGTCAAACAACATGTCTGAAAAACGCTGCACCGATATCGCCGCCAACGACCAGCACCAAAATCAACCGTCAAACAACAGCCCAAGCGGCTTTTCCGACGGAGAGCGGTCATGAAAATATATCAAGTGGGCGGGTGTGTTCGCGACCGGTTACGCGGACGGCAACCGCAAGACTACGACCATGTTGTGGTCGGTTCTTCCCCCGCCGAAATGCTTGAACAGGGTTTTATTCAGGTCGGGCGTGATTTTCCGGTTTTTCTTCATCCCGAAACCAAACAGGAATATGCGTTGGCGCGCAAAGAAATCAAAACCGGCAGCCGTCATACCGATTTCAGGTTTATTTTCGATCCTTCGGTAACTTTGGAAGAAGATCTGGAACGGCGCGATTTTACCTGTAACGCGCTGGCATTCGATCCCCAAACCGGAGAAATCATTGATCCCTTCGGCGGTGCCGATGATATAAAAAAGCGCATCTTACGGCATATTCACCACGAACATTTTCAGGAAGACCCGTTACGCATTTTGCGCTTATGCCGTTTTGCCGCCCAACTCGATTATACTCCGTCTCCGGAAACCATGGAACTGGTTACAAAAATGACAGCCGACGGCATGCTTGATCACCTTACCCCCGAGAGAGTCTGGAAAGAATTGGAAAAAGCACTCTGCTTCCCCGATTTTCCGCAGTTTATCCGCGTCGCCCGTCAATGCGGCGCCCTCAAAGCGATTCTGCCCGAGGTCGAAAAGCTCTGGCAAACCCCCGAACGCACCGATTATCACCCTGAAGGCAACAGCGGCGAACACACGATGATGACACTCAAACAAGCCGCAAATACCAACGCTGCGGTCCGTTTTGCCTTGTTGCTGCACGATATCGGCAAAACCGTTACCCCGGTCGAGATTCTCCCTTCACACCACAATCATGAACAAAACGGTTTGCCGCTGATCCGGCAGATATGCAGGCGTTTGCGCATTCCCAACCATTACCGCGATTTTGCCCTTATCGCCTGCCGTCTCCATATGAAACTCTGCAAAGTTCCCGAAATGCGTGTGGGCACGCTGGTTGACTTCTGCAAAGACCTCACCTGCCGCGGTGTATCGTATATGGACAATTATATTGAAGTCTGCCGCGCCGACATGCATGGCTGCAAACGCCGCATTTCTCCCGAAGAAGATCTTATTTTCGAACAAAATGCCGCTTTGTTGCGGCAAATCGGCAGTTTTCTGGTTCATATCCGCGCCACCGATATGCCCGGCTATTCTTCCCTGCCCAAAGACCACCGTTTCGGCGAACTTTACCGGCAGTACCGAATCCGTCGAGTCCGCGAGTTTTTAACCGGTCTGCGGCTGCAAACCGGTACGCTGCCGTTATCTTAATTAAAAGTCCAGTTAAACCCAAGCATCAACCGATAATCGGTTTCGGCATTCTTTTGATGATCCGGATTAAGACGCATATCAAATTCGGCTTTGAAATTCATCTCTTCGTTGATTTCACGGGCATGATAGAGAGCAAACTTGTACTCGCGCGCCTCCGGTTTCAAACTGGCCGAAAACTGCTCCCGATAAACCCGGTCGGAATACTTGTCACGGCCGACCGGCAGATTGAAGCGGGCACTGCCGCTGTAAATCCGCAGCGGCGACGATATCTGCAACCCGACCACATCGGTTTTATTGTAGCGGTAATGCCCATCCAACGCAAAACTGTCGCTGGCCAGACGACTCGTCTGCATCAGGTTGGAAGCCAAACGGCCGCCGTCGGTCCATCCCTGATAGTAAGCACCGCTCAAAAACAAATTGCGTAGCGGTGACCAGCTCAGCTTCAAACCGGCATAATAAGTGTTGGAATCGCCGACATCAAAACCGCCGGTGCCGTTCAAACCAAGCAAGGCGTTGTCTTCATACAACACCCCGCTCATAGCGGTAACCGTCAGCTGATCGGTCGCCTGAAACGATACCGCGGAATCGAAAGCATAGGCCCGATTGTCAAAATCACGGTCATTTTCATCGCTGCTGCCGTCATACAAACCGTTTTCACCGGTCGAGAATCCCATTGTAATGCCGAGTGAAGAAACCGGATTATAACGATTATAAACACCATAAGCCGCATTCATGGCCAAAAACGGATTGGAAAGCGTTTTATCAAAATAGTTTTGATGATTGTAGGCGGTATTTTCGGTATAATAAAAACCGGTGGTATTTTGATTTCCCGTATATTCAACTTCCATCGTGCCCAAGCCGCCGACCGAAGTATTCATCACCGCCGGCGCGTAAGCAAAAGCCAGGTTTTCCCCCGAGCGAACGGTCTGTTTGGGCTGATAGCGCGAAAAGGCATACAGATCGTTCTTGAAATTGCGGTCATTGTTATGGGTAGTGCTGACAAATGACGCCATGGGCATCGCAAACGGCCGTTTATATTTGTCAAATACGGTAACCGAACGCGGCATTTTGGCCATCATCGCACTTTTGAAAACCGCCGGTACCGTCATTGAGGTAGCCTTTGCAAGCACACTGGCGCCGTTAACGGATTCTCCGGTCGCAACCTCAACATCGCCCTGAGGCCGCGTCGCCGCCCCGAGATTGAGTTGCCCGTGTCCGTAAATTTCATCAACGCCCGGTGCCCCTAAATCGTCGGCAGTTTCAAAAATCAACTGCACCACTTCCTGCGGCGTCATATAAGGATAAGCCCCCATCAAAAAGGCAATGCTTCCGGTCACTACCGGTGCCGCCATCGAAGTGCCGTCCTTAATGCCGTAACCGCCGGTCACCGAAGACATGATATCGGTTCCCGGCGCGGCAATACAATAGTCTTTCGCCGCACCGCAGGCGTTGGAATAATCCGCCAGCTCCAGCGTTTCTTCCGATGCCGAAGAACCGAGAGCAACCACGGTTACAAATAAATTTTTCAAAGAATCTTTAAATTCGTCAAGCAACGGAATGCCGTTCATAATCCCCGGCTGTTCATAACTTTCGTTGCCGGCCGAAAAAACAAAAACCACTTGGCTTTCCGCCTGATAACGGGCAGCTTCCAACGCACTGCTGATCGCCGATGCATGTTGCTTGATCGTCGAAGCGTTATAAACGGCATCGGCATCAATACCCAAACTGAAGTTGATTACCTTAGCGCCGTCGCTGATCAGTTCCTCAACCGGTATATCCATCGGCGACATCATATCCCAACGCGCCGCAATCAGTTGCGCATTTTCAAAAGCTACGCCGTGCATATAATTGCCGTCCCGATTAGCGGCGATAATCCCGGCGACGTGGGTTCCGTGCTGTTGCGACGGATCGCTTCCCGGATAAAAGCCGGTCGAACTTTGTGATAAGCTTTCCCAGTCATAACCGTCTTCATATTTGGAAGCCCAGGCATCATATTTTGCCTTGCTGCCGTCATCAATCCGGGTCAGATAAACATCTCCTTCGCTGGTAACCAGATAAGTGACGTTTTGATAAGTGGTGCCGCCGACTTTATATGAACTTGCCCACTTCCAGCAATTGACTGAATTGCCGCTTTTTGAACAGGGACCGTAGTCAAAATTGTGCCCGGTGATTGATTTTCCCGCAAATTCGGGATGAGCGCCATACACGCCACTGTCAACGATGCCGACTTTTACCGGTGCCAAACCGGATTTGAGACCGCCGGTGCCGTTTGCGGTATAAAAGCGTGCGTAAGCTTCCGCGGCATTGATATGACGGAGAAACCCGCCGTCGTTGTATTCGGCGTTTTTAAAATAATCGGCACTTAACGGCTGATCTTCGCCGGGATCGGGCTCGCCTTCACCACCGCCTTCAATAACACCGCCACCGCCGCCGCTGCCACCACCTTCGCCGCCGCCCGGACCGGAACCGCCTCCTTCACCGCCGCCGCTGCCGAAGTTTCCATTATTGCTGCCACCGCCGCCACCACCGCTGGCTGCAATCGCAACGCCCCCACCGATCAAAACCGCGGCGCCGAGATATGTGGTCGGGCCGACTTCCCAGACAAATTTATCGGAACGGACCGGATGCGCTGCCGCTTCAAGCCTTTTAACACACGGGTGACCGGGATTGGCCCCCGCCTGACGAAGCAGGGCATAAGCATTGCGGTCCTTGCGCACAATTGCAGTACAAAGCGCTGTATTGCCTTTGGCATCGGTTGCATCCAGAGAATAGCCGTTGCGTTTCAGGCGTTCAAGTGCCAACTTGTTGCCAAACCGCGCATGATTATATATTGAAGCAGACAAGGCTTCGGTATCAATCGCGGCATATGCTGTGTGCGTAATACATACGGCAATAGCAGCCATTTCCAGCAATTTACGAATTTTCATACGGCATTCCCCAACCACTAAAATGTTTAAAAACATACTCATCATAAATGACAATCGTTAAAATGTCAAAATAATTCCCGGTTTCCGGGTAACGACGCTTTAAATTGTCAAACTGAGAATTATATAAGGGTTAATATTTTTTAAACAGAAATTGACAAATTAGAAAAAAAGATTATAGTAGGTTTAAATTTTTACTAATCCGTTTATATTGCAACTATAAGTTAACGAAAGAGAAAAACCATGAAAAAGTTATTTGTATTTTCCCTGCTTTTCTTTGTCGGTGCATGTGCACAGGGCTCCATCTACAAAGGTTATGATCAGGATTGCAACAGCCATTTTTATTCCGGCAAGTCCTGCCCGACCAAAAAAGAAGTCAAAAAAGAAGAACCCAGACAACCCGAAAAAGTTTATGTATATAAAGAAAGACCGCAGCAACGTCGCATCACGTTGGTTGCCCAGCATCCTGCTTATGTCGTTCAGCAACAGGTTCCGGTAACTGCTGTTACGGTACCCGCCCCGGTAACGACGGTCACCGTTCCCGCTCCGGCCCCAACTCCGGTTGTTAACGGCTGTAACGGTTGTGCCCCGGTTATCAGACAAACCCGTGAACCGGTTGAAGTCATTTACAAAAAAGTAACTTATACCACCGTTTACGAACCGAAGACAACTTCGACCGTTTCTTATGAAAAAGAACCGGTGGTCAACCAAAAAGTTGTCAGCACGACTCAGGTCGTTGCTCAACCGGAAGTCAAAACCGTTGTAACCACACAACCGCAGCAGGTAAAAACCGTTGTAACCACAACCAGCAAACCGGCGGTCGAAAAAGTGTCCTACACGATTGAAAACACCCGGGCCACTGCCCCGAGCGAACTTCTGATCGAAGAAATCAAATAAAACTTCTTCTTTCGTGTCAACCCCCGCTTCGGCGGGGGTTTTGCGTATCATACACACTTTTCCCTTTCGGCAGCCGCCTGCATTTTATTTGCTTTTTTATTTGGAAACGCTACAATGACATCGGAGGAGAAAACCCATGACAGTCATTCGCGTTGCCGCCAAGGCCTTTATTATCCGTAACAATTGTTTTTTGCTGTTGGAACGGTGCCGATCAGACACCATCCATCACCCCGAATATGATATTCCCGGCGGCGGGGTAGAAAATGGTGAAAGCTATCTGCAGGCACTGGAACGCGAAATTACCGAAGAAACCGGACTTAAAACCAGCATCAGACAACCGTTGCGGGCATGGAACTATTCGGAAAAAGAAGGAGAAATGCTCTACGGAGTCACTTTTATTGCCGATTATATTTCAGGCACGGTTCGCCTTTCCGCTGAACATCAGGCTTGGCAATGGATCGATTTTGACAACTTGGAAACGCTTGATCTGCCGCGCTGGATCAAAGAAGAAGCCCGGCTGGCCGCTCAAAGCATCCCCGCTTCTTCCGCCGGCTACCGGCCTCAGGTCACCCGTACCCATAAAGGGGTTTACGGCATTATCCGCAACACTTGCCGCCAACTGCTGTTGATTCGTAAACGCCGCGGTCCCTACAGCGGCCGTTTCGACCTGCCCGGCGGATCCCCTGAAAGCGGAGAAAGCGAAATTGAAACGCTTACGCGCGAACTTATGGAAGAAACCGGCTACCGTCTCCTCAACGCCGGAAAACGCCGTCAGGAAACCGTTTTATTTACCGATTTTTATGAAGAAGACAACCGCCCCGGATGCTTAAAGCATACTGCCGTTTTGTTCGACTGCACCGTAGAGGGCAGCCCCGACGATCGCATTAATGATCTTGATTCTGGCGGCGCGCTGTGGGTGAACGAACAGGAAATTAATGCCTGTAACGCTTCTCCTCTGGTTCATTTGGCTCTCAAAAAATGAAAATGCCGATCATCGTTATGCCCGGTTTGGAAAAATCAACTTTCAATTTGGACGAATTCACCCGCCGTTGTTCCGTCGGCTAAAACATTTTGTCGATTGAATCGGCCGCAAACGGCATTATATGATAACCAGTCAGTCATTCAAACCGGAGAAACAGGATGAGTATATCACAGGCTATTTTCGCTGCCGGCTGTTTTTGGGGAATCCAGGCGGTTTTTGACACTGTCCCCGGCGTCGTTTCAACCACTGTCGGCTATACCGGCGGCAAAACCGAAAATCCCGGTTATCGGGAAGTATGCAACGGAGATACCGGCCATGCCGAAGCGGTGAAAATTCTTTATGACTCCGATTTTATCAGTTACGAGCAGCTGCTTGATATCTTTTTTGCCAACCACAATCCGACCACGCTCAACCGCCAGGGACCGGATATCGGTGATCAGTACCGGTCGGCAATCTTTTACCTCACGCCCGAACAACGGCAGGAAGCGCTGAATAAGATCGAAGAATTAAACCAAAGCAAAGCATACCCTTCTCCGATCGTCACCCAGGTGGTTCCGGCCTCTGAATTTTATCCGGCAGAACAATATCACCAAAAATATTTTGCCAAACAGGGACGGAGTTGCTGTTCTGCCGCTAAACCACCGCTCAAACGCAATGAAGAAGAATGGAAAAAGCGCCTTACACCGGAACAATACCGCATCTTGCGCCAAAAAGGCACTGAACCGGCTTTTTCCGGGAAATACCTCAAAGTTAAGGAAGACGGAACTTTCAGCTGCGCCGCTTGCGGAAACCCGATTTTTCGTACCGTCGACAAATTTGATTCCAGCAGCGGCTGGCCCAGTTTTGACCGTGCGATTCCCGGCAGCACCAAAGTTTCTCCCGATTTCAGTCACGGAATGGTGCGCGCCGAAGTCACCTGCGCCCGCTGTGGTTCTCATCTCGGCCATGTTTTCAATGACGGCCCCACCGCCACCGGCGCCCGTTATTGCATCAATTCCGGCGCCATGAATTTTGCCCCGCGCGAAAACAATTGACATAACGGCCAAACGCACTACAATTTCCGAAAACTTCAATATTTTTCGGAACGCGCCATGGAAAACATCTTTCGCTATTCAATCAAAGCCATTATCATTCATGAAGGCAAACTGTTGGTCGAAAGTTGTGATTACGGTCGCGGCCGCTTCAGCAAGCTGCCGGGCGGCGGGCATCAATGGGGAGAAACCATGGAACAGGCTCTGATCCGCGAATGCCGGGAAGAGCTTAATCTGGAAGTGCAACCGCTGCAACTGGTGTTGGCACGCGACTACATTGCCAAAAACCACGATACCGTTCTGGACGAGCCTTATTTTCATCAGGCCGAATTGATGTTCCGCTGCAAGGTAAGCGACTTCTCACCCCTGGGCAACGGTTGCGAACCGGACGGCGACGGTCAGCAAATTCTCTGGATTCCTCTCAACCGGTTGGAAAACTCCGATTTCGTCCCCAAAACGATCATCCCCTATCTCAAAAATATTGATACGATTCAACAAACGATCGTTTTGGGTGATGTAAACTGAAGTTATTCGTTCTCTTTTTTTCAATAAAGATGCCGCCGGAAAACCGGCGGCATCTTTACTTAGCGCAATTTGCCCTTCAGCGGCGGGCGTCCGAGCTTCTCGGCCCGTTTGCCGATTTTTCGACGCAAAATATTTTCTTCGTCAAACCTTTCTCCAATCATGGCAAACATCATCGGCACAAACAAGGTTGCAACGAAGGTCGACAAAATCATGCCACCGATCATCCCAGTCCCGATCGCATGACGGCTGCCAGCGCCGGCACCGGTAGAAATCGCCAGCGGCAAAACGCCGAAAGTAAATGCCAGCGAGGTCATCACAATCGGCCGAAACCGCAGCTTGGCCGCGCTGATAGCCGCTTCGGCATAAGTCATGCCGTTTTGCACCTGCATCACCGCAAACTCGACGATCAAAATCGCATTTTTGGCCGCCAGACCGATCAGAGTTACCAAACCGACCTGGAAATAGAGGTCGTTTTGAATACCCCGCATATAAACAGCCAACAATGCGCCCAACACGGCAAACGGCACTGACAAAATGACCACGAACGGCAGCGACCATTTTTCATACTGGGCCGCCAAAATCAAGAAGATCATGATCAAACCAAAAACAAATGCTTGCGTCGAAGCGCCGCCGGTCAGTTTTTCCTGATAAGCCGACCCGATCCAAGACAACGAATAGCCGCCTCCCAGCACTTCGTCTGCCACTTGTTCCATTGCCGCAATCGCCTGACCGGAAGAATAACCGCTTGCCGGATCGCCTAAAACTTTGGCCGCCGGAAAAATATTGAACCGGTTGACCAGTTCAGGACCGGTAACACGTTCGACATGCAACAGGGTTGATAACGGCACCAACTGGCCGCTGTTAGATTTGACATATACATAGCGCAAATCATCGGGCGTCCGCCGAAACTTGGCTTCCGATTGCAGAGTCACCCGGAAGTTACGTCCCATGTAGGTAAAATCATTGACATACAGATTACCGAACGTCGACTGCATCACCGCATAAATCGCATTGATCGGCACATTGAGAATTCTCGCCTTTTCACGATCCAGATCGACCCGATACTGCGGCGTGCTGACCGAGAAAGTGGTACGAACATTATCCAACTCGGGACGTTCGTTGGCCACGGCAACAAATTCTCTCACCTTTTCCATCAGTTCTTCCGAACTTTTGCCGCCGCGATTCTGAATATAACCTTCAAAGCCGCCGGCCGTACTCATCCCCATAATCGGCGGCATCGAAAAAGCATAACCGATTCCCTCCGGCTGGCTCATACCGTATCCGGTATAAAGCTGAGCCAGAGCTTCCGCCGACTGCCCCGGCCCTTTGCGCTGATCCCAGTCCTTGAGCACAATAAAACTCAGGGCCGAATAGGTGTTCTGGCTCGAAGAAAGAATATTGAAACCATTAATCGTCAACACATCCTGCAGGTCCGGACTTTTTCTTAGCATGCCGCCGACGGTGTTCGTAAAATTAGTCGTCCGTTTCAGTGAAGAAGCCTCGGGCATACTGTACGACATCAGCAGTGTTCCCTGATCTTCATTCGGTACCAGGCCGCCCGGCACGATCTTAAACAGCAGCAAAATCAGGGCCATCACGCCCAGAAAGCTGACCACCGCTGTTTTGCGGTGCTTAAGGAAAAACCGAACCCCCGCCAGATAAAGATCTGTTGCCGTATCAAAAAAGTTGTCAAACCATTTGAAGAATCCATGCGGCTGTTTGTGTTCGCGCACCGGTTTAATAATCAGAGCGCATAACGCCGGTGTCAGCGTCAATGCCACAAAAGCGGAAATCAGCACCGAAACCGCAATCGTGACTGAGAACTGCTTATACATCACCCCGGTCATGCCGCCTAAAAAGGCAATCGGCAAAAATACCGACGACAGCACCAGAGCCACCGCAACCACCGGTCCCGACACTTCCTGCATCGCTTTGACGGCAGCTTCGCGCGGCGACAGTTTCTCTTCGCTCATCAGACGTTCGACGTTTTCCAACACGATAATTGCATCGTCCACCACAATACCGATCGCCAGAATCAATCCGAACAAGGTCAGCAGATTGATCGAAAAACCCAACACATACATGCCGGCAAAAGCGCCGATAATCGATACCGGCACAGCTAAAATCGGAATCAGGGTTGCCCGCATGTTCTGCAAAAACAAATAAACAACCGCAATAACCAGCAGCACTGCTTCAAAAAACGTATGAATTACTTCATTGATCGAAACATCGACGAACACCGTGGTGTCATAAGGAATTTCATAAGATATTCCTTCCGGAAAACTTTTGGAGACTTCTTCCATTTTCTGTCTGATCAACCCTGCCGTTTCCAACGCGTTTGCCCCCGGTTGCAGATAGATCGCAAAAGCGACCGCCGGTTCACCGTTAAAGAACGAGTTGACACTGTAATCCTGAGCGCCCAGTTCAATCCGCGCCACGTCTTTCAGGCGCAAAATGCCGCCTTTGTCATCGCTTTTAAGAATAATATTGCCGAATTCCTTTTCATCGACCAGACGCCCTTTGGTGTTGACCGAATAGGTATAGGGCAGATATTCGTCAAGCGGTTCCTGCCCGAACTGTCCGGCGGCAAACTGCGAGTTTTGTTCCTGCACCGCGGCAATTACGTCCTGCGGCGTCAGATTAAAGTCGGCCAGCTTATCAGGCGACAATAAAATCCGCATCGAATAATCCTGAGAAGCAAACAGCGACGCGCTGCCCACCCCTTTGATACGGCGGATTTCATCCAAAACATTCAATAAGGTATAGTTGGAAACAAAAATGGTATCATATTGCGGCGACGACGACTTCATCGTCACCACCTGCAAAATCGCATTCGACTTTTGTTCGACCTTAACCCCCTGTTTTGTGACTTCGGCCGGCAGTTTGGATGTTGCCGCCTGCACTTTGTTGTTGACGTCAATGGTTGCCTGGTCGGGATCGGTACCGATGTCAAAAACCACCCCGATGGTCAGATAGCCTTGGGAAGTGGCGTTGGAATACATATAGATCATATTCTTGACACCGTTAATTTCCTGCTCGATCGGCGCGGCGACGGTATCCGCCAACACCTCGGCAGTGGCGCCGGGATAAATTGCCGTGATTTGAATTTCGGTCGGAACAATATTCGGATATTGCTCAATCGGCAGCACCTTCACGGATGCCAGTCCCGCCAGTATAAAAATCAGCGAGACAACCGTGGCAAAAATCGGCCGGTCAATAAAAAATTTTGAAAACATGATATTTCCTTTCGCTTTACTTGCTCAGCGCTGTCGGCGTTTCTGTCTCCCCAACCGGGCGCACCGTCATCCCGGGACGAAGCTTCATCAGATTGCTGACGATAACGCGATCACCGACTTTCAGGCCGCTGTCGACAATCCAGCCTCCTTCCCGAGTCATCAGACCAGTTTGAATATTGACCATTTCCACCATATTTTTACCATTCAGAACATAAACATACGAACCGTTAGCACCCTGCATAATCGCTTCCTGCGGTACGATCAGGGCGTTAACCCGGGTCAGACCTTCCATCACCAGGCGCAGGAACTGTCCCGGTTTTAAACGCTTTTTCGGATTCGGAAAGACTGCCCGCAACTTGATGGTTCCGGTTCCTTCGTCAATTCCCGAATTAATAAAGTTGATTTGTCCCGCCAACGGGTATTCGGTATCATTGCTGAATTTTACCTTGGCCGTAATTTCGCTTTTGTTTTCAGGGTTGCGGATCAATCCGTTGTCCACCATGTTGGCCAGTGACATCATATCGCTTTCCGACGCGGAGAAAATAACATAGATCGGATCCAACTGAGTAATGTTGGTCAAAAGTCCGGTTGCCGAAATCAGGCTCCCTTCCGACTGCGCTTCCATGCCGGTTACGCCGCTGATCGGTGCTTTTACTTTGGTATAGTCAAAATTAAGCTGTGCTGTTTCCACCTCCGATTCTGCCATCAAAACGGCAGCTTTTTGCGCTTCCAGTTCTGCCATTGCTTCATCGCGGGACTTTTCGCTCACAACCTGCTGTTTATACAGTTTGGCAATTCTTTCCCAATCGTTTTCGGCACGGTGAAGCTGAGCTTTGGCTTTAGCCAGGTTGGCTTTGGCATTGTTCAGCTGCGCACGATATTGTTCAGGATCAATTTCAAACAAAACGTCGCCTTCCCGAACTTCCGAACCTTCGACATAATTCTTTTTCAGCAGAATGCCGCCGACCCGGGCCCGTACTTCGGTTTCTTTGTATCCCTGCGCACGCGCCGAGAATTCAAAACTGAGGGGAACGTCACGCGGTTCGACTTTTATCACCTCCACCGACATCATTTCCTGGCCGGCAGACGCCTGCCGGGATTTTTCTTCTTTGCAGGCGCAAAGGGCCAACAACAGAAACAGTCCGGTAAACAACTTGTTTTTTTTCAACATTACATAACCTTTCTAAAATTTATAACACCGCCGAATTTCTCAATAACATAAACTGTTTTTTCATTTCCGTCATCTCTTTTTTTACAACCGTCCGGCTTTTGGGTCGGCGTGAAACTATTAAAAACCTCTGCCGGAAAAATGTCGCCGTGGTTGCGGCTTGTTTTTTTTGCCAAACCACAAATAGCAGACAAACAAGAACAGCAAAACCCGTGATACCGGCATCGCCAGCCAAACGCCGTCCATGCCGAACCACAACGGCAGCGTAAACAGACACAAAGGCAACGCCACAAAAGCATCGCCGTAAATCAGGAGTGACGAATCAATAATTTTTCCGGTTGCCTGATAATAATAACCGGCCACCCGTACCACACCCAGCAAGATAAAAGCGGTCGAACTGATGATCAGACCGTGTGCGGCTAAGGCTGCCGCCTCACTGTGCAAATTAAACCATCCCGGAAGAACATTATGCCCGGCAACCGAAACGCCCGTCATCACAATTCCCAACCCGAAGGCCGTATAATAACCCATATTGCCGATAATATTCTGACGACGATAGCGGCGACCGCCGTACAAATAAGCGACCAAAGGCTGCACGCCGAGAGAAAGCCCGGTCATTAGAAGAGAACCGAGAGATTCCACCGCACCGACAAAAGTATACGCCGCCAGACCGTTTACCTGACCGTATTTCAACGACTGGTAATTATGAAAAAACAGCATCGCAATGATTGACAGCTGATTGCCTAACGACGGAAAGCCGTTAACCAGAATGCTTTTCAAATATTTGAACTTCAGCTTGAACATGGCCCGGTCAAACCGCAGTTCGGTATAACCGGTGGTGAAATACGCCAGCCCGGTCACCGCTATCACAACCTGAGAGACCACGGTCGCATAAGCAGCACCGGCAATGCCGCCGCCCAGCGGAAAAATAAACAAATAGTCAAGTATCACATTCAGCAGCAGGCCGCCGATCATCAGCCACATCGACAGCACCGGGTGGCCGTCGTTGCGGATAACCGACAACATCGCCGTCACCAGCATATAGGCCAAATTGCCGACGATCAAAATCCGCGCATACCTTACTGCCCCCGGAATCAATTCGTCCGAAGCGCCGAAAAGCCGCAAAATATCAATCAGCCATATATAAACCAACACTGTCATTGCCACACTGAAAACCACCTGCCACACCAGCATGTTGGCAAAACTGCGACGGGCCCGCCGAAGATCGCCGTTGCCACGCGACTGCGAAATGATAATTGCCGCCCCGGTACCAAGCATATCGCCGACTGCCCCAAACATCATTACTAACGGCCAAGTAACCGCCACCGATGCCAACCCGAGTTCTCCCGCGCTCCAACCGATAAAGATCGTGTCGACAATGCTGTAAGAACCGACGATCAGCATTCCGATCATCGACGGCAAAACATACGACAAAAACAATTTTGTATTCTTCTTCATAAACTCACCAGAAAAGATATCGTTAAATTTTGTGTCACGGCAGTCCCTTTCTCCCGCCGTTTCTCCCTTGTTTAATGCAAACCACTCCAAAAATCAAACCTTATTTAGTCTCTCCAAACCGTTTCCAGACAGTTTATTTTTATTGAAAAAAACAAATATTCCGTGTAGAGTGAAACAAATTTATACCAAACTTTTTACGACTGGGAAATGCGATGGACGCCGGAAAACTATGGATGTTGCAGGATTTTATAGGAACCAACAAAGTTTTATTCAGAATACCGGTTTATCAGCGAAATTACGATTGGTCCGACGTTAACTGCAACAAGCTGCTGGATGACATCAAACAAATTATCGATACCGGCGAAAAGCACTTTCTCGGAACTTTTGTTTATATGCCGATCGGCGGCGGTTTTTCATTAAAAGAATATATCATCATCGATGGCCAACAACGGCTGACAACTATGATGATTTTGCTGAAAGCATTGTCTGACTTCGCCCGAAAAAACGGTGACAGCTGCTACGAGGAAATCGAAGAAATCTATTTGCACAACCGCCACTGCGAGGAACAATTCAAAATCAAGCTAAAACCGGTTAAGTCCGATAACGAACAGTTTTTGGCTTTGCTGAAAAACAATACCGACGCGTTGGACAACGAAGGGCATATCTTCATCAATTATGAAATTTGCCGCAAACGCCTCGAAAAATGGATTGCCTCCGGTATCACGCCCTCAGAAATTCATACGGCGCTGGAGAAACTGGAAATTGTCGAGATCTCCCTCACCAAAGGAGAAGACGACCCCCAGGTGATTTTTGAAAGCATCAATTCTACCGGGCTCGAACTTTCCAGCGCCGATTTAATCAGAAACTTTTTGCTGATGAACGCCGACAAACAAGAAGAACTGTACGAGAAATATTGGCTGCCTATTGAAAAAGCCCTCAAATTTGGTACCGATTATACCAACCTCAATCTGTTTTTTATGCAATATGTTATTTACAAAACCAGCGCACCGGTAAATTTGGGCTCTTTGTATCAAAAGTTTGTAAAATTGTTTAAAGACGGCGGATATACACAGGAAAGCTGTCTTAAAGAACTGAAATACCATGCCGACATTTTCCGGGCTTTTGTCCTGGATTATTCCGATTATCCGGCACCGATACGCAAAATTCTGAAAAATCTCCGACAATTGAAGCAAACCACAAGCTATCCGTTTTTAATCCACGTTTTTGACGACTATAAACAGGGCACGATCAACGAAGATACACTGTACCAAACGTTGGAATTGATTCTTTCTTATTTGGTTCGTCGCTCCGTTTGCGGCATTCCTTCCAACTCTTTGCGCGGCTTGTTTATCTATCTATACAACCGCGTATTTAAAGTGAGCGCCAACAAAAAGAAATATTATCAGGCCATTAACAAGTTTCTTTTTACCATGACTTCCAAAGATGCCATGCCGCCGGTAACTGATTTTGAAAGGGCGCTAAAGACCAACAACTTGTACGGTAATTTCTCCCTGTGCAAATTTTTACTGATGGAAATTGAAAACGGCAACGGTAAAGAAACTCTCAATACCGAAACGCTGACGATTGAACATATCATGCCGCAGACCCTGAGTTCCGACTGGAAACATATTTCTGATCAAGACCATGAGCAGTATCTGCATACACTGGGAAATTTGTCGGTTTCGGGCTATAACTCGGAACTGTCAAACAAAAGCTTTTCCGAAAAGAAAAAGATTATTGCCCAAAACTCCAAAGCGGTTATCCTTAACAGCGACGTTCTGAATAAAGACAGTTGGAATATTGGCGACATTAAAGACCGTTCCAACCGTCTGGCAGAAATCCTGATGCAAAAATACGATATCAAACGTGTTATCGACGACGGCATTGAGTTTGACGTGGTCAATACGATTACGCTTAATGATTACAGCGACGTCACCGGCAAAAAGCTGGTTACTTTCAAATTTGACGGAGAAATCTACCGGCAAAACAAATATACCCTGATGCTTTTGGAAATGGTACGAATCTTGGATCAACGGCATCCCGGCATTTTGGAGCAGCTGGCCCGACAGAACTTCTCCCTCAACCCCAAATACAAACGCTGCCACCTCAGCTGTAAACCCGACAATATGTGGTGGCCGAACGAAATTGAGAACAAACCGGGAATTTTCATCGAATTGAATCTGTCATCTCAAAATGTGATGCGCTTCATCGATAAACTGCTGGAACAATACGGAGAAGACAAATCGTCTTTTTCGATTTGTGTCATCGCCGAAGAAACCGACGATGCCGATATTGAGGAATAAACCTCAAAACCAATATCGATACAAATGACAACCGAAGACCGCTACAATGGACCGACAAATTATCGAAATATCAAACGACGGATTTAACCTTTCTCTCTATCGGGGATTTCTGGTCGTGGAAAACAAAAATCAAGGCTTAAAGTCAGAAATTCCTTTAGACAATATCTTGGCTTTGATCCTGTCGGCAAACAATATATCCATCACCAAAAACATAATCAGCGCCATTGCCGAACAGGGCGGAAACATCATATGCTGCGGCAAAAATTACCTTCCGTCGACCATCACCACGCCCTACACCGGCCACTGGCTGATCTCCTCACGGGTACGCCAACAAATAGATTGCTCTAAACCACTGCAAAAAAATTTATGGAAAAGCATCGTTCAAAACAAAATTTTTAATCAGGCCAAGATACTGGAACATTTCTTTCCCCAACATCCGCGTTTGGCCCGGCTAAAGCAACTGGCACGTGAAACACTCAGTAACGACGCTAAAAACAATGAAGGCATCGCCGCGGCAATTTATTTCAAAGCTTTGTTCGGAAAAAACTTTGTCCGAGACCGCTTGGGTAACAATGCCAACATCCTGCTCAATTATGCTTATATCGTCTTGAGAGCAATGGTGGCTCGTTCGATTGCCGGCAACGGATTGTTGCCCTATTTGGGACTAAAACATTGCACCAAATCAAATCCGCTGCCGTTGGTCGACGACTTAATCGAACCTTTCCGTGTCATCGCCGACAAAATCGTGTTTGAACAACTCAATCAGCTGGTTAACATCGAACAGATCGAGTTGACTCCCGAAATAAAAAGAAACTTGACCAAAATTATTACTTTTCCGGTTTTAACCGGCAAAGGATGCGTCTCTCTCAGTGAAGGAATTAATAACTTTGCAAGCAGCTTGGTAACAAGCTTTGAACTCAAAAAAGTGGCCTTGCAATACCCGACCATCCAATTATAAGAATTGTTAAAACGGCCGTCTGATTAAGCGAAAAAAAACGAAAACTTCTGAAGTTACCGGAACGTTTGAGTTATAATTGACCGTCTGATTAATCTCTGATAAAATGGTTTGTAATATCTGGAAAATTCAAATTGCGTTATAATTGACCGTCTGATTAATCTCTGATAAAATTAGAATAACCGGCGCCAAGTCCAAAGACATGTTATAATTGACCGTCTGATTAATCTCTGATAAAATACGCTCAGAAGCAATAGAACGCGCCAAAGTGTTATAATTGACCGTCTGATTAATCTCTGATAAAATAGCTAAAGGTATTGGTAAACAAATGATTGGGTTATAATTGACCGTCTGATTAATCTCTGATAAAATGTTATAAACCTTAGCATATGCGCGGAATGGGTTATAATTGACCGTCTGATTAATCTCTGATAAAATTTTGTCGAATACTTCTCCACCACAGATTAGGTTATAATTGACCGTCTGATTAATCTCTGATAAAATCTCGGCTAGATTCTGAGTTTCGATATTAATGTTATAATTGACCGTCTGATTAATCTCTGATAAAATCTTTATTAAGTAAAGCCTTGAAATGAAACACATT
>OHDN01000063.1_pt1 | contig 80189 bp, 68 predicted proteins | sample 1566971 | NCBI WGS metagenome assembly OHDN01 (sample SAMEA3879538, study PRJEB24766) | human gut metagenome | biome: human-associated habitat; feature: feces | place: USA | collected 1985/1987
ACATCAGGAACGTCAGGTTTTTCTGGGGTCGGAGGAGTCGGAACATCCGGTTCTTCCGGTTTCTCGGGTTGAGGATCCTTATCTTTATCCGGGTCTTTTAGTTCAAAATACCATTTGTTACTGTTCTCGGCAATCTGGTCATATTTAACCTCTGTCAGATACGGACTCTTGTAAACACGCGAAACCACAAATGAACCGGCATTACCGGTGGTATCGTTCTCCGATTGTGCAAACAGAATCTGCCCGCGGTTACGGATGTCCGCATCCGATGAAGCATGAACAATCATCTTGGTGATGCCTTCAACATTACCGGCAATATGCAGTTCATCCGCTTTCATATTCTCCACATCAACATCAATATGTAAAAAGCTGTCAGTCGCCGAATAGCCTTTCAGCTTCACGGTCTCAAGGTAACCGTTGGCAATGTCAAATACTGCGTTGTTGAGCGACAAAGAGGTTACCGCATCGGCATCGCGGTTAGCGGTGCCGTCCTCGTTCAATGAGGCAACAAACGCGCCTTTGCCGTCCCAGTTCTTGGCTGTTCGGTCTTCGTGCTGGTAAGAGCGAAATTTGAGTGTCGTGTTGCTTACCGATACTTTTTGGGAATTGATAATATCGTTGTTCATCGCCACATACTGTGTTGTGGTACCGGTAGCAGCGTCAATGGTATCATCACCTTTGAAGATATAGCTGCCACCTTCCATGTTATCATTAATCACCCAGGCACCGCCATCGGAGGTGTCAAAGCTAATGGTTGAATAATAACCTTTGACATACAATGTGTTATAGTTTTTTCCGCGTGTTGGGTCTTTTATATAGTTTCCCGACATGAAATGTACGTCTGCACCGGAAACAAAATTCATATTTGCAGCAGCATAGACGGCACCGCCATAAGCCTTATTAGTTTCAGAAGCCGTTTCGGCATAGTTATTTAAAAAATCACCGGTAATCTGACCGATCTTTCCGTTATAAATAGCTCCTCCGTAAGCATTACCGGTTTCGCTGATTGCTTTGTTTCCGGCCATTGTGCCGCTGAGTTTTTTGATTGAAGCCGTATCTCTGTAAGAGTCATTGTAGATGCCGCCGCCGGCAGCTTCATTATACCCTCTGACTTCATTATTCAAAATATTTCCGGTAACGCTTTGTATCGTGTTGCTCCAAACATTGTACAAAAAACCGCCATAGGCATTTCCCTGTTTGCTGATCGCCTGGTTATCATTAACGGTAACAGCATCAATTTGCTCTATAACCGATTGAATAGCGCCGCCCTGAGCATTGCCCTTTTCTGTTACTGCTCTGTTATCAGAGATATATTCTGCCGTAATTTTTTTTACCGGACCGGCAGTTACACCGCCGTTTGCACCGGTATATCCCAACGCTTCGTTACCGATCAAACTGCCGGTAATGTTCCCAAATATTCCGTGATTAGAGAGAAAACCGCCAACTGCAGAATACTGGCTGCTGATTGCTTTGTTATAGCTTATAATATCACTGGTGATATCGCCCATTCCGGTTTCATTGCTGCCGCCGTCAATTACAATCGCACCACCCCAGGCTCCCCATTTGTCACCAATAGCCATATTGCCGGATATAATTTTTGAGGTAATATTGCCTAATGTTGCGCGGTAAAGACTGATGGCGCCACCACTGGCAGAACTTTGTCCCTGCGCAATATTGCCGATGATATCACCGTTTATGTTGCCTACGGATGAGACACTGTTTGTGCTGTAATTGCCTAAAAATCCTCCTCTGGCAACCCCGTTGCCGGAACTCATTGATTTATTATAAGCGATGGTGCCTGTAATATCTTTGATAACGCCACCCGAAGGATTATAAATTGCGCCACCGTTAGACGATTGCGATCCTTGCGCTACATTGCCGATAATATCACCGGTAATATTGCCGATATTTTTGCGGTTATATATAAAAGCACCGCCGCCTTCCGAACCAGTTTTGTCGGTTTGACTGATTGCCTGATTGCCTATAAAAGTGCCGCGGATATCCCCGATTGTTCCGCTGTTGTAAATTGCGCCGCCATATGACTGACTTGCAACGGCCTGATTGCCGACAATAGTTCCGGTAATGTTGCCTATTGTTCCGCTATTATAAATCGCACTGCCGGTATTTGTTTGGGTTGTACTGTTAACAAAATCGGCATTAACGTCACCGGTCAAAGATTTTTGCTGACTGGAATAAACAGTTTTTCCTTCCGGTTGAGTGTAAGCATATTTGAAGTATTTATATTGGCCGTTCGGGAGTGGAACTTCAACCACAGCAGGAGTCTCTTTTTGATCGGCTTCAACTTCACTCCAAGTTACATCGCCGAGGGGTAAAAAAGCTTCCGGCTTCAGGTCTATTTTATAATATTTTGTCGTCAGTTTGCCGTCCGCATCGACTTCCTGCAAAGTGAAATTATGGTCGTTTTCCGAGCTTTCGGAACAGGAAAACGCGCTGTTTTCTTCCAAGGCCGGGGGGAGAGAGACAGCAATTGCGGGCGCACTCAAAAAAGTGGTAGCCGTTAATGCAATTGCCAAAGAAGTATATTTAGTCATCGTACACAATCCTCATTTAAATGCATTTAAACGATCGTTTTTTTGCTATGACCAAACGCCGATATCGGATTTTAAATAAATTTGTTATTTTGTAATGATTTATGTTTGCTTTTTTAATTATAATCAACTAGACTTAAGGTGTATCAAAAAAACGATCGTTTTTCTGATACGTTTTTTATATAAGATTTTCTGCTTTGGGCATGTAAAAAAAAGCGCTGCACAGCGCCTTTTTTTACTCGATTTTCGTTTTGGCGAAAATATTATTTTTGATTCAGCTTGTTCTTCATGTAATGTTCCAGCCAGTGAATATTGTACATACCGTCAATATATTCCTGCTGAGAAATGATTTGCTGATGCAGCGGAATTGTCGTTTGAACGCCTTCGATGACAAACTCTTCCAGTGCCCGGCGCATCCGCATGATCGCGGCGTTGCGCGTCGGTGCGTGAACAATCAGCTTGGCAATCATACTGTCATAAAACGGTGGAATTGCATATCCCGAATAGATTTCCGAATCAACACGTACGCCGAGACCGCCGGGAGCATGCCATTCGGTGATTTTGCCTGGACACGGGGTAAATGTTTCGGGATTTTCCGCATTGATGCGACATTCAATGGCATGGCCGCTGAATTTGATGTCCTTTTGTTCATAACCAAGAGCTGCTCCGCTGGCAATTCTGATTTGTTCGCGAACAAGGTCAATGCCGCTGACGGCTTCGGTAACCGGGTGTTCTACTTGCAAACGGGTATTCATTTCCATAAAATAGAATTTTCCGTCTTCATAAAGAAATTCGAGTGTCCCGGCATTGAAATAACCGATTTTGGCAATTGCTTTACGAACAATTTCGCCGATTTCTTCCCGCTGAGCCTGATTGAGAGCCGGGGAAGGCGATTCTTCGATCACTTTTTGGTTATTACGTTGGATTGAACAGTCGCGTTCGCCAAGATGAACCACGTTTCCGTATTTGTCAGCCAAAACCTGCATTTCGATATGACGCGGTTTTTGTAAATATTTTTCCATATAAACGACATCGGTCGGGAAAGCGGCTTTTGCTTCGGCCCGGGCCATCGTATAGGCTTCTTTGAGGTCATCGTCGCTAAATGCAACTTTCATGCCTTTACCGCCGCCGCCGTCTTTGGCTTTGATAATAATCGGGTAGCCGATTTCGTGAGCCCATTTTTTAGCGTCTTCAAGTGTATCCAGCGAAGGCGAACCCGGGGTTACCGGAATGCCGGCTTCGACAGCAGCCTGACGAGCAGTGATTTTATCGCCCATTTTGCGCATTTGCGCGGCACTGGGACCGATAAACGTAATGCCGTGTTCTTCGACCATTTCTGCAAAATCTGCATTTTCGGAAAGAAAACCGAAACCGGGGTGAATGGCGTCGGCGCCGGTTACAAGCGCGGCCGAGATGATGGCAGATTTGTTGAGATAAGAGTCGACCGAACGGGCCGGCCCGATACAAACCGCTTCGTCAGCCAGACGCACGTGCATGGCATTGGCGTCGGCTTCCGAATGGACTGCCACCGTACGAATCCCCATTTCGCGACAGGCACGATGGATTCGTAAGGCTATTTCGCCGCGGTTGGCAATTAAAACTTTTTCAAACATGGTATTTTCCTGCAAAAGTTGCTATTCAATCACGATCAAAGGTTCGCCGTATTCAACCGGATCGCCGCTTTCGACCAGAATTTTGGTTACTTTGCCGGAAACCTGTGCCTTGACCGGATTGAAAGTTTTCATCGCTTCGATCAGGCAAACCGTATCGCCCTGAGTGACGCTGTCACCGATTTTGACGTAGTTTGGCGTGTTGGGATCGCTGGAAAGATAAACCACGCCGACCATCGGCGATTTGACGCACCCCGGAAGCTTGGAGATGTCGGTGGCACCGTCGGTAACCGGCGCAGCAACGGGAGCAGCGGGCGCGGCAGCAGGTGCGGGAACGGGAGCGGCAGCCGGTGCAAACGGCATCGGTGCAGCAGCGGAAACCGGCGCATGCGATCTGATTAAGGAGATTCGGCAAGTTTCAGTTTCATATTCCAACTCCGCCAAGTCGTTTGCTTTCAAAATGGCGGCCAATCTGCTAACAATTTTGGTATCCAAAGGATCAGACATTTAATTTCTCTCTGTAAAGATTAATACTAGACACTCGTTTGTACTCCAATGTGTTTCATAAAACAACAAAAATATTCAAAAATCGGCTATTTTTTGCTAAAAACACCCCAAAAATGGCGAAAAACAGTCGTTTTTATTTATTTTAGAATGTGCAAATATAACAAATTTTAGCGGCGCTTGCGCATCAGTTTACCAAAACCGGTGCGAATACTGCCTTTGGTGTGAGAATAGACAACTTCTTCTTCGCTGTTCATTTCCAGGAGGTCTTTGTACAGTTCCTGATTGTCGGCGGCACGGCCGGTTTGGGCGATGATTTCCAAATCTTTTAAATAATCGTCATAAGCCTGTTGAAATTTCGGCTTTTCCATGGCGTCGAATTTTGCCAGCAGAGCAGCAGCGGCGTCGGTTCCCTGTCGGGCATATTCTTCTTCCGAAGCTGTCTGCTCGGCACGGCAGGTAAAAGAAAAAGCAAGACCGACCGCCAAAAATATCCATTTTTTCATTTTTTGCTCTCCCAACTGCAAAGATACTAAATTTATATTAACGAATTAATGGTAAACATATTATTATCAAAACAAACGGGAATAAGAAATGAAACGTTTTTTTTATCTGCTGGTTTTTATTTTGTTGGGCGTAAACCGAGCCGCGGCGTGGAGTTACGGCGAGTTTGTTTCCTGTCATTCGCTCAACCCGATGCCGGCTGTAACTTTCAAAACCTCTTACGGGCAGCTGGTACATGATTTTAATCTGACGACTTCGGAAATAACGTCTAAAGCGCACCTGAAAGAAAAAGGATTTTTTGCCGACGGTTTGGCGGTAGCGGGACCGCGCATTTCCTTCCGTTTGTTGCGTTACACCGTTCGCCAGCTTGATGATAACGCTACCTGTATCTTGCCGGCGGAAGTGGAGTTCTTTTTCGGTTACAGCCAGCCGGAGATTTTTGTTTCCAAAGATTTGGACAAGGACAGCTGCCGTTTTTCGGTCGTGATCCGCCACGAACAGGTACATCAGCGAATCAACAAACTGGTGCTGGAATATTTTTTGCCGCTGATCAGCAGTGAACTGCATCAGGCCGTGCGTAACGTCAAAGCGGTAAAAGTCGCTTCTCCCGAACAGGCTCAAGAAGGGGCAATGCAGTTGATGAAATATTATCATGCGCGGTTGGAACCGATTTTGAGCATGTACCGCCAGGTGTTGGACAATGAGCAGAAAAAACTCGATAACATGACCAATTACGGCAATGAATGGGAATTGTGCCGCAAATACGAAAGCGAACGTCGTCAGAAAGATGCGGAAGAAGATGAAAACTGAAAGACACCGCCGTTATGTTTCCGTTTTTGCTATCTGTCAAAATTTAGACAAATTTTTTGATTGACCCGCCAAACAATCTGTATTATACTTTCTTTCAGTATAAAAAAGTATTGTGTCCTATTATTCAAGCCGAAATTTCATAAATTTTTCCGCGTGCTTTGATGCACCGGTTTTTATGATTGATTGAAAGCCTGTCTCAATGCGGAAATGCTTTTTGATACCGGGTATTACATTAAATCACATAAAAAAATTGCTTTATGAAAGGAATCTTTTCAGTTAAAGACGCCGGTAAATGGTGGAAAGGAGAGGTGACCATGCGTTACAATCTTCTGTTGTTGGTCAAATTGCTGGGACTGCTGATTGCTCTCCCGTTCATCCTTCTTTTCTATGTCGGAAAAGGACTGTGGACAGGACTGGTATGGTTGGCCAAGCATGTTCTCAAACCGGTTTTCTTCTGGCTTGCCGTTGGATTGACGGCTCTGTGGATGTGGCTTCGGGCCCGATTTGAACACAAATCGGCGCCGAAAAACGCTCAGGCCGAAACGCAAACGTCTCAACCGAAGAATGACCGCGCAATGTGGATCGTACTGGCACTGGCGTTTCTGGTGGCTATGTTCGCTTTGTGGAGAAGCTGTTCCTCGGCACGCGAAACGTTGACGGATGAACCTGCCGTTGTCTATGATCGGGCTTTTGACGAAGTTATCGTTGCCCGTGCTTATCTCGACGGTGTGCAGAGAGAAGTTTCCGGCGAATGCCCCCGTGCGTTGGTCGGATTTAAGTTCATCAACAATCAGCCGGTGGAGAAATACGATTTCGACGGCCTAACCTACGAAGAAGCGGTTAAGGTTGTTGCTCAAGACTGGAAGCCGTTGGTAACCGACAATCTGAACCCGGAAGTGCGACTGAGCAGTCAGCAAATGGCGGTGGTCACTCTGACGGCAATGCGAATGGGAAAATATGGTTTTGCCCGTTCGACTTTCCTCAAGAAAGTGAACGAGGGAGATTTTGAGAGTGCAGGCGAATGGCTGTTGCTGCAAAAATCCGATGGTTCTGTCCGTGTAACCGGAGACGAACCCAAACAGTATTTTTATATTCTGCGTTTGCTGTGGAACGGTGATCTGGCGATTCGGGATCTGCTTGATTTTCCGATGTTTTCTTACAAGGGAATTGACATCAGTTCGGTGTATACGGTTGAGGGAGAATATATTTTTAACTCTGAAATCGAAAACAGGCTGATGCGCGGAAATTTCGCAACTCCGCGAGAAGCTCTTGAGCTTTATTAACTGAAAGCTTAAACGAAAAAAAGTCCTTCGGCCATCCGGCTGGAGGATTTTTTTTTGCAAAATATAAAATAGACAAAATTAAACAATTGTGCTAACATAATTCAAAAACTGCAACAGACGGGATGAAAATGCTGAAAAGCAAAGCTTATGAACATTTACTGAATATTTCCGAAAGCACGGACCGCAAGTTCGAAGACTTTTTAAGCCAGTACGAAATTCTTGCCGAAGTGGTAAAGGAATTTCCCGATTTGTCATCGTATGTTTTACCGATTATGGTGCAGACGGTTGCTGACCGCGGTTTTAATGCCGATGTTCAGCCGACGGCGGCAAAAGTTTTTAATGCGGCGGCGCTGCAACTCGATTCTGCCGAGATCATGGAAAGTTTTAACCGATTATTTGTCAAAAATCCGCGTTTTGCTTTTTATACACTCCCGGATTTGTTCAAATCACGGCCGGATCTCTGTTCTGCTTTATTTCCCAAACTGTTGCAAGAAGCATTGAAAGCCGATGATAACGGGATAAATGCATGCGCTTCGGCACTGGTGGCAGCAGTTGTCAGCACCAAGCCGGCGTCGGCGTCCGCGATGTTGGAACGGGTTTTTGCTGATGGTGCGGAGAAAGTGTCGCTGAACCACAAATTATATGGCACTCTGGGTAAAATTTATTCGGTTCATCCTCAGTTAAGGGAACAGATTTTCAGGCTTTTGGAAGCCGGAGCGGGTACCGAGCCGGAACTGTACGGCGCTTTATATCGCAATTTGGGACAAATGGCGGCTTTTGATAGCGGAATTTATGATCGTTGTTTGGCCACAATGGAAAAATATGTTACGCTGCCGCAAAATACGCCTTTTTCCCTTTCTCAGGCGTATAAAAGCGTCGGAGAGATTTTGTTGCCGGTTGCCGATAACCAAAAGCAAAGATTGGAAGCTTTTCTTCGTCTGGGGCTGGAGAACCCGGCCAACAATCGTTCGTCGTGTAAAATTGCGTGGCGTCTTCTCAATCAGCGGGATCAGCTGGTCAGCAGTGTTTCGTTGGGAAGGCGCGGCGAAAAAAACGAACAGAATAAATTCGGATGGTATAAGACGGATTGTATTGACAGAACAGAAACCTGCGTGTTGGTTATGGGTGGTGACGGTGTGCGAAACGAAAAGGCGGCTAACGGTTATATGGGGGATATATACCGGCTGCTGGAAGAAAACGATCTTGAAGATCTGGTCAAAGTTTACGGGGCGGTATATGATTTTGGCGAATATATGAATGAGAATGATGCCCGCACTCAGTTGTTCCGGGAACATCGCCGCAAAATAGGGTTAAAACGGCCGATTGATCCCGATTCTGTTAATCCGGCCTATATACGAAAAATTTTTGATGCCGTCGTCAAGCCGCGTCTGACCGGCGCCGACGGAACCCGGATTGATACCGCCGATGCGGCCGATAATATTCGGAAGCTGACGATTGTTGCCCATTGTCACGGCGCTTATACGGCCCTAAAACTGGAACAGATGATGCAGTCGGAAATGGCACTGCTCGGATACGATGTCGAAGAACGCCGTTTGATCCAGAAACAAATGCTGGTGCTGGCCCAGTCTCCGTATTGCCCGCTCGGTGAATCACGTTCGACATTCATTTCTTTCGGTTCTGCCGCCGATTATGAAGTCAACCATTATAATGCTTTTGAAAAATCGTTACGGGTCCTAAATCAGGAAAAGCCGATTCCGCTCAGCTATTTTCCGGACCGGCAGGGAAACATTTTTTTGACCGGCAGCATGGGGAGCGAATATGAACAGCACAATTTCTGGGGCTATCATCCGTTGCCGGAAATGAGTCGGGAAGGGCAGGCTCTGACAGCCTTGTCGGCAAAAATCCTTATAAACGGTCTTCGCAATGCCTTGGAAGTGTCGCCGCGGCTGCCGTCGGTGGAACAACTTGCTGCAACCGATGCTGCCAGTCGGGAATTATTTGATCAAATGACTGAAAACGGCAAAGAAGTTTATAAACAAATTTGTCTTCTGGCGTGTCAGGCGGCCCGAAGCGGTTCCTTTTACGAATAGCGGTTGTATGAGAAGCAGAATTTTGGTTCCTGCCGATTGCAATTTGTTGTATTTGCGAGGTTTTGTAAAAAAGTATAAAAAAATTACGAAAATCGTAAAAATATGCTGGACAATAAAAAAAATATCTATTATAAACTCTTTCGTTACCCATGCTCGGGTAGCTCAGTTGGTAGAGCAGAGGACTGAAAATCCTCGTGTCGGCGGTTCGATCCCGTCCCCGAGCACCATTTAAAATGCCCTCCCTGTGAGGGCTTTTTTTTGCACTAAAACTTTCCATGGTGATGAGAAAATCTTATTTGGAAATGCAATTCCTGTTGTGCCGAAGAGGTAAGGTTGAGTAAATCTTAAAATTAACAAAAAAGTTACAAATTGCCTGTATCATCCTCCCTCGGTAAAACCAAAAGGGAGATAACAATGGATAAGGCTAACCAAAATAAGGAAAACGTGCCGGATCAGCCGGTCGAAATCGTTAACACGGCCGAGGCACTGGAAAATTTGATTGTCCGGGTCAAACGGGCGCAGAAAGAATTTGCAACTTTTTCGCAGGAACAGGTGAACGCCATTTTCCAAGCGGCTGCCGCGGCTGCCGATAAGGCCAGAATTCCGCTGGCCAGAATGGCGGTTGAAGATACCGGAATGGGAATTGTGGAAGATAAAATAATCAAAAACCATTTTGCTTCCGAATATATTTATAACAAATATAAAAACGAAAAGACTTGCGGTGTTATCAAAGCAGACCGTACCAACGGCATAAAAATCGTTGCCGAACCGCTGGGCGTGATTGCCGGAGTTGTGCCGACCACCAACCCGACTTCTACCGCCGTTTTTAAGTCGCTGATCTGTTTAAAAACCCGCAACGCCATTATCTTTTCGCCTCATCCGCGTGCCAAAAAGTCCACCATTGCGGCGGCACGTCTGATTCGTGATGCTGCCGTGGCTGCCGGGGCGCCGAAGGATATTATTGCCTGGATTGATGAACCGACGCTGGAGCTTTCCAACCTCTTGATGACACATCCTCTGATTGATTCTATTTTGGCCACCGGCGGCCCGGGAATGGTCAAAGCGGCTTATTCCAGCGGCAAACCGGCGCTCGGTGTCGGCGCAGGCAATACGCCGGCAGTGATTGATGAAACCGCCGATATCGAAATGGCTGTTTCTTACATCCTGATGTCCAAAACCTTTGACAACGGTATGATTTGTGCTTCCGAACAGTCAGTGATTGCGGTAAAAGAGGTTTATGATCAGGTCAGGAAAGAGTTGGAATTTCGGGGAGCTTATATTCTCAATCAACAAGAAGCTGAGCAGTTGTCGAAAATCATTCTTACCGAAAAAATGACAGTTAACGCCGACATTGTCGGACAAAGTGCCGCCATCATTGCCAAACTGGCCGGTTTTGAAGTTCCGCCGCATGCCAAGGTTTTGGTGAGTGAACAAACATCAACTGACCGTGACAATCCTTTTGCACATGAAAAACTGTCACCGATTTTGGCTTTGTATAAAGCGGACAATTTCGAACAGGCAACCGATATGGCGTTAGAACTGGTCAATTTGGGCGGAGTGGGACACACTTCGGTTTTGTATACCGACAGCCGTTCTCAGGACCGAATCAACTTTTTTGCCACCAAATTGCCGACCGGGCGTTTGTTAATTAATTCGCCGTCGTCCCAAGGCGGTATCGGCGATTTGTTCAATTTTAAGCTTGAACCTTCGCTGACGCTGGGATGCGGTTCGTGGGGCGGCAATTCCGTCAGCGAAAACGTCGGCGTCAAACATTTGCTTAATTATAAAACCGTTGCCGAAAGGAGAGAAAATATGTTGTGGTTCCGGGTTCCTCCGAAAATTTATTTCAAACGCGGCGCCGTCGATCAGGCTTTGCGTGAGTTGGAAGGCAAAAAACGCGCTTTTATCGTCACGGACCGCTATCTGTTTGACTCCGGCATTGTCAACAATGTGACCCGGGTGCTGGAAGAAATGGATATCGACTATCAGATTTTCTTTGACGTCAAACCCGATCCTACCTTGTCAACCATTGATGAAGCATTGGCGATGGTTCGTCCTTACCAACCGGATGTGTTTATTGCTTTGGGCGGCGGTTCGCCGATGGACGCGGCTAAAATCATTTGGCTGATGTACGAACATCCGGAAGTCAATTTTGAAGATATTTCAATGCGTTTTATGGATATTCGCAAACGGATATGTTCTATTCCCGAGTTGGGCAAAAAAGCGCAGTTGGTGGCGATTCCGACCACTTCGGGCACCGGATCGGAGGTGACGCCGTTTGCAATCATCACCGATGATGAAACCCATGTCAAATATGCAATTGCCGATTATGCCCTGACGCCGAATATGGCGATTATTGATGCCAACTTTGTTGACAACATGCCGAAAGGGCTGACGGCAGCATCGGGTTTTGACGCTTTGGTCCATGCCGTGGAAGCTTATGTCTCGGTGATGGCGACCAACTTTACCAACTCGGCGGCGTTGGAAGCAATCAAACAGGTTTTTCGCTATCTGCCCCGTGCTTATCAAAACGGTGCTGCAGATCCGGTGGCGCGTGAAAAAGTGCATCATGCGGCAACCATTGCCGGAATGGCTTTTGCCAACTCGTTTCTCGGCCTTTGCCACTCAATGGCGCATAAGCTGGGCGGTGCCTTCAATATTCCGCACGGGATTGCCAACGCTTTGTTGTTTAACCAGGTGATTCGTTACAATGCCACCGATTGTCCACGTAAACAGGCCATTTTCCCGCAATACAAATTTCCGAATGCCAAACAGCGTTATGGACAGATTGCCGGTAACCTGAAACTGGGCGGTAAAAATGATGATGAAAAACTGGAAAATCTGCTGGCTGCCGTTTCCAAACTGAAAGAAGAAATCGAAATTCCGCACTCAATCAAGGAGTGGGGAATTAAGGAAGAGGATTTCTACGCCAAGTTGGACGATATGGTTGAAAAGGCTTTTGATGACCAGTGCACCGGTGCCAACCCGGTTTATCCGCTGATGGAAGATATCCGCCGGATTTATATTGACGCTTACAACGGCGTTGATTATCAGCCGGAACCGAAATAGGGAGCGGCTAAAGGAAAAGCCCCGGAAAACCCGGGGCTTTTTGGGCAGTTTTTTCCTTGGGGACCGGAAGCAACTGTCAGTCGGTGCTTTGATATTTGACGGCTTTCAGGATAACGCCGTTTTCGACTCCGGTTATTTTAACCCGGTCTCCTTTTTTCAAACCGTCTTTACATTCAACAATCCAGACTGTATCGCCGACAATTGCCTTGGAACGGCCGTCCGAGGCGTCTTCTGCCAGCAAATAGGTTTTGCCGATATGCTGGCCGGCCATGTCGTTAAGGTATTTGTACTTTTCGGCGCCGGTGCTGCGTTTGATGACCTTAGCGTAAACAAACCAGCCGGCAACGGCAAAGACAACGGAAAACGCACCGAAAATAACTGATTGTTCAATTACGCCGAAGTCGTTGTAAATGGTAAGTATTCCGGTGGCAAATGCCGACAGCCCGAACCAAACCAGATAAACGCCGGGGACAAACACTTCCAGCAAGACCAACGCCAGCCCGAGTGAAAACCATTCCATATAATTCATGGTATTTCTCCTTTACTTGCGGTTGGTAGCAGTATTCTTTTCTTGCAGTACTTCTTTGGCAATCTCCGCAATTCCGGCAATTGATCCCATAACATTAGCCGTATCCATCGGCATCATTAGCAATTTCTGGTTGGGCGAAGTGACAATTCCCTGCAGGGCTTCGATGTATTTTTGCCCCAGAAAATAGTTGAGCGATTGTGGACTGCCGTCGGCAATGGCATCAGACACCATTTTGGCGGCGTTTGCTTCGGCGAGGGCCAGCCGTTCACGGGCTTCCGCTTCACGGAACGCCGCTTCTTTCTGAGCTTCGGCAGCCAAAATGACCGATTGTTTTTCACCTTCGGCTTTTAAAATTTCGGCCTGACGAAATCCTTCGGCTTCAAGAATATTGGCGCGTTTGTCGCGCTCGGCTTTCATTTGGCGCGCCATCGAATTGATCAGATCGGCAGGCGGGGTGATGTCTTTGATCTCTACCCGGGTTACTTTGACGCCCCACGGTATGGTTGCTTCGTCGACCACCGCCAGCAGTTTGTGGTTAATGGCGTCGCGCTGAGACAGCAGTTCGTCAATTTCCATACTGCCGATGACGGTACGAATGTTGGTCATAATTAGATTCAGGATGGCAACGTTCAGATCTTTGACCTGATAAGCGGCGTTGGCCGCCTGTTGGATCTGAAAGAATAAAACCCCGTCCACACGGACAGTTGCGTTGTCTTTGGTGATAACGTCTTGAGAAGGTACATCAAGAACCTGTTCCATCCGATTGATTTTTGCTCCGATTTTTTCGACGATCGGAATGATGATGTGCAGTCCCGGCGAAAGGGTGCGGGTAAAGCGGCCGAAACTTTCCACCGTATATTCGTATCCTTGCCGGACAATGACCACCGAAGTCAACAACAGAAAAAAGACGACAACGGCGAGAAATAATGCAAACTCCATAATTTTCTCCTTAGTTAGTTATTTAGATCTCGTTGTCAGAATAACGGAAATCTCGTTTTCATACAACCGGCACCGAAAGTTATATACAACAATCGTGAATTTGCCGATTCTTTGATAGAGGCGGCCCCCAAGTATGGAATAAGATCTTTTTTACGGTTTTGGGGTTTCAAAACGAGTAACAATTTTGCCTCAATCTTTTAATGCTGATTGCCAAAAATTTTTTAAATTATTTTATATTTCGTCAACTTGCCGCTCCGGAATATCGGACGTTTTGTTCGTAATTTCGGGAGGTTGTCCGGCAGAGGAGGAAAAAACGCCGAATCGATGATGTCGTTTGTCAAATATTATGTCGGAAATTTGACGGAAAAGCAGGCGGTTCTTTGTGTAAAAGTTTTGTTAAAAGCAGTGCCCGGCGCAAAAATTATGTTGCCAAAACAGCCGGTTTTATATTACAATTTAACTAATAACAGGGGGAGAAGCAAATGGACGTGGTGGCAGGAAAAGGAGGAAATTTCTTCGTTGTTAACGGTTCCGTCAGCAACACCATTCTCAATATGCTGTCTGAGATCTCTTATGAAGAGTTTGGAAAATACAACGCTTATTCGACAATGAAGAAGATTTCACGCCAAAGCCCGGCGGAATACGCTGCCAAAAACGGGTTGCGTCAGAATATTGTTGAAAACTTTTCCCGTCTTGAAGAAGTGATCGATTATCACGCTACTCAGGATCTGATGTATTTTATTGAGTCTGAAGACGGCCGGGAACGTTCGGACAGTTATGACAACGATGTTGTTGTCAATCCTGCAAACTATAACAACGGTTTTCTGCATGCCGCTCCGCGGGAAGTGTCGGGGCTGATTACCGATTCTTTTCAAATTCCGGAAGATTTGGTGCCGCGTTTGCTGAAAAGCGTCGGCATATCAATCAAAAGGGAAACCCTGTCACATTTCGTAAAATGGAATAATATTACCTACAAGGTTGACATTACACCCGCTCGTACTCAGAACTATGTCAGCATGTTCAACAACAAGTCAATCATCGTTGTTGAAAATTGCTATGTTTTTCAGTCTGATGATTGGAATATTGTCAAAAAAATCGAGCAGAAATTTATTAAAGAAAAAGTTCGGCGCAAAAAATCGTGGTTTTTAAAAGAAAAACCGGATGAAGTCCTGCTGGAAGATATTTTGCGCAAAATGTTCAAAGATAAGGCTCTGATTCGCTATACTGCCTTGTATCGCGCTTATCGCGAAATTCGTAAAATTCGTCATGATTATGCCGGGATTTTTATTCACGAGTTTCATCACTTGCGCAATAAAGTTTTGGTTGAAAATCGCAGCCTGCATCCAAAGTCGCTGGCTTTGAATGCAGCGGATCTTTATAATATTCAGGTGGAAGACGAGCGAAGCGCGGCTTTAGCGGTAACGATTTTCCGTTTGGGACGTTACTGGAAAAATAAAAGCTGGAACGAGCTTTTGAGCAAAGAGCCGTGCTTCGAAGTATTAAAAGACCGTCCGCAGGAAGTACGCGAAAACTTGCTTAAAAATATGGAATTTGTGGTTAATCTGAAGCTCAAGCATTGGACGGAAAACGAACTTGAACGCCATTATCCGAAATTTGTCAGTAATCTTCCGCTGATTGAAGCGCGTAATTCGATTGCCAAAGGCGAAGACGCCGAACGACGCGAATACTTCCGCCAGCGTTCGGTTATGTACAGTTTTTATATTTATAATCCCGACAGCGGAAAGTTTGAACTGCGCAATCTCAGCCGCTATATTAAGATTGATATTCCGGTTGACGGTTTTGTGCAGGAGAATATAATTGACAAAGCCCGTTACTACATTGATCGTAAAAAAGCAGCCAAACGCTTTTTGCTGGCTAAAGACGGCATCAGCGAAGCGCTGGTGAAAAAAGCGGCGGTTGTTTTCGATGCGCCGCGCCGCCTCGGAGCGCGCCGACGGTTGAACGAACCGGGTAAAAAATAAAAACACAAAGGAGAAAAATATGAAAACGTTACTCTATCTGATCGGGCTGGTTGCCGTTGGTTTGGCAATTGCATGGTTTGGTTTTGGCATTCATCCAAAAAGCGTTTATTACAGAATGGTCAATATGTTTGCTTCAACATCGGAAACAACTGCCGGTCATGCGCAAGACGTTAAAAATACCGGCAGTCGTTTTGCCGATGTAATCAAAAATAATTATAACGATCAGGATATGACCCAGCCGATGGCTCATTAGAAAGATTCTTCAACGTAAACAAGCACCGAAAGGTACTTGTTTACGTTCTGACGGGGCCGATCGTCGCAGATTGACCCAAAATCGTTGTCCTGGCTTGACAACTGCTTAATTCAAAGTGTATAAATAAAACAGCCTAGACTTAACAGAAAACTTAAATTTGATTTTATAAATGCCTGATTTTTATTTTGAAAATGAATATGATTGTGAAGTGGCGGGGGTCGACGAAGCCGGGCGGGGACCGTGGGCCGGACCGGTGGTTGCCGGCGCAGTCGTGATTAAAAATCGCTGTTTATGCGACGAGCTGTTAAACGGTTTGGATGATTCGAAAAAGCTTTCGGCTGCCAAAAGAGAAAAACTCTATTTAAAACTTTTCGAGGAGCAGGCGGCGGGAAATCTTCAAATCGGTATCGGGGAAGCTTCGGTGCAGGAAATTGACGAGTTAAATATTTTGCAGGCAACTTTTTTAGCGATGTGCCGGGCGGTCGAAAAACTGCCTGTTTGTCCGTCTGCAGCGTTGATCGACGGCAATCGTACGCCGCCGGCGTTTCCTTGTAAATGCCGAACGGTTGTCAAAGGCGATTCACTTTCGTTGTCAATTTCGGCCGCGTCGATTGTTGCAAAGGTATACCGGGACCGTTTGATGCGCGAGTTAGGGCAACGATATCCCGGATACGGTTTCGAAAAAAATGTCGGTTACGGTACCGCTACTCATATCGAAGGGTTGAAAAAACAAGGCGTTACGCCCGAGCATCGTCGCAGCTATAAACCGATAAAAGAATTTATGGAACAAAAGTGAATTTTAGGGTTGACTTTTTGTCTAAAATGTGAGATAGTTACTTTTGTAATAACTAATTATTAAACTTATGAATATGAATAAAGCAACCCGTAACGGAAATGGAAATTCTCGTCTCGCAGAACAGTTAGGAATAATCAGAGGTAAGAACACCGGTAAAAAAGCCGCTTACCTCAAAGGTCACGATCTCATGCCCGAGGTGCTGCCCGAGCTCTTCAAGTGTAACAACCTGGAACTCGCCGCTCTCTACCTCCACAAGTTCGAAACCGTTCCGCTGGAAGTCGCTGCTGCCGCCTGCAAGGCCGGCCGTGGTTCTCTCCTTCGAGGCTTAGCCGTTGCGTAGCTTCACTAAAAAGAACTGTTCTTTTTAGTTCTTTTATAAGCTGTTCGTCTCAGACGAGCAGCTTTTTTTGTTTAAATCTTTTGCTGACCGAACCGTCAGTGGAAAAAATTAAGCCAGAATTTTTGGCAATTATGGCTTTTATGGATCTCCGGACCTGTTCTTAAAATTCTCACAGTGCCAGAAGCTGTTGCTTTTGCGCCTAAAATGAAAAACTAGCCAAAAAATATTTTCGATCAGTTTTTGTTAATAATTTTATAACTTCTTTTTGTCATACTGCCTCCATTGTCAAATGACCATAATGAAGTGAAATAAATGAGTATTGAAACCAAAACGATCTTAAATACGATAATCAATGACGATTGTGTTAAGATTATGAACCAGATGGAAGAAAAGTCGGTTGATCTGATCTTCGCCGATCCGCCGTATAATCTTCAGCTCGGGGAAGCCTTGACGCGTCCCGACAACTCCAACGTTAACGGTGTATACGAAGAATGGGACAGTTTTGCCTCGTTGAAAGAATATGACGAATATACCCGGGCCTGGATGAGCGCTGCACGACGTATCCTCAAAGACGACGGTAGTATTTGGGTAATCGGGTCGTATCATAATATCTTTCGTGTCGGTTATATTTTGCAAGACCTTGGTTTTTGGATTTTAAATGACATTATCTGGAACAAAACCAACCCGATGCCCAATTTTAAAGGGACCCGGTTTACCAACGCGCATGAAACTTTGATTTGGGCGGCCAAGACCCCTAAGTCAAAATATACATTTAATTATGAGGCGATGAAAGCGATGAACGAAGACGTCCAGATGCGCAGCGACTGGCAGTTGCCGTTGTGTACCGGTAAAGAGCGTCTCAAGGCGGAGGAGGGAGGCAAACTTCACCCGACCCAAAAACCCGAGGCTTTGTTGTATCGGGTTCTGATGTCTTCTTCCAATGTCGGTGATACGGTTCTGGATCCGTTTTTCGGTACCGGCACCACCGGGGCAGTGGCGAAAAAGATCGGTCGCAATTTTATCGGCATTGAGCGTGATGCTCAGTATGTCAAAGGTGCTGAGGCCCGAATTAATGAAGTTTCGCGGATTCAAAATGATGCCTGCCTTGGTTATGCCATGAAAAAGCGGCAGCCGCGTGTGCCTTTCGGTGCTGTTATTGAATGTGGCCTGCTTAAAGCCGGTGACAAGCTCTTTGATGCCAAAGGCGATGTTTCGGCATTGATTCGTTCGGACGGTACGCTGATTTCGACTTTCGGCAACGGTTCAATTCACCAAATGGGGGCAGCGGCGCAAAATGCACCGGCTTGCAACGGCTGGATGTACTGGCATTATCAAAATCAAAATAAACAACTGGCACCGATTGACGAATTGCGCAAAATTATTCGCGAAGAACTCTATCCCGAATAAGCCGGATTTTATTTGTAAGTGCCGCTTCAGAAATCGAGGCGGCATTTTTTTGTTTTTAAGAATTATGCTGTTTGTTTGCCCGGAGTTCAAAATGATCGTGCTTTCAAAGTGGATGTTTGTGTAAAAATGAAATAAAAAATACCGTTTTGTTAAAAAAACACTTGTTCTGAAAGCGAAAATCGTACACAATAAGCAAAATTTAAAATTGTGGTAGAATGATTGATATGAAGAATGCAAAAATTTAAAAGATACAGTCGCGGCGGCAAAGAAGAAAATGCCGTTCGCAACTATGCCGCCATTGATTTGGGCACCAATTCGTGCCGCTTGGTTATTGCTTCTCCGACACCGACGTCTTTTCATATCATAGAAACTTTTTCCCGCATCACCCGTCTGGGGGAGGGAATTATCAAAGAAAACGAGTTGGGCAGAGAAGCAACCCGGCGCACGATCAAGGCGTTGAAGATATGTTCGGAGATCATTAGCGAATATGCGCCGATTTTCCGGGCGCGTTTCGTGGCAACAGCGGCTTGCCGGCGAGCCAAAAACTGTAAGGACTTTTTGAGTGATGTCAAACGACAGACCGGCCTCAATTTGGAGATTATTTCTTCGCAGGAAGAGTCTCGTCTGGCGGTTATCGGCTGCATGCCGCTTTTGAAACGCAATGTTAAACGAGCGTTGGTTTTTGATATCGGTGGCGGTTCAACCGAAATTTCGCTGGCACGGCTGGCCAACAGCGGCAAGGCTTTTATTGAAGGTTTCGTGTCGCTGCCTTACGGTGTTGTTACGGTTTCCGAAGCTTTTCCCAACAAAGATATGACCAACCTGGCTTACAACACCATTATGGATCGCACGCACAAACTGCTGGAAAGTTTTGAAGAGCGTTACAAAATCGGAGAGGCGATTGCCAACGGCGAAATTCAGGTTATCGGCACTTCGGGCACGGTGACGGTGCTGGGCGCAATTCAGCTGAATCTTCAGCATTATAACCGTTCGGCCGTAGACGGTATCAGCATTACCGCGCAGGATATGAAACATGCAGTTTCAAAAATCCGCCGCATGGGCGACGACGGGCGCAGAAAACATCCCTGTATCGGTCCGCAAAAAGCGGATTTGACTATTGCCGGTTGTGCCATTATCGAGGCAATTTGTTCTTTTTGGCCGGTGAAAGACGTGACGGTGGCTGATCGCGGTATTCGCGAAGGAATATTGCTGGATATGATGCATAATCGCAAAAAAACGCGTCGCGGTTTTATGCGCCGTAATAAGAACAAAAGGATGAATAAAGATGAAAAAAACAGCTCTGGCAGCCATTGATCTCGGCACCAACTCCTGTCGGCTGCTGATTGCGGGGTCGGACGGCAAAACATTGTATAAAAACGCTATTGCAACCCGTCTTGGCGAAGGGATGAGCACTCATAACCGTTTTACCGACGAAGCGGTCAAACGCGGAATTGAGTGCTTTTGTACTTTCAAAATGAACATGGATGAATATGGGGTTGAAAAATATCGGGCAATTGCCACCGCTGCCTGCCGAATGGCCGGGAACGGTCCTGAATTTGTCAAAAAAATCAAACAGCATGCCGGTATTGATTTGGAGATCATCGACGGTTATGAAGAAGCGGTGCTTAATTTGAAAGGGGCTTTGCTGAATGTACGGCAAGAGTCGGCCGGTCATGTCGTTGTTTATGATTTGGGCGGTGGTTCGACCGAAATTACGTTGGCCGCGCGAGGTTCTGTTCCCAAGATCTTGCATACGGTATCGATTCCGTGGGGCGCGCGTAATGCCTCTGAAAAATTTGACTTGCGCGAATATAATAAATCTCATGCTGACCGGCTGGCAGAAGAAATCTCCGCTTACAGCCGGCGTTTTGCCGCTGAGGCCGAGTTGGAAAAATATCACGATGATTTATGTTTCGTTGCCACTTCCAGTACCCCGTTGCGACTTACTCACATTGCCCGCGGCTGGGAAAGCTATAACCGTTCGCGGGCCGACGGAGTGAAAATGAGTATTGAAGAATTTGAAGGTGCCGTTGCCAAAGTTCACGGCATGACTTGTGCCGAGATGGCGGAAGATCTGAATATTGGTCCGGTGCGTGCCGAGATATTTCATGCCGGTTGTGTTATTTTTTCGCAAATATACCGCGACCTTGGTGCCCCGCATTTGATTTCTTCGTTAAAAAGCGCGGTGGACGGTATCATTATGGAACTGCAAAACGAACAGCGTCATCATGGAGTAACAAAATGGTTAAAACCCAATCAGCAAAAAGTGTAACCGGCAAACGAAGTCTGACCGTGCGCGTAAAAACGGCGAAATACCGCAAAAAATCGTCCAACCGCTGGTTAGAACGCCAGTTGAACGATCCCTACGTCAGCGAGGCCAAACGGTTGGGCTATCGTTCCCGTGCCGCTTTCAAACTGATTCAGCTGGATGAAAAATTCCGCTTTCTCGGCAAGGGCAAGACAATTGTCGACTTGGGTTGTGCACCCGGCGGATGGACCCAAATTGCAGTGATGCGCAACAAAGGCAGCGGGCAAGTGGTCGGTTTGGATATTCTGCCGACAGAGCCGATTGCCGGTGCTACGTTGATTCAGCAGGATTTCACCGCCGAAGACGCTGCCGACAAATTGAAAAAACGACTTGACGGCAAAGCCGATATCGTTATGAGCGATATGGCTGCCAACACCATCGGCCACCAACAGACCGATCATTTGCGTACCATTGCGTTGGTAGAACTGGCTTATGATTTTGCCAAGGACGTTTTGGCGGAGGGAGGTATTTTTATTGCTAAAGTATTTAAAGGTGGTGCCGAAGCCGGTTTTTTGGCTGAGATAAAAAAGAATTTTGCCAAAGTGTCTCATTGCAAACCCGATGCCAGCCGCAAAGCGTCGCCGGAGGAATATCTGGTGGCGATCGGCTTTCGCGGCGGCAACGATTAAGGAAACACAATATGCAGACGGCAGCACGCTATAAGGCGGTTTTGGAATTGATGCAACTGGTATTTGCCGATCAAAGGCCGGCCGATCATATAATCAATGCTTATTTTCGCGAACGTCGGTTTATCGGTTCGGCAGATCGTCGTTTTATCAGCGAGACGATATGGGATGTGATCCGTCACCGCAGACGGCTGGCATTTGATGCCGGCAGTGCCGATCCGCGGCAGATGTTGATTTTTTATCTGAAAAACACCGATTTGGCAGAAATCTTTTGCGGCGGTACTTACGGGATAGCGATGCTTACCGAAGCGGAGCAAAAACAGTTGTTGGCGGCAGAAGACAAAGTTTATCCGCCGGCGGTGGAAGGAGAATGTCCCGACTGGTTGTTTGAACGGATCAATAATCCGGAACTCCTAAAAGCCTTAAATCAACCTGCAGGCGCTGATTTGCGGATAAATCGCGGCAGCCGCGAAGAACTAATGCAACAGTTGCAAAAAGAGGGCTTTGAAGTGATGCCGACGCCGTATTCGCCGCTCGGTGTGCGTTCTCTTAAAAGGATAAATCTCAATAACTGCCTGGCATATCAGGAGGGCTTGCTTGAAGTTCAGGACGAGGCGTCGCAGTTGGCGGCGTTGCTTTGCGATGTTGGGCCCAATGATCGGACGATTGATTATTGTTGCGGTGCCGGCGGCAAATCGTTGGCAATTGCCGCGTTGTTAAACGGGCAAGGCATGATCGAAGCCCATGATATTGACATGCGCCGCCTCGAACAACTGAAACCGCGGATGCAACGGTTGGAAATTCGAAATATAAAACCGGTAGCAAAAGCGGAAGAACGGCCGGTTTATACACGTTTTATCATTGATGCGCCTTGTTCCGGCACCGGCACCTGGCGGCGTTCTCCCGATGCAAAATTCCGGCTCAATTCGTCACGGCTTGCCGAATTGAACCGTATTCAGGCGGAAATACTGGAAACGGCTTATCCTTTGACGGCGCCCGGCGGCCGTATCGTCTATATTACCTGTTCGATTTTGGCGGAAGAAAACGGCCTGATTGTCCAGAGCTTTATGGAACGTCATCCGGATATGGTGCCGGCAGGTTTGCCGCAAATTTGGCAGGCCAAAACCGGGCTTCCGTATCCGGGAACGGATGAACGTTGGCTTGAACTCAATCCCCTGTCTACCGGTACCGACGGCTTTTTTGTCTGTGTGATGGAAAAACGATAAAAAGGGCTTGTCGAGCGATTAAAAAATTTATTTTTGTGAAAAATTCACAATTATGTTAAAAAAAGCTTGATTATTTTTTCAAACCGGGGTATTTCTCCACTGTCTTTATGATATTTGCGCGCCTGTGGCGAAATTGGTAAACGCGTAACGTTGAGGTCGTTATGAGCTCTGCTCTTGGAAGTTCAAGTCTTCTCAGGCGCACCAATCATAAAAAATGAAATTCCGATCATAAAGAGGAGGTTGTGATGAAGAAAAAAACAAAAAAGCACCAGCCTTTCTCGAAAAACAAAAACTTCCGTCATAAACAACTCAAACAGCAAAAAAATGCCGCCGATTATCTCGGTTTGGGGCCGAAGTTTGTCAATTCGATTATCATCGGACTGAACGAAGATGACGATATCCATGTCAAAAAAATTGTCGAAGGGCTAGACGAGTATGATCTTGCCCGCCTGATTGAGGTTTTGGATCTGCACCACCGGATGAAATTGGTTCGGATTCTCGGCGACAAAATTGATCCGGCCGTTTTTCCCGAATTAAACGAGGTCGTTCAGGAACAGGTTCTCGAAAGTTTAAACGAAAATCAGATTGTTAAAATCGTCAACGAACTCGATTCTGACGATGCCGTCGAGATTTTGGAGAATATGAACGACGAGGAACAGGAACAGATTATCAATCGTCTTGATCCGGAACTGAAATATCAGGTCAAATCGTCGCTCAATTATCCCGAAGATTCTGCCGGGCGTATCATGTCGCGTGATTTTGTGAGTATTCCTGACAGCTGGACGGTCAAGGAAGCCAAGCAATATCTGCTCACCAACGAAGAACTTCCGGATGATTTCTATACCATTTTTCTGGTTGACGAAAAAACGCTTAAACCCACCGGAGAAATTGCCTTAGACAAGCTGCTGCGTGCCAAGGCCGACGAAAAACTCGACAATGTCATGGACGGCGAAATCGTCCCGGTTGACGTTTACACTGATCAGGAAGAAGTAGCGCATATGTTTCGCGAATACGGCTGGATGTCGGCCATGGTGGTTGACAATAAGGGGCGTTTGATCGGCGTTATCAATATTGACGACGTGGTTGAGATTGTTCACGAAGAAACCAACGAAGACATGATGCTGCTGACTGGTGCTGAAAGTAATGACGTGTACCGTTCGGTCTTCAGTATCTTCAAATCGCGTTCGATCTGGTTGGTGACCAACCTGTTTGCCACCATTATTGCCGCTTCGGTGGTGGGCGAGTTTCAGGATATCATTGCCCAATTGTCGATTTTGGCGGTTTTGATGCCGATTGTCGCCTCAATGGGCGGCACCACCGGTCAACAAACTTTGGCGGTGGTGGTTCGTTCGCTGGCCACCAAAGAGCTGACTTCGCGCAATGCATTGAGAATGATCGGCAAAGAGTTCATGGTCGGCTTGTGCAACGGCCTCTTGTTTGCATTGATGATCGGAATTGCCGTGCGCATTTGGTTTCCCAGTCAGGAAACAATCAGTTACATCATTGCGTTGGCCATGTTGTGCAATCTGACGGTTGCCAGTTTGGCCGGGATCCTGATTCCGCTGACGATCAATCGTTTTAAAATTGATCCCGCGATCTCTTCGGGTGTTTTTCTGATTGCCTGTACTGATTCCGGCGGTTATTTTATTTTCCTCGGCCTGGCAAAGCTGCTGTTGTTTTAATTATTTATGCATAGTTTGTATTTAGCGCTTTTTTCCGGCGGAAATATTGTTATAATGCACCACGGTTAATAAAGTTTTTTTTACAGGAGACGGATTTGTTTTTGGGAATTATCGTTGCGGTTACTGTTTTGGCAGCCGACCAGCTTTCAAAATTCTGGATTTTAAATCATGTTCTGGAGGGGCGCCCGTTTATTGAAATAACTTCTTTTTTCAACCTTGTCCAGGCCTGGAATACTGGTGTCAGTTTTTCGATGTTCAGCGGGTCGGGGGCGGTCGGCACGATTGTGCTGTGTCTGGTTGCGGCGGCAATCGTGGTTTCGCTTTTATGGTGGCTGTATAAAGAAAATGTCCACCTGATTCAAATCGGTCTCGGAATGATTATTGGCGGCGCGTTAGGCAATATTGTTGACCGGGTGCGTCTCGGCGCGGTCTTCGATTTTCTGGATTTTCACTTTGCCGGGCATCATTGGCCGGCTTTCAACCTCGCCGACAGTTTTATTTGTATCGGCGCGGTCATAATTATATTACAGAGTCTGTTTACACAGAACCCAAAAAACGCTAAGGAGCAAAACAAATGAATAAAATATTCTGTCTGATGGTTGCAACCGCATTGCTGGGCGCCTGCAATGCGACGAAAGAAGATCTTGGGCTGGATCGCAAAGTTCCCGATGCCTCCAAAGTCTCTGAACAAAAACGGCTGATTTTACCTCCGAATTATGATCTTCGTCCGGTGGTGCCGATGACTCAGCCCGCTCTCAGTGCGGAAACCGGTCGCGAAATTGATGAGGAAATAAAAAATTTGGCAAATGAATAAAATATTTTTCGTCATCTGCCTGATTCTGTTCGGATCGGCCTTTTCTGCTCATGCCCGTTTGTTTAACATCAGCGAATATACCTTGTCCAACGGCATTAAACTGCTTGTTGTCCCCAACCACAAAGCCCCGATCGTCAAACATATGGTATGGTATAACGTCGGGGCGGTTGACGAAAAACCGGGCAAGGGCGGTTCGGCCCATTTGCTGGAGCATCTGATGTTTCGCGGCACCAAGAACATTCCGGGTTCCGAGTTTAACCGCATTCTGCAGCAAAATGGTGCCGACAGCAATGCTTTTACCTCTCAGGATTTTACAGCGTATCATCAAAATTTGGATATCAGCCGTCTGGAGTTGGCGATGTATATGGAAGCCGATCGGATGCAAAATCTTGAGTTCTCACCAATTGATTTTGAGACCGAACGAAATATTGTCTATCAGGAACGTAAGCAGGTGGTAGAAAACCAACCCTTGTCGGCTTTTTCGGAAAATATGCAGCACATCCTATGGCAGGATCATCCTTACGCCAACCCTGTTAGCGGTACCGAAACGGAAATTTTAAATCTTACTTCGGAGGATGTTATGGATATCTACCGGCGCTATTATGCTCCCGGTAATGCGGTAGTGGTCCTTGCCGGTGATATTGAACCGGAAACGGCTTATCGGTTGGCGGAGAAATATTATGGTAAAGTTCCGCCGCGCGACACCGGCAGCCGTATTGTTTTTCCCGATATGAACCCAACGCTTAAAAGCCGTTTGAACATGGAACTGCCGCGGGTCGAACTGCCGCGGATTATCCGTCGCTATATGGCGGATTCGTATAATACCGATCCCGGGCGCATTTACGCGTTGGCGGTTCTTTCGCGTTATCTCGGCGAAGGCGATACCTCGGCGTTATACAAAGAGCTGGTGATTCGTCGCGAACTGGCCCTGGATGTTTCCTCTTCTTATAACTATGCTTCCCGCAGTTACGGCAGCTTTAACATTGCGGCAGTGCCGCAAAACGGCGTTTCGGTTGAAAAATTGCAACAGGCGTTGGATGAGGCTGTGGCTAACGCCGTTGATGAGATTGATGACAAAAAAATTGCCAAGATCAAAAACAAAATGCTGGCCGGACTGATTTATCTTAAGGACAATCCGTTTGACGCCGCTTACATCGTCGGTTCGTTATATAGTATCGGCATGAGTCGGGAAGATATTGAGAATTATGCCGATAATATTCGCAAGGTGAGCGCCGGTGACGTTCGCAAAGCTGCTCAACAACTGCTGAAAAATTATGCCGTTGCCGAAGGCGTGGTCAAACCGCAAAGCCGGGAGAAAGCGCATGATTAAAAAATATTTTTGGTTGTGGATACTTCTGGTTGCCGGGCTTGTTTTCGGCGGTATGATGTTTTCTAAATCTGTTTTTGATCCGGCAGCGCTGGTCAAAAATTCCGAACTGGGCGGCCGTCGTTTTTCTGTGCCGGTTACTGAAGTGGTGTCGCCGCAATACGGAATAAAAGCCTATTTGCTGGAAGACCGTTCCAATCCGATTATCAGCGTCAGTTTTATTTTTGCACATGCCGGACTTGGTGCCGAACCGGAAGGTCAGGCCGGCATTTCCAAGGTAAGCGCGGCAATGATCAGCGAAGCTGCCGGTGGTATGAATTCGCAGCAGTTTAAGGAAAAACTGGAAGACTATGCCATTTCGATCGGCTACAGTGCGGACAAAGATGATTTTTCGGGGCAATTGCTGACGATAAAGGAATTTGCGCCGGTCGCTTTTGAAATGCTGCGACAAACTTTGTTTGAGGCCCAACTTGATTCCGATGACCTGAAACGGATTAAAAGACAGATGCTGGCCATGTTAAAACGGCAGAACGAAAGCCCGGAAAACAAACTAAGTTTGATTGCCAACCGAGAGATTTTCGGCAATCACCCCTACGGACGTAATCCGTTGGGCCGCAAGGAAGACATTCAAAAAATAACGGCGCAGGATATTCGTGGCTTTGTTGCCGCCAATTTAGGACTTGGCAATCTGATTGTCGGTATTGCGGGCGATCTGAATCCCCAAGAGGCGGGCCGGATGCTGGATCAAATTTTTGGGGCGTTGCCGGAACAGGGAGCTGCTGACCGAGTGGCCGAAATCGTGCCCGATTTCGGCCTTGAGACGGTTAATGTCAATCAGGAATTAGCGCAAAGCGTTTCTTTTATTGCAGCAAAAGGAACCCGGCGTACCGCTGAAGACTTTTATCCCCTATATATTGCCAATTATATTCTCGGCGGTTCCGGATTAAATTCGCGTCTGAACTTATCGGCGCGGGAAAAAGAGGGCTTGACATACGGCATTTATACCGGGTTGTCGATTCCGGATAAAAGTGCTCTGATTGTCGGCGGTTTTTCTTCCATGCCACAAAATTTTGCCCGCGTAGCGGAAATCTTTAGCCGGGAATGGAAAAAAATGGGACAGGAAGGCGTTTCGGCGTCAGAATTAAAAGAAGCCCAAGACTATTTGATTGCTTCTTACAATCTTCGGTTTGCCGATATTACGGCTATTTCCGATATGCTGGTTTATATGCAAAAAACCGGATTAGGCATCGATTTTTTACAAAAACGAAATGATTATGTTGCCGCGGTAACGGCAGAACAGGTTAATCAGGCCGCAGCCCGTTATTTTACGCCTGAAAATCTGCGCATGATTAACCTCGGAAAGTTTAATTAGACTAGGAGAAATAAAATGGAAAAAAATCTAACAAAAACCAAGGCTTGGAAAAAACTGGCCCTCCATTATCGTTTTTTTAAAGACGTAGAAATGAAAAATCTGTTTGCTTTGGATGCCCAGCGCGGTTCAAAATACACAATTCCGCTCGGACCGCTTCATCTCGACTACTCCAAAAACAGATTTAATGAAAAAACGATGCGTTATTTGCTGGATTTGGCAAACGAGGTTAAACTTCATGATAAAATAGAAGCGATGTTTACCGGTCAAAAAATCAATGTAACCGAAAACCGTGCGGTTTTGCATACGGCACTTCGCAACCGCCAGAATACGCCGGTATATGTCGACGGCAAAAATGTTATGCCGGATATTAATGCGGTGTTGGTCAAAATGAAGAAATTTACCGAAGCTGTCCGTTACGGCGAGTTTAAAGGTGCTACCGGAAAAAAACTTACCAACATTGTTAACATCGGTATCGGTGGCTCCGATCTCGGTCCTTACATGGCCACCGCGGCTTTGAAAGAATATTGGGCCAAAGATATTAAGTGCTATTTTATCTCCAACATTGACGGTTCTGCCTGCGAAGACGTCTTCAGCCAGGTTGATCCCGAAACCACTTTGTTTGTTGTAGTTTCCAAAACCTTTACCACTATCGAAACGCTGACCAACGCCAGAACCTGCCGCAAATGGCTGGTTGATGCACTGGGTGAATATGCGGTTGCCAAACATTTTGTTGCGGTGTCGACCAATACGGCCGAAGTTGAAAAATTCGGCATTAATCCGGAAAATATGTTTGAGTTCTGGGATTTTGTCGGCGGCCGTTACTCAATGTGGTCAGCGGTTGGTTTAACGATTGCGCTTGCGGTCGGTATGGATAATTTTGAAAAAATGCTGGATGGTGCCAACGAAATGGATCTGCATTTCCGCCATACGCCTTTTGAGCGCAACATTCCGGTTATTATGGCTTTGCTGGGGGTCTGGTACAACAACTTTTTCGGTTTTCACCAGCAGGGCATTATTCCTTATGACCAGGATTTGCGCTATCTGCCCAACTACTTGCAACAGTTGGATATGGAAAGCAACGGGAAATCAACCAACAAGAACAACAAGTTTGTCAAATATGCCACCGGTCCGATTTTGTTCGGCGGTCCGGGGACCGATGTCCAGCATTCGTTTTTCCAGTTGATCCATCAGGGAACATCGATCGTGCCGTTGGATCTGATTATTCCGGCAATTTCACATAACGAAATCGGTGATCATCACGAAATTTTGGTTGCGAACGCTCTCGCACAGGGCGAAGCTCTGATGTGCGGCAAAACGGTGGCCGAAGCGGCAATGGAGTTGTCCAAGGCCGGCAAAAACGCTGCTGAAATCAGCCGGTTGAAACGATATAAATCCTTTACAGGCAATCGTCCGACCAACACCATTGTTATTAAAAAGGTTGATCCGTATACGCTTGGCATGCTGGTTGCGATGTATGAACATAAAGTGTTTGTCGAAGGAGTAATTTGGGATATCAATTCGTTTGACCAGATGGGTGTCGAACTCGGCAAACAAATGGCTTTGAGCATCTTGCCCGAGTTGCAGGGCCATGCGTCGGGACTTCATGACAGTTCGACCCGCGGCCTGATTACTCTGATTAATAAAATTCGGAAATAAGAAGGTGATTGCCCATGTCTATCCGCATTCTGCCCAATAATCTGGTCAATCAGATTGCCGCCGGCGAAGTTATTGAACGTCCGGCTTCGGTGGTTAAAGAGTTGGTTGAAAACTCTATTGACGCCGGTGCAACCTCAATAGAAATAACTTTGGTGGACGGCGGAAAATCGCTGATTGCGGTCAGCGACAACGGCAAAGGCATGGATAAAGAAGACTTAAATTTGGCGGTGGAAAGGCATGCCACGTCAAAGCTCCCGGACGATGATTTGTTTCATATCAACTATCTCGGGTTTCGCGGCGAGGCCTTGCCGTCAATTTCGTCCGTGGCGCGGCTGAGCATAGTGTCGCGAACCCGGGAGGCGGAAAACGGATGGAGGCTTGAAGTCAACGGCGGGGTCAGACAGGAAGCGGTTCCTTCGGCGTCCGCAATCGGTACCAGAATCGAAGTCAGAGACTTGTTCTATGCCACGCCGGCACGGCTCAAGTTTCTGAAAACCGGCAGCAGCGAAACCGCCCAGTGTATTGACATGGTTAATCGGATTGCTATGGCCAACCCGCAGGTGTCTTTTTATCTGATGGATGATCAAAAGAAAAAAATCAGTCTCAACGCGTGTCAGGGGGAATTGTTCGATGCCCGCCTGAAACGTCTCAGCGATGTGATGGGGCGGGAGTTTGGCGAAAATGCGCTGCTGATTGATGCGGCACGCGACAATATCCGCATCAGTGGCTACGTCAGTCTGCCGACTTTTAACAAAGCCAACTCGCTTTCTCAATATTTGTTTGTGAACGACCGGCCGGTGCGTGATAAATTGCTTCTTGGCGCAATCAGGGGGGCATATCAGGGAGTGCTGGAAAACGGACGTTATCCGGTTTGCGCGCTTTTCTTTGATGTCAACCCCGATTATGTTGACGTCAATGTTCATCCGGCTAAAGCCGAAGTTCGTTTTTTTGACAATGCATCTGTTCGTGATTTGTTGGTAAGCGCGATTCGTAATGTTTTGGCTGCCGGCAGTCGGCAGACCGCGGCACCGCTCAATCTGGAGAATTTTTTGCAAGACAGTCTGGAGGCTTCGGCGGCGGCCGTATCTTCTACCACAGAAAATGAAATGGTGTTTTTGAACGATTATGGCGTAGCGGTGTCGCCGGCACGTTTGCAAATGCCTTTGCCTTCGCGCGCGCCGAGAACAGGTTCGTTGCCGGAATTGGAACGACGTTTTTCGGTGCGAGCCGAAGAAGTATCTTTCTCTGAATCTGTCCCCGAAACCGACGGTGTTCTGGGACAGGCCAAGGCTCAGTTTCATAATACCTATATCATTTCTCAAACTGCCGACAGTATTATATTAATTGACCAGCACGCTGCCCATGAACGCATTGTGATGGAGAAAATGAAAAAAGTGCTGACGGAAGGAAGAAAGCCAGCCACTCAGATGTTATTGATTCCCGAAATTGTGGAATTGAATCTGCCGGATAAACAACGCCTGCTGGAAAATGCTGCCGGTCTGTCCGACTTGGGACTGGTGATTGAAGAATTTGGCCCGGCAGCGGTGATTGTCCGGGAGATTCCGGCCCTGATTAAAGATTGTGACGTGCGCCGCCTGGTCAATGATCTGGCCGAGCAAATTGCCGAATGGGGAACCGATTTTGCTCTTGAAGATAAGCTTAACCACATTTGTGCCACCATCGCCTGTCACGGTTCAGTACGGGCAGGGCGAAGTCTTAATCTGGCGGAAATGAATCATTTGCTGCGTGAAATGGAAAAGACACCTAACGCTGGTCAGTGCAACCACGGCCGTCCGACATATATCGAATTGAAAATAAAGGATATTGATAAGCTGTTTCATCGCTGAGAATGCGTAATGGTATTTTTGTTTTATTGATAATAACAATTTGTTATTTTTTAGCTTGACTTTATATGACTAATTTTGTAAAAACACTTTCAGCAATGGCGAAAGTAGCTCAGTTGGTTAGAGTACCGGTTTGTGGTACCGGGTGTCGTGGGTTCGAGTCCCATCTTTCGCCCCATTAAAAAATCCTCCTTCGGGAGGTTTTTTTTATGGTGGAGCGATCTATAAACACATTAAAAAAATGACTGATAAATATCCGAGAAATCTTAATTTATATTCCTGCAAAAAATGAAATCGTCAAAAAAAGTTTTTTTGTCTAGAGTTTGACGCGTATATCGGATATATTGATCAAATCAATTTATTTTTTTGCAAATTAAAAACACCTATTATATGAAAACAAACCATCAACTTAGCAGCAATTACGATGTTGTGATTATTGGCAGCGGTCCTTCCGGTCTTGCGGCTGCTTATTTTTTGCTCAATACCTCTCCGGCCTTAAAAATTCTGATGATTGACGCCGGATATTTGAGAAAAAAAGATAAGTGCTTTATGGAAGAAGACCTGAAACGTTTTTTCGAAAATCCCGAAGACGATGCAGACGAACCGCGTTTTTTTCAAGGCTGTCGTTATGCATCAAAGTGCGGTGTTTGTCAGACGATTGCCGGTTTTGGCGGTTGTTTGTCTCCCAATGTGTCGGCCAAGCTTTGCTTTCCGCCGTCGGGAAAACGATTACCCCGTTTGATTGGCGAACAAAAAGTGGATCAAATTGCCGCTCGGGTATGGGCGTTCTATTCCGGTTTTGCCGGTTTGAACCTGCCATATCCGGTCTGTGACAGCAACGAAGGCAAGCAAAATATTGTCCGGATTGTTGCGACACAAGGACTGTCCCTGTTTGAGCATCCTTCTCATGTTGCGGGGGAACTCGAAATGAACCGTTTTTCGCGTGGCGTATATGACTGGCTTGATCAACGGATTGATATGGCACTCGGTTGTCCGGTCGATCCGGTGAAGGATATCGATATCCATCGTCATCAGATTTGTCTGAATGACGGCAGTATGGTGGCTTATGATAAGCTTTTGCTGGCTACCGGAAGATTTGGGCATACGACAATCAAAGACTTTTTTGATTGTCATGATATTGCGTACGAAACCGAAAATCTTGGATTTGGACAGAGAATGGTATTGCCAAACCGCTATTTGTGGCCGATCGGCCGCTATTATCCCGATTTTAAGCTGAAGGGAGAAGACGAATTTTTCAAATATGAAACTTTCTGCTTTAACGGGTGTCGGCGAGGAGGGCGGCTCAAATGCATGAATTACGGCGGTTTTGTTAATGTGGACGGGCTGGTGTCGGTTGACTTTGACGGAGATCGTTTCCATGATGTCGTCTATGGTAATTTTGCCGTTTTAACCGAATGCAAAGTGGCTGGAGTCGACTATAACAACGGGCGTCCCCAAGACGGTATTTCATTGCAGCGAATGCCGGTTTTGGGGACGGTGGCGTTTATGCGAAAGATTTATCGGATTCTGGCCGAAGTCAATGGGGTTTCAGAAGCTGAAATCGGTCGTCAGGCTTTTTTCACGCCGATGGAGTATGAAAACATCTGGGCCCGGATTAAAACTGACAATGGCTTCTGGGTTCTTCCCGATGTTGCGGTCATCGGCGATGCATCCGGTATTGCAATGGACATTATTGCTTCAATGATTACCGGTTTTTATACCGCTGAACAACTGATTGAAGGGAGAGTGTAAAAGCTCTCTCTTTTTTTGATGCCCGAAAGGGCAGATTTTCCGGCAAAAATAAAAAACCGCTTTTCTTACCAACGGTAAAAAAAGCGGTGATATTTCGGCAACCGTTAATGAATTGAGGTTGCGGATTGTTTTTCGTCTTCCAGAATTTTGATCTGGGAGAGCAGGGCTTGTACGACTCTTTGATTGAGATTATGAACTTTGGCATACTCAATCAGTTGATTGTATTGCTTGTTTTTCAGCAATTCCAATTGTTGGTTGATCGTGAGATACTTCATACGGTAATTTGTTAAATAATTAATTTCATCATGTATTTAGCATGATTTTATTGCCTTGGCAAGTACCTAATTGCGTTTTAAAGATATCATCTCCAGGTGGCGGTTATTCAAAAATTGTTCATAGAGATCTTTTTCAGTTAACAACGGTTTATTGCGGCTGGTCTCAATTCCGTGAAGCTTGCCGTCTTTTCCGATCTCCAATCCTTCCTGCTGCAGTTCTTCGGCAAACTTTTGCAAAAACTTGTCACCGTTGGGAACCTTCTCGGCGGTTTGTTGTTTTTTGATCACGATATCTCTGATCAGCATCTTATCAATAAGCAGAGAAGACTGAAACCGTGTCTCCGGTTTGTCAACCGCCAGTCCTTTGTGGCGGCAGCGGGCATGATGAACCTGGTCAATTTCGGCATCGCTGATTTTACGGTCGCCCTGAAAACGCATTTGCGACAGGTTGCCGTGTTCGTCAATCGCAAAACTGACGTTATAGGAACCGAAGTCATATCCATGGACCTTTGAGGCGGTGGTATGATCCTTTTTATCCAGCAAAATGCCCGAAACTTTGAGGGCTTCTTCTTTGCTTAGGCCTGTCAGACTGAAAACTTCAATTAATTCGGATGGGGTAATACAGCCGTTGGAATCGATTTTTTGGAGATAAGTATCAAGAAAACGGTCACACTTCTCCTCACCGGCGTTAATCTCGGTGAGAGCCAAGGCCAATTTTTGGGGCTGAAATATGCTTTGGGTGCCGTCTGCCGGTCGTGGGAAGAACTATGTTCCTGGGCGTTTACATTGGCGGATGAGAGTACGGCAACGCTTGTAACTAATATCAGAGCACGCCACTTTTGTGTCAGTTTGTCTTTGAGCTTCATCGGCGTCTTCCTTATATGATAAATAATGAATAATATTATAACATTTTTGATAAGAGGTCAAATAATATTGTTTGGGAGAAGAGAGAAAACGATTATAGGACTGTTTGACCGCCTCGGGCCCTTCCGGGTTCGATCCCCTTAATATTGATTATGCGGAAAGTTTGGAGCGGGTAACGGGAATACGCGGCGCTGCCGCTCGCTGCTCGGTTGCCGGCTTCGCCGAAAGCGGTTGTCACCGCTTTGGCTCAGACTGCCAACCTACGCCCGTCGTTGTCAAACAGTTCACAGGACTGTTTGACTGTCTCCGGCCCTTTCGGGTTCGATTCTCTTAATATTGATTATGCGGAAAGTTTGGAGCGGGTAACGGGAATCGAACCCGCATTAAAAGCTTGGGAAGCTCTCATTCTACCATTGAATTATACCCGCAAAAGGTATTTCTGTTATATTATGATCTCGGCAAAAATCAATAAAAAAATGAAGGGCAGGGATAATATTTTCCCCATTGATGAATTATTTCTTTGAAAAATGGTATCGGAGATCTTATAAAGTTATTGAATATAATTTTGATTCAGGAGAAAGTAATGAAAAAACTGTTTATTTTACTGGCAGCTGCCGGAATCCTCGCAACTTCTCAGGTTAATGCGGCCGATTTAGTCGATTATGCGAAGACTGCGCAAGAAAAAATTGATTCCGCAACTGCTGAAGTTGAAAGCAAAAAAGCCGAAATAGCTGCAAAAAAAGCCGAAAAAGAAGCGGCATTCAAAGCACGGAAGGCAGAGAAAGAAGCTAAAAAAGCCGAAAAGAAAGCAGCAGAAGAAGCCCAGAAAGCCGAACGGGAAAAAGCTTTGGAAGATACCAAAAACAGCCTTGATAACCTTAAAAAGGCTTGGACAAAGTAAGTGCCTGCCTGATTAAAAGAACTCCGGAATTTTCCGGAGTTCTTTTTTAAAAATGATACCTTACAGATTATCCCCGGTTTATTGGGGACATCTATTTAAATAAACGAAGGCCGCCTTTACAAAAAAAGCGGCCTTTAACGAGAACTAAACTTAGTTTAATCGGCTAATCCGAGCAAACGATATTTTACCCGTACGTCGTAATTTTTGCCATAGCTGTCGATTAAGGCAGACGCAGCCTGTTGGGCAAGATCGAGATTAAGACGACGTGCCAAAATCTCCATATCCTGATCAGACAATTGACGCGCATCGGCGTCGCGATCAGCAACTGCAATGATATGACGGTTGCCGAGATTGATCAGCTTGGGAGTGCCGGCTATTTCATTAAACAGTTCCAGCATTTGCGGCTGTCCCAGATCGGCGAAGTTCTCACTACGTGAAAGCGGTTCTGTTGTTGTTACCTTGAGGTTATAACGACCGGCGACGTCATCCATCGAATCACCGCTGTCCAGATCATGGATAACGTCGTTGATAATTTCCTGAGCAATTGCAGCTTTTTCGTTTTCCTGCCACATTTTGCGGATTTTCGGCAACGCTTTTTCCATTTCTTGGGGATGACTGTCTGTTATGGCATCGATTTTTACGAAAACAAAGCCGTCGTCGGTTTCTACTGCCTGCGAAATTTCGCCCTGATTATAGGAAAAAACAGCATCGATAAAATCGTTGTTGGTCAGCAAACCGGTATGCGCTCCCGGCAGAGAAGCCGCATCGCCTGCTTCATTGAGGCCTTTAACGCGATAGGTAGCAAGACCCATTTGAGCGGCAATTTCATCCAACGAGGAACCGGCACCGATTTTATCTTCAATTTGATTAATCAGGTCATAGGCCGTTTCATAAACTTTTTCTTTCGCCAACGTTTTGGCAATTGTTTTTCTGGCTTTTGCTTCATCCTGTTTGGAACCGGCTTTGATGTCGGTCACTTTCATAAGATGCCAGCCGAGATCCGATTGCAGGGGACCGACGGTTTCGTTATTTTTGGCAGCAAAAACCGCACTACCGGTTTCGCCGATCAACATATCTTCGGCAACATATTCGAGGTTTGTTTCTTCGTCAGTCTGACCGGCTTTTTCCCGGGCAACTTTGTAAAAATCCTCTCCGGCATCCAGAGCCTTCTTAGCGGCTGCGGCATCTTGTTCCGACGCAAAGACCATTTGCAGAACGTTACGGGTTTCCGGCGTAACAAACTGGCTGAGGTTTTCTTTATAATACTGGTCGATTTCTTCTTCGCTAATGACGGCATGAGCGGCAACGTCATCTATTGACAGCAACAGAAATTCGGTATCGCGGGTTTCGGGGTCGGTGAACTCAATGCTGAAATCGTCATAATATTGTTTAATCTCATCATCGGAAATCTCACGGTCGACCGTTACATCATTGTCATTAACGGTTACATATTTAAAAACCTTGCGCTGGGCTTCGGCTGCAGCAGCATATTTTTTCAATACCGACGGAACGTTAAAACCACTGACCGGGTTTTGTACCAGATATTGTTTTTTCAGATCCTGACGGATGGTGTCAATATATTGCTGTTCACTCCAGTTGGACGAAGAAAGGAAATATTTGAGACGGTCACGGCTGAATTTTCCGTTTTCATCCAAAAACTGAACCTGAGAAAAGATGATGTTGCGAATCAACGTGTCGCTGACCGAAACTTTGTTTTTGGCGGCCGTTTCTTCAACAATCATCGAATTAAGGTCTCTCTGAACCAGTCCGGCCAGCATGGCATTGCGGATTTCATCGGTAATTTCGACGTCGCCGAAAATTTTCTGGGCGGTACGGATTTCCCGATCCAGCTGTTGGTTGATGTCGAACTGACTGATTTTCCGGTCATTTACCTTTATCACGGTGCGGTTGCCGGCTGCACTGTTAATATATCCGGAAACGCCGAACAACGACATAAAGCTCAGGGCGGTTAAAATCAGGATGGCTTTTGCAGCCCATGAATCTTGTGCTTTGCGTAATTTGGTAATCATTTTAAATTATGTCCTGCAGATTTTACTTAAATTATTAAACTAAGCATAGAATATAATAGATTTCTTAATATATGCAATTGCAAAATATTAGTGTTGAAAAGTTTTTTTTAGTATGTTAATTTTGCGGCAACGTAAACATTTGAGGAAAAAATAATGGCTAGAAAAATTATGATTGCCGGCAACTGGAAAATGAACGGTCTCTCCGAAGACGGAGTTGCCCTTGCCAAAGCGGTTGCTGCCGGTGTAAAGGAAATGGGAAAACCTGCCTGCGAATTTTTGGTATGCCCGCCTTTTACGTTGTTGTATCAGGTAAAAAAGGCGCTTCGCGGCGCTAAAGTCGCGCTGGGTGCACAAGACGCTCATTTCGCGGTTAAAGGTGCCCATACCGGCGACATCAGCCCGTTAATGCTCAAAGATCTCGGATGCACTTATGTCATCCTCGGCCATTCCGAACGCCGTGCCGACCATTTTGAAACCAACGAACTGGTTGCCAAAAAAGCAGCTGCCGTTTACGAAGCCGGTTTGAAAACAATCATTTGCATCGGAGAAACCGAACAGCAGCGTGAAGAGGGCAAAACCATTGACGTTTGTTCTGCTCAGATTATGGGCTCGGTTCCGGAAAATGCCGATGCTTCCAACACCGTGATTGCCTATGAACCGGTTTGGGCAATCGGAACCGGAAAAACACCGACAGCAGCCGACGTTGAAGAAGTTCATGCTGCTGTACGTAAAGTTTTGGCTAAAAAACTGGGAAAAGCAACGGCCAACAAAATGCGCATTTTATACGGCGGATCGGTTAAACCTTCCAACGCAAAAGAATTCTTATCGTTGCCCGATGTTGACGGTGCCCTGATCGGCGGTGCCAGCCTGAAGGCCGAAGATTTTCTGGCAATTGCCAAGTCTGTTTGTTAAAACAAAATAATAGAGGATTATAAAATAATGAGTACGGTTTTATTAGTAGTACATTTGCTGGTGGCCATTTTTCTGGTTGCCCTGATTCTGTTGCAGCGTTCCGGCGGCGGTGCGTTGGACGGTCTGGGCGGCGGCAGCGGTGCCGGCAATTTTTTGACTGCCCGCGGTACCGGAAATCTGTTGACCCGCTTAACGGCGATCATGGCGACGATTTTTTTCCTGACCAGCCTTTCGTTGTCTCTTTATTATAAAGATCACGGCAAAGTTGTTGCTCAGTCGATTTTGGATAAGCCTGCTACCGAAGCTTCGGTACCGGCAGAACCCGCACCGGCTCCCGCTGCACCCAGCGCACCGGTTGCAGAGAAATAAACCGGCAATGATGAGTTCAACCGATCAAGGGCACCTTTTTGATAAGGTGCCCTTGTCACTTTAAAATACATGGGAATATGACTGAAATGACTGAAAAAGCAAATTCGAAAACCAAATTTATTTTTATTACCGGCGGCGTCGTCTCATCCCTTGGCAAAGGACTGGCTTCGGCCTCGTTGGCAGCACTGTTGCAGGCGCGCGGTTTTAAGGTGCGGTTGCGCAAGCTTGATCCGTATCTTAATGTAGATCCAGGAACGATGAATCCATGTCAGCACGGCGAAGTTTTTGTCACCGATGACGGTACCGAAGCCGACCTCGATCTGGGGCATTATGAACGTTTTTCCGGAATTCCTGCTACCCGGCACGACAGTGTCACTTCCGGAAAAATTTATCAACGGGTTCTCGACCGTGAACGCCGCGGTGATTATCTCGGTGCCACCATTCAGGTTATTCCCCATGTGACCAACGAAATCAAAAACTTTATTCTTTCCGATCTGGAAGATGAAGATTTTGTTTTGTGCGAAATCGGTGGTACGGTGGGAGATATTGAAGGGCAGCCGTATCTGGAGACGATCCGCCAGCTGGCTTACGAATTGGGACGCGAACATACGATGTTTGTTCATCTGACTTTGCTGCCTTATATTCCGACCGCCGGCGAGCTGAAAACCAAACCGACGCAGCATTCGGTCAAGCAGCTTCAGGAATACGGGATTCAGCCGGATATTCTGCTGTGCCGTTCTCAGGTAGAGATTCCGCAAAACGAAAAACGAAAGATTGCTTTGTTTTGCAATGTCCGTGAGGAAAGGGTGATTGCGGCGCTGGACGCAAAATCAATTTATCATGTTCCGATGGTCTATTCATGCGAAGGTCTGGACAACGAAGTCTGTAAATATTTCGGCCTTGAAGCACTGGTCGCTGATTTGAGCAAATGGGAACATATTGCCGATGTGATTGAAAATCCCGAAGGCGAAGTCAAAATAGCCGTTGTCGGCAAATATCAGTTGTTGGAAGCCTACAAATCTTTGAGCGAAGCATTGGCTCACGGCGGTATTGCCAACCGGTTTAAAGTGAAAATCAAGTGGATTGATGCCGAGGAAATCGAAAAGAACGGCGCCGATCAATATTTATCGGACGTCGGCGGTATCTTGGTGCCGGGAGGATTTGGCAGCCGCGGCACCGAAGGGAAAATTGCCGCTGTCCGTTATGCCCGTGAGCACAATATTCCGTATTTGGGAATTTGTTTCGGTATGCAAATGGCTGTTATAGAAACCTTACGTCATGTTGCCGGAATTGCAAATGCCAACAGTACCGAACTTTCTTCCGACTGTGAACCGGTGGTCGGTTTGATGACGGAATGGGATAAGGAAGGTGCGCGCCAAATACGTGCCAAAGACGGAGATTTGGGCGGAACGATGCGGCTGGGAGCTTATCCCTGCATTCTGCAATCAGGATCTAAAGCCGTTGATATCTACGGCAACAAAGAGATCAGCGAACGCCATCGTCACCGCTATGAAGTGAATATTAAATATGAAGCTTTACTTAAAAAATCCGGTATGCTAATAACAGGTAAATCACCGGACGGAAAACTTCCGGAAATAGTAGAACGGCCGGAGCATCCCTGGTTTGTCGCCGTTCAGTTTCATCCTGAACTGAAATCTAAGCCGTTTGCGCCGCACCCGTTATTTGTCGCTTTTGTAAAAGCAGCAATTGACAACAGCCGTCTTTTGTAATTAACTGGTAAAAAATAAAAGTAAAGGAACTATGAGAAATAAAATATTGACTATCGCGTGTCTGGCTCTGTCCGTTTCGTCGGCACAGGCCGGAACTGTCAGCGACTTTTTCTATCGTGCCGCCGATAACGCAAAATATGCTTTTTCATGTGGCAACAATGACCTCTATATACCGATAAGAACGTGGCATAACCGCTTATTCTACGATAAGGAACATCTTGATAAATATAATGAAGAACCATGGGGAATCGGTTTTGGACGCAGTGTCTGGGACGGCAACGAGTGGCACGGGGTGTATGTCATGGGTTTTAAAGATTCTAACTTTTATTTGGAAACAATTGCCGGGTATGCCTATCTGTACAATTGGGGTATCGGTGATTCCGAAAATTGGAAAGTTGGTGTCGGATATACGCTCGGTCTGACCCAGCGACACGAATACAAGTATATCCCGGTTCCGGTGCCGTTGCCGATTGCAGCTGTCTCTTATCAGAGATTTTCTTTGCAGGCAACCTACATTCCCGGTATTAAAAACGACGGTAATGTTCTGTTTGCCTGGATGAGATGGTCATTTTAACTTCTAAACTCAAAAGGAAATTCTTATGGAAAATCAAAAAACAATTAAAATAGGCAATTTTGAAATCGGCAATAAACTGCCGCTGGCCATTATTGCAGGTCCGTGCCAGATCGAAAGCCATCAGCATGCCGTTGATATTGCCGGCGCTATGGTTGAAATCACCAACGCCCTTGGCATTAATTACATTTTTAAGGCTTCGTATGACAAAGCCAACCGCACTTCGCTCAGATCGCCGCGGGGAGTCGGAATTGACGAGGGAATGCGGACTTTTGCCGAAATCAAAAAATTGTACGGCTGTCCGATCCTGACCGATGTTCACGAAACGGCGCAATGTGCCGTCGCAGCCGAGCAGGTTGACGTTTTGCAAATTCCTGCATTTTTGTGTCGGCAGACCGATTTGGTGGTTGCTGCCGCCGAAACCGGAAAAGTCGTTAACATTAAAAAAGGGCAGTTTTTGGCACCGTGGGACATGAAAAATCTGGTTATGAAATCGGTTGACAGCGGCAATCCCAATGTTTGTATCACCGAGCGCGGAACCAGCTTCGGCTACAATACGCTGGTTACCGATATGCGCGCCTTTCCGCAAATGGCCAAAGATACGGGCTGTCCGCTTATTTTTGACGCCACGCACTCGGTTCAGCAGCCGGGCGGTTTGGGCGGTTGTTCGGGCGGTCAGCGCGAGTTTGCACCGATACTGGCGCGGGCAGCGGTTGCAGTCGGCGTTGCCGCCGTTTTCATCGAAACGCACGAAAACCCGGATAAAGCGCTCTCGGACGGTCCAAATACCATTGCTTTAAAAGATATGAAAAGAGTCATTTCAGAGTTGATGGCTTATGATAAAATAACAAAAAGCCTAGTTTCTGAATAAGCTGCTGCAAAATCTATGACGTTTGAATCATAAAAAGCTTCGGTTAGAAATAATCGAAGCTTTTTTTACCCTCAACAAATCTTCGAAGATAAATAAGGACAACAGCATTTTTTTATAAGACAGTTGAGTCGACGAAATAGAAAGCAGAAAACCAAAAGTCCGGTGTTTAAAACATCCGGACTTTTGGTAAAGAGAGAAAAGCTCAAAACGGCTTTTACGGTTGTTTCGGTGAATTGTCATCATCGGATGGGGAAATCATAATTCCGTCGATAATCCAATACACGAAAGCGTTCAACAATACCAGAACGACGACAGTGGCGGTAAAAGACATCATGCCCGCGTCTTCTTTAAGAAGCAGGGTGTCCATAATCAGCAATACCGATCCGGTAAAAATATAATACCATCTGCAGCGCTCACGTTCATTGTGTGACCATGCCAAATAGGAGATGACGGCAACAATCAGCAAACCAACCATAAGTTTGGTGACGTCACAGTCGCGAAAATACCCCATAAAATCAGTCAAAATTACCGAACTGACGCAGTTTGCAATCAGCAAAGAAATGGTTTTCATATCATGAATAATTTAATTAATTGTTTTTTGAGAGGCTTTATCGTACGGTTTTTATTGCAATAAGTCAAGACTGTCGTTAATATAAATTCGATTTAATTTTAACGGATAAAAAAATGCAGTTCAATGACGAAGGGTATATTGTCGCCGTCCGCCGCTATGGAGAAAATTCTTTGATTGTCAATGTGATCAGCAAAGAACACGGTCTGATCAGCGGCTTTATCAAGGGCGGCAGCAGCAAAAAAAATGCCGGGGTTTATCAAATCGGCAATCAGATAAGCTTTGAAGCTTATGCCCGGATTGAGGAAAATATGCTGACACTTAAAACAGAGTTACTGGCACCTGTTGCAGTCAATTTTATGTCATCTTCCGCCAAACTGGCAGCTCTGTCTTCTTTGTGTGCGCTTTGCCTGAGCTGTTTACCGGAAAAAGAAAATTTAGAGCGTTTTTATTATTATATCGATAGTTTTTTCCAGTTAATAAATCAAGAAAACTGGATAACTCATTATTGTTTCTTCGAATTTTATCTTTTAGAGTATTTGGGTATCGGGTTGGATCTTTCCAAATGTGCCGCAACCGGAAGTCGCGAAAATCTGGCCTACGTCTCTCCGAAAAGCGGGCGGGCAGTCTGCCGGGAGTCGGGAGAAATCTATGCTTCGCGCCTGTATGCCTACCCGCATTTCATTGTGGATAAAAATTATTTTCCGACCCCGCGCGAGATGGCGGATTTGTTGAAAATGACGGCTTTTTTTCTTTCCAAAAACTTTTTTCAAACACACGGCTTGAAATTCCCGAAAAACCGTGCTAATTTGCTGGAAAACTTAGATCTATAAGAGAAAAAATGCAGGAAATCGAAGAAAAAATTAAAGATGTCCAACTGGCCGAAGAATTGAGCAAAAGATATCTTTCTTATGCCATGTCCACAATTGTTTCCCGGTCGCTTCCGGATGTTCGCGACGGCTTAAAACCGGTACACCGCCGGCTTTTGTATGCCATGCGGCAATTGCACCTCGACCCGAAGTCGGGTTTCAAAAAATGTGCCCGTGTCGTCGGCGATGTAATCGGTAAATATCACCCTCACGGTGACAGTGCTGTTTACGGCGCAATGGTACGCCTGGCACAAGACTTTTCAGTCCGTTATCCGCTGGTGGACGGGCAGGGCAATTTTGGCAATATCGATGGTGACGGCGCAGCGGCAATGCGTTATACCGAGGCTCGGTTGACTGAATTTGCCATTGCGATGATGGAAGGTCTTAATGATAATGCCGTCGATTTCATGGAGACTTATGATGGTGAGGAAAGCGAACCGGTCGTTATGCCTTCTATGGTTCCGAATTTGCTGTGTAACGGATCGGCCGGCATTGCCGTCGGAATGGCTACCAATATCCCGCCGCACAATCTGAGCGAAGTCAGTGATGCCCTGTTATATCTGATTGATAATCCCGATTGTGAGATTGAACCCCTGGTAAAAAGAATTAAAGGTCCCGATTTTCCGACCGGTGGTTTTATCATTGATAAATTTGAGAGTATTTTGGACACTTATCGTCAGGGGAAGGGTGTATTTCGTATCCGTGCCAAATGGGAAAAAGAAGATCTCGGTCATGGCCAGTATCAGATTGTTATTACCGAAATTCCTTATATGGTGCAAAAAGCCAAACTGATTGAAAAGATTGCCGCTTTATTGCTGGAACGCAAGGTTCCGTTGCTAAATGACGTCCGGGATGAGTCCACCCATGATATCCGAATTGTGCTGGAGCCCAAAAGTCGTCTCGTTGACGCCAACTTGCTGATGGAACATCTGTTTAAACAAACTGAGTTGGAAAGCCGCTTTAACCTTAATATGAACGTTCTTGATTCTGACGGGGTTCCGCGGGTAATGTCCATCAAGGAAGTTTTGCGCGAGTTCTTAAATCATCGTCATATTGTCTTGATTCGTCGCGTTAATTACCGGCTTGAAAAAATAAACTACCGGTTGGAAATTTTGAGCGGTTATCTGGTCGCTTATCTTAATTTGGATCGCATTATTCAAATTATCCGCGAAGAAGACGAACCTAAAGCGGTTATGATGAAAGAGTTTGCTTTGACAGACAATCAATCGGAAGCTATTTTGAACATGAAACTCCGTTCTCTGCGCAAGCTGGAGGAAAGTCAAATTCGCGAAGAATACGATGATCTTTCGAATGAAAAGTCTGGATTGGAGGAACTACTCGGCAACGAAGATAAACGTTGGCAGGCGATTGCTGGCGAAATCAGGCAAATGAAGGAAAAATTTGGCAAGAAAACGGCTCTGGGGCGTCGTCGTACCGAGTTCTCCGAAGTTTCCGAAGAAATAGAAGTTCCGCTTGAGGTCCTGATTGAAAAAGAGCCGATTACAGTTATTCTGTCACAAAAAGGCTGGATACGCAGTCTTAAAGGGTATGCCAACCTGAATGATGAATTTAAATTCAAAGATGACGATGCCTTGCAGTTTGCCATCCATGCCCAAACCACCGACAAAATCGTGATTATGGACAGTTCCGGTAAGTTCTTTAATATTGCGGCCAACGAAATTCCGAGCGGTCGCGGGTTCGGACAACCGTTGCGCCTGATGATTGATATCGCCAACAATGACGAAGTGGTGTCTATGTTTGTTTTTGAGCCTAAAGTTTCCTATCTGATTGCCTCCAAACGCGGATACGGTTTTGTTGTTGACGAAAATCATTTGATCGCTCAAACCCGCAACGGACGGAAGATTATGAATGTTTCCGATGGTGATGCAACGATGTTCTGTCTGAAAGTTGATGGTGATATGGTTGCCGTTGTCGGTGACAATCGCAAGCTGTTGGTATTCAAAGCCGAAGAAATTCCGACCATGGCGCGCGGGCGGGGCGTTTGTCTGCAAAAATATAAAGACGGCGGCTTGTCGGATATCCAATTCTTTAACGAAGCAAATGGTTTCAGCTTCAATCGTTCTGGCGGTGTCAGCACTGAAAAAGAATTGCTCACTTGGCTGGGACACCGGGCACAAATCGGTAAGTTGGTTCCGTTCGGTTTTCCAAAAAACAATAAATTTTTCAACCAAAACAATACTTAGAAGACACTATAAAAGGTAAAGGGTTAAAAGATGCCCCGCGAAAGCAGGGTTGTCTTGATGCTTTACAGACAACCCCCATTTTAATGGGGGTGAATGCTAAAATAGCGTTAGACACCGCTCCACGCCAGCGATTGTGGTCAAACCGCCAGGTTTGTAGCTGCTATAATCCCCCAGTTTACGGGGGATATCTATTGTATCCTGACCCCGCTGCACCTGGGGCCTTTTAGCCTCTGGCTTGCATGCAAAAGAATTTTATCAAATGAATATGCACACAATATCCACATCCGTTGAAATTATAAAGATTATGTTGTCATTGGGCCGAGACGTTGTTTGAGTGGGTGTTGCGAAAGAAAAGACAATTTAGAGAAGGGTATTGTATTGTCATAATACCCTTGAGATGCCTTCAGTCTTCTGGAACATTTACGGGGCTTGACCTTCAGCAGCAAAACAGAGACGTTCTGTTTTATTTTTATGATGGGCTGCAACATTCAGATGTTTAGAGCATAAAGAAACGGCTCATCCAAAGATTCTCTTGATAAACTTATTAATATGAGCTGTATGAGTTGGGTACTTGATAATCTTTCCGAGTTGGCAATCACATTTTTGTAGACGGGTGTCCGGATGTAATACAAAGCAGAGATGTTCTAAGGTGTACGAAAGAGCCTTGTTTTTTTCCGGGCTTTTGGCGCCCCAAATATCTAAGTGTAATTGTTCTATAAAATTATGCAGTTAGAGGCGTTTCTAACTGTCTGGACGTCATACCAGACAAAATATAACAAAAAAGCACAAAACTACAATACGTTACTGTGATGGGTTAAAGCTAAAAAACACTAACTGTATAATTACACATTTGTCGCATAATCAATATTATGTATAGTAATGAGCATAAGAAAGCATAAGGTTAATCGTATTTAATGCATTGAAATCAAGTCATTTTATTAGTTTAAATGTTATTATTTCGCCCCGGACAAACATGGAACGCAATGAGCAAGTTATTTTGCTTTAAGTCTGCACCAGCAGTTGATAAAAGATTGGTCGATTTTTTCAGGCGTTTGCTTTATATTTTAATTAACAATAGCTTCGTTGATTGTTAGCTCCGATTGTGATCGTCGATTTGTTTTCAACGCCACCGCGTTCGGAATTATTTTTTATCTCACAATTCCGATTTATTCACGCCTATAAGGCAGCAGCGATCAATTTCTTGGTATAATCTTGCTGAGGATGTTCAAATATATCTTCACAACTGCCAATTTCGACCGCCTGGCCGTCTTTCATTACCAGAATCTGATCGGACATTGCGCGAACCGCATTCATGTCATGAGATATAAAGATATAACTCAAATTCCGTTTTTCTTGGATTTCTTGTAGCAATTTTATGATTTGTGCCTGGATTGTAACGTCAAGCGCGGACGTTGGCTCATCCAAGATCAACAATTGCGGTTTCAGAATCAAGGCACGTGCAATTGCAATTCTTTGTCGTTGACCGCCGGAGAATTCATGCGGATACTTAACCAAATCGCTTTCGGACAATCCGGTCTCTTCAAGAGTTTCAATCACCATTTTCCGTCTTTCGACTTTACTTATTTCGGGATAATGAACCGAAACGCCTTCTCCGACAATCTCTTCAATGTTCATCCGCGGGTTGAGAGAATTGTACGGATCTTGAAAAACCACCTGAATATCCTTACATAGCTTTTGACGCTCTTTAGATGTAAGTGATTGTATTTCAATATTTTTGAATAATATCTTCCCCTGGTACCTGTTCAATCCGGCAATGGCGGAACCAAGGGTTGTTTTCCCCGAGCCGGACTCTCCGACGATCCCCAGGGTTGTTCCTTTGGCCAGAGAAAAAGAAACATTATCAACTGCATTGAGTTGTTCCAGTACCCTTCCCCACAAGTTCTTCTTCAAGGGAAAAGTTACTTTGATTTTTTCGGCTTGCAGCAGAATATCATTACTTTTTTTATTGTTTTTCTGCAGCATATGGGCATTAATCAAATCTTTGGTATAAGAATGACGCGGATGTTCAAAAACCTGTTTTATCAAACCCTGTTCAATGATCTTCCCATTTTTCATCACCATGACACGATCGGCGATTTTACGGATCACAGTCAGGTCGTGACTGATGAAAATGATAGCCATATTCAGCTTTTCTTTGAGTTCAATCAACAAATTAATAATTTGTTCCTGAACTGTTACATCAAGTGCGGTTGTCGGTTCATCGGCAATCAGAATATCCGGTTTATTGGCAATAGCCATTGCAATCATCACTCGCTGTCTTTGACCGCCGGAAAGTTCAAAAGGATAAGATTTCATCCGTTTTTCGGCATTTTGAATTCCGGTTATTTTCAGTAATCGCAAAACTTCTTTTCGAGCTTGTTTGAAAGTAAGTTTTTGATGCAGCATCAGGCTTTCTGCAATTTGTTTTTCAATGCTATGCAACGGATTGAGAGAAGACATCGGTTCCTGAAAAATATAGGCAATCCGGTTGCCGCGAATTTGCCGGAACCTCTTGTCGTCTAAACCGATCAATTCCGTCCCTTCAAATTTTATTGAAGAAGCTTCTTCATGAAACGCTTTCGGATAAGGCAACAGCCCGAGCACAGCCAACGAGGTCACAGATTTCCCCGAACCGGACTCTCCGACAATTCCCAAGACTTCTCCGGCTTGCAGCTCAAAAGAGACATCATCCGTCGCTGTTTTGGAAAGATTACCGTCTTGAGCAAATTTTACGGTCAGATTTTTGACTTCCAGTATGCTCATCGACGGTTTTTCCTTGTATCCAAAGCGTCGCGAACCCCTTCACCAATAAAAATCAGCAATGTCAGTAAAAGCGACAAAACCACAAAAATAGAAATTCCGATCCACGGCGCCTGCAGATTATCTTTTCCTTGCCGAACCAGATCGCCCAGCGACGGATATTCGTGAGAAAGTCCCAAACCGAGAAAATCAAGTGCCGTTAAAGAAACGATGGCTTCCGATATCAGAAACGGAATAAATGTTACCGCGGCAACCAGAGCGTTTGGCAGAATATGACGCCAAATAATCTGCCAGTTACTGACCCCCAGTACCCGCGCCGCTTTTACAAATTCGAAATTGCGCGTCCGCATAAATTCGGCACGCACCATGCCGGTCAAAGAAGTCCAGGAAAAGAAAAGCAATATCAACAGCAAAGTTCCGAAACTGGGAAGAAAAATGCTGGAAACAATAATTAAAATGAACAGTTGCGGCAAAGAGTCCCAGATCTCTATGAAACGTTGCATAAAAATATCCAACTTGCCGCCGAAATATCCCTGGATCGCACCGACGGTTATTCCGATTGCCGAAGATATCAGCGTCAGCACAAAAGCAAAAAACAATGACAGCCGCAGCCCATATAAGATACGCGCAAAAATATCACGCCCCTCGTCATCTGTTCCCAGCCAGTGGCGCCGTGAAGGTGCAGCCGGAGTTGGCTGATTCATCTCCATATCCACCGTATTAAAAGAAAACGGTACCGGCGGCATCAGCATCCAGCCGTGTTGTTCGATATTACGACGCAGATAAGGATCGGCGAAATCGGCCAGCGTGGGAAAATCGCCCCCGAAATCGATATCCCGATAGTTTTGTACTAACGGAAAATACCACTGATCCCGATACTTGACAATCAACGGGCGGTCATTGGCCAAAAGTTCCGCCAACAAGCTCAGCAAGACGATGACGGCCAGCAAAACAAGTGACCACCAAGCACGGCGGTTTTGCTTAAAAATCCGCCATTTTCTGATTGTCAATGGTGACAACGCGCTGTTTGTTCCCCTATTCTGCAGCAACAGATCCCTCACTTGCTGCGCCGGACAAAGACTCTACTTTTGCTTCGGCGCCGACCTTAATTTCTCCGCTCATAATCTTTTGTGAGCCGATGTTTTTTTCTTCCAACGGCATCAGCGGCGACGTCGGGACGGCTTGCGGCTGTCCGATACCTTTATTATTTCGGTTACCGGACGCCTGTAATGGCGATTTTACCGGCGTGCGATAATTGATTCGGTTCCATTCTTTAAACCATCGATTAAATTCTTGCAAAGACTTTTGAGCGCTGTCATTGGTGTACTTAACTGTATCGACGGCGGCTTTTACTGCTTTTTTGGTGGTTTTGGAAAGTTTGGTCCGTCCAAACTCGCTGCATTTGGGACCGTTTTCAAATAAGTTGTTCAAAATTTCCTCAATCGGACAAATTGAACGGTTAATGACCAGTTGTTTGTTGCCGGGTGTCTTGACCGCCAAGGCAACCAGTTGCCCGTTGCGAAAACGTTCGGACAAATCCTGATTGGGAGTTCCGATCAAATCGTCCATTCCCGCCAGTCCTTCGATAACAACCGTCGTGTCGGCCGCGTCCGGAAGCTTGCGAATTGCCTGCATAACTTTTTCCAACTGACCGAACAGGCACATTGTTTGTCTCAAATAGGCATTGCGTTTTTCCATCAGGTTGCGGCTGTCCACCCAGGGGTGGTTCAGTTTGGGCAACCATTCCGCGGTAGGTTTCAGCCGGCACATATCATCATAAATATACATGTCGGACGGCAGGTCGAGATACAAGAAATAAGCATTGTTTCCTTTATCTTCCGCCAGATCGTCCAGCATCATGTCGATGCTTTTGAAAGAATTGACCACATACAGCTTGTTATAACTAAAACCGATCATCGGCGTTTTAGAAGGATTGTAAAAAGGTTTCAGATAACCGTAAAGTTTTTCCATCATTGCTTCATTTTTGAACCAACCGGTACTCTCAAGCCATTGAACCAACAGAATTTGAATCTTGTCGCCGGCGGTCATCGGCACTCCATCAAGATTCAACGGCGTGTTAACTTTGGTCACGCAACGGTCAACCGCAACCTGATTGTCTTTTTTGCAAAGGTTGACGCCGTGCGACTGATAAGCGCTGATTTTATAACCTTTTTGTTTTAATTTGTCATAAACGGTGTTGTTCTGCAGATAAGCTTCAAAATTTTCGCGGTTTTTAAACTGCCAATAACCGTTTTTCAGTACCTGATTTTGTAAAAAGTCAATTTCTTCGCCGTTGCCGTAATTCAAATTGCGGGCAGCATTGATAAACTGGTTATTGTTGGTGACATAGGCGTTCGGGTACAGTCGAAAACCGTTTTTGGCATAAAATCCGAGCATGATTTTCAACAATTGATCCCGGTAAATCAGAGCGGCATCGGTGTTCTTTAAACTGCTTACATAGTTATATGACGGCAGGTTGGCAACCATAATCGTTACTGTTTTTTTCGACGGAACTTGTTCTTCAGCCACAGCCGGCACGGATATCATATCCGGATTGACGGTAAATTCGCTTCTATCCTTATTTTGATTAATCAGTACGGCGCCGAAACAGAAAACCGCCGTCATAACCACCAGAGCTTTGATTCTTTTGGGTGTCAGTGCCAACAAGGCAAACATAATCACCGCAACAATCACCGCGGCAAAAGTTTCGGAACGTCCGCTGGACAGGTTCTCGGCGTTAAAGTTGGCAAATTGGTTAAACATTGCCAAGGTGAACAAGCCGGAAACCAGTGCCGTCAGCAAATAAAGGATAATGCTCAAAAAAGAAAGACAGAAAAACAGCAAGATCACGCCGGCGGCAATGGCTATCAGAATATAAAGAGCTTCCGGTCTCAGGCTGCTTGGTCCGCTGAAAATATTGATCGGCCCTGAAGACGCAAATAAAACAAAATCAATTCCCAAAAGAGAGATCGTGATCAGACAGCAGGCGGCAAAATTAAACAAATAGTTTAAAAAACCGCTGTTTTTACGTTTCTTCTTGACCGCTCTGCCCTGTGCAGCCGGCGGGGTTGCTTCGGTATGTTTATCCAATATAACGTCATCCATTAGCCTGTTCCTCATTTTGTGGTATCAAGTATTTAACATATAAGCATAATCAATTGAACATTTAAAGCAAAAAACCCCAAGATTACACAATCTCGGGGCTTTTTCGCCAAAGGCGTTATAATGCCGATTATCTGGAATAGAATTCGATAACCAGGTTCGGTTCCATAACGGATGCATACGGAACATCGTCAAACTTCGGAACGAAAGTATATTTGACGCTGAACTTGGAATCGGCTTCCAAATAAGACGGAACTTCATGCAACGAAGATTCGAGAGCAGCAATAACCATCGGCATCTGCTGAGATTTTTCTCTGACCGAGATAACATCACCGGCTTTTACCATGTAGGAAGGAATGTTAACTCTTTTGCCGTTAACCAGAACATGACCATGGTTAACAAACTGACGGGCAGCGAAAATGGTCGGCACGAACTTGGCTTTGTAAACCAGGTTATCCAAACGCGATTCCAAAATACCGATCAGGTTTTCAGCCGCGTCACCACGTCTTCTGATGGCTTCGGCATAATATTTCTGGAACTGCTTTTCCGAAACATTGCCATAATAGGTTTTCAATCTCTGTTTAGCCTGCAGCTGTTCACCATAGTCGGTCATTTTTTTCTTGCGGGCGCCGTGTTGTCCCGGACCGTATTCACGCTTCAGCAACGGGCTCTTGGGATCGCCCCACAGGTTGGCGTGCAAACTGCGGTTTGTTTTTTTCTTGGCTTTAACAATACTTTTCATTAAGTTTATCCTTAAAATTTTATTACATTATTGTCCCGGTAGTCTTGAGAATAATCTCAAGCGGGGCGCTAAAGGCCCGCGTTTCCGGAAGTGACTGCAACTTAGTATAATTTAAACAAAAAATCAAGCACTTTTTACTGTTTCAAAGATTTTTTATAATCTTCCAGGCTACTGTTATAATAAATCGGCATGAACCGTTTCTTTCTGAGAACTCGCTCGATTTTAACGGCAACTTTAAATCTGAATACATTAAAGAGCTCTAGATTAACCGGAAGCCACCAGTCGTTCAGCGCCCCAAAAGGATGTTTTTCTTTGATCAGGACAATTTTTTTTCGCAGTATCTTTTTGTCAAGCTTTTCATCCAAGTCAAGAACAATAAGCGTGAATGGCTTGCCTTTTCTTAATTTTTTCAAATTTTTGTAAAGTTTGTTAAATTCGTTTTCAGAGGGAGAAAATGCATTACAAACAAAAAATATATGTGCATCGCTCTGCATTATGCCCTGAAAGTTCTGAATTCTTTTTTTATATCGGGAAACAATCTTTTCTTTTCCCTCAGAACTGTTTGGACAGTCTTTGTCATGATTATATTCAATTCTGTATTTGGCATTGTGATATAAACCGGCTTCATCATTAAATACAATATTTTGAAGCAGATCCTTAAAATTATTTTGAAGAATCCGATTTAATGAAGATAGGTGGGTAACACACAGATCAAAGGGAAAGGAAACTTGCCCCTGTTGCGCTGTTTTTATAAAACCACATTCTGTAAAAATCCGTCGGGGAAGACAATTGTATCCAAGTGAGACAAACTCGTAGCAATCTGATTTTCCTTCGAAAAGATGTTTGATAAACTTTGTGAAATTCATTCTATTTTCTCCCTTTTTCTTCCGGTGCCACAATACCGCCGGAAATAACAAACTTCAACCCTTCTTCCACCGTCATTTGCAAAAAGACAACATCTTCTTTGGGAACAAAAATCAAAAAGCCGGAGGTCGGGTTGGGTGTGGTTGGTATAAAGACGTTCAACATTTCTTTGTTCATGATTTTTTTCACTTCACCGCCGGTCTCGGTGCTGACAAACCCCAAAATCCAAATTCCCTTGCGCGGATATTCCAGCAGTACAACCTGGCTGAAGGCTTGGTTTTTGTTGGAAAGAAAAGTTTCAAACACTTGTTTGAGTAATGAATATACGGTTGAAACAACCGGCATTTTTTTAACAATCCAGTCGCCGAGACGGATGAAGAAACGTCCCACAAATCCGGCGGCAAACATACCGATCACGATCATCGATACGATCAAAACCACTACGCCGAGGCCGGGAATGGTAAATGGCAGATCATTGTAATAAGTTTTCAGTTGTGGCGGCAACAGGCGCCCCACCCCGGCGTCAATCCACAAAATGATTTTGTAGGCCATATAAAAAGTGATCGACACCGGTGCCGTTACCAAAATGCCGGTAAAGAAATAAGCGCGAATTTTGGCACCGAGTTTCATAAACACGTGTTGTTCCCGCATTTTGGCATTTTGAATCGCCAATGCCCGTGCCTTGAGTTCAGCGCTTTTTTTCTTTCTTTTTCGTGACATTTTAACCTCTCATTGCGTCTTCAATAATAAATTGCACCTGATTGCGCCCTTGCCAATTGTCTTTACGCAAGGTTCCGGCCAGGTTAAACACTTCGCCGTGATGATTCAGCAGCGCTTTGCCGACTTCGTTATCAGCGGCGCGAAAAGCCATTGCTTTTAGAGTTCCGCCGCTCAGTGAACCAAGCTGACAACGTATGTGACCGCTGCCGACAATATCGGAGTGTAAGACGCGTACATTGCTTAGCATCAGCCGCGGTTCGGGATTGCCGGCACCGAAAGGTTCCAGCAGTGCCAGGCAGTCGGCAAATTCCGGGGTGGCCGCGTTAAGACTGACAATCCCGTCAATTTCCACGACCGGGGTCAGTGTTTCCGTTCCCAAATATTTTTCGGCATATTCTCCGGCAAAGGTACGAAAGGCTTCCAGATTGCTTTCTTCAAGTGAAAAACCGGCTGCCATATTGTGGCCGCCTCCTTTTGTCAGCAACCCTTTTTCTTTGGCGGCCATCACCAAAGCGCCGATATTGAGTCCGGGAACTGAGCGGGCGGAGCCTTTAACTTCGTCGGCTTCAACCGACATCACAAACGACGGCAGATTATATCTTTCTTTCAGTTTGCCGGCTACAATTCCGATTACGCCCTGATGCCAGTCTTGTCCGTACACAAAAGCTATCGGGTATTGCTGAGGCGTTCCTTCCAGTGTTTCTATGGCTTGCAACAGGACATAGGCTTCTATTTCCTTGCGAAGCGCATTAAAAGAGTCCAGTTTGTCGGCCAACATAGCGGCTTCAAAATCGTTGGCGGCGCATAACAGCCGGTTACCGATCGAGGCCTCGCCGACCCGTCCGCCGGCATTGATCCTCGGTCCCAGTACATAACCGAGATGATAACTTGAAGGCGCTTCCGTAACCGAAGCTTTGTCAATCAGCGCCTTGATGCCGCAGTTCTGCCGTAACGACATAATTTTCAGCCCCTGACGGACAAACGCCCGGTTCAATCCCAACAACGGCACCACATCGCAAACAGTTCCCAAAGCGACCAGATCCAACCATTTCATCAGATCCGGTGCCGGACGGACGGCATAAAAACCGCGCTTGCGAAGTTGACGGTTGACCGCGACCACGGTAAGAAACACCACACCGACGGCGGCCAGATATTTTAAATCGGGATGTTCATCGTTTTCGTCAAGACGCTTCGGATTGACAATCGCATAGATATCGGGCAGTTTGGTTTCCGCTTCGTGATGATCCAGTACGATCACGTCCATTCCCTGATCGTGTGCATATTCCAAAACCTCAAAGGCCGTCGTTCCGCAATCGGTTGTTATCAGCAGTTTTGTGCCAATGGCAGCAAATTCGTCAACCGCGCTTTTGCTCGGTCCGTAACCTTCTTCCCGTTCTGGAATATGGACCGGAACCTCGCAGCCGACCGATTGCAGGAACAGTTTCAACAGAGATGATGAGGTGGCACCGTCAACGTCATAATCGCCGATGATGGCCGTTTGTTCTCCGTTTTCCACCGCCGCGGCAATTCGTGCCGCTGCTTTTTCCATATCTTTCAGGCAAGCCGGATCGGGCATCAGATTTTGCAGTTTCGGATATAAAAAATCATTGCTTTGCCCTATGTCAATTCCACGCGAGACCATGATTTGTGCCACCACCGATGGGAGACCGTAACGGGCGGCAACAAGCTCGGCGGTATTTTCGTCAAACCCGGCAAATTTCCACATATTTCCGCCCAAGGATTTAGTATTGTCAAAGCGGTTATCCACGGTAGTCTTCCTTATTTTAGTAACTGATATAAATTTCGGCACGTCGGTTGAGACGTTCGCCCTCGGGCATAATTTCCCGATACAGCGGCTGACTGTCCGACAACGCTTCAACGGCAACCGATTTTTGGAGTACACCAGCTCGGATTAAAGCAGCGGCAACGCTTTCGGCCCGTTTGAGCGAGGTTTGGAAGTTGATCATTTTGTGGGTGGCCATATCGGTGTTGCGGGTTCGGCTGGATGAAAAGCCGTAAACCGTAATATGAGCGTTTTTACGTTTGGCCAGCCGGGCAATATAACGGATTTCACTGTCATATTCCGGCGCAATAACGGCGCTGCCGTCTGCAAACAAAATGGTTGCTGCCTGATAAGCGACGGACGGTTCAACGACAGCTGCCGGTACCGCAACCGTTTTTTTCGTCGTGTTCATACGTTTTTCAGCCTTTGGAGCTTTTTCAGCGTTTGAAGCTTTTTCTCGGGTTACTGGCTTGACCGGCGTTGCGGTTGTTTGTTCGCCTTGTTTGTGAATCGGCTGATAGCTGTCTGCTGCCGATTGAGGCGTTTCTTCCGGTTTGGGGGTCGGTTGTTCGGCTGATATGCATGCACTCAGAAAACCGCACAGGATCATTACTGTCGCATACCCGGCCTTCTTGTTTTTCCGCAACATTTTTTTCCCCTTTTGATTGATAAGCTTTAACAGTTTTAACGTAATAATTATGATAACACAAGCAGAAAAATTGTAAAATCGAAACTTTTTAAAAATCAATTTGTCTTTTACAAAATATTGTTATATCATTTTAGAACAGTTGATAAGGGAGGAATATATTATGTCAAAAATATGCAAACTTTTTATGATGTTGATGCTGGTTGCCGCCTGCTCCGAAAAAGACAGCCGCGAACCGCTGACGATTACCACTTCGGAAGGAAATACGGTCACATATAAAGTAGAACTGGCGCAAAACCGTGAAGAGCTTACCACCGGTCTGATGAACCGTACCGCCATGGAAGCCGATTCCGGGATGATTTTTGATCTGTCCGCTTTCAACAATGTTCCGACCGCTATGTGGATGAAAGACACCAAGCTGGCGTTGGATATGCTTTTTATTGATCGTGACGGCATGATCTTCTGGATCTATGAAAACGCCGAGCCGGATTCTTTGAAAATGATCATTTCACCCTATCCCGCTTTTGCGGTTCTGGAAGTTAATGCCGGTGACGTCGCCGCCAAAGGTATCAAAATCGGCGATACCGTAAATCACAAAATTTTCAATCGGAACAGCGAGGAAAAAAATGTCCGCGCTGACCCGGTTGTCGAAGATAAAAACGAAACCGACGTTTCTGAGACCAAAGAGCCGGAAGCAGCAGAAAATGTTGCCGCGGATGAAGCGCAGGCGACTGAGGCCGAAAAGAAAGCCGAAGAATAGACATTGCATAGCAACGGTCATTACTTTTAATACTCCGAAAGACACTGTTTTTCGGAGTATTTTTTTACGAAACAACTCGTTTGTCTCACATTAAAGCCGGTTGATCCTGGCTACATAATCCTTGATCGTTTCCAAACGACGGCTATAGTTTTCCAAATCTTTCTCCACCAACAGCTTCTGATCGGGACGAACTTTCAACGAACCAAAAGAACGGGCCACCAATTCTACCAGCTTTTCCGGCGCGCGAAAAACATTATTGTGAAAAGTGATCAAAAATCCTTTTGTCCCAGCATCAATTTTTTCAATGTTGGCACAGCGGCATAATTGCTTGATTTCAACCGTCTTAAGCAAATTTTCCACTTCCGGCGGCACCGGACCGAAACGGTCCACCAACTCTTCGCGCATATCCAGCAATGCTTCCGGTGTTTCCAAACTGCCGATGCGTTTATACAATCCCAGCCGTACGCCCAGATCGCGCACATAGGTTTCGGGAATCATGATCGGCACACCGGTAACGATTTGCGGGCTCCAGTCGCTGGTTCCTTTAGTCTCTGTTTCGGCATCCGCGCCAGCTTTGATGCGGGCAATTTCTTCTTCCAGCATATGATGATACATGGCAATACCGACCTCTTTGATATGCCCCGACTGTTCTTCGCCGAGAATATTTCCCGATCCGCGGATATCCATATCGTGACTGGCCAGAGAGAATCCGGCACCCAGGCTGTCCAGCGCTTGCAAAATGCTCAAACGCCGCTCGGCAATCGGCTTCAAATTCTTTTTCGGCGGCACTGTAAAATAGCAGTAACCACGCACTTTTGAACGCCCGATCCGCCCCCGCAGCTGATAAAGTTGAGCCAAACCGAACATATCCGCCCGATAAACGATCATGGTATTAACCGACGGCATATCAATTCCCGACTCGATAATCGTCGTCGAAAGCAAAATGTCTCCCTTGCGGTCGGCAAAAGCGTTCATCACCTCTTCCAGCTGTTTAGCCGGCATTTGTCCGTGAGCGACCAAAATTTTGGCATCGGGTGCCAGCTCCTGCAATACGTCATGAACCCGCGCAATATCCGAAACCCGGGGACAGACGACAAAGGTCTGACCGCCGCGGAATTTCTCACGGTAGATTGCCTCCTTGATCATTACGCCGTCAAACGGCATCACAAAAGTTCGCGCTGCCAACCTGTCAACCGGCGGGGTGGCGATAATGCTCAGCTGTTTCACGCCGGTCAAAGACATTTGCAATGTTCGCGGAATCGGCGTGGCCGTCAGAGTCAGTACATGAATGTCAGCTTTCAGATTTTTGAGTTTTTCTTTATGAGCAACCCCAAAATGCTGTTCTTCATCAATAATCAGCAGCCCAAGATTGCTGAATTCGATATTGTTGGCCAGCAGTGCATGAGTGCCGATGACAATATCCACCGAACCGTCTTTCAGGGCTTCTTTGATTTTACGGGCCTCGGTCGCCGTCTGTAAACGCGAAAGCATCCTCACCTTGAGCGGAAAACCGGCCATTCGTTGCATAAAATTGTAATAATGTTGCCGGGCCAGCAAAGTTGTCGGCACAATCAACGCTGCCTGGGCACCGGACATTGCCACGGCAAAGGCAGCCCGGAGCGCCACCTCGGTTTTGCCGAAACCGACGTCGCCGCAAACCAGCCGGTCCATCGGAATCCCCGCCGACAAATCTCCGAGAACGTCGCCGATCGCATTCAGTTGATCTTCGGTTTCATTATAGGGAAAACCGGAACAAAATTCGTCATATAATCCTTCCGGTGCAATATAGGACTCTGCTTTTTTCAATTGTCGCTGTGCTGCTATTGCGATCAGCTTTTCGGCAATTTCGTGAATACGTTTTTTAACCTTCGCCTTTTTCGCTTCCCACGCCGAACCTCCGAGAGTGTCCAGCTGAATATTGTCATCGTCAATCCCGTAGCGGGAAACCGTTTCGATGTTTTCGACCGGAACAAACAGTTTGTCGCCGTTGGCATAAATAATTTTCAGGCAATCGTGCGGCGCACCACCGGCCGTAATGTTCTCCAACCCCATAAAACGCCCGATACCGTGCTCAATATGAACAACCGGTTCGCCGACATTGAGTGCGGAAATGTCCGCGATAAAATCCTTGGAAGTTACCTTTTTTACGGCACGGCGGTTTTGTCTGGCCCCCAGAATATCCTGTTCGGCCACCATGCACAATCCGTCACCGCGAAATCCGTGCGGCAGATTAAGCACAATCATTGCCACCTTGCGGATATCCGCTTTGTCAACCGCTTCTTTCCAACTGTCGGCAAAGGTAAATTCCAGTGAAGCGAAACGGCTCTCGGCTTTGGCGTCATTGATCAAAGTAAACAACCGCTCGCGTGATCCCGGAGAATAACAGCAGATGATCCGCTTCATTTTTCCGTATTCGGTCAAATAGGCAAGCAAATCCAAATAAACCTGAGCCGCATTCACGCTTTTGGCAGCCGAGAAATCGCGTCCCGGTAAAACACCGGTATCGTAATTGTCGTTGTTTTCGAGCAGATTCATTCCGGTAAGAAAGACAGCACGACGATTTCGGGTAATATTGCCAAACTCTTTTTCGTCGAGATATAGTTGTTCCGGCGGTACCGGACGATAATTGTCGACTTCTCCGGCATTTTTGACTTTCAGAGCTTCCAACCGCGATATATAGTGGTCGGCAATGCTTTCGCTTTTTGAAGATAAGGCGGCATCGGCATTGCGTCCGATCACGATTTTGGCACGCGGCAGGTATTCAAACAGGTTCGGCAACGGTTCTTCATAAAAAAACGGCAGCCAGTTTTCCATTCCCATATACTTGCGCCCGTTAGAGACGGCTTCGTAAATCTCGTCGTCTTTGAAGGCGGCGCCAAAGGCTTCGCGATAACGGCCGCGAAAACTTCTGATCGTATTCTCGTCCAACACCACTTCCCCGGCAGCTTGGAACAAATAGCTTTTGATTTCGCCGGTGGTCCGTTGGTTCAAAGCATCAAAAGTGCGGATTTTTTCAACTTCGTCGCCAAACAGGTCAATTCGCAGCGGTTCTGCCGATCCGGTGGGGAATATGTCGACAATATCGCCACGAACCGCATATTCGCCGGGTTCCATTACTTGTTCGACCCGGCTGTAGCCGTTGATTGACATATAATGAACAAAGTTGTTAAAATTCAGCGTGCTGCCAACCCTGACCACCTTCCTTGAGTTAAGAAAAATCTTTTTGGGCGGCAATTTTTGTAAAACCGCGCCGACGCTGGTCACAATTATCCGCGGACGCTTGGTTTGGGGTTCAACCGCCAGCCGTCCCAGCGTGTCGGTACGCCGGGCAATCAGGTTAATATTGGGAGAAACGCGGTCATAAGGCACGGTGTCCCAGGCCGGAAAACGCAAAATTTCCGTATCCGGCAGCAAGACCTGTAGGATATCGGCATTTTGTTCAAGCGCCGTACCGTCGCTGGCAATATACAAAACATCGTCGGCGCTGTGGCGATACAGTTCGGCTACGGCAAAAGGCTCATAGCCTTCGCTGACGGAAGAAATGGAAATCGGATCTTTTGGCATCTTTCTATCTTCTTGTTTACATCTTTTTCAAAAATATATACAATCAGGAGCGATAGCAACCTTTTTTTGGGCAAAAAATCATGCGGCCGTCATTTTTATATCCGTTGTTTGCTTCACCTTCATCAATTCGGGGGGTCGGCGACAAATATCTCGGACTTTTGCACAACCTCGGGATCGACCGGATCACCGACCTGCTCTGGCATCTGCCGTACACCTGTAACGACCGGCGACGTTCTTCCTCGGTAGCCAATTTGAAAAACGGCGAAATAAATACCGTAAAGATTCGGGTTGTGGAACACTTAGCCCCCAAGAGCCGCAAACAGCCTTATCAGGTTTTATGCGAAGATGACAGCGGACAAATCACTCTGGTCTTTTTCAAAGCTTATCCCGATTCTATCCAAAAGAACCTGCCGCTTGGCGCCGAACGGGTCATCAGCGGCAAAGTTGAACTTTTTAATGGTCGCTGGCAAATGAGCCACCCCGATTATATTGCCGCGCCCGAAAACAGCCGGCAGATTCCCGAAATTGAACCGGTTTACGGTCTCACGGCCGGCATTACCAACAAATTTATCAGCCGGCTGATATACAATGCCCTGCCCCTGATTCCGGCTTTGCCGGAATGGCTGGAATCCAACCATATGAAAACGCTCGGTTTTCCGGCTTTCAAAACCGCATTGCAACAGGTTCACCATCCTGATGGCACCGTGGCTTTACTGCCGTCTTCTCCGGCACGGATGCGGCTGGCTTATGACGAACTGCTCGCCAACCAGCTGTCACTGGCTCTGGTACGTGCCAAAGTCAAGAAGCAGCCGGGACGCCAAATTGCCGGCAACGGATTGTTGCGCCGCAAAGTTTTAGACCACTTGCCATTTAAACTGACCGCTGCGCAACAAAAAGTTCTTGCCGAAATATCGGCCGATCAGGCGGCAGCAAGCCGAATGCTGCGGCTGCTTCAGGGAGATGTCGGCAGCGGCAAAACAATCGTCGCGCTTTTAACCATGCTCAATGCGGTTGAATGCGGTTATCAGGCAGCCATCATGGCACCGACAGAAATTCTGGCCAAACAGCATTTTGACACTATTGCACCCTTATGTGAAGAAGCGGGATTGAAAGCAGCCTTGCTTACCGGCCGCATAAAAGGAAAATCGCGCACTTTGCTGTTAGAACAATTGCAACAGGGGAAAATCAATATTTTGATCGGCACCCATGCGTTGTTTGTCGAAGATGTTGTTTTTAACGATCTTGCCTGTGTCGTGATAGACGAGCAACACCGTTTCGGCGTTCATCAGCGTTTGAACTTGTCCGCCAAAGGCAACCGCGCCGACGTGTTGGTGATGACGGCAACGCCAATTCCACGGACGCTGATCCTCACCGCATTCGGTGATATGGAATACTCGAAAATTGACCAACTTCCGGAAGGACGAAAGCCGGTAGACACCCGGGTAATACCGTTAACGCGGATTGATGAGATTATTCCGGCCTTGCAGCGTAAAATCGCTGCCGGCGAGAGAGTTTACTGGGTGTGTCCGTTGGTCGAAGAATCCGAAAAGCTTGATCTTGCCGCTGCCGAAAATCGTTTTGAAATCTTGCAAAAAACTTTTGGCGCCGATGTCGGGTTGGTTCACGGCAAAATGAAAGAAAAGCAAAAAGATGAAATTATGGAACGTTTCAAAAACGGCGAAATCAAATTGCTGGTGGCAACCACCGTTATTGAAGTCGGCGTCAATGTGCCGGAAGCTACGGTGATGATTATCGAACATGCCGAACGCTTCGGTCTTGCCCAGCTTCACCAGCTGCGCGGCCGGGTTAAACGCGGCTGCCGGCCCGCCATCTGTATTTTGTTGTACGGCTATCCGCTGGGGGCAACTTCTCGTGCGCGCCTCAACATTATGCGCGACACCGAAGACGGCTTTGCGATCGCCGAAGAAGACTTAAAACTGCGCGGCGGCGGCGAAATCCTCGGAACCCGCCAATCGGGTTGCGAAAACTTCAAGTTGGCGCAAATGCCTGAACATCAAAATCTGTTAATTACAGCCAATAAAGACGCCCGAATGATTCTTGCCGCCGATCCCGAACTGACCTCGCCCCGCGGACAAGCCTTGCGTACCCTGCTTTATTTGTTCGAACGCGATGATGCGGTCAAAACTTATCTGGCGGGATAAAGCGTTGCAGATTCCGTTAAGCCAGTTCTTCCACGGTTTTGTGTCCGGTGGCAAAATCTTTAACAACCAACGTTGTTACCGGTGCCAGCGAATGTTTTTCAAACAGCAGCCCGTGCCCTAGGCACAATCCCATAATAATGTTAAGGTCCGTGTTCTGACTGTTCAGATAATCGGCCTGAGAAACCGGGTCACAACTGGGTCCGCACATGCCGGCGTCAATTTCCGAAGCGTTAAGACCGCTTTCCTTACAATGAACCAGGTAAATTTCAAATCCGGCTTCCTGCAGCAAAACGGCAAGCTTTTTGGCATAAGCAAACATGCCGGCACAGCTGGCAATACCCAGCCGTTCAAAGTCCGACAGCTTGGAAAAATCGATCAGTTCCTGCAGTCTGGATTTGTTTTTTGCTTGCGCCGTTATCTGCATTTGACGTTTTTCGGCATCGGAATAATGACCTTTCATAACAGTTTTTCTCCTTATGATAATGTGCTCTCCTTCGTATTAACGCAAAAAAAATAAACACTCAAGCTTTTTATGCTTAAGTGTTTATTCAATAGCCGGCAAGCAGTTTATGCTTCCCGATACTTTTTCCATTCTGCCGAGGCTTTGTCTTGTGCCTCGAGCGCATTAGCCAGCTTGAGACACACCGGCTTCAGAGGGTTTCCGTCGACGATAGAAGTTTCGACATAGCTGAGGAAACGTCGTTCGTGCTTCAGAACCAGCCAAATCAGCTGTTCTTTCTGATCGTTCAGAAATACGAAGTCCGGAAACTCGGATGTCGTTTTTGCCTGTGCCGCCTTTTCCAACCAACATTGAGCTACTTCAAACATCATCAGGACTTCGCCCGGATTTTTGGGCATGATTTCACCGGTTAAAAACATAGAAGCCATGTTAACGGCGACATCGTAGTTTTCTTTGGCTGCATTGATAAGCTGTTGCATATTCATAGTAATCAAGTTTATAATTTTCTAACTTTTAAATTATACAAAAAAACAACATTTTGTCAATCGGGCTTTTTCTTTTAAAAATCAGACTGTTTTTTTATATTTTCAACGTTCTGTTTCAAAAGACAACGACCGAAAACCTTGCTGCTTTGACCCGGCCGCGCCGGCCCTACCGCTAACCGTCATACATACAATGGCAAAGGAGTTTTTTTCCGCAAAGCTGTAAGCTTTTTGGGGCCATGCACCTAGCGCATGGTTTTCGGGATACAATAAATTTCCGCTAACTAACGCAAGTGGTATTAGCTGTTGGAACTACGTTCGCCCGGTCCAACGGCTGCGTAAGCCTGACGGCTGGGCTGGTATGCTTACATCTGCCTGCTTGCGCCGGTCATGTTACGCTCAAACCATAAGAAAAAAAACTCCCTCAAACCGGGAGTTTTTTCTTTTATTGATCCAGAAACGAACGCAACTTGCGTGACCGGCTCGGATGTTTCAGCTTGCGCAGCGCCTTGGCCTCAATTTGGCGGATACGCTCACGGGTAACGTTAAATTGTTGTCCCACTTCTTCCAAAGTATGGTCGGTATTCATACCGATACCGAAACGCATCCGCAAAACCCGTTCTTCACGCGGTGTCAGCGACGACAGAATGCGGGTGCAGGTCTCTTTTAGGTTGGTATGAATGGCCGAATCAAGCGGCTGCAGAGCGCTCTCGTCGGGAATAAAATCGCCGAGGGAAGAATCTTCTTCATCGCCGACCGGAGATTCCAAACTGACCGGTTCTTTGGCAATTTTCATCACTTTGCGCACTTTTTCAAGCGGCATCGACAACCGGGCAGCCAGTTCTTCCGGTACCGGTTCCCGCCCCATTTCAGACAACATTTGTCGTGAAGTTCTAACCAGTTTATTAATCGTTTCAATCATATGAACCGGGATACGGATTGTTCTTGCCTGATCGGCAATCGAACGCGTAATTGCCTGGCGGATCCACCAGGTGGCATAAGTTGAGAATTTATAACCGCGGCGATATTCAAACTTGTCAACCGCCTTCATCAGTCCGATATTGCCTTCCTGAATCAGATCCAGGAACTGCAAACCGCGGTTGGTATATTTTTTTGCAATTGAGATAACCAGGCGCAGGTTGGCTTCAATCATCTCTTTTTTGGCACGTTCGGCTTCACGTTCGCCTTTCTTAATGGTGTCAACCATCCGACGATATTCGGTAATCGGCAAACCGCATTCCTGAGCCATACGGGCAACGCTGTCGCGTAGTTCGACGACCTCGGCACCGTATTTGTTTACAAAATCCTGCCAGTGCTTGTCTTTTTTGTGCGAAACGTTTTCGACCCAGTTCGGATCCAATTCCGATTTTTGATACACATCAAGAAAATCTTCCCGCTTAATCTTGCAGGCAAGTGCATAACGCAGCAATTTGCCTTCCAAGCCCATCAAACGTTTGTTAAGATCGTTCAGTTGTTCTACCAGTTGTTCAATTCGGACGGTATTAAGGTGGATTGAGCTCATCAGTTCGACTAACTCTTTTTTGACTTGAACATATTGCTTTTCAACGGCAGGTTTAATGCTTTTTCCTGCCAGAATCGCTTCCACCCGTTGGCTCTGGATTTTTTTCAAATCGTCGTAATAGCTGGAGATGCGGGTTAAAATTTCCAGAACCGGTTCCCACAAGGCTTCTTCCATCGCTGAGACAGAAGCCGACGAATGGCCGCCGACCCCGTCTTCGGAATCATCCATATGCGCCACGCCGTCAACGGCTTCGTCGCCGGCTTCACCGTCAATTCCGGCAGTGTCTTCGTCTTCATCAGCGTTTTCTTCGTCGTCTACGGTGTCTTCCAGATCAATATCGTCGGTCAGATCCTCGTCAATATCATCCAGGTTTTCTTTCTTTTCCAACTCGGCGGCCACTTTTTCCAAGTCGTCTACCGGTGCACTTTCTTCATCTTCATAAACCAGAGCTTCCGGGTCGTCGCCGTACATCATTTCCAAGTCGACTACATCGCGCAGCTGCATTTTGCCGGAAAGCAGATCATCTTTCCATCCCGCAATCGCCTTAATCGTCATGGGGCTTTCGCACAAACCGTCGATCATGACGGTTTTGCCAGCTTCAATCCGTTTGGCGATCGCAATTTCACCTTCGCGCGACAGCAGTTCCACCGAGCCCATTTCTTTTAAATACATCCGGACCGGGTCATCGTAACGCCCCATGTCTTTTTCGTCAAAATTGCCTGATTCTTCAAAGTCGGTATCGTCTTCCGTTTCTTCTTCGGGTTCAAAATTATCGGCTTCGGATTCAGAGATAATACTGATTCCCATATCCGAAATTTCCGACATTATATCCTCAATTTGTTCGGAAGATTCCTTATCGGACGGCAAAGCTTTGTTGAGTTCTTCCACCGTGATGTAGCCGCGGGCTTTTCCTTTTTCGACCACCCGTTTGATAGCGCTTCCCAAACTGTCAATCAACGGGGCGTCGACAGCGCCGGCCTCATAAAAGTCTTGATTTTCTGTATCTGACATATTTTTTCCCAAAAATCGATTTTTTCTGCCGAACCTTGCATTCGGAGAACAAGTTGCTAGCCGCTCTTTTTTAGAGTTTTCTTGTCAATTTGTCAACACCACTCTTATAAATAATTTCGTCTTTGCAAACGACAATACAACTAAAGTAAGTAATTGTGCCGTTTTGGGAACACCGCTGTCATTCGATATTTTTTTCAGCCAGCAGGAGAGCACGCTCTTTTTTCAACATTTGATAGCGTTGATAAACTTCCTCGGGAAACGACTCGGCAGTTTCAATCCGGCGCCGACAATCGCATATTTCATTGTCAAGCTGCTTCAGCTGCATTTCTAAAATCGTATTGTCAATATCGCGGCGCAGCTTGCGCAAATCGGGATTTTGCTGCCGAATCATCTGAACCTGCCACAAAGCGTCAATATAACGGGAAAAGCCTTCCTCTTTCAAAGCCTGATACAAAGCGGAACTCTCCGTCGGCTCATGTTGATGATAAACTTCCGCCATTTTTTCCAACAGCAGCCGTAGGCTTTCGTCCCCGATTTCAAACATTCCGGCCTTTTCCTCATATTCGCCGATCAGACACGGATAACAAAACATAGCGGCGGCAATAAACTTGGCGACCATCTCGTCCAACGTAATTTTAACCGGCTGCGGTTTGGCGGTATTGTTACGGACTGAAGCATTTTTGCGTTTTGCCGCATTAACAAAGCTTCGTTTTTCGTCCCCGTTTTCCGGACGCGCAACAACAACCGGTCGAAAACGTGCATAAATACGGCTTTTCATGTCTTGCAAATAATAGCCGCGCACTTTTTCGTCGGTAATTTTGGACACTTCTTCCAAAAGCGTTTTCTCAAACAGCGCTTTCTGCTCCGGAGTTTCGTCCGGAACAGATTCGACATTTTTGCGCCATAACAAATCTGCCAACGGCACTGTATTTTGCAGAGCGTTTTCATATTCTTCCGCCCCTTTGGCACGCAGGAACTCGTCCGGATCCATCTTGTCGGGCAAAAAGACATATTTGAGCGAATAACCGGCTTTCAAAATCGGCAATACCCGATCAATTGAACGCGTCGCAGCATGAACACCGGCATTGTCGCCGTCAAAACACAAAGTTGGTTCGGGGCAGATTTTCCAAGCTTCGGTAATTTGTTCCTCGGTCAGTGCGGTTCCGAGCGGCGCTACCGCATATTCAAAACCGTATTTTGCCTGGGCAATCACATCCATATATCCTTCGCAGACAACAATCCGCCGTTTTTCAAACGCCTTATCGCGCGCATAATTCAAGTTGTAGAGCACTCGCCGTTTGTTAAAAATCGGCGTATCCGGCGAATTCAGATACTTGGGCTGGCCGTCTCCCATCACCCGTCCGCCGAAAGCGATCACCCTTCCCCGTTTGTCCATGATCGGAATAATGACACGATCGCGGAAAAAGTCGTAGATTTTGCCATTTTTTTCCGACAATACAGCCAACCCCAGCTCAATCATATCGCTTTCGCTGACATTCCTCGAAGCCAGCCAGGCTCTCAATCCGTTATTGTCCGGCGCGTAACCGAGACGAAATTTCTTAATGATGTTTTCGTCAAATCCACGCCGTTCCAAATAGGCCATCGCCGCTTTTCCGCCGGTCAGACGCAGATTTTTTTCAAAATAGGCAGCCGCCATTTCAGTAATTTCATACCATGAACTGCGTTTTTGGACTTCTTCGGGATTCTCACGACTGATTTGCGGCACTCTCAAACCGGCTTTGTTAGCCAATTTGGTTACCGCATCAATAAAAGGTAGTCCGTTGGCATCCATTTCGAATTTGATGATGTCTCCATGGGCGCCGCAACCGAAACAATGATAAAACCCTTTGGCTTCGTTCACGGTAAAAGACGGCGTTTTTTCATTGTGAAAAGGACACAGTCCCATATATTCCTTACCCTTGCGGACAAGCTTAACCTTGGCGCCGACGACATCGGCCACCGAGATCCGGGAACGCAGTTCATCCAAAAATTTCTGAAAGTCGGTTTCCATCCGCCGCCTAACTCAACATCGCTTTGATTTTGCCTGAAACAGCGCCGAAATCCATTTGACCGGCATATTTCTGCTTCAAAACCCCCATCACTTTGCCCATATCTTTCATTGATGCGGCGCCGGTTTCGTCAATCGCCGCTCTGACGGCAGCTTCAACTTCGCCATCATCCATTTGCTTGGGCAAAAAGCCCTGAATCACTGCAATTTCGGCTTCTTCTTTTTCCGCCAGCTCGGCACGGTCGCCCTCGCGATAAATTTTAGCAGATTCCTGACGCTGTTTAATCATTGTCTGCATCATCGACAGAATATCGGCCTCGCTTGCACATTCTTTGCCTTTGCCGCGGGCATCAACGTCTTTTTCCTTTATGCCGGCCAAAATCATCCTTACCGTGCTCAAACGTTCGGTTTCGTGGTTCTTCATGGCTTCTTTGACGGCAGTCTGAATTTCGTCTCTTAACATTTTATTCTCCTTTTATAACCATCTGTATCAAAAACTCTCACAGTTTGTGATAAAAAATATAACGCTTACAGGCAAAATGCAAGCTAAACATACAAAAGATTTAAAAGGCAATTAGAAGAAATAGCGCAAAGATGCCGTCCACTCTTCCATCTTTCCGTTATCCGAATAATCTTTAAAATGATACTCGACTGCAGCTCGCCAGTTTATGGAGAGCGGCATCGCAGCTTCTGCCCGATATTCGGTTTTTGAACCGAACCGAGAACCGGCACACGTTTTCTCCGCTTCACCCAGCAACTTAAAATACCTGAAATCAGCAAAGGTTCCGATTGATAAACCGACGCTGACATATTGATTATGAGGCAAAAAACCGCCGTAGCTGCCGTAAAGATTTCCCATGGCATACAAGTAAAAACCGTGCACCGGTTCAATGGTTTTGCCGCCGCCTGCTTTGGCGTTTAAGGCATATCCTTCCTTTCCATTGTCCGGATCGAATTCTCGCGCCACATCGATGTTGATTGCAAACGAAACCGGATCAAAAACGGCATCGGCCGGCGCCAACGACTTGATTCCCAGCAGATTAAGCGAATTTAAGACGATTTTGTCGGTTTGCTGATATCGGCGTATGCTGGTGTTCAAAAAATTAATTTCGGCCCCCGACACCAGACCGTCATTTGCATCTGTCAGCGAATGATAGGCCGGCCGGTACGAAATTTCCTGAAAAATCTTACCGTTACGGCTTCCGATTCCAAAAGTTGTCCGCATCGCTTCGTGCGAACGGAGAGGTGATGAGCCTTCCGGTTTTTCCACCGTTTCCACTTTTTGAACCCTAAGGCGGTTTCGGGCGGTAAGAGCAGCAAAACTCCGACGACGATATGCGGAAATCTCAAGTTCCTTGCTTACAAACTGATATTGTATATATTGATAAACCGTTTCCAACACTTCGGCCTTTTCGGTAGCGTCGATTTCCGGCAAATCATAGTCTTGCTTGCGAACAGCGTTCAAAAAAGCCCTTTTCTGCCGCAAATTCATTTGCTCAAGCCGATTAACAATTTCGGTCCGGCGCGACGGACGATAATTGACGTCCTTAACCAGACCGGTTGCACGGAAAACCGCTTTGACCGTATCAAGCGGAATCGTTTGCAGCGGAAATTGCCGTGCCAGCACCAACGACGGCCGCACCGCATCCAACACTTCCATAATCATGTAAGAACAGTTGTTGGTAAAAAAGTAATAACGACTACGGGTATGCCCCAGTTCCCATAAGTGTGCCGCCAGCATATCGCGTTCCTCAGCCGAAAAATCAAGCTGAAATTCCCAAATATCTCGATTTTCAATATTGTTGTAGGTGTTGATGACGTTATGATAAGGCCTGACCGTCCACCCGGCATCATAACCGCCGCTCAGACCGTAAACGGCATACAACAGCGTATTTTCTTTTCCTTCCGTAAAAGCGCCGTAATTCGCCCCGTGAGCCAACATCTGGGTCCCGTTGCGGCTGGTATTAATCCGAAGCAGCGTATGTCCAAACATTGAAGATGGATTATTCATATACGCATCCGTAAACAACAAAGCGATTCCGGCAGGACGAAGGTCGGAGAGAAAATCGTCGTATTCTTTACATTTAACATCAACTTCTTTAATTAATCGGTTGTTTAGCAATAGTTTATATCTTGCGGGAAAACGACATATCGTTTCATGATCAACCCCTTGGGAAAATAATTCGACCGTGGCTCGCAGTTCCGCTTCCGGATCGTAACGGCCGTTTTCGGCCAGGTAAAAATCGGCAGAGTCAATAGTGCCGACATATCCCGAAAATATTCCGGGCTGATAATGCAGCAACGCCAGCCACTGCTGATCGTAGGCAAAAAAAACTTCTTTCGCCGCAACACCGTGACAAAACAGAAAGAAGAGAAAAAACAGTCCGAATTTCATTAGTTAAAACATAGCTTGCTAGCTTTTGAAAAAAACAACAGAAACAAAGGCGGTGCGGAATTTTTCCGCAGCCGCCTGATAACAAGTTAAACAGCAAAAATTTCAAAAATTTTTGCTGTCACATAAACGGCATCAACATTTTCGTCGGGAAAAATCGAAGCAAAATACTGCTGTGATTTTGCCGCAAACATTTCTTTGTCCACATTCAGCATCCCGGCCACTGTTTCCAACGTTTCCCCTTCGCCGCGCGCCGCGTCCAGTGCATATTGTTCCATATTACTTTGAATAAAATCAAACACCATTCTCTGGGTTCCGCCGGTTACCCGGCCTTGCGGATCACATCCCGACGTACCGAAAGTAATACCGAAAGTCTGGCTTCCGGTAGACGTATTGGTGGTTACAGCCAGCACTTGCGCCTCCGGTCCCGACACGCCGCGCCAGGCCATTGACCCCAGCCCGCAGCCGGTGCTGTCAATGGCTTGGGCACCTGAAGCGACACAGGCCAAGGCGGATACGACCGCCAACATATAAATTTTTCTCATTGCCACATCTCCCGATAGTTCTGAATTGATATTGTCAATATATACCACACCTTCCGGGGATGTATAGCAAAAAATCACGTTTTGGCAGAAATTTCTCTTGCCAAATTCATTTTATGTGTTATATGATGTTTAACATCAAAATAACGTATCAATGACTGTGAAAGGTAATCCTTTTCGCAGTCAAAATTTTTTAATTTTAATCACAGAGGTAACAAAGATGGATAAGTTCCCTTTAACCAAAGAAGGGTTTACTGCACTTGAGCAGGAACTGAAAAATTTAAAAGGCGTCGAACGCCCTAACATTATTGCCGCCATATCCGAAGCACGTTCTCACGGCGATTTGTCCGAAAATGCCGAATATTCTGCCGCTAAGGAAAAACAAAGCTTTATCGAAGGACGGATTCAGGAACTGGAAGCAGTTATCAGCCGTGCCCAGGTCATTGATCCCAGTCTCAACAAAGGCAGCGTTGTCCGTTTCGGCGCCGTGGTTCTGGTGGTTGACGAAGATACCGACCGCGAAAGCAAATACCAGATCGTCGGCGATTATGAAGCCGATATCGAAAAAAACAAAATCTCCCTTTCTTCGCCGCTGGCCAAAGCACTAATCGGCAAAGAAGTGGGCGATATTGCCGAATATACGGCACCAGGTGGAAAAAAATCCTTTGAGATTCTCGAAGTCATCTATTAGCCCCCTTTAAATCTCATAAAGACGAAATAACTTTAAAGCCGGATATCAACAGATCCGGCTTTAATTTTTTAACGAGGTTATTATGAGAAAAAAAGAAAAAAAGATGATTATCGAAAATTTCGAAGATAAATGCGAATGCCGCGAAGATGACAAATGCGGTTGTTCTTTTCCAAACAATACTCATCACGACTTTGATGCCGAAACTTATAAAGAAACCGCCGGCAGCGATGTTGTTTTGCCCGAAGAATAATCCCGGCGGCAACATTGCCGCCGTTTTTCTTGTCGAACACAGATCAGTTTAAGACTTACATTCCTGCAAATAACGCTGAGCTTCCAAAAATGCCTGACACCCCGATCCAGCAGCCGTAACGGCCTGACGGTAAACGGCGTCTTTTACGTCTCCGGCCGCAAAAACCCCGTTAACGCTGGTGCGGCAACTGCCCGGAGATGTCACAACATAGCCGTCCTTGTCCAGATCTACCGCATTCTTAAATATTTCGGTATTGGGTTTGTGTCCGATCGCAATAAAGACGCCGTCCACTTCAAGATCCTTGTATTTATCCGTTTTCAAATTCTTAATCCGAACGCTGGTCACGCCTTTGGGCGCATCGGTTCCGAAAATATCTTCTATCACACTGTCCCATTCTACCTGAATTTTCGGATTATTTTTTATCCTGTCCTGCATCACCTTATCAGCACGCAACTGATCTCGACGATGTATCAGAGTGACGTTTTTGGCAATCCCCGACAGATACAGCGCTTCTTCGGCTGCCGTATTGCCGCCGCCGACGACCACAACATCCTTATTGCGATAGAAAAAGCCGTCACAGGTCGCACATCCTGAAACACCGAAGCCGCGAAACTTTTCTTCATTAGGCAGTCCCAACCAACGCGCCGAAGCCCCGGTGGCAATAATCACACTGTCAGCACAATAGGAATTTGCGCCTTCGGAAATTAAAATGAACGGATTTTCGGCAAAGTAAACTTCGGAGATTTGATCTTCAATGATGGTCACTCCGACATTAACCGCCTGATCATGCATCCGTTGCATCAGTTCGCTCCCGTTGATCGGCTCGGGAAAACCGGGGAAATTCTCTACATCGGTGGTAATTGTCAGTTGTCCGCCTTTTTGAGTGCCGCTGACCAACACCGGACGCATCCCCGCCCGTGCGGCATAGATGCCGGCGGTATAGCCGGCCGGTCCCGATCCGATAATCAAAACTTTTGTCTTATATTCCGCCATTTCTCTGCTCCTTATTCAAATATATCTGATAAAATACTATTTTTATGCTTCTATTCAAGCCAAAAAAATAAATTATTGCCAACCGGCACAAAATTATCTACTATGCGGCAGACATAACTTTCGGGAAAGTAACATGAAAAAAATTCTGGTGCTCAATTCCGGCTCTTCCAGCCTCAAATATCAATTGTTTAATATGGATGACAGCGCTCACCGCGTCATAGCAAAAGGTCTTGCCGAACGGATCGGCGAAAAGGATTCTAACCTGACGTTAAAAATGCCGGATGGGCAAGTCATTACTAAAAATATGCCGCTGCCGGATCACAAAACAACACTCGAACAAATTTTCCGGTTGCTGATCCCCGCTGTTTTATCTGATATTTCCGAACTGTCCGCGGTTGGGCATCGTCTCGGTCACGGCGGCGAGTATTTTGACAAATCTGTTCTCATCAATGATGACGTTATGGAAAAGATTTATGAAACCGCCGATTTGCTGCCGTTGCACGGTCATGCCTTCATTCTCGGCATTGAGGCAATAAAAAAGCTATTGCCGCAAATGCCGCAAACGGCAACTTTTGATTCGGCCTTTCATCAAAGCATGCCCAAAGAAGCCTGTATGTACGCTCTGCCCGCCGAACAATATCAAAAGTATCGCATCCGCCGCTATGGCTTCCACGGCACTTCCCATTATTACGTTTCGCAAAAAGCGGCTGAATATCTGGGTAAAAGCGGCCGTTTCATTACCTGTCATCTTGGCAACGGTGCTTCCGTCACCGCGGTCAAAAACGGCAAAAGCATCGACACATCGATGGGATTCGGCGGTGTTCCGGGCATTTTTATGGGTACACGCTGTGGCGACATTGATCCGTTCATTCCGTTGTACATTATGAAAACCCAAAACAAAACTGCCGATGAAGTTAACATGATGCTGAACAAACAATGCGGCCTCTATGCCCTCTCCGGCGGTCACAATGACCGCCGTGACATCGAAGCTCTTTTTCATCAGAACGACCCGGCTGCCATTCGGGCCATGAACAGCTATGTTTACCAAATTGTTAAATACATCGGTGCTTATACCGCGGCAATGAACGGCGTCGACGCGATCGTTTTCACCGCCGGCATCGGCGAAAATTCCGATTTCATCCGCCGCCGCATCTGCGAAAAACTGGCCTGGTTGGGGGTCGATTTCGATCCCGAGGCCAACGCCGCCGTCCACGGATTTGGCGAAATCACCAAACCAAACTCACCGGTACGGGTATTGGTTATTCCTACCGATGAAGAATTGGTGATTGCTCAAGATGCGTACAAGCTTACAATCTGATCTGCCTGTTGCTCTATTTTTCCGAAAATATAAATTGACTTGACTTTTTGTCCAAAATTCTTATACTGAATTTAACAGATAATTATTAATTTTAAGAATATGACAAAAAAACAAGTTTTCAGTGCCTGGATTTCCTGCACTAATGGTATTGAACCGGATAAACTGATACAACATGTATCCTCGGCTTTATTTAAGGTTTTTGCAACAACGTCTCTTATCGTGGCGGTCTTCGCACCCTGGGTCGATTTTTTCAACCCGTTCATAAACTCCGTCAGAGATATCAGCAGTTTTGCAACTCTGTTCAGCTTCCTGATCCTGCTGATCGGACGCAAACATCTTCGGCGCTGGCGTTTTCCGGCTCTGATGATCTTTGCAGCCTCTTTCGGCACTTTCAGCTGTTTGGTGATCGGTCCGCCCGTTCTGGCGTTTACGGTTCCTCCGGCAATTGCGTTTGGCATCATTTCGTTGTGCAACTCCTTTCGTTCACGCCCGATGCCTTTCAAAATCTGCCTGACAATCATGCTGTTGATGGTTCCGGCGGTTTTCGGTATCATGTGGCATCTTTTCGATGACCTGTTTTTTCCGGTTGTTGTAGGATTGGAAATGTTTCTGTTTATGCTGATGTTGGTGATCGTTATCCGATTGGAAGTGAACAAAAAATCATCGGGAAATCTGACCGAAGCTGTCAACTCGGTTGCCGCTGCTTTGGTGATCGGCCATGTAGGGCTGTCTAATCTGAGTGTAATCATCGGCGTTCTTGTGTGCTTTTTTGCATAAAAGAACAACTGTCAAAAGCTGTTTTGCTCCATCACGGGGGAAAACAGCTTTTTTCATTTGCGTTTTTCAATTTCAATGCGATGATCTTCGCAGAGGTGAAACATGATTATCGACGACATTCTTTACGGTCAAGATGAAATTGACCAACCGGTATTGATTGAACTGCTCAAGGCACCGGAATTGCAACGCCTGCAGCAAGTCGGCATGGGCGGCTATTATCCCGGTTCTCCTTATGCATCCGGACACCGCGAGTATACCCGTTACCGGCATTCGGTCGGCGTCATGCTTCTGTTGCGTCGTTTCAACGCCTCCTTGGAAGAACAAATTGCCGGTTTGATTCACGATGTTTCTCACTCGGCTTTCTCGCATACGATTGATTATATTCTTCGCGAAGCCGAAGGCGAAAAAACACAGAATTGTCAAGACCGTTTGCACGATAATTTTGTACGTCGCTCTTCACTGGCCGCCATCATCACCCGCCACGGCTTTAACCTTGACCGTATACTGGACGAAAGTTGTTTCCCGCTCAAGGAAAACCAACTGCCCGACATTTGTGCTGACCGCATCGACTATTGCTTGCGGGCTGGTGTTTTGAGCGGCGACCTGACGTTGGAAGATAAAGACGTTATCCTTGGTCGGCTTGTTATACATAACGGTTCTTTCGTATTCGACAATTTGAACGCCGCAATAAAATTCAGCCGTCTTTTTTATCATCTCAACCACAATATGTGGTCAGGTTTTGCCTCTGCGGTTCAGTTTTGCGTTTCCGCCCTGATGTTTCGCCGCGCCATTGATATTTCCCTTCTCAAACTGGAAGATTTTTACAACCGTGGTGATACGGAAATCATCCAAATGATCGAAACTTTCGGCCTTCAGGACAAGGAACTGGCCAGTTATTATAAAATGCTGCAAAATCCGCCCGAATATTTTTGCGACAATGCCGAACTTTGTCTGGACCGCATCTTTTGCAAAAGCCGCACGGTCGATCCTCTGGTTATAACGGCAGCTTTGAAACCACAACGCGTTTCCGAATTAGATTCCCTCTATGCCACCATGATTGCCGATCAACCAAAATTCAAAGAATATCGCATTGGCATCCGCAACAATTGATTATTCACAAATACGGAATATATCATAAGAAAGTTGACAGCTTCAACATCTGTCCGAGATGGAGGAAACACAAATGAGTCACAAAAACCGTGTACTGCTCAAGCTCATTCCGATCATGCTGACTTTCTTTGCCATGGGTTTTATTGATCTGGTCGGCATCGCCACCAACTATGTCAAAGCCGATTTTTCTCTTTCGGATTCCGTTGCCAACCTGTTTTCTTCCATGGTTTTCTTTTGGTTTTTAATCTGCTCGGTTCCAACCGGAATGCTGATGAACAAAATCGGGCGCCGCAAAACCGTGCTGGTCAGTCTTGTTTTGACGCTGGCAGCAATGATTCTGCCGTTAACCGACTATAATCTGCCCCTGATGCTGCTCACCTTTTCGCTGCTCGGCATCGGCAATGCGATGATGCAGGTATCGCTCAATCCGTTGCTATCAAACATTGTCAGTCCCCAACAACTCTCCGCTGCCCTTACCTTCGGCCAGTTCGTCAAAGCCGTTGCCGCTCTTTCGGCCCCGATGATTGCCGGTTGGTTTGCCGTTCACAGCGGCAATTGGCGGCTCTTATTTGCCGTTTTTCTGATTGAAGGCATTATTGCAACGGTCTCTTTGGCAGCAGAAAAAATCAAAGAAGAAGAAATAACCGGCCGCGCATTTACTTTCAGAGAATGTTTTGCCCTGCTCGGCGATGCCACCGTCCTGTTTTGTTTTATCGGAATTGTCTGCCATGTCGGTATTGATGTCGGCGTTAACCTTTCGCTGCCACGGATCATTATGAATAAACTGAACGTACCTTTGGCAAACGCCGCTTATGCAACCAGCGCCTATTTTCTGTTTCGTACTGCCGGAAGCCTGGCCGGCGCGTTTATTCTCAGTCGTTTCTCTACCCGTCGCTTTTTTGCCGTCAGCGTCATCTTGCTTGGCATCGGCTTGCTCGGTTTGATCGTTTTTGAACAACGGGCGGCTCTGTACGCTTCAATTGCTCTAATCGGCTTTAACAACGCCAACTTGTTTCCGATTATGTTTTCTCAGGCGATCTTGCATCTGCCTGAAAAGAAAAATGAAATTTCAGGCCTGATGATCATGGGAATTTTCGGCGGTGCGGTGTTTCCGCCCATGATGGGACTGGCTTCGGATCTGAGCGGTTCTCAAACCGGCGCCGTTGTCGTCATGCTGGCGGGAGTTATCTATCTGATTTCCGTTATCGGTTCAATAAAAAATACCGAGAAAACAGCATAAACTGATGCGACCGGAAAACTTCTAAGATTTCTTTTTGTACTTCACAATCATAAACAGTATTGTTCCGGCAAAATACAGCGAAATCAGATTAAACAAAATCATCTGAACCGAATGCAGATAAATACCGTACAACACCCAACAAATCATACCAGTACAATAAATAATATAACTGAACAACGACAAATCTTGTACGTTTTTCGTCTTTATCGTTTGCAGGGTTTGAGGCAAAAAACAGGTTGCAATACAAATTCCGGCAATATAACCGGCAATTTCGGCCAATATATTCATAAAGACATTCTCCATTGCAGCAGCATAATAAAAAACACCTCATTAAGAGGTGCTAAATAAACTGGCGCGCTCTAGAGGATTCGAACCTCTGACCCACAGCTTAGAAGGCTGTTGCTCTATCCTGCTGAGCTAAGAGCGCATCAACAATCGTTTTCTGTATGTAAATTGCATATTTTTTAACGATTGTCAATAATATAATATCATTTTTATTGATATTATTCATCCGCGCAATCTATCCGGCTTTTTTCAGCAGATTGTTGCCGGCACAGCAGGTCAAATCCACCGTTTTGTTCCAGCCGGACACTGTATCGACGGAGATCATTTCCTGTCCCTGCAAACTTTCCGCATTAAAAACATTCAACGCCTGGACCAGCTGCTGTGCTCCGTTGAAGCCCATACTGTCATTGTCAAAAGAGTTTTCTTCAATCCGGCCGCGAAACATTGCCATTTCTTCCGCATCGGGAACAAACACGGTTCCGTCAGCAAACTCCAGCTTAAACTTGCGGGGATTGCCGTAAAAACAATCAACAATATGCATTCCTTGTTCACGATCACCGTTAACATAAACGTACAATTGATGATTATCCCGCTCAAATGCAAGCTGGTTAAGACTGATTCCTTCTCCAAAACGGATCGTATCCGTTTCGTTATAACGATCGGTAATAACATCAAATCCGTCGCCCAAACTCCAAACATAAGTGTCGTTGCCCCGGCCGCCGTACAACATATCATTGCCGCGCCCGCCCTCAATCCAGTCGTTGCCGTCATTATCACTGATATTGTCATCCCCGTCAAAACCAAGCAGAATATCGTCAAAGGTTTCGCCGCCGCCCGCACCCGGCACGCTGTTCCAGTGGCTGATAACATATTCATAATCCCAGCTGCTGCCATCGGCAAACCTAATCTCGTCAATCACACTTGAAGAAGTCCCCTGTCGGTCAAAATAGCTGAGTACCCGTACCTAATCTTCGGCGCTGCCGTCATTATAATGCACGGTTACAACCAGATCAAACCCCTGCCGCAACAACGTCACTTGTCCGGGAACAATCCCCTCGCCAAACAAAATCACGTCCGGCGCTTCTCCCGCCGCATCGTTGTCAAGATTATCAATCGTATCTTGCCCAAACCCTTTTTCAAACACATAGGTATCGGCACCGTTGCCGCCGCAAAGAAAATCATCGCCTGCTCCGCCGATCAGTCGGTCGTCGCCGTCACCGCCAAACAGATAATCGTCACCGTTTTCTCCCGATAACACGTCATTACCGGCCTCGCCGTACAAATGGTCGTCACCGTCGCCGCCGTGCACGCTGTCATTACCGCCGCCGGCATAAATCCGGTCATGGCCGCCGCGGCCATTTAGGTTTTCTTCGGCGTCGGTACCGTAAATAACGTCATTACCGGCACTGCCGTCAACATTATAAGCGAAATAAACGCCCAGATCTTCGTCCAAACCGGCATTATGCGCTGCTTCCGCCGCCTGTTTAAAAGCGGTGCAAATCATCTCAAAATTATCAAAGTACCGCAATGCCGATGACAACTCGCCGATCACAATCCGGCACTGAGCCGCATTGTCCTCGTACAAAGACGCCAGAGAAGCCACGCAGGCTGTGGCATCGGCACGCCACACCCCGCTTTCGGCATCATAAACCAGCGTAATCCCGTCAACATAAGTTTTGTAATTGCCTTCCAGCAACAAACAAGACTTCACATAATCCCGCAATTTGTCATACGCCTGCAAAATATACGGCGCCGCATGACGATGCGGGTTTTTGTCCCGTTCTCCGGTGCACCATGTTCCCAAGAACTCTTTGCCCAAAAATTCTTCCAAAGCCTCAAGCTTGCGGCAGTCTCCGAGAACATTGCCGTAAAAACGGCTGGGATTACGCCCTTCCGGATCCATTTCATATACCCCTGCCCAGCGATATATAATTTCATCCAACAAATTGTCGCGCACCGTAACATCGTCTGCGCCAACATACTGCAACACCAGACTTTTCAAGTCTCCGCTTTCATCCAACGCCATTGCGGTATGCAAATCATAAACATTTCCGGAAGCTGTAATGTTTGGCAAAGCAGCAATGTCGAGAGTTATTTCCAAAGTTCTTTCAAAGATCGTCTTTTCGGGGTTGGTATCAAACCAGACATCCGTAATGTTTCCGGTTGTTCCGTCATTTTTGATTATTGTTCCGCTCTGAGCATGTTTGTTGCCGTTAGCATCAACAACTTCTTGGTGTGTGTAATCCAGATTAATTCCTGATATCCCGGCGCTTTCAAGTGTTATCAACTCTCCGGTATCAACTTTGCCGTTAGTGTTTTTGTCCTGCCAGATCATAACCTGGTTCCACGCTTCGTCCAACGAATTAAACACTCCGTCATTGTTGCTGTCCAACTCTTCCAACGCTTCAAAACCGTTTGTCGCTTTTTCTCCGGTCGACAACAGTGTTTGGTTTCCAAACAACTCGCCGCCGTTGTCTATCTCGCCGTTTCCGTTGATATCTCGAACCAAAAGCCCGTCATCCTGACCAACCCAGCCGCTGTCAACGTCTCAACCCCGTCACCGTCCAAATCTATAACCAACGGTGAACGTAGTTGCTCACTTAATTTA
>OHDN01000069.1_pt1 | contig 76366 bp, 100 predicted proteins | sample 1566971 | NCBI WGS metagenome assembly OHDN01 (sample SAMEA3879538, study PRJEB24766) | human gut metagenome | biome: human-associated habitat; feature: feces | place: USA | collected 1985/1987
TGCTGTGCACGTCTGTAAGTCCTCTGACGTGCTGTGCACGTCTGTAAGTCCTCTGTATAAGTTACCACATTTATGTGCATAATAACTATATAACAGCCCTTAAAATGACTTGTACACTGTGTATATTACACAAACTTACTGAAAAATGAAAAAATCATCAAAAAACCGTTGACAAGCCTATAAAAATGTGATATACTAAATACAACAGAGAACAACACAGAAAAATGTCAGAGATTTTTCCAAGTTTGAAAATGTTGTGTAGTATCTTGAAAATTGAACAAACAACACAAAACACTTGAAGCACTTAAAAATCAGTATAAAGAGTGGTAATAGTCGTTTATGTGTTTAGTAGTTCTATATAAGACAGCCTATGAGGTAGAACGAACGGTGAACGTGCAACGTGTACAATATAGTGCTAAAAGGTCAGCCACTGATTTAATAAGACTGGGTTTTTAGTTCCTATGATACTACGTCAACCGCACCACTATACGTGGTGAGCAAGTATCTTAGTAGTGTAAGCGGCGAAAAAACGTGACAGCAACCCAACCAATAGTAGGAGGAAGTACTTTCACTCACTCCTGAGTGTGTGCTTTTTGGCACACGCACTCACCATTTAATGAAAAAGGAGTTTTGAGATATGAAAAATCAGGTTATACTCGCAACTAATCCGAAGAGGTCTTTGACCCTTATTGTTAGATTTGACGAGGACCTAAGACGTCTTGACTGCCAACCTTTTGTGGTGTGTTTTAGATATGACCCTATCAATCAAGATTGGGAATTGGGAACACTACTTTGACAGTTTAAGTGATGCTTTAGATTATCTGAAAAACTAATCAACTCCACCACTTTTTGAGTGGTGAGTGGGTGTGCCAACACCACATTATTAAATTATAGGAGGTATTCGTTATGAATACAACAAAGAGTGAAGCAACAAAGGTTATGACTAAAAAGAACATTACAGAGTTCCTTAAAAAGACTATTGCAACTGTGGCAAATGCCAATGCAGACCTTGCAAGTCGTGTGGACTACGCTTTAACTCACCTTAAAAAGGCTACAAAAGCAGACCTTGAAGAACTCTTCTCGGACGTCAATACTTGTCTTGCCACTATACCAGTAGAAAATCAGGCAAAGCCTAAGATTGTCGAGGAAGAAGAAATTGAAGATGAGGACGTAGCTGTTGAAGCTGATGAAGAAGAGGAAAAGCCAGTTAAAAAGACTGCAAAGAGTGGTAAGAAAAAACCTACACTTAAGAAGAAAAAGGTTGAAGAGAGCATTCCTGCAAGTAAGGCAATGCTCCCTATTGCAAAGTTTTTCCCTGAGGAAATTGAGCATGAAGACCTCGGTAAGCTTGTAGCAGTACCCAATAAATTTAAGACCTATGAGGAGTTATTTAAAGCTCTTGAAGAGGGTAAGACAATTTACTTTGCTTGCTACTGGACTGCTCGTCAGATTAAAGAGTATGGCTATGCAGGGTCAAGAATGGTTAAGTGTCCTAAGTCTTTCCCACATGACCTTGACCTGTTGGTAGCTTGTGTACCTTGTGAACGTGTTCAGCGTGTATGGTGTATGAGTCAGTATACAGAAGCCATGTTCATGTTTGAGGGTGACAGTCTTGAACCTGTTGAGGACACAGACCTTAAGACAGGTGAGAAGTTCAAAATCAGAGTATCAAGTGGTATGGAGTTTGAACTTTATGTACCTGAGGACGAAGCATAAAGTCCTTAAGTTGCTTTAAGCATTGCACCACAGGGCACTCAAAGAGTGCCTTGTATGGAGTGCTTAAAACATTCCAAAAAAATATTTAAGAGTGATGAAGTAATAAATATGATGACTGAGGTTTTATCAAAAGGTGAGCTTAATGCTCGTGCTGAAATGCTCCTTATGGGTCATGTAATTCAAGTGACTGATGAGGTAAATCAGAAGTACATTGTGGACTATGTGTCAAGAGTACTCGCAAACGTCGGGAATTCTGAACCTATTAAGTCTGATGAAATTTGGGAAAGAGCCTTTGAATTTATTAGTAATAAGGAAAAGACTAAAGTGATTGGTCTTTCACTTAACACTATAATGAATGAAATGGTTGTATTAACCCTGATTTTCAAAGATACGGGTGAAATTTTTGACATTGAAGACCCTAATGGTGTCTTTTGTTACTGTTACAATTACACATACCCTGATTGCTCAGAACTGGGGTACTGTTTCTTTGAACAGGACAAGTCCACACACAAGTTACACAGAATTGGATAAGGAGATGACATTATGTTAAAAGCACAGCAAAGGTTAATCGACAGCACAGTTAATATGACAATAGGTAATCACAGTGTTAAACACAGAGGTGGTGACGTTAGTGAGTATTATCATGCAACTTGTGTATGTAAAGTTGACTGGAATAATAGAATAGTCCATTTTGACAACGGTGGTTATTCAACACCATCTACAACAAGAGTAATCAACGGTTATAAGGAATACTTTGTTGATGACTTGGGTTATGAAGAAACTTAAGTATTGCACCGCAGGACACTCTTTTGAGAGTGTCTTGTATGGAGTACTTAAACTCCGAAATATTTTAAAGAGTGAGGTAAATAAAATGAGAGTAATGATTATGGGACATCCTATGGTAAGTATGTTAGACGAGATTCTGTTTAGCACAGATGGGCATAAGTATGTGACTGTTGATGGAATGTCAGAAAAGACACTACATAGTATGGGTCTTGAACCTAAAAAGACGATTGAGTTTTCTAAAAAGGACACTACTCCTTATAGAGCAATGGCAGTAGAACTTGCAAGAAAAATCAAACTTCTTAAATACTATGTTGGAAAAGACGAGCAGGAAATGCTTAAGAACTACAGAGCAGTGGCACAAAAGTTATGTAAGATTGAAATTGAAACAGAAGAGGGTTTTGACATACCTGAGGTAGTCATAGCACTTTCAAACTGTTACACAGTTTAAGCATTGCACCACAGGGCACTCAAAGAGTGCCTTGTATGGAGTGCTTAAAGCTCCTAAAACTAAAAGAGTGAGGTATAAAGTAATGAGTAATTCTATCAAACTTTCAGAAAATTATGGTGTCAACCCAACTATTCCAGTGTGTTTCTTTTGTGGAATGCCTAAGAACGAAATTGCACTTCTCGGTCACATTGGTGATAAGAGAAAGGTGAAGACTTTGAAGCTCCCACATTGTGTAGTACTGGACTATGAACCTTGTGACTGTTGCAAAGATAAGTTTAGTCAGGGTGTTCTTTTTATTGAGGTCACTGAAACACAACCTAATGACAACAGACCACCTATTTCTAAAGGTGTTTACCCAACTGGTAGACACGTTGTAGTAAAAAGAGAAGCAGTTAATGTTGAGGGTGATAAATTCCTTATGATTGATAAGGAATTTAAGACTATGTTTAAATTAGACTGACGTAACTAATCTTAAATTTGATAATGTGGGTGGTATTTTGAATTAAGAAAGTCTAAAGTATTGTTAGGACTACCACTCATAGTGGTGGTGGTATTATAGAGTACTTTAGTACTCAATCAGTAAACACTTATAGGTGACACACAAGGCTCTCACTCTCCTTGTGTGTTAAAATAAGTGCTTATTGCACTAAAATTTAAAATGAGTGAGGTAAACAAAAATGAAAGTCTTGAAAAGAAAAGGTCTGCTTAAAGCACAAGCACATGAAGAAGAGGTAAAGGAGACTAAAAAGCCGAGAAAGAGTAATACGGATAATAAGCTCCCCTCTGATGAGTACAAGGACGAAATTCCACCTAAAGAAATAGTCCTTGATGAAAACGGAAAACTCGTGATTAGTGTTAAACGTGGTGGAGTGTACGGTATCCCAAGAGTAGACATAAGATTTTTTGCTACTACAGAAGTATACACTGGTTTCACCAAAAAAGGAGTAAATTTCGATTTAGAATATCTGCCGGATTTAATTGAAATACTCGGTGACGTATCAAACGAGTGTGATGAAAAAAAGCTTTTTGAGGATTTTGAATAGTCACATGAATGGGGGTGGGTGAGGTACTTATATAAGGCATATATAAACGGAATATGGTGGTGGCAAATACCCCGGTAGAGCCTAAAGATTGGCACCACCCCAGGGTACTAAGTGATATAATAAGCCCCTTATATACCCCTACTATATACCCTATATATAGTGCTGTTTGTCGTTTGTTTATTTGTGTTTGTTGTGTTCATATAGTATATACATATGTACTATACACTATATACACTATATACACAGAGATACAGAGACACACCTCATACCCCTATACCCCTACACACCACGACACAACACAATAAACATAAACAAACATAAAATATTTATTTTTTATTATTCATTAAGGTGAATTTCAATTTTGGTGCTGAGAAATTTTTAAAAAAATTTTCTCTCCCTATACAAAGACCCCACCCTTAAAAGTGTTTTGGTGTCTCCGTGACAGTTGCCTAGTACCTCAGAAGTGGTGAAAATTTTTGGTGTGTAGTGAGAGTATTTCCTCAAAGACCTCAGGTGCATGACAGTGTTTGGTGATAAAGTGTGGTGTTAAAAATCTGAGGTATAAAATTTTGGTGATAAAGTGTGGTTGTCCGTCATAAGAAAATTATAGTTTTGCTTAAATTCATAATTCATAGGTGTTGTAGTCCTTACACAAATAAAGACTGATAAATCACTGTGGTGAATGTGTATTTTGACTATATAAGATGAAAAATGAATTGTCTGCGACACGACCCGTGGAATGGGGAGTGTTCGCTTACAAATACGTTAGTATTTGTAACCTATATAATTTTATTATATAATTTTAGAACATATAAAATATAATATTAAATTAGGCACGTAATATAATATTATATTAGCTACGTAATTTTAATTAGGTACGTAATTAAAATTAGCTATGTAATATATAATATAATTAGCTACGTTATGCAGAAATTGGAGCTTGAAATTAGGGATTTGACAAAGTGAAATTTACGTGCTATAATGCAAGTGTTGAATTTGATAATCAAGAAAGGACAGTGACGTTGAAATGAAAAATGCAGAAAAGGTTTTAGACCGATTGAAAAACATTCAGAACAGCTCAAAGAATTTGGGTTGGGGTGTGTCTGAATATTCTCCGTTGATGAAAATTCCTGGGGAGTATGAAAATTCAGAAGTTGAGAGCCAGTGGGTCATTGTTGTAGGACATAACGTGTACAGGAAAATGCACACAATGTTTTTGACAGCGTTTAGTGATGGGACTTATATCCTGAGTTGTGGTTTAGACAAGGGATATGACCGTGAATTGTTTTCTGATATGCTCTCAGTTGAAAAGATTGATGATGATGACACGTTGGTACTGACTGTCCTTCGCTTATTGAAAGAGTGGTTTCCAGAGGTAAGGAGGAGTGACTTGGTATGAGAAGAGTCCCGTTGAAAGGAGAGCCTAATTTTTCAAACCTTACTGATGAACAGGTGAGACAGTACAAAAATATGGTGACAGACCTGATGGGTAATTTCAGTGAGTTACCAGATGTGACCTCTGCACTTGAAATAGCTTGGAAGTATTTGAGTGAAGAGTGTGTAGAGAGGACTTGTAAACAGCCTGAGGTAGAAGTGGTAAGTGATAAGTCCTTGAAGTTGACAAAGAAAAAGCTTGTGAGAAGTCCTTTAGGACGTTTACGTAAGTGAGGACTTGACAGAAGTTTTAACGTGTGCTATAATAAGCACGTTGATAAAGTCAGTGAAATTCTGACAATGACGGAATTACTTGTTGAAAGAGGTAAGACTTAAAGTTTTACAGTAGGTTTAACTCCTGCAATTCCGACCAACAGGTTTCCTTGACCTGTAACTTGCCAAAAGTCCTTTTTAAGGCAAATTCAACAGAGTTACCCGAACTTGAATAAAAAGTTATTTATTACTCCTTAACAATAATGGGTTTGAAGTGTGTCATGTCCACGTAAATAAATTTTGGATTTACCTCCGTTATCAAGTATTTCCAATTTAGTTCGGGTAACTTATGCAGATATAGTTTAATGGTAGAATCTCTGTCTTCCAAACAGAATGTGAGGGTTCAATTCCCTCTATCTGCTCCAAAAGATAAATAGTAATGAGGTTTATGAGAAAGGTTTCTAATAAGAGGTGGTCTCATGAATCAATAGTCTGTGGAAACAAATTTCCGTGAGGTTATAAACGCTAAATCGTTTATGTAAAACATTCTCGTGAGTCTGGTGGTGACTACCTAACCAGCAAGTAAGTGGAAAGCTTACAAACTATTTATCTTATCTATGCTACTGTGGTGGAATTGGCAGACACAGAGGACTTAAAATCCTCAGTCAGAATAAGACGTATGGGTTCAAGTCCCATTGGTAGCACCATATGGCAGTAATTCCCTCTCACTCTTAGTTACTGTCTATAAACATTCTCATACAGTGTTGGCACATTATGTATCGGGAATAAGATTATATCTGAAAATCATAGGTTATATCTTATAGAAAATAGTCCCATGGGGTTTGTTTCCTGTGGGATTATTTTTTTATTTGTGTTTTCCACTCAAATGTGTTATACTGTGTTTAGTGCTTATGTGCTAATGAAATCTTAGGAGGTTTAAAATGAAGATTAAAAGAGCAAAGGTACGCAGATTTATTGAAATGTTTCTCACTATAGGTATACTCATATTTTCAGGTGCTTGCTTAGTATTTGGTGTATGTGCTATCTCGGAAGATTTTAATGAGGTTGAAAATGTTGAAGTTATATATCCTCAGGATAGCAGGTATTCCAGAATTTTAAGTACTACAAGTACAACCGAGGTAATTACCACTACCTATACAACTACGACTACAAGTGTAACCACAACATCAATGGAGACGTCCTTAACAAGTCCTACAACAGAGGTTACTACTACTTGTACAGAAATTATACCAGATGAAGTGGAAGAGCCTAAAAATGACCTTGTAGAGCCTGTGAATGACTATGTAGAATTTGAGGAGGTAAAGACAGAAGAAGTAAAATATAATGGGATAACACAGCAGGAGTATGATATGCTTGTGCTTACTGTTTACCTTGAGGCAGGAAATCAAACACTTGACTGCAAAAAAGCAGTAGCAAGTGTGGTGTTAAATCGTGTAAACCATAGTGACTTCCCAAGTACGGTTTATTCAGTGCTTACTCAGGAAAACCAATTCACGATAAATTTTAATCGAACTGACACACCAGGAGCTGAGTGTTATGAGGCAGTAGACAGTGTTTTAGAATACGGTTCTATTTTACCACCAGATGTTCTTTATTTTTTTGCAGACTATTGTAACAACAGTTGGCTTTGGTCTCGTGAGCAGTACATAAAATATGGAAACACTATATTTGCATATTAAGGAGGAATTTATATGCTAAACGTTAATGGACTTTATAGACACTTTAAGGGTGGATTTTATATTGTGAAAGAGATTGCACAACTTGAGTCCTCACCTGATGAGGATAACAAAATGGTGGTTTACACTTCCGTTGAAACAGGAAAGACTTGGTTAAGACCTTTGAATCAGTTTTTTACAGATGTTTCTGACAGAGATGATAATGTAACAGGTCAGACTTATAGATTTGAACTTGCAACAGACCTCAGAGGTATTATGTCATTCATGAGTACTAAAGAAATTGTTGAGGAGCTTGAAAATAGACCTGACAACCCTTATGATGGACTTAAGACCCTTGAAGAAGACCCAGATGTTTGGGACGTTAAGTTTATTCTTGGAAGATTTGTAGAAAAGTCATCTCTGAAAGGTGAAACTGTTGAGGAATTTGTACCTATTACAATGAATGTTTGGGACACTATTGAAGAAGCACAGAGATATAGGTACATTCATTATGCTCATAGACCTTGTGTAATTGCAAGAAGAGTTACAAGAAAGGTAGTTGAATATTAAGAGACAAGGAGCAGGTCAGTCTTTTGACTTGCTCTTTTTATTATGTTATACTATAGTTACAACATTAAGTTGAATTTAACGCTGAAAGGAAGTTTTTAAATGATTGATGTAAGTACACAAGAAGTAAATAAGCAAACTAAAGAGGTTGTACGTATTGTTGATGTTTCACCAACAGAGGGTATTCAGCTTCTCAGAGAAAAAGCAAATGGTATTCAGAATGAATGTTATGATGTTATGCTTAAAGAGGTTTCTTATGAAAATCTCGCAATTTGTGCCGAGGATGGAGACTTTGTAATATTTTTTAAAACAGCAGATATGGGAATAGTCAGAGAGTTTTTAAGTCGTTATGCTTTAGGTCAGTTATGTAGTAAGTTAGGTGTACCTGTTAGATACATTGAAAAATGTATTAAAGCGGACCAGAATGTTCTTGCAAATAAAAACCTTAATACATGGATTGAAGACTATAACAAAGACTTGTTTTTAAGGATATACCAACACAAAGTAAGAGGTATATTGAGTAATCGTTATAGTGTTCTTGACACTTCAGATATTATTGATGTAATAGATGAGTCCACAAAGGGACTTGACCTTAAAGTTAAAGGTTACTATATGTCAGAGGAACGATTTCACGCAAGACTTGTACAACAGCATATGATGAAAATTAATGGAGAAGACCTATATGCCGGTATTCAAATTGACAGTTCTGATGTTGGAAGAAGTCCTTTGAATGTTATGTTCTTTATATACAAGCAGGTATGTACTAATGGACTTGCAGTAGCAAAAGGACGTGGAAGTCTGTTCACACAAAGACATATTAGTATTTGTACAGATGATTTTAGGGAGCAGTTAAGTCAGTCTTTAAAAACCTTACCAACCCTAATTTCGGAGTATGAGCATATCATTCAAAGATGTGCTAATCAGTATACTCTTATGGGAACAAAGTATTTTAGTGGTAAGGACGATTTTGATACTGTACTAAAGGAGTTTATTCAGAAAATTCGATATAAGACTAATCTTACAGAAGATGGGGCTAAGAAAGTTGTAAACCTTGTTGGAGAAAAATATGGACCATCAGACTGGGGAGTTGTGAATGCTCTCACAGAAGTTGCACAGAACTATACCCTTGAAAGACGGATTGAGTTGGAGAAGATTGCAGGAAGTCTGTTGAAAGTAGTTTAAAAGTGTGCTATAATGTTCTTAAGTCATTTAATAAAGTAAGAGAGGTATTTAATGATGAAAACACTAAACAGTTCTTTAATAGGACTTAAAGAAAGACTTCTAAGTGATTTGAGGACGTTAGATATAGACACTAAAGGGTTTGAGTTAAGTCTTAGACCTTTTAGCAAGTCTTATTATGGAAGATATGACCCTAAAATAAAGACTATTATTGTATATGCTTATTCAGACAAGGAACTTACAAACCTTTACCCTTATGGACAACTCTTTGAAACTCTTGTACATGAAGTCGTACACCACTTACAGTGGGTTAACCCTGATTATGTCAGAGTAAAAGGTGTAATGCACAATGAGGAGTTCTATAAAATGTACAATAAATTTATAAGAGTATATAAAAGAAAGTTGGTGTTTAAACGTGTTAAGACTTTTGCAGAAGTTCGGAGTTGCTCTGCTTAATTTTACAACAGGAACTCTTCAAAGACTTCTAACTCTTTTGAGCTTATTAATTCCTGTTGTAGGGTGTGTATCTTTTTTGTATGGTATGTACTCCAGAAGTCTTTTTTATTGTGCTTTTGGTATTTTAGGTTCTATATGCTATGTATATGTTAATAAGCAAACTTAAGGAGGTAATGAAATTGCAGACAGATAGGAGTATTTTTGAGTCTTGTACCCTAACTCAGGTAATAGATATGCCCGTGAAAGAGTTTGATAAAGGTATTGCAGAAACTAAGCTACCTTTAGGTGACACTCTGAGTCTTAAAAATTTGTTGACAGCTAAGTATGAGCAGGCTAACATATTCAAGGAAGCTCTCATTAAAGACTTTAATGAGACTACTGATGAAGCTCGGAAGAAAGAGATTACTACTTGTGTTGAGGGTCTTTTAGCTAAAATGATGAGTATTGAGTATAAGGTATGTTGTCTCAATAAGAGAGTGGAAAAACTTACAAAGGACGTTTGACGAATTAAATCTGGTGTGTTATAATAATGATAGTGAAAACCACTACACAAAATAAATAATTTACAGGAGGAAAATCTAATGAACAACGAAGTAATTATTAAAGGTCTTACACAGATTAAGGAGGGAATTGACGTTATTTTGAGCGTTATGGGTGATGTTGAGCCTACTCTTGAAAAAAAGTCAGAATCTAAAAAGCCTGAGGTAAAGACTCCAAAGAAGTCCACAGAAGTGGAAAAAGCTAAGTCTGGAAGTTCTGAGTACACAGCAGAAGAACTTGATGGTATGACTTACAATGACCTTAAGAAACTTGCAAAGACTTTAGGCATCACAGCAGTAGGTAACAGAAAAGAGATTACCGCTAAGATTCTTTCAGGTGAAGTTGAAGAGGTTGTTGAAGAAGCAGAAGATGTTGAGAAAAAGAAGTCCTCCCCTAAGAGAAAGTCTGATTCTGCAAAGGTTGTAAAGAAGTCTGAAGATGAGGAAGATGAAATTGAAGATGACACTGATGAGGAAGAAGTTGACCTCGTTGAACAGCAGGTTCTTGATGCTACAGAAGACATGGAAGATGATGAAATTCGTGAGTATCTTGAAGATGTAGATATCTCTTCTAAGGGCAAGAGACAGTCTCTTATTGCTAAACTCGTTCAAGCAGTTAAGGATGGGAAGATTGATTTTGATGATGCTGACTCAGATGAATCCGAAGATGGAAATACTGATACTGAGGACACAGAAGAAGACACTGATGTTGAGGACATTACTGAAACAATGACAAAGAAGCGTAAGAAAGCTTATTTGGAATTCTGTGACGAAACAAGAGCATCTGTTGAAGATGGAGAAATTACTCGTGAAGACCTTATTGAGTTCCTCAATGACTTTAATGGTACTAAGGACAAGATGAAGAAAGTCTCCACTAATGACCTTGTGGAACAGTACCTCATGATTTCTGCAAACCTTATTGATGATGATGGAAATGTAGTCGAAGAGGGAGCATACACAATCAATGATGAGCCTTACTGTTGTGGTAAGCCTCTTAAGTATGACGAGGACGAAAATAAGTTTATCTGTGAAGTGTGTGGTGAAGAGTATGAGGGTGATGATGAATAAATAAACCTTGTATAATATTAGCGAGGGTAGATTGACTTTTCAATTTACCCTCTTTTTTGAAAAGTTAAGGAGTGATTTTGATGTTTAATACTCAAAATGATGCGATTTTGAATTTAATGTCAGGTGTTACAGATGAAGCTTATGATATAGGTACCCTTATTGCCCTGTGTGACAGTCCTGATGTTAGGTACTCAAAGATTGAAAATAAGAATACTGTTATCTCTTCTGTGAAATTTTTTACAAGAACCTATGAGGGAAATTTTGTAGTTGTTAGTAAGCAAGAGAATGAGGCTTTAGTTTCAAGTACACCTCTAGATATACCCGATAATGGAATCTCATTTAATGAATATTTTGTGGTGTGTGCAAAGATGTTTTTAACGGAAACACTTTTCCCCAATAACAAATCCTCAGAAATTGGGTTTAGTGTTATTCCTACACCATTTGGTGTTATAAGAAAGTCTGATGGGAAGTTTGAAGCAGTTTTTCAGTTAGTTCTTAACATGAGGTTAGCACCATTTACACTAAAGTTATCTGACAATTTTAGATTAGTTTATGTAGACTCTTTAAAAGATATGGAGAGTTTTAAGAATATCTACAAGCAGTTTAGAAAGACTAAGGAGGTAGATTAAGATGATTATTAAGACTGAGGACATTACTCACCATTCAAAGAGAACGCAAGCTGAAAACATTGAAAAGGCAGGAACTGCTTATGATGTGGTAATGCAGAGAGAAGCTCTATCAAAGTCAGGTGTAGACTATTCTCCTAATGCTAATGCCGGAAGTGATGTACCTAAGACTGTTACGCTTGAGTCTGCTATTACATACTTTAGGAGTCATGCAAGTGGAGATAAAGATGCCTTATACACAATGACTGCTGATTGGTTGGAAAAGTATAGAACAGCCTCAAGAACAGCAATCAATAAAATGTTGGCTGAGTCAAAAGAAACAGCAGAGGACGTTTTAACTGTTGCTATGCCAAAAGAGGTAAAAGAGTAATGTTTAATGTTGTAAAAGATAATGATAAGTATTTTCTTACAGATGATTCTGGTGAGTATTTATCACCCTATACACCTAAGTACACTAACTGGACAGAAGAAGACTATGCAAATTCTGACCTTAAGTGGTGTGAGCCTATGACAGCACACGCACTTGAAGATGATGAGGGTCAAAACCTTGCTTTAAGTGATGAAGAAAACTTCATTGAAGAGAAGTTTGATGGAACACGTGGAACACTCCATATACTAAAAAATGAGGGCAGAATTTTCAGTAGACGTATAAGCAAAAAGACAAACTGGTTTACGGAAAATACTGATTCACTTCCTCAGATAAGAGAAATAAATATTCCTGAATTAGATGGAACAATAATTGACGGTGAGTTATTTATTCCTAATAGACCCTTTAAAGACGTATCAAGCACCTTAAACTGTAAGTGGGACAAAGCTATTGACCGACAAATTGAACTAGGAGGAATTGTATTACACGCCTTTGATATTCTTTACTATAAGGGAATTAAGCTTGAAAACATGAGACTTGAACGCAGGAAGTATTACTTGCATAGAGTCATTGAAACACTTAATAAGCATGGGGTTTGCAGTGTAGCGGAAGTACCTTACTTTAAGTGTGGTAATCATAATGACATAGTTATTGATAGACCTGCTGAGTTGCTTAAGAAAATAAAAGGGTTTGATAAAAAGTACCCAACATTACATAAGGATATTACTAAGTCAAAAAGTCCTTTAAAAATGCAGTTGTCACCTAGAGGTTATTATGAGTATATTGTAGCCACTGGAGGCGAGGGAGTAATTATAAAGAATAAAGACTTTAAGTATGTCCATAAGCGTGATAAGGCATATCTTAAAATCAAAAAATTCTACACAAGAGAGTGTGTGCTTTTAGGTTTTACTGAGCCAACTAAGTACTATGATGGAAAATTCCCTAATGACAGTTGGGAATACTGGGAAGACCCTACAGAACACTTAGTGTCTAATGATTGGAGCAGTCATTCAGCTAAAGAGCTTTTAAGTAAGGGTTACAAGCCTATTACTAAGTTTTATTTCAAAAACTGGGTAGGTAATATGATTTTTGGTGTCATAATTACTGATGAGGAAATTAAAAAACTCCCAAAAAATAAGAAGTTCAATATACATGAAGTGCCTATACAGGTACAACCATGTAATGACATAAGGATTTATAAATTCCTCGAAGTGGGTGAGTGTTCTGGTTTTGATGATGAGTTGAGAGCTAAACTTTCACATTATAACTATGTAGGAAGAGTTATTGAAGTTAAATGTAATGAGGTTTTCAAAGACACAGGAAAACTTAGACATCCACGTTTTCTTAGATTTAGAGATGATAAGGACTTATCAGTATGCACTTACCTAAACCACATTACGGAGTGATTTTATGATAGCTTATTATAATATAACAGCATCTGTGACCCTTTACATTAAGGAGATTATACATGACTGTGAGGACTATGTTAAGTTCTTTATTAGTGATAATGAAAGAGGGGAGAGTTCAAGAATACATAAAAGCCAAATAAGATATACTACTAAAGGCAGTCCTTATTTTATTTGCAATAGAAGACGTGTTTATTTGGACGAATGTATTAAAATAAAATAACCACTGGACTTATTTGAAAATATGAGTTATAATAGAGTTGGACGAGAGCGTTCAGCTCTATTTTTATGGGTGGGTGATAAAGTGCTGAGAAAAAGTGATATTAAAGCGGAAATTAAAAAATTCTTGAAAAAGACTGAAAAGAGGTTGAAAAGGTTTATATTAGCACCATGTAAAGCTAACTGTGGTAGAGTTCCTACTACTGAGCTTGTAAATATAGTGTTTAACTTTTGTGAGTTATACTCCGGAAGAACTTTTTATCCTTATCAGGAACAGTTTTCAAAAAGAATTATTAGAAGTGTGCTTGAAAATGATGGAGAAGAATTAACGGCTTTATTTGCCAGACAATCAGGTAAGACTGAGACTAATGCAACTACTGTAGGAGGAATGATGATAATACTTCCACAGTTGGCTAATATGCCTATGTTTGCAGATGACAAAAGATTGCAGATGTTTAAAGACGGACTGTGGGTAGGAATTTTTGCTCCCTCCTTAAGACAAGCACAAACAGCTTATGGAAGACTCAAGTCACGTTTGCAGTGCAAGAATGCTATGGCAATACTTGAAGACCCTGAGTTTAGATTAGAGTTCAGTACTTCAAACGGACAGACTGTAGCACTAACTAATGGCTCTTTCGCTACTGCTATATCTGCAAGTGATGGTGCTAATATTGAGGGAGAGTCTTTTAAGCTTATTATATGTGAAGAAGCACAGGATATTTCTAATTTCAAAGTTAGAAAATCAATTCACCCTATGGGTGCGGCATATAATGCAACTATTGTAAAAATTGGAACAGCAACAACTTTTAAAGGTGATTTTTATGAAGCAATTCACAGAAATAAAGCTAATCAAGAATCAAGGAAGTCCCATATAAAAAATCACTTTGAATATGATTGGAATATTGCCGCTAAATATAATCCTAACTATGCTAAGTATGTTGAAAAGGAAAAGAAGAGACTAGGAGAAAAGTCCGACGAATTTAGAATGTCATACTGTCTTGAATGGATAATTGAAAGAGGAATGTTCATAGACATAACTAAGTTTGAACAGGACAATACTGAACCACTTCTTGAAAGGTCTTTTTATGACAAGAGTGCTAACCATGTTGCAGGTATTGACTTAGGTGGTAAGGGTGATGACACTATTATCACAGTAGTCGAAGTAAACTGGGATATGCCTGTATCTGTAGACTCCTTTATCAATGAAAATGGTGAAGAGGAAACATACACCACATTCAATACTTATTTGAAAGACTGGTGTTGTATATCAAATGAGCCTGACTATGAGGAACAGTACCATTTAATTGTTGACTACCTAAACCACTTTTTACTTGCTAGGGTAGTGTGTGATGCAACAAGAGAAGCATCCATATCACACAGATTGAGGGCAAATTTAAAATGTGAGGTAATACCTTTTATTTTCACCACTAAGTCTAAGTCTGAGGTGTATAAACATCTTGACAAAGAAATTGTGTCAGGTCGTGCGAGAATATGTGCAGGACCTAATACAGTAGAAACTAGAGAGTACAAAGATTTCATTCAACAGCTTGGTGAGTTACAAAAAGGGTGGAGTGGTACACATATGGTTGTTTCACACCCTACAGATAAAGACCATGATGACTACCCAGACAGTTGGGCGTTAGCTGTTTGGGGAACAAGCTTTAAAGGGGAAGTAAATAACACTGAAACAGTCACAAACAAATTCACTGCAAAGAGTAATAGCCAAATAAAGGGTGTACGCACCCGAAATAGAATCACTGCAAAAAGGAGATAAGTTATGTTAGGTTTTGAAAGAAAACGTGATTTCAGAGATTTTATTGACATTGGTGCTACTGTAACACAGTTGTCTACGGAGCTAGATGACTTACAGTTAAGCCGACTTAAGAAGATTAAAAGATATTGGAATTTTTATGAGGGTTATCACTGGGAAGAAATGCCTGATGTAGATACACCAGAAGTAACAGTAAACTACTGTCAGGCATTCATAAATAAATTTGTTTCTTTTGAGTTAGGTAAAGGATTCACTTTTACTCCTCATGAACTTACAGAGGACGTGATTGTGACCCCTGATGGGAGAACATTATTTGAATACCTTGAAGATGTGTGGGAAGATAACCACCAGTATGAGTTTGCTACTGAATTAGGACAGATGAAGTCTGTAACAGGAGAGGCTTGGGTACAAGTAAGATACTTTAGTACTCATGAAATTGATGACCCCTTTGGTGAATACCCTGATGGAAGACTTAAGCTTTTACTACAACCTACAAGTGTGGTGTTCCCTGAGTATGACCCTCACCAAAAAGGTGTGTTAAAGAGGATTACCCTTGTTTATCAGTATTACGATTATGAGAAGACGGGAATATTTGGAAAGACTAAAAGAACTTTAAAGACCTTTAAACAGATTTGGACTAAAGATGAGTGTGTCACTTATGATGGAAAGACAGAACCTGTGGTTGTACCTAACCGTTATGGTGTTATTCCTTTTGTACAGATTAAGAACTCAATACTTGCCGGACGTAATGATGGAATAAGTGATATTGAGTGTATTATACCCATGAATGTGGAGTATAACTTAAAGAAGTCAAATGTTTCTGAGATTTTGGACTATCATGCCGCACCAGTAACTTTAGTGTATGGTGCTAAGATTGGTAATCTTGAAAAGGGAGCAAATAAACTTTGGGGAGGTCTTCCTAAAGATGCTAAAGTTGAGAATTTACAACTTGATGGGGATTTAGGTGCAAGTAATAACTATCTTGAAAGTCTTAAGCTTGAAATGTGTGAAGTTGGTGGTGTGCCTGAAACAGTGTTAGGTGGAGCACAGTCAATAAGTAATACCAGTGGTGTAGCTTTACAGTATATGAATTTACCACTTATTGAAAAGACTCAGGTAAAGAGACAAGTAACTGAGGTAGGACTTGAAACACTTAATAAGCTTATTTTGTTAGTGTCTTTATTTGAGGGACTTGTGTTTAAACCTAAAGATATTGCACTACGTGACTTTCTGCATACTGAGGTAAATATTCCTGATACTCTTCCTAAGGACACTCTTCTTGAATTACAACAGATTCAGCAGGAATTACAAGCAGGACTTGAAAGTAGACGAGGAGCACTAGAAAGACTTGGACGTGAGGACATTGAAGCAAAGCTTCGTGAAATTGATGAGGATAGACTTAATCACCCTGAAATTTATAACCCAGAATTTAATAATCAGCCTCAGTTAAATTCAGGTATGACTAATGGACAAACACCACAAGAAGTACTTAATATCGAGAAAAATGGAGCTAATGTAGAAGACCCTGAGGCATAAATCAAACTTCTTATAGAAATTTCTTGTTACCCTCTTTACAAATTAAAGGAGATGTGATAAGATGTTATTATAAAATCAATTTGGAGGTAGAAAATAATGAGAAAATTTAGAGGTATGACAGCAGAATCAAAATTAAGAGCAGTGAAAAAGGCGATTTCTTTTATGTGTGCTTTAAATGTACACGCTGACGAGGTTAATGATGGTGACAATAAGACCAATGATGGTAATACACCTACTTCACCACAGATTAACTATGAACAGCTCATTGCACAGGCTCGTAAAGAGGAGAAAGATAAGCTTTACCCTCGTATCAGGAAGTTAGAGGAAGACAATGCAAAGCTTGTTAATACAGGCAATGACAATCTTATTAAGATTGGTGACTTGATGCAGACGGTATCTAAACTCAAAGCTGAACTTGAAAAATATGAGTCAGGTAATGGTGAAAAGTCAGAGGAAGTAAAGAACCTTGAAGCTACTATTGCAACACTGACTGCTGAAAACGAGAGATTGAAAAGGGAAACCCCTAATGAAGAGGAAATTAGAAAGCAGATAGAACAGGAGTATGAAGTAAAGCTTTATCTTACTGAACAGACTAATGCTAATAAGGATGAAATTCTTTCCTCTTTTATGCCCGAAGTACAGGGTAAGACTAAGGAAGAGATTGATGAGTCAATCGCAAAAGCAAAGGAGAAGTCCCTTGCTATTAAGAAAGAGTTAGGTATTGTTGATGAGGATGGAAAGCTTATAGAAAAGAAAAAGTCCCCTACTTCTAAGAAGAAGACGGAGACTACACCTACTGTCCCTATTACTCCTCAGGTAGCTAACCCTACAGGAGATGACCCTAACCCTAATTATGATGCTGATTATATCAGAAATCTTGACCCACGTTCTGATGAGTACAAGGAGTTCAGAAAGAGCCTTGGACTAAAGTAATTTTAAATCAAAATCATTTATATGGAGGTATTACTAAAATGAGTAAGATGACAAAAATTAAGAAGCTTCTTGGAGCTATCACATCTTTTGGAATGACCGTTCATGCTGATGTTGCAGTTGCTACAGAAACTGGAACAGCAAATGGTGGAACACTTTTCTCTGATGCAGTACGTGTTGTATACTCTAAGGAGATTGAATTTAAGGCACTGCCTAATATGCGTTTTATGCAGTTCGCACAGACAAAGACTGAACTTGGTACAGAACCTGGTCTTACAATCTCTATGCTGACTTACAATAACCTCACTCTTGGTGGTAAGCTTGAAGAAATGAAAAACATGACAACTCAGGCTATGAGTGGTTCTACAAAGCAGTTGACAGTAACAGAATATGGTAATGCTATTTCTGTTTCTGAATTACTTATTCAGTCTTCTTTTGATGACATTATGGCTTCTGCTACAACACTTCTTGGTCGTGACTATGCACAGGTTGTTGATACAGAGTTAAGAGATGCGGCATTAACTGGAACAAACATTGTTTATGCTTCTAAGTCAGACGGAACTGCTGTTACTTCAAGAGCTACACTTGATACCACTTGTAAGATGAAAGTGTCCACAATTAAGGATGCTATCGAAATTCTTTCTACAAACAATGCTCCTAAGGCTGTAGGTGGAACAGCTTGGATTTGTTTTGTACACCCTCACCAGTCAAGAGGACTTCGTGATGACCCTGCTTGGATTAATGCCTCTAATTATGGTGCACCTGAACAGTTATTCACCGGTGAAATTGGACGTATTGATGACTGTCGTTTTATTGAAACAACACTTATGTGTAACGGTGCGGCGGCTGAATCTGACCCTGCTTATGATGAAGCACTTGTAAAGGGGGCAGAGGGTGGTAATGCCACAACAAACGTTTATCAGGCTGTTCTGTTTGGTGATGCTTATTATGGTATTGCTTTTGGACTTCCTGTTGAACTTCGTGACAACGGTGTTGAAGACTTTGGAAGAAAGAGAAGCCTTGCTTGGTACTCAATTTTTGGTGTAGGTAAGCTTCATGATGAGTATGGTGTAGTTATTGAAACTGCATAATGTCACAAGCAAAATAAATTTAATGCTGAAAGGAGAGTAGTATAATGGCAAAGACTTTTAAGCCTAAGACTACGGGTATTACAGTAGATGATGAAAACACTACTGGGGATAGTGTTGAAGTAGTCTCAGATACAAAAGAGGAGAGTGTTGAAAACCCTGTTGAAACTGTTGAAACAGTGGAGACAGAAACTACTCCTGATGATGTTCAGGTAAACCTTAATGTGGTACAGAAACCTGCTGTTAAGAACGTGAAAATTCTCCCTAAGGAGAATCATTCTTGTTGCATTGGTGGTGTACGCTATTTCCTTAAGAAAGGTGTTCATACAAACGTACCTCAGGAGGTTAAGGACATTCTCAATAAGTCAGGTCTTTTAATGCCCCTCTAATTTAAGGGAGGTGTTCAGCTTTGACAGTTGAGCAGATGATTCAATTTCTCCGATTGTCAGTATATGTTCAAGATAAGGATAAGGTCGTCACAGTTGATGAACAGTATTTGTGTATGACTGATGAGGACTTACTCCTTTATCTTAACCTCGCTTTATCACGTAATTTTTCAGATGTCCCATCTTTGGAGTACTTACCTGAGGATGCAGTTTATCCTATAGTTCTCTTAGCTAAAAAGGAGTTATACTACACTCTTGCAGTTAAGGAAGCTCCTCTGTATGACATAGGTGCAGATAATAACAACTACTTAAAGAGGTCTCAGAGATTCGACCACTATATGAAGCTGATAGCACAGGTTGACAGTGAGTATGATGACTGGATTGAAAATGGTGGTACTGATAATGGTACAGTAAAATCTTATAGTGTGACATTGAGTGACAGATATGGAACTCGTTATAACTATGAAAATGCGGCAGTTCCTACAGTAGTTCTCTACATAGGTAATATTACAGAAGACACAGTAGAGTTTTGGTGGAGTGTCAAGAACATAAGCAGGTTTTATAGATACAAAGTTTATGTATCTAAAGAGCCTATAGTGGACTTGTTTAATCTAAAATCTCACATAGCAAGTGGAGCAACACTTGTTGCTGAGATAAAGGACATTCATCAACTTCGTTGCAGAGTTACTGGTCTTGAACAAAAGACCACTTACTACATTGCAGTACAAGCTACTAATATGGCTTCACTTTCAGGTTATGCACAATATCAGATTGAAACAGGGCCATTTGAAGAGAGTGGTGAAGACAATGGCAGTTGATGAAAACAACAGTATACAAAAAGCATTTTTAGACGGAATTGAACTGGTATTCTCTTTAATGTTTACAACCCATTGCAAGATGTATTTCCTCAATGAGGAGAGTGTAGAAAAGGACATTTATGATGAGGTTGAAAACAAAAGTTATGGAGAGCCTGTCGATTTAGTAGCCAAAGTGATTTATGACCACCCTAAGGGTGAAGAGCCTGAGGAGACTGTTATTCGCAAAGCTACAATAAAGATTCCGACTAAACAGTTTATAGATAAGAAAATTTCTTGTTTATATGAAGCAGACTGGGAGAAATTCAGAAAAGCTAAGTTTGAATATGAGGGTACTACCTATTTAGTAGATGCAGTAAAGCCTATGACCCTTGTTGCAGATATTTGGCAATTTTTTGAGTTTTACTGTACCGAGGATAAAAAGAAGTCTATAAAGCAGGTGTAATAATATGAGAGTAAGTAAGTTCGGAGATTGGACAAGAGCAGGTGTTGTCCTGCAAGCTCTATCAACCAAAATTACACCTGCTTTTTCTGTACAACTACAGAAAGATGGAGAGTTTATCTTAGAAAAGCTAAAAGGTCATATAGACTCACAAGATTTATCGTGGACTCCTCTTGCCGAGTCTACAATAGTCCTTAAGAATGGTGATGACACTGTTTACGTAGAGACTGGTTATTTAAAAGACCATTTAAAAGTGCGTAAGGTGAAGTCACCTAAAAGTGGTGTTACTTTCTTTATAGGTGCATCAGCTTGGGACAGAACACCTGATGGGGTTAAGCTTAGTGACCTTATGATTTGGCTTGAATATGGAACAGATAAAATCCCACCGAGACCCTTAATTCGTCCAACTATGGAAGAAGTAGAGTCTACTTTGAAAAGTAATTGGAAGAAAATAATTGAAGACCTGATTAAAGGAGGTAAGTGACTATGAGTTCGTCAGTGTGGTATGAACAGATTGACAAAGGTCTTATCGAATTTATTCAGAGTGTTGTTGTATTACCCAATAGTGATGGTATTTCAGTTCCTGTGCCTGTTAGAGTTAGGAAAGCAGATGAAGACTTAAAGAAAGAAGACTACCCTATGGTAACTATCTATAACCTTTTTACAAGCAAACGTGATGAGGTTAGATATTACCCCTTTGATGTTCTTAGAGGTTACGACCCTGATACTGCAAAGGGTACTCTTGAAAAGACTGCTGTCCCTTACACCCTACACTACCAAATTGACTTTTGGAGTACACTACAAAGGGACATGAATGCTATGTTAGCTAAATGGGAGTTCTTAGTTAGTCGTGATTTTAATTTACCTGTTGTAGACAGTGGTGGTGTTTCAAGAACTGCACACGCTTTACAAAAGGGTGACATGAAAAAGACAGACAGACTTAATGGAACTGAGCGTATATTTCATTCCTCAATTACTTATAGAATTTGGGGTGAACTTGATGAGAATTTACGCAAGGAATGCAACATTGTAACTAACACAGAAATACCACTTACAGGAGTAAGTGTTTTGAAATAAGGAGGTACTAATTATGTATAAAGTTAAAGAAATCAAAGGCTTTATTTTTAGTGCAACTCTGACTGACGGTAGTGTTTTAACAATTCTCCCTTGTGAGGAAGCCACTGTTAAGAAGTCACAGATTAGTGACACTCTTGAAGAGGCAGTTAAGCGTGGTCGTGTTACTATGTCGGAGGTAACAGACACTAATACAACAGCTAAGACTAAAGAAAAAACAGGAGGTGCTAAGTAATGGCTGAATATTTAACCCCCGGTGTATTCGTTGAAGATATTACTCAGGTAGTTGATATGCCCTCAGGAACTGTTCCTGCTTCTGCATTTGTAGGTGTAGCTAAAAGTGGTCCTGTAGGTGTACCCGTAGCAGTAACTTCTTGGAATATGTACCTTAACACATTTGCAGGAGGTCAGGAATCTGCATTCTTGACAAATAGTTATCTTGCTTATGCAGTATATGGATTTTTCCAGAATGGTGGAAAGTTTTGTTATGTTTTAAGAGTATCAAGCGGAACTGTTTCGAATGATAACACAATTACTTATGCGGCTAAACCTGCTACTTCAACAGGTGATGATGCTTTTGCAAAAGCTTTTTCCGCTAAGTATGAGGGTGATTGGGGTAATAAGCTTAAGATTAAGTGTCCTAAATCAGGTGTTAATGAGACACTTGGTATTTTCACTATACAGGTGTTACTCAATGATGTTATTGTTGAGTCTTGGGCTAATCTCGGTAGTGGAGTAAATGTAAAGGGTTGTTTTGCAGATGTTATTAACGCAGAAAGCCAGTTTATTGAGGTTACGGATATTACTGTTCCTGCTGACCTCAGTACTATGAAGAATGCAGATGTGAATATCACATTCTCAGGAGGTACTGATGGAGATTCAACAGTAAGTGATGCTATATATGCGGCTTCTCTCCACGCTCTTGACTTCTATGACACTATTCGCCTTGTAGCAATTCCTGGGGCAAGTAATGACTTACAGGTAGCTTTAGCTGAATATTGTACTGAAATGGAATACAGAATTGCTATTTGTGAGGGTGAAGAGACTGCAACTACTGCAAACCTTATTACTCTGAGGGAAAGACTTAATAACCTTAATGCAAACTTATATGGACCTTGGATTCAGGTTACAAATCCTCTGTCTTCAAGTGGAGCACCTATTAGTATTCCTGCTTGTGGACACATTTCAGGTGTTTATGCACGCATTTCAGACTCAAGGGGTTTTTGGAAAGCTCCTGCCGGAACAGAAGCAATCTTAAAGGGAGCTATCAATGTCACAAAGGTTTTCACTCAGAATGATACAGACGCTTTAAACCCTAAGGGTATTAATGCTTTACTTCCTAAACCTAATTATGGTGTTGTAATTTGGGGAGCAAGGTCTTGTAGAAGTGATTTACCTTACGCTTCGGACTTATATACTAATATCACCATTAAAAAGACTTGTTATGACCTTACACAGAAATACGTGTTTGAGCCTCATGACTCTTCACTTTGGACTAAGGTTAAGACTACTATTCAGGATTACCTTAATGGTATTTATCAGCAGGGTGGATTCTTTGGTGACAGTGCAGACCTAGCTTATTTTGTAAAGTGTGACGAGGAATTAAACCCTCTCTCCATAAGAAATCAGGGTAAGCTTATTTGTGAAGTGGGTTATGCAACAAAGAAGCCTGCTGAATTTATTATTTTCCGTATCAGTCATGAACTGACAACTACTTAAGAAAGGGGTGTAAGAATTATGTTAAAGAAACTTTTATCTGTCACACCTATTGTGGTACACGGTGCAAGAACTACTTCTCTTGACCCTTTACAGAAATATAAATTCAGATTAACTGTTCCTGGAATTCCCACAGAAATTGGATTTCAGAAAGTAAGTGGTCTTACTCATGAGGTAGGTGTAGCTGAATACACTGAGGGAGGTTATGATTATGCTCACAAACTTCCTGGAAAGCCTAAGGTTGGTGAAGTAACTCTTGAAAGAGGTGCTTATGCTGATAAGGACTTAGAAGAGATGCTTAAAGACACATTGACTAACCCTGATATGAGAGGAACAGTCATTATTGAGCACCTTGATAGGTATGGAAACGCAGGAAGAACTTACAAACTTGCAGAAGCTTGGGCTTCAAAGTGGGAGTCCAGTGACCTTGACTCTTCCTCAGATGATGTGGCAATTGAAAAGATTACTCTACAGTTTGAGTACTTCTTGGATGAATAAGGTATTTAAAAACTTATAAATACAAACCCTGTAAAATTAGTACTTGCTATTTACAGGGTTTTGTTATATAATAGGAGTAGAGGACTTTAAGTCCCTGATTTAATAGGAGGTAATATACTATGAAAGCAAGAATTGATAAGGACAGAGAAAGCAGAGATATTGAAATGGAAAAGGAATATTCCGAAAGCCTTTCCAATATCGCAGAAACAGCCACAGATGTAGGTGAAGAGAAAGTTTATTCTCTCCTTGCAGGTTATACAGACAATGACGGAATTACACATGATACATTTACACTCAGAGAAATGACAGGTGCTGATGAGGAATATGTAAACCGTTCTGATATTAAGAGTAATGGAGCAAAAGTTTCTACTGCTCTTCTTGCTCGTTGTGTAACAAGTATTGGAACACTCACAAGAAAGAGTGTAGGTGGACCTAAAGAATGGGAAGACATTATTAAGCACCTTTATGTTGGAGACAGAGATGTAATGCTCCTTGAATTAAGAAGACTCTCTATTGGAGAAGAAATTGAGGTAACACATACTTGTCCTAACCCTGACTGTAAGGCAAAGCTTAATACAGTAGTCAATGTAGACGAACTTGAAATCACAGAATTTAATGGTATTAAGGAAATTCCTTTTGAACTCCCTAAGGGTTTTGTTGATAAAAAGGGTAATTTACATAAGACTGGTGTTATGAGAAGACCCAATGGTCTTGATGGAGAACTTCTCACTCCTATTGCAAAGAACAACATGGCAAAAGCAGAAACTGCTCTTTTAACACGTCTCTGTAAGTTTGATGACGGAGTGCATATTGATGACTCTGTTATGGCAAACCTGTCTGTAAAGGACAGAAACTACTTACAGAAACAGCTTAATGACAATTTCTTTGGGGTTAATATGTCTGTTGATGTAATGTGTGACAGATGTGGAGAGTCATTCAAGGGTAATCTTAATCAGACAAATTTTATTTAAGCACCTATTTTGATGATGAATTTTCTCTAAGGTTTCCTTTTAAAAAGACCTTAGAGGAAATGCACATCTTAGCCTACTGTTACCGCTGGGACAGAAATACCCTATGGGAACTCTCAACTCGTGAGCGTAAAATGTGGGTTGGTATGGTGCTTACTCAGAAAAAATTGGAGAATGATAAATTGAAAATATAGTGTAATAAAAGACGTAATAAGGCAGAATCAAAGTTTTGGAGGTGAGACGTTTGAATAACTTTGGTTTAGGATTTATCCTAAGTTTTACAGATAATGCTTCAAGTGGTATGCAGAATGCCACAAGGTCTTTTCAAGACCTCAATAATGCTACATCTAATTTCTCACAAGCTAACAATGTTAATTCTGCCTTATTACAAGTTTCTTATGCGGCAGGAATTGTGGGAGATGACCTATACAGAATAGGTGCAGGTATCACCTCAATGTTTACAAGTGCTATTCAAAAAGTTACTGAGGTTGGTACAACTGTAGCTACTGCACGTAGTCAACTTTCTACTTTATACCAAAGCGAAGAAGCAGGAGCACAGAAATTAAATGAAATTAAGGACTATGCTAAGTCCAGTATTTTTAATTTTGAGGACCTTATTCCCTCAGTCATTATGCTCAAAGCTAACGGTATTGAAGCCTTTGAACAGATTGCCTCAAGTGCTTATTTAGCAAGTGATGGTATTGAGGGTTCAAGACAAACACTTATGGACTATGCCGCAGACCTTGCGGCATTTAACCCTCAAATGAAGAATGCATATGGTACTGGTGTTCAGGCGGCAATGGGTGCTTTGAATGAGTATATAGCAGAGGGAAATGCTATGTCTCTTAAGAGAGGTGCTTCACTTGACATTAACCAGTTAATTGGAGAAGACACAGCAGGAACTATTGAAGAGCGTTCAAGACAAGTTGCAGACCTTATTGAACAGTTAGGAATGGTAGGTATGACTGCTAATTTAGCAGGTACTCCTATGCAACGTCTTTCAAACGTGTCTGATATATTCTTTAATCTTATGTCTGACGTTTCCGATTCAGGTGTGTTTGAAAAATACTCGGAACTTATTGCAAAGTTTACTGACTATTTATTCTCTATACCAGATTCAGAAATTAAACAAATTGCGGAAGTAATTGCAGGTGCATTAGTAGATTTAATGTCTCCTCTTGAAAAAGTAATAGACCTTGGAATAAGAGCTGTTGACTGGTTAAGAGATACAGTAAAGGTCAACCCAGAGTTAGCACAGACCGCTATAAAAGCAGTAGGAGTAGGTGGTGCTTTTCTATTATTATCTGGTATAGTTCTTAAACTTGCCTCAAGTTTAGGACTTTTAAGAATAACCATTTCAGGACTGTTTAAGGGAAGTGCCTTAAGTAGGGGACTAAGTATGTTAGGACTTTTTAAAAACTTTATGCTTGTTATAGCTCCACTCATTGCACTTGTAACCCTACTTAAACTTGCTTGGGACAGAAATTTCTTAGGTATTCAAGAGGTAACTAAAAATACCCTTGCAAATGTAGTAGATTCAATAAAGTTGGTGTTTGATGCCTTTGCAGATAACACTCTTTCAGAAGAGGGTTTTATAAGAGCCAAAGAACTTGGAATACTCCCCTTTATTGAGGGTATATTACAGTTAAAATATCACTGGGGATTTTTTGTTGATGGATTTAAAAAGGGACTTGACAGTTTCTTTAAAACACTTGGGGACATTCTTGTACGACTTGGTATTCTTGATGTAGATGTATCTGGTGCAGGGGAACTTATTGTAGCACTGATTGAGAAAATGACTGCTCCAGGAATGACAGATACTTGGGAGAACTTAGGAGAGATTTTAGGTGAAGTAACAGGTTGGATTCTTGTTATGATTACACTACTTCCTGTAGTGTTAAAAGGTATAAGTGCTATTACTACCCTTATAAGGGGAGCAGGGACTGCACTTAAATTTGTAGGTACTGTACTTGGAAAGATATGGGACGTACTCAGTTTAGTAAATAGAGGTGCTAAATGGGTATGGACTGGTATTAAATCCATAGGTACTGCCCTATCAGGACTTAATTTTGCTTCTATAGGTGCATCACTGTCCTCTATAGGGTCACATATTGCGACCTTTTTCTCAACTATAGCAAGTGGTATAGGTAGTGTACTTACTGCTATAGGTGCTGTTGTAGGACTACCTGCTTGGGCTGTTGGGTTAATAATTGTCGCAATAGTTGCATTAATAGCCACAATAGTAATCTTTTGGGACGAAATTAAAGCTTTCTTTGGAAAAATAGGAAATGCTATTAAAGACTTCTTTGTAAATGCCTTTAATAAGTTGATGGAAATTCCTATAGTACAGAAAATTGTTGAAATGCTCCAAAAAGCTATTGGTGGTATTATAGATTTTATAAAGGGAATTATTGAGCCTGTTATACGTATCTTTACAACTGTTTATGAGGTGGTTAAATCCTTTATCACTAATGCTATTGCTATAGTTGTAGGTTTTGGACAATTAGTTTGGAGTATCATATCAGGGGTTTTCAATATCATTAGTTCAGTTGTAGGTGCTGTGTGGAATATTATTAAGTCTGTAGCAGGTCTTATAGGTAACATATTCTATGCTATATATGCAGTAATACGTACTATAGTTCTTGCAGTTATTTGGGTGTTCCAACAGTTATGGGAAGGTATCAAGATAGGACTAGATTTTGTATGGAATATCTTTTCAACAGTATTCGGTTGGATTTATAATAATATTATTTCACCTATTATTACTGCAATTAGCACTGCTTTTGAGTGGTTATGTACAAACGTATTCTCACCTGTAGGTGATTTCATCAAAGGAGTTTTTGATAAAGTTGCAGACGTAGTTGAATGGATTGGGGACAAATTCAGTACAGTGTTTGGAAAAGTCAAAGATTTCTTATTAGGAGTTTTTGAAAAAATTGATGCGTTCGTCTCTCCTATTCTTGATGGTATTGCTGATGCTATTGAGTGGATTGGTGATGTAATAGGTAAAGTAGTTGATGGTATAGGAGGCTTCTTTGGAGGTATTGGAGACTTCTTTATGGATGTTGGGGATGGACTTTCAGAAGCCGTTGGACTTGCAACAGGTGGTTATGTAAAGACTACTGGTATTGCAATGCTACATCCAAATGAAGTAGTTGTAAATGATGTGCTTACTCAAAGATTAGGTGCTTTCTTAAATGACTATGACATGGCTAAGTTTAATAGCTCACCTTTAATCACTAATGATGTTATTGCAACGGATGACTATGCAGAGCGTGAGGATAATGTTCTTATTCCTCCTACTCCTATTCCGTCACCTGAAGATGATGACAATAACTCTGATGGTAACAGTCCTATGAGAGCTTTGGTAAATAACTCTGTAAATAATGTAGAAGACAATAGCAGTCAGTCTGAGGACGATAATTCCTCAGATAACAGAGTAATTTTTGAAAGCGGAAGTGTTGTAATTCAAGTTGGAAATGACTGTAAATTTACCGAGGCTGAATTACTTGCAATGTCCGATAAACTTATGAGTATTATGACACGTAAATTGCAGTTAAGACAGCTTCAAACAAGAAAGTAAGGTGATTAGTTTTGTATGAAGCAAGTATAAGAAATAGTACAAGGGGAGCAACCGTTATTAATAATAAAAAGAAATACTCCTCTGGTGCTAAAACAAAGGGTTATATTAAGAACAAAGTAACAGGCAAAACAAAATCATTCTTATTTAACCCCTCAGAATTAACCTTTTCAAGAGAAGCTACATACTCGGAGACTTCATCTCCGGGTCTTAGCTATCCCCTTACTCAATATGTAAGGGGAAATCTCTTAACATTCAGTTTACCTCTTTATATTTACGACAAACCTTATTCAGGTCTTGTTTCAGAGTGGGAGACTTTTCTCAATAGTTTTGTACCTCCCACAACAAATAACAGTAGCTATACTAAACCTAATGACCTTATGGTGTGTATGGGGAGTTTTATTAGAGAATGTGTTGTGGAAAGTCTTGAAGTCCATTATACAGACTTTAATGAGGCACTCAACCCTACAGAAGCTACTTTTACATTACAGTTAAGGCAGGTGTGATATATGGCAGTATTTGCAGGTTCAAGATATTTAAAAACGCCTATTTATGCTCGAAAAGGTCAAGCCTTTATATTCAATGTGCGTAACAAGATAAAGTTTAATCAGGACAATGCTACTTACTATACAGTAGTAATTGGAGATACTATTGACGGAATAGCACTTAAATCTTATGGTAACCCACATCTTAGTTGGGCGATTCTTGATAGTAACCCACAACTTATGTCAGAACTTGACTTAGAGGTAGGTTCAAGTATTCTTATTCCACCTTATGAGGAAGTGGTGAAGTACTGTGAGTAGTGCTACGAGTGTTTACTGGGAATTAAAAGTCAACAATATTTTAATAGATGGGGCTAAAAGAGCTTGTATAAATAGTATTGAATTTGATGAACTTTGTGATGGGTCGGATACTTGTACACTACAAATTACCGACCCCGATTTCCAGTTTATAGAGGACGACATTTTTATTGAAGAAGCAAGTATTTACTGTAGATTTGGTTTTAATGAGGACACTTTCAGAAATGAATTTACAGGTTATATCTCAGCTGTTGACATAAGCTTTCCTGAGGAGGGTTCTCCTACACTATCTATAACTTGTTTCGATAAATCACATTTAATGAACAGGTCCAAAAAAGAGCGTTCATGGGACAATGTTACACGTGCAGATGTAGTAAAAAAGATTGCCGCAGAGTATGGATTTAATGTTGACCTTGAGTCTAATTATACTTTTGCAGTGGTAGACACTATATCCCAAAGTGATAATACAGATATAGAGTTCTTAGAAAGCCTTGCAGGAGAAGAAAGAGAGCCCTTTATGTGTAAGCTTGTAGGTAATACTCTTATATATAAGAAAAAAGGTCTTTTACAAGAGCCTAAAACGACTTTAGGTTATAAAGTATATCCTTTTGATGTCCAAAGCTTTACTCCTCAAATTACTAAGGAAACACGTCAGGAAGAAGTAACTTCTTCAAATATCAGTACAGAAGACAAGGTTTATGAAACTTATACTGCAACTGATGGAAATACAAGTCGTGATGTACAAGGTGAGTCTGTTAAGACTTCATCTACTGCGGCACTTAATGATACCTCAGTAAGTAAACAGGACACCTCAAATAGGGTTTATAATCCTGTTACAAGAGAGTGGGAAGTAGGGTGATGAACTATGGCTATTGTAATTAACTCAGCTTGGGATGCACAGCAGTATTATAAAGAGAGAGAAGAGGCAAGAAAACACATAAATTCTGCCTCTGATGCTCAATACTTTTATGAAACATATGGTGGAAATGGGTACTTAGGTAACTGGGGTTCACCTACAAGACACGCAGGACAATATGGTTACACTTATGACGCTGCTACACACTCTTGGAAAAAAGTATCTATGGGGTTTAATACAAAAAGCTTCGACTTTTCTTTCAACTCCTCGTCTTTGAGTAGTGGTGTAGGGTTTTCAGGAGGTAGTGGAGCAGTATCACAATCAGGTGTAGTAAACTCTGAAAGTGATGCGGCTACAGACAGTAAAACAGATGCTGAAAAGGAGTACATTGACATTGAATTTAATACACTTACTGGTGATTGCTCTGTACTCCCTACTAAACAGAATATGAAACTTAAAGTTGGAAATACTATAAAAATGCTAGGTGTTGGTAAGTTTCTGTCAGGACTTTACTTTATATCTGAAATAAAGCGTACTATAAGTAATGATGGAGCTTATTCAATGTCCCTTGTACTTTATAAGAATGGTTTTGGTGACAACCTTAAGAGTACATCAAACTCAGTTACAACAACTCCTGCTAATAATGGAAGACCTACTGAGGTTGACACTACAAAAAATGTTGTTACAACAGCTATTAAAGTGGGTAGCAAAGTCAAAATTGTCGGAGATGCAATTTATTCAAATGCTCATGAGGGTGTGAAAGTACCTAACTGGGTAAAACAAGAAGAGCATACAGTTGATGCTCTAAGTGAAGATGGTGCAAGAGCAAGACTAAAAGAAATTTGGTCTTGGACTTATGTTAAGTACCTAAAACTAATATAAGGAGGTCAGTATGGCAGAAACAAAGTTTTATGGTAAGTATCGTGCTAAAGTTGTTGATGTGAATGACCCTGAAAGACGTGGACGTATTCGTGTTCAGTGCCCTGCTGTTTTAGGTATTTACAAAAGTGCTTGGTGTGAACCTTGCATTCCTTATGCAACAGATTTTTCAGGCGATTACTATGTACCACCTGTTGGTGAAGCAATCTGGGTAGAGTTTGAAGAGGGAGATGTTGATAAGCCTATTTGGAATGGTGGGTGGTATAAAATAGACAGCTCACCTCTTCTACCTGAATCTAAACCTGAGGACTACAGGTTTATCTCTTTTAAAAAGTCCATATTAAGAATGGGCGAGAGAGAGTTTATATTTGAACTCCGAAATGGTGATGACTCATATGTATTCAAAGTAGACCCAAGCACAGTAATAGGTCTTAGTTGGGTGGGTAGTCTTTCAGAAAATGATTGTAACACTTTGAATGACTATATAGCAAATAGTGAACTTATAATGGTACAAGTACCAGAGGCTATTCAAAGTATAAATGATTATATTTCTGAAACGGTGCAACCATTCTTGACTGAATCATACCCTAAAGACTGGAACACCCTTTATGAAACTAATCTCCCCGAAATGCTTAATAACTTGTACACTGAGGTGCAGACAGACTTAACTAATCTTGATAAGTCCTTAAGGGAATACATAGAGGGTATTGTAAAAGAGTTAGAAGACCTGCTTACTGACTTAGATAATAGGGTCAAAGCTTTAGAGTCAGGAGGTTCTACGGAATGAAAAATGGATTTAATGGAATAAGTTTTCCTTTTAGAATAAGTGGTACAGGTGGAGTTCGGATGAGTTCGACAGATGTTTTAGATGTACCACACATTGTTGAAGCTATGGAACAAATACTTCTTACAAGACCTTATGAAAGAAAAATGGAGTATCATTTTAAATCTGACTTAGACACCCTTATTTTTGACCCTAATGACATTAGTGCTAGGAATATGGTTGCTTATCAAATTAAACAAGCACTATCACAGTTAGAGGATAGAATTGAGGTAATAAATGTTATAGTCACTTCTGAGGGTTCTTCAATATATGCAACAATAACCTTTAGGGTGCTTATGTATAATACAACTTACAGTAAGAAGATAAAGGTTGGTGATGATAATGGCAAGACTTCCGATTAGTAATATGGACTACACAACAAGAGATTATGAGGGTTTTCGTACTCTTATGATACAGGAGTTACAGAAGAGAATGCCAGAGTATACAGATACAAGACAGTCTGATGCAGGTATTGTTATTTTGGAACTCAATGCTATGTGCTTGGACATACTGTCATATTATTTAGACAGTATTGCAAATGAGTGTTTCTTGGTAACTGCTGAACAAAGGAGTAATATCTTAAAGTTCTGTAAAATGCTTGGTTATACACCTCGATATGCAACTTCCGCACAGTATTCACAGATTTTTATTAAGACCTCCGCTGATACAGAGGTGATTATTCCTCAGGGGACTAAAGTAAAGACTTATAGTACAAACCCTGACAATCAGGTTTACTTCACCACTCTTAAAGACCTTGTAATACCTAAGGGTGCTTTAGGAAATGAAGTAGACAGTGAAACAGGTGAGTATTTGTATGCCGTGCCTGTAATTCATGGACTTTATGTCAACAATGAGGTATTAACTGACTCCTCTAATGGTGAAGCCAATCAGACTTACAGGCTAAATTATGCTCCTGCCCTTATTGATGAGAATTTTAAGGTGTATGTAGCCGATGCTCAAAATTCAAGTGAACTTTGGAGAAGAGTTAAAAGCTTTGCAGGTTCAGACTCTTCAAGTAAAGTGTATACTGTTGAAGTAAATGACTACAATGAAACAAGTGTTGTTTTTGGAAATGACATTTTTGGAAAAGCACCTAAAGATAGTTCAATTACTTGTAGTTACTATGTAGGTGGTGGAGAATCAGGTAATGTAGGTATAGGTGCTATTAAAGAGATGGAAGACAACATTGCTTCTATTGCCTCCACTCAAAATGTTGAAATCCTTAAGACAGGATATAATCAGGAGACTGTTGATGAAATAAAAGTCAATGCACCTATAGCACATAGAAATATTTGGGGAGCTTTAACTTGTGATGATTTTGCAGGAGTACTTAAAGTTTATTTCCCCGATGTAATAGATGCTGAAGCTAAGAAAGCATCAGAAGACTGGACTAAACCTGAGGTAGATGACATAGAAATTTATGTACTTACTCAGGTAGAAATTGAAGAGCAGATAAGACTACAGGAAGAGCGTGAGTCTAAATTCTTTCAACCACTCACTGAGGACTTCTACAACAGTTCTGAGCGTTACTTAAGTCTCATGGGAGACCCCGATAAAGACAACGGAATAATTCACCAGTTTTTTAATTCTGACACTGATTATGTTGAAATTGAATCTGGAGAGGGTCTTGACTCAGGACGAAAACTTGTGGGAATGCGTGACATTTATCTTAAACACGCAAATTTTGCAGGACTTAATATTGAGTACACTTTAATGGTTAGAGATTATTATGACAGGGACTTAGTGTCTAAACAGATTGACAACTATATTTTTAATTACTTTGCGTTAGGTAACATTAAGTTTAATCAGGATATTTCTTTACAAGACCTCATGTATGAAATAGTTGATAACAGTGGTATTGAGGGTATCAGATACTTGTCATTTACAATTTTTGGAGATAAAGATGAAAATGGAGAGATTCATAACGATTTGTACTCATTCATTAGTCATGACTTGTTAATACCCGAAATAGGGACACTCTTTGTACTCACTGGTATAAGCAGACACTTCCCTGAGGTAGGTAAGAAGTCTAATGGAGGTGGTACATTATATGGAAACACCTAAAAGCACAAACCCCTCAACAAAAAAACTCTTAGATAAGTACCATCTGGTTGAAAATCACATTGACAATCCTAAGTTTATACCTTATAATAATACTGAGGGTGAAGAGGTAAGTCCCCTTACTGACTTTATGTACTATTCTAAGCTCCCTGAGGTTTATCGCACTTTTGATAAACCTTTGGGTTATCCTCTTTATAGATACTTACAGTCACTTTTTAATAGTGGGTATGCTGTGCTTGCAAATAAACTTGCGACAGAGGGTTATGACAGTTTAAGTGACAGTGAAAAGGTGAGTATTGGAGGTATTGAAAATCTTCTTGACTTGGTAAATCCTGAAACTTGTCCTAGTAAATTCTTACCTTATTACTGTAGAAGCATGGGTATTGATTGGTTTCCTGACCTTGCAAAATTAGGACTTAAAGATGCAAGTGATAATTCGGATAATACTAATGACTACTATAATCGAACTTTTTTATGTAACATTGGTGAGATTTATAGCAGAAGAGGTACTGAGTCCTGTGTAAAGTACATTGCACAACAACTTACAAGCATGAACGTGAAACTTAAATATGAGCGTGTGTTTAATGAGGACTTGACTACTAAAGCACGTATTTTATGGGTTGAAGTACAGGCAAATACTATTGAAGAAATTACTAAATTAAGTGTTGCAACCCCTGTAATTAAGAGGTATATTGATACTCAAATACCTTATTATATTACTACGGCGGTTTTATATGTCTTAAGAAATTCCACAAGTGCTAATAGGTATAATGGAAACTTTGTAAGAAGCACCATTAGAAAGACTATTAAATGCAGAGATGAAAACATTAAGACAACAGTTGAAATTAAAGCAGGTAGACAGTTTGGAAATGTTCAATCCAAATTGATTGAGCAGGAAATAAAACCACAAATATAAGGAGGTAATTTAAAATGGCTAATTGGAAACAGGAGAATACCATTCTCACCAACATTGGTCTCACAATGCTCTCAAAAGCACAGGTAGGTCTTGGTAAATTGGAAATTACTAAGATTATTGCCCGTGATACTGTAAGCACACCGGATGAAAATAAGCTCCTCACAGGCTCAACTCTCCCTGACACTAAACAGTCAGCGGTTTTATTGAGTGCTAAAGGTGCAGTTATTTATCCCGATAATAGTCAAAATGCTGATGCAAGTCAGATTACTGCCAGATTTTCAAATGAGACTGTAGGAGTAGGACAGTCATTTAAAATCAGGCAGGTTGTGGTGTTTATGAGACTTACTGAACTTGCAGACAGTGATGAAGATATGGGTGAAGTACCTTATATGGTAGCACAGTCCGAGGGTGAAGATGACTACGACTTTATGCCTGAGTTTAGTGTAAACCCTACTGCTATTAATTATGACCTTTATATTCTCCATTCAGGTGTTGCACAAATTGACATTGCAGTAAAGACTGCCGGATATGTTGATGAGGACACTTATAATGAAGAAATTACAAATATTTGGAACACTATTAATAGCATTACCACTAATGGTGTAGGACAGAACACTGACGGTATGACGTTTGATGTGTGGACACCTCAATACACTGCTGATGATGACCCCTCAGGTGCAAGAAATTGGTCTAAGTCAACTGACACAACTCAAATTGCAGGAACTAAGAGTGCAGAGCGTTTTAATAACTATGCTGAAAATGACAATATAGCTGTAGGTATTGGTTGTCATGTTGAGGGTGGTGGTAATGTAGGTATTTCTAGCCAATGTCATATTGAGGGTGTAGATAACCATTCTGGAAGTGATAATACATGGGGTATACATATTGAGGGAAGAAGAAACTTTGCTACAATAGGTTGGTTTCAACACATTGAGGGTGAATTAAATCAAAGTGCAGGTTATGTTACCCATATGGAGGGTACAAAGAATAAGGCTATAAATACAAATTCTGAGAATGTAGGTATGCTCCATGTTGAGGGTGTAAATAATACAGTAAATGATGGTACAATTCACCATGTTGAGGGTACAAACAACACAGTAGATAAAGGTAATGTACACCATGTTGGTGGTAATGGAAATTCTGTATCAGGTTCAGGTGATTGCTGTCATGTAGGTGGACGGTCAAACATTGTTTCCGATACAGGAGAAGCTCTAGTATTAGGAAGAGAGAATATTGTAAGAAACAGTAATCAAGCTAACATGACTGGTTACAAGAATGTGATTGTAAACTCTGTTGGTGCTTCTGCATCAGGAACTGTTAATACAGTTACAAATTCTCAGAGAGCCAACGTAACAGGAAACAATAATACTGTTAATAATTCACGTAGTTCTACAGTATCGGGAGATTCAAATACTGTTTCAGATAGTTGCTTTGAGAGCAGTGTTTCAGGTTATAACAACACTGTTACAAGGTCTGCACATTCTATTATATCAGGTCAGAATAATATTATATCTGATTCAAATAATATTATAGTATCAGGTGGAATAAACCAGGTAACTCAAAATGTTCACAGTTCAATAGTCAGTGGTGCAGGTAATAACGTACATAATGACAACCTTGCCTCATCAATATCAAATGCCTTGTTTGGTACAAATGGCATTCTTATTGATTCAAGTGAGGTAATTATGTCGGGTAATGGTAATAGTGCTACACGTTCTTTTTGTTCTATTTTATCTGGTAAAAATAACTCTCTTATTAAGGATTCATCATCTGATAGTACGTTTAGTTCAGAGCACAGTGTTATTTCAGGTAATGAAAACACTATTTCTCAGACAAGAAATTCAATTCTAACTGGTAATAAAAACACCATATCTGACTACACACCTAATGGGGTTTCAGGTGAAAGATTCCCAACTTGTAACATAGTCACATCAGGAGAAATAAATACAATATATGGACTTTTCTCTTCTGTAATCACGGGTTATAATAATAGCATTACAAATATACATGATTCAGTTATAGGTGGTAAAGGTAACACAATTTCAAGTGAAGTGTTAGATAGTGGTACAAACTGTGTTCTCTGTACTGGATTTAATTGTACTGTTAATAACTCAGGTCATCCAATGTTTGTGACAGGTTCTTACAACACTATAAATGGCAATAACTCATCTGTAATGGGAAGCAACAACATTGCAACAGGTTACGACCAAGTTGTAATGGGTCATTACAATGTTGAAGACACTGAAAATAAATTTGCACTTATTGTAGGTGGTGGAGCTAAAAATGGTGAAAATGTTGCAAGAAAGAATATACTCGAACTTGATTGGGAGGGTAAACTCCATATAACAGGACTTTATGTTTCAAATATTTGGAATGAAGATGGAACGGGTACACTTAATGCATGGAATATTGCTGATGGAACTGGTGTTGGTGCTATTATTGCTAATAACATTGCAGAAAACAAAGCATCTGGTCTTTACTCTTTTGCTATTGGAAATTTGACTGAATCCTCTGCAAACTATGCTTTCTCCACAGGTAATGGTTCTAAAGCACAAGGTCAGTCAGCAGTAGCTACTGGTGACTACTGTGAGTCTTCTGCTGATTACTCATTCACAACAGGACATTTAGCCAAGACTAAGAGCGTATCTTCACAAGCTATGGGTCACAATGTATCTATCGATGCCTCAAGCGTTTCTGCGTTTATGTGTGGATATGAAAATAGTGCATCAAATGCTTTTGCAAGTTTCACCTCAGGTCAGACTAATACTAACCAGTCAAACAGAGGTTTCATTGCAGGAGGTCAGAATAACGTCCTTAAGAGTGAAAACGGATTTGTTGCTAATAAGGGAAATAATGTTTCTGGTAATAATAACTTTGTTGCAGGTGTAACAAACACTGTTGGCAGTAATGGTGTTACAGTGTTTGGTGAGAGTAATGAAATTACTGCAAGTCCGGGAATGACTGGTTCACTGTTTACTGGTAATAGTAACTCAGCTGAGTCTGGAATTATTGAAGCAACATTTATGTCAGGATATAAAAACAAGATTAACTCCCATTCTGCTTACGACTTAATTTCAGGAGAGAGTAATACTATTTATAATTCTGAAAGTAGTGTTATTTCAGGTTATAACAACTCCACTTATGCTTATTATTCTGCAATCGTAGGACAAGGAAATCAAGTTTCAGGTGGTAGAAATATTGTAGGGGGCTTCCAAAATGATGTAGGTAAGTCAGGTCAACAAGGTACTTTTGGTATTAGCTGTGTAGTATCTGGTACATCTAATCAATGTGCAGGTATAAACAATATTCTTATAGGAAAGGGTCTTAAAGACTATTATGGAACTGAGTTTATTGCAGGTGCCCCTAATACTAACAGTGCCTTTTTTGGGTATTACAATGATGACTCACAGGGAACACTTGAAAACAGTGTGCTGACTATTGGTGGTGGAACATTCACAGAAGCAAGAACTGTAACACGTATTCTCAAAAGTGGCGATATTCACACTGCCGGAACTGTTTCAACTAACGGTGCTGACCTGTCCGAGTGGTTTGAGTGGAAAGATGGAAACAAACTTAATGAAGACAGAAGAGGTTTATTTGTAACCTTAGATGGTGAAAACATTGTCCTTGCTGATGAAAATACTTCTTACATTCATGGTATTGTTTCTGCAAGACCTGCCTTAGTAGGTAACAACTATGAGGACTCTTGGAATAAGAAGTATCTCACAGATGTGTTTGGGGCTATTATTTATGAGGACTATATTGTTCCTGCTGAAACAAAAACAGTTGTCAATGAAAATGGTGAAGAAGAGGTAATTATAGTTGTTCCTGAAAAAATTGAACAGAGACCTATGCTTAACCCTGATTATGACCCTAATGAGGTTTATATTCCGAGAAGTAAGAGACCTGAGTGGTCTTATGTAGCAAGTATAGGAAGACTTGTAGTTATAGATGATGGAAGTTGTGTAGTTAATGGTTATTGCAAACCTACAACTGGAGGAATTGCAACAACATCTGATAAAGGTTTCAGGGTTATGAAACGTATTGATGATACACATATTCTCGTTTGGATTGATAGAGCAATAATCTTTTAATGATTATAAATGACTTAAACATAGCAGAAACATAGTGGTACTAACAGTAGCCTAAGTTTCATAGAAAGGAGGTATCACTATGTTAAACTTTATTAAAGAGTACTGGTTAGAGTTCATTTTCTCAACTGCATTAGCAGGACTGTCAGTCCTATTGAAAAAATTGTATTCCCGATTTAAACAGGAAATACTTATTCAGAAGTTAATAAATCAAGGTATGATTGCAATACTTCATGACAGGATTTATCAGTTATGCACTGACTATATTAAACGTGGTAATATCACAGTTGATGAACTTGAAAATTTGGAGTATCTTTACAAGAGTTATCACAGTTTAGGTGGTAATGGGACTGGAACAGCTTTATATGAGCGTTGCAGAACTCTTAAAATTGAGAACGCTTAAGGAGGTAGAAGTATGGATGAATTAAACTTAATGAATTTACTGCTTTTCCTTGCATCTCAAAACAGTACAGGTGGTAGTGGTGGAGGTGGTACTTCTGTATACATCTCCAACTGCTCCATTGATGCGAATGGTGACCTTATTGTCACACTTTCTGATGGGACTGTAATGAATGCAGGTAAATGTAAGGGTGAAGACGGTGCTGATGGAGAGTCACCAACTATAAATGTTTATGATGCTTCTCCTGGAAATTATCAGCTAGAGATTGTAAATCCTGATGGAACTTCTTACATTACTCCTAACTTAATGGGTTCAGGAACTTCTTCTACAAGATATACGGTGTATAAAAATCATTATACACAAGTTACCTTGACAGTGTTTACACAATATTTAATTCTGAACTTAAGTCTATTCAGGACTATATTGATGGTGGAAACAGTTTCTGTAATGAAAAATGAAAGTTACTCACTGTATTACAATACTACAGACTTTGGTTGGTCTGGTAATGTAACCACATTTAATACTGTGCCTATTTCAAGTACAGGGACTAATATGTTGCTACTTAGCTACACCTCAGGAAGTACTAAAGACGAAAAGCTAAAGTTTATTCCGACATCTTTAGTTACAGGAAGTACCAACCTCGAAATTGCAGAAAGTATTAAGTCTATTCTAACAGCAGGTAGTGAGGCTATAGTTACCTTAGACTTTGACTTTAATTATTCTGCAAATAATATTACTGAGGCTATTGGTCTTGAATCTGTTCCTGTTGGTGACTACTATATTGCTTGGACTGCCTCCAGCGATAATAGCCAACCAAAAATTAGTTCTATGATAGTTATGTAGGAGGTGCTTGTATATGAAATCTATGTCTGTGATTAAAGTTGGAGAAGTGTATAAAGGAGTTTTAATGTGTAAAGCAAGTGAATCTTCTGCACTTTCTACTCCAACAGTAACACTTGATGATGGAAATGAAATTACTATGACTGATGGAAGTGTTGTCATTGAAGTTGATACAACTGCCCGTCATATTCTTTATGATGGAAAGTGGTATAAAAAAACAGTAACAATTTATAAGGAGGTACATTGTTATGAGTTTCTTAATGAAAGGTATTGATGTCTCTGTACATCAGGGTAACGTAAACTGGGAAGCTGTTAAGACTGGAGGAGTTGATTATGCTATTATTCGTGCAGGATATGGTAGAGAACTCTCTCAGAAAGACAAGCAGTTTGAAAACAACTATACTGGTTGTAAAGCAAACAATATCCCTGTAGGTGCTTATTGGTATAGTTATGCCCTCACTGTTGAAGATGCAGTAAGAGAGGCTAAAACTTTCCTTGAAGTACTTAAGGGTAAGACTTTTGAATTTCCAGTTTATTTTGACATGGAAGAAAGAAGTCAGTTTGACCTTGGAAAAACAAAGTGTACTGAAATTGCAAAAGCATTTATGGACACTGTTGAAAAAGCAGGTTATTGGGTTGGACTCTATATGAGTACTTCTTACCTCAATAACTACATTTCTGAGGACGTTCGTAAGAGATATGCTGTTTGGGTTGCACAGTATAGCACTAATTGCACCTATAAAGGACAGTATGGTATGTGGCAGTATGGTGTTGCAGGAAATCCTGACTGGGACACAAAGAATGTAAAGAGCGTTTACGGTGTTTCAGGACAGTGTGATGTTGACTTTTGCTACATTGACTACCCGACTTTGATTAAAAACGCAGGACTTAATGGATTTAAAAAGTCAAGTCAGTCTACAACCACAAAGCCTGCCGAGGAAAAGCCTAAGTACACAGTATATACAGTAGTAGAGGGTGACTGTTTATGGGACATTGCAGAAAAGAAGCTTGGTAATGGTTCTCGTTATATTGAAATTAAAAAGCTCAACGGACTTAAGTCTGACACAATCTATGCAGGTAATAAACTTAAAATTCCTGCAAAGTAATTACAAGGTATTTTGACAGTATAAAGGGAGTAGTAAATAGCTACTCCCTATGCTATAATAAAACAAGTCTTTAAATGACTTTTTAAGAGGTTTTAGTTTAAAATGCTATAATTTCACTATTAAGACTTTGGAAGTCAATTATAAGACTTGGGAATGACCTTGTAGCTCATTCTACAATTCAAAATTAAATTGAAATTGACTATAATTGTTTATGGAGGTATTTATATGTTACTTGAAAACTTAGTAAGTGGTGGTGTCACTCTTGTTTCAATTATTGGGGTGTTTGCATTTTTCCTGTCAATCGTGGTACAACTCACAAAGGACTTTGTTCCTAAAAAAATTCCGACTAAACTTTATGTCCTTGTTCTTTCACTGGTAATCACTGTTGTAGGTGTTCTATGTTACCTACAGTATACTGGTGTTGACATTAAACTTTATCACATAGTTGGAAGTGTTGCGTTGAGTTTTATTATTGCATTTATTTCTATGTATGGTTGGGAAGAGTTAAATGAACTCAAAAACAGATTTGTGAAAAAGTGATTTTAGTAGTTTGCGACACTGGAAGTGTTCGCATAAAAATCCTTTAGGATTTTTATTATAATATTATATAATATAAAATGACTTAAATTTATTTTAAGTTAGGTATGTAATTATAATATTATATTAGCTACGTAATTACTACGCACACGCACGTATTATATAAGGGACTGCTTAAAAGGCAGTCCTTTTGTGTTTTGACTAAAGTTATTTTGTATGTTATAATACAGTTACAAATAAATTTTGTGTGAGGAGTTGTTAAATCATGCTTAGAGCAGAAATTGGAAGTCATATTGTCTTACGTGATATTTCTGATATAGAGGAAAATCAGATTGAAAAGGAGCTTACATTTCCAAACCCTAAATATGAGAAAATAATGAAGTATTCAAAATGGAGTTCTACAAGAGAGCCTAAGTTTTTAGAGTTTTTTAAACTGTTTGAAGAGGATGGAGAACTTTGTGCCGAAGTCCCTATTGGTTATAGCGGAATTGAAATAAGTCCAGATGAAGTTACTGATAAAAGAAAACTGCCGGAAGTAGACTACCCTGATTTTTTAATGGAACTTAGAGAAACACAGTCCGAAGCTTTAAGTGCTTATCTTGATGCAAACTCAAATACTCAAACACAATCTTTTTTGAAAGGGAGTATTAAATTACCTACAGGTAAAGGTAAGACTGTATTAGGACTTGCACTTTCACATAAACTTAAAACAAGGACTTTAGTTCTTGTACATAAGACTGACCTTGTTAAAGGTTGGAGAAATGATATTGAAAAAGCTTTTGGTGGTAAAGTAGATGTAGGACTAATTCAAGCTAAGTCACGAAAAGTGGGAAAACACTTCACTATTGCTACTATTCAGACTTTAAATAATTTAAGTCCCAAGGACTTAAGGTCTTTATATAGCTACTTTGGTCTTGTTATTCAGGACGAAATGCACCACTGTCCCAGTAGTTCTTTTGAATTAGGAAATAACTTTAATTGTCGTTATAGATTAGGTCTTACTGCTACACCTGAACGTTCTGATGGACTATCCTGTGTAATGAATTTATATTATGGTGACTTCTGTTATTCTTATGGACATCAAGAAAAAGACGAAGACATTCTGCAAGTAAAGGTAATTAAAAGACCTTTAAAGACTTATTTTAACCCTGTAGTTACAGAAGTAGGAAAGTCTTCTTATAAAGTTAAGAGGAAGCTTGATGACCCTGTAAACTTTGTTAGAGATAACAGTCATTTAAAGGACAAAGAAAAACGAATTGCTTCTTTAGCTTATGGAGAAAAACCTGATATTGCACATTTAGCTATTGAATTTCAGGCTTGTACTCAGTATGACACTTCAAGAGTGGTAATATCTGATATACTAAAAGAGTATAATTCAGGCCATAGCTGTGTTGCATTCTTTTCACGAAAAGAGGAAATTACACACTACAGAGACTTGTTAGTCATTAGTGGTGTTGATGAAAAGGATATTGGTCTTTACTATGGGGATAATAAAGACTGTGACTTAATTATTGACATAGCAGAGAGTAGGAGAAAATATATTACCCTTGCAACCTATTCAAAAGCAAATGAGGGTACAAATGTAAAACAGTGGGAAGTAGGTTTTTTAGTGTCCTCGATAAACAATGGGAAAAATGTTGAACAAGCTGTTGGTCGTATACGAAGAAAATCAGATGGAAATAAGCTTAGTGTAGCAAGACTTTATGATTATAGGTACGACAACGTTTATCAGTTGTGTAGACAAGGAGAAACACGTGATAGACGTTATAAACAGCTTAAGCTTATTGTGAGTGATAAAGCTATTAGGAGTGGTAGATTATTTGCAAAGGGGTTTTAACAAGTAATTGACAATATTTTTGAAGTGTGCTATACTTATTGTTGTAATAAGTGTAACACACTTAATTTTTTACAGGAGGAATAAACAAATGGCAACTAAGAAAAAGACCACAAGTGTAATTCCTGACGAAAAGACCATTAGTTCAATGGTGTCTGAATATCAGGAGTTAAAGAAACAGGAAAAATTAATTTCTGAAAGAAAAAAGCTTATTGCTGATACTATTAAGGCTTATGCTACTGAAAGGGGAACTAAAGACTCGAATGGTTCTTACTATTCTGAAAATGGCAGGTTTGTTTTTGGTTCTCAGTGCAGAAAGTCAGTGTCCTTTGATGAAAATAAGGCAGTACTTTTCTTTCAAAGTAAGGGTTATGAAGACTGTATTTCCCTTAAGCCCATGGTTGATGAGTCAGCAGTTGAGGTAAGAGTATCAAAAGGAGACATTACTCCCGAAGACCTTGAGGCAATTACTAAAGTTAAATCAACCTATGCAGTTGATGTTCGTGAAAAAGAGGAAGTTGTTGATATTCAGAAATCAACTGCTACCATTGCGGCACAGAAGAAAAAGCCCGTGTTAAAGAGGAAGTGAGGTATAAGTAAATGGAAGAGTTAAAGAACTTTAATAAGGAACTTTGTGATACTGATTATAATTTCTTGTCTTATCTTTTCGCAGAGATGCAGAATAAAGGAAGAGAACTCTTTAAGCAGAAGAACTTAAGGTATGAAGCAAGTTTCTTTAAGCAGTGTGAAGAGGACGGACTTTCGTCTGCTGTTGTGCGACTTAAAGACAAGGTAAACCGTTTTGCATCACTGGTTAAAAATCCTGAAATTGATTGTCTGGATGAGTCTATTAAGGACACTCTTATTGACCTTGCTAACTATGCTACTATGGCTTTAGTTTTTCTTGAAGTCGAAGACAGAGATAATAAAGCAAATGAGGTGAGAGCCGGAGATGCCAACAAGTGAAAATAAGACTTGTACTTTGAATGGTGAAAAAGTAAGACTGTTTTATATAGGAACTCTTGCAAAGAGACTTAATAGAACTACTACCACTATACGTATTTGGGAGAGTAATGGGGTTATACCTGAGTCTTGGTTCAAAGATAAGTTTGGAAAACGACTTTATACTCAGGAGCAAATTGATATTATAGTACAGTGTGCTAAAGAGTGTGATATAGCACAAGGTAAGAAAATGTCCATGACCGATTTTAGTGTGGAATGTCATAGACGTTTTAAAGAATTACATAAAAAGTATTTTGGAGGTAAGTAATTATGGCAAAGTTAAAAAAGAAGTCAACAGAAGTTGAAGAGGTAGTTGAGGATTTAGTTAATGATGTGGCAGAAGACTACATGACTGATGATGAAAAGGAAGTCCTTGAAGCTGATGGACAGTCATACATTGACGACCAGACAAAGGTGTCCTCTGTAAAGATGAATAAGGTCCTTGAAATGTTACAGGAAGAATTTAATCTTAAGGGAAAAAACTATATACTCACTGGTTATGTAGATAAGGGTAATAAGATTGTTACTACTCTTGATAATGGAGAGTTCAGTATTCAGTTTACCCTTAACTCTCAGGAAACGATTATGTGGCTAAGTATGCAGTGAGGTAGTAAGAATGAAAGCTAATGAATATCAGCAGGAGATGAAAAAGTTTGTCTCAAATATTAAAGTGGAACCTGAACAGTCTGAACTTATTATGTCAGCTTTAGGTGTTGCCGGAGAAGCAGGAGAATATGCAGACCTCATTAAGAAAGTAGTACTTCACGGTAAGTCTTTAGACAGAGAACACGCTATTAAAGAACTTGGTGATGTGTGTTGGTATGTAGCACTCGCTTGTAACTGTTTGAATGTACCACTTGAAGAGGTATTTGACATTAATATTGATAAACTTAGTAAGAGATATTCTACGGGTAAGTTTACTGTAGAAGAAGCCAATAATAAGAAAATAGGTGATGTTTGATATGCCTAAATATAGAAAAAAACCAGTTGTAATTGAAGCTTTTCAATATACTGGTGACGAGTGCTTTAGGAATGAAGATGTTCCAAAATGGATTATTGAGTCTTTCAATACAGGTATTCTACACTGGACTGTTGTACCACAAATTTTCAGTACACTGTATATTGAAACATTAGAGGGGACAATGCAAGTAAGTGTAGGTGATTATATTATTAAGGGTGTAAGAGGTGAATTATACGCTTGTAAACCTGACATTTTTACTGACACTTATGAAGAAGTTACCGAATAAGAAAGGAAGATATTAAATGGAGAACACAAATAATACTGAAAAGACAACAGGTACAGAAGATTCTAAGCTTGAACTCACTCAGTATCTTGGAGTAAAACTCGTTTTTGCTACACCAATGACAAGAGGTGAATTTAACAAGTTAAAAAATGTTGAAATCCCTGAGGACGATGCAAGTTATAATGATGAGGGTTACTTTGTAAAGTATGCTGATGATTATGAGGGTTGGTGTCCTAAAGATTCCTTTGAATCTGCATACAGAGTTGTTGGAACAGACCTTTTATTTGATACTGCATTTTTAATGTGTAGTGCTGATTTTAGGGATAGATTTAAGGCTGAATATTATCAGCTATTTTCTCGTTTTACTAAACTTAAGACTATGGTTGATAAGTGGGACAGTGGAAATCTTGAATTTAAGCCTACTTGTCCAAGAAGTCTTTTTAGTCTGCAATTGAGAGCTATGGGTGACTACCTTTCAGTGCTTGAAGCAAGAGCATTGATTGAGGGAATAACACTTTAAAGAAATAAGGAGAGTAATTATGGCAACATTAAAGAGTAAGAAAAGTCTTGCAAGAAAAGCGGAAGAAAATACAACAGTTAAAAAGAAGTCTTCTGGAAGTGAAGAGGTTATTAAAGAGGGTACACCTCTTGAACACTCTTTTAAGCATGACCCTAAGTCCAAACCTATGGTTGGAATGAGTAAGGGTGTAACAAAGAATATGGATAACTATGAAAGTCTTAGAGTAGATGTTTGGTTATCTGATTATGTTCAAGATGGAGAAACACCTGAAAATGCAATTGAAAGAATTGAAAACTTCATTGATACTGCACTTGAACAAGCAGTTTTTAATACTGTGGGTGAATAAACAATAAGTGGGACACTCTTTATAGGGTGTCCCTTTGTATTTGACGATTTAATTTTATTGTGTTAAAATTATATTATACTAATAAACCCAAGCAAGAGGTGTAATAATGAATAAACAAAGAGTGGACGATTTAATGTGTGCTTTTCGCAGGGTACATAATCAGCTTCAAACAAGCAATAATACCACCACAAAAGGAGTTCCAAAGAAAAAAGAAAAGAGGAATATAACTTCTGAGAAGTATCAAAAATTTCTGGACAAATATCATGACCTTGAGGCACGATACATTGAATTTAATACCCTTGACCTTACTTATTTTTTCAGAGAAAAGGCAAGAGAAGCAGGGGTTAAGTATGCTATAGCTAATATGAAGCGTGACATGGGAATATTTAAGAGATTACAGGAAAATTTTGATATTCCTGAAATACTTTTAATGATAGAGTTTATTTTCTCAGGAGACCAAGAATATCTTGATATAGATAGGACTCAGCCAACTGTTCTTTCAAGTAACTGGGTGAACACAATTTATAAAGATAGTATTGATTGGGCGAATGATGAATATGTGCCAAGAGAAAAGAAGATTTCTACAGATAAGACCTCTAAGAGGGAGTGGAGAAAATCTGATAACACTGAAAAATCCAAAATAGGGGAGTGGGACTAAAATGAGTAAACGACCTGTAAGGACTGTAGTCAGTGAGGACAGTCTGAAACTTATAGGAATACCTAAATCTTTTAGGGGAAACACTTTAAAAGACTTTGATGTTAAAGGTAAGAGTGAGTTAAAGAAAGTTAAAGGTCTTGTACAAGCTTACATAGAAGACCTTGATAGCAATTTTGAAAATAATAAGGGTCTTTTCCTTTATGGAAGTAATGGTGTTGGTAAGACTATGCTGTCAAGTATTATCCTTAAGGAAGCTTATAGACATAGATATACATCAAGACGTTCTACTTTTGTTGAGTATGTGGATAAATATACAAAAGTGTGGAACGCTAAGAGTGCTGACGAGAAAGCAACTTTAGAGGACGAACTCTATACTTACTATAAAGCAGTTGAGTTTTTAGTGCTTGAAGAAGTTGGAAAAGAGATTGATAGTAAAGTATCTGCACCTATACTGGAAGACCTGTTAAGATATAGAGAAGACAACGGTCTTGTTACTATTGTTTGCACAAATTTGAATATATCTCTTATGACAGAAAGATATGGAGAGAGTTGTATTAGTCTTTTGAAAGGTAATACAACTCCTGTTATGATTGAGTGTGAGGATAAGAGAGCAACTATTTTTAAAAAGAGGTGAGCAACTTATGGGACAACTTAATACAGGTTTATTATCCACACCTGATGGAAATAAGTATTTTTATGAACCAAGGGACTATATTGAATATATCCGTGAAAAGTGTGGTTACTCTGTAGCAGACTATGTTGAGGAGAATCTTATAGACCCTAGTGAGGACGAACTTGCTATAGATGCTGATGAACTTGCTTATGAGATAGACAAGCTGTTTAATGAGGAGTTTGAAATGCGTAGATATAGGGACAGTTTTCACCCTGCACTTCACCCTATACAGAAGTGTAGGTTATATAACAAAGCAAAGAAAATATTGGAACAAGCAGATGCACTTGCACGCAAAATTTTAGGTGATTAAGAGTGAGGTTAAAGTAGTTATGAAAGCAAATTACAGAGTTGATAAAACTCACGGTGTAATGAAAGACAAAATGGTGATGACGAGAGAAGATATTGGAAAGTATCTTCAAGAAGAGTGGGACACAAAAGTTGATGAAGTGTATAAAAGCGTTAAAGTTGATGTGTCGAATCAAATTTTGGCAGTGTTCTTTACTGCATTACATAAAGACTTTGGATTTGGTAAGAAGAGACTTTTAAAAGTGAAAGATAGTGTGGAGAGTTATTTTGCATTAATGCAGACAGGAATATTCAATAAACCTTTTTCACCTATTGACTGTCTAAACTACCTTAAGGAGGAGTTCAATATAGACTTAGATAAGGAGGATTTAATTAAGTAATGATGCATGGAGATTTATCTAACCACGTCAAAGCCACGTTTGGGTTTATGTGTGAGGACTTTGTTATAAAGTATAAAGATAATAGTCTTCCAGACAAATTCTTAAATTTCCTTGTTGGTAAAACAAAAAGAGCAGAGGTGAATATTCTTGCAGTCAATTCTATGGAGCACATCTATAGACAGACTGAATACAACGTTGATTTACTCATTGAGGAAAGTAATTATACAGGAGATTTAAAGGCAATCATTAGTGATTTGCCTTTTAATCGCATTGTGTTGTATAATAAACTCAGTCAGATTTCCTCACGACTTTTAACAGGAGATTTAACTTATGTGGTAGATGATAATGACTATAGAAGAGGTCTTATAAATAACAGGAATGCACTCTCATTAAGTGATTTTCATTCTGCAATAAATTTGAGAGGACGATAATAAAAAATGAAATATGACGTTGAAATAGGTTTTATATCTAAGTTACTACAGACTAAAGATATAATGACTGTAAAGGATAATCAAATAAAACCTGATTTCTTTACAGGTGACAGTCGTTCTGCTTATGCTTACATATACGAAACAGTTATGAATACTGGTGAAGTGCCAAGTGTAAGAGCCTTTAAACAACAGTTCCCAAGGTTTAAACTTGAAACAGTTTTAGTTGACAGTAAGACTGTTGTGGGGACAGAAGAGAACCTGAAATTTTGGTGTGAAGAACTTAGGAAGAAAGTTAAGCATAATTACATTGCCGACACTGTAGAAAAGGTGGCAGAACGTTTACAAGACTATGAATCTGATGAAGCTTATGCCTTAATTAAAAGGTCTATAGCTTACATAGAGTCTGAGGTAACAGAGACTACTGATGTTGATATTACAAAGGACACACAGTCTCGTAAAGAAGCTTATTTGAAGAAAAAGAACAACAAGGGTATGCAAGGACTACCTACTGGATTTAGTAAGCTCGATTACATAACTAAAGGTCTTAAAGATAGTACTTTAACCACAGTTATTGCAAATACTGGTGTGGGTAAAACATGGCTTGAAATTATTATGGGGTCTTATTTACAACTTCATAATTATCGTGTATTACAGTGTGTAACCGAAATGTCCGAGGATATAATGAGGGACAGATATGAAGCTATGTTATTCTCCATGTGTTATGGAGAAGAGTTTAACTATAATGCTTTTAAATCAGGAGCACTAAGTCTTAAGCTTGAAAAACAGTTCTTTGAGTTTTTGGAGAATGACTTACCTAATTTTGAACCGCTTTATATAACTACAGCAACAGGTGTTATGGGTCTTTCCGCTGATATTGATAAGTATGACCCTGATGTAATTTTTATTGACTCAGCTTATCTTATGGAAGATGACCAGGGTGCTAAAGATGACTGGTTAAGAGTTGCACACATTACAAGAGACCTTAAAAAACTTGCTAAGAGGTGTGGTAAACCTATACTCATTAACACTCAGGCTGATAAGAATACAAGTAAAAAGACAGGACCTGAATTAGGTTCTATTATGTACACACAAGCTATTGGACAAGATAGTGATGATGTTTGGGCGTTATTCAGAGATGAAATAATGATAAATGATAAAGAAATGGGACTTAAAGTACTTAAACAACGTGAGGGTATTTTAGGTAAGTTACTTCTTAACTGGAATTTTGATATTATGGATTTTAGTGAAATTTATGCTGACACTAATGAAATAGAGGACTTTGAAGACGAAGAGGATAGTACTGAAAAGTCTACTAAAGACAACACTTTAAATGTTATGGAGGACTAAACTTATGACAATAAAGAGAATGTTTATTAATGAAGTCTATGGTGGAGATTATAAAAAGTACCTTAAAGCAAGAAAAGATGATTATTGTAAGGTACAGTTTGAATGGTCTTGTTTCATAGACAGTCTTTGTAAGAGTGGGGTGATAACACTAAAACAGTATGAATGTGCTACGTTCTAATTTATGGAGGTAATTTTAATGGGAAGAAAGAAAGAGAAGAAAGTATTTGCAGTAGATATGCACATAGGTATCCTTAAAGACTATTCACGTTGGAAACATATATTTGACAATGGTTGTACAGACCCCTCATGGTGTGATGGAGTAAATATTAACCTCGTTAGAAATCACATACTCTATGATAAAAAGAAAGTAGAAGAAAAACTAAAGGACAATTTTATTGCTTATCCTGACTCTTATTTCTATCCTGACCCCATTGAATTATCAAATGACTTTATGGCAGTAGATAGAAGACTTGCAGTTTTAGGTATTTTGACTGCTAATAAAGATATATGCTATAATGAAGCTATAAGATTTGAGTGGAGTGAAGTATTATGATTCTAAAAAAGAAGTTAAAAAGGAAATTGAAATTAAAAAAAAGCAGTGATATTGAAGTATTATGTTCTGATGGAATTAAATTTATGAACAGTCTTCCTGAAAATTCGGTAGACCTCATTGTTACTGACCCTCCCTATAAGACTACACCTAGGGGTTGTGCAGGAAATAGTGGTGGAATGATGCAGACTGAAATCTGCAAAAAAGGACAGATGTTTAAGTACAATGACCTCCTCCCTAAGGACTATGCAGATAAGATGTATAGGAGTTTAAAAGAGGGTGGACACTGTTACGTAATGACTAATCATGTAAACCTAAAGGAGATGCTCAACACCTTTGAAAATGCAGGATTTAAGTTTACAAAGTCTCTTATTTGGGATAAGAGAAATAAGATTATGGGGAAGTATTATATGTCACAGTTTGAATACATACTCTTTTTTAGAAAAGGTAGGGGTATAGCTATAAATAATTGTGGAACCGCTGACATTTTAAGTGTCCCTAATAAAAAACCTAAAGACCTTAAAGGTAAAGTTTTGCACGTAACTTCTAAACCACCTGAACTTATGGAAATACTTATTCTCAATTCTTCTAAAGAGGGTGACATTGTACTTGACCCTTTTGCAGGAATTATGACTACTGCAATAGCTTGCAAAAGGACAAATAGAAAGTTTAAAGGTTGTGAAATTGACCCTAAGTATTTTAGTATAGGTAAGAAGCTTTTAAAAGGTGAAGAGATACAGGATGTTGATTTGATATGAGTGGGTTTACAAAAGAACAGATAGAAGACTTATTGGTAAATGTTCTGGACACTCCTGTCATGAAAGATTGGAAAGGTAGTAAAATACAGTTCTGTTGTACTATACATGGTGAGAAAAATCCATCTTGCGGTATTGACATTGATTACTGTCCTGATGGTGAACCTAACTTACACGGACAAGTATTTAACTGTTTTTCTTGTGGTGAGAGTGGTTCAATATCTTGGCTTGTATATCGTTCATTACCTGACAGATTTAAGTCTGTAGGTCAAGCTGAAAAATTTCTAAAACAGAGATATGGTGTAACTTTTAATCTGTTTAACGTTTCTGATGATTTATCTATACACAGATATGAGGACAAGTTTATTGATATTGATAGAATGACTTCTAACAAAGAGGTTAAACCAATGTCCTGTTTAGCTCCCCTTAAGAGTGGAAAAGAGACCTACAGATATTTCTTTGATAGAGGTTTTGATAAAGAGGACATGAAAACATATATGATAGGACGTGACCTAAAAGAAGAGACTGTTACTATTCCGATTTTTTGGGAAGATAGAAAACTTGCCGGAATAATAGGTAGATATATAGACCCTAACAGACCTAAAAATAGCAGATTTAAGATATATGACTTTAAAAGGAGTAGTCTTATTTACCCATTAGACAAGCTTGAATCTGTAGAGGACACTTTAATACTTGTAGAAGCCTGTTTTGATGTTATTATGCTTAATAAGTGGGGTTACCCTAATGCTATAGCTACAATGACTAATAAGGTAAGTAAGATTCAAGCTGAACAAATAAAAGATAGGTGTAAAAATCTTATAGTGTTATGTGACCTTGATAAGAGAGGTATTAAGCTGTTAGAGACTGCTAAAAAACACTTGAAAGGGTGTGTGAATATATTAATACCTACTTATGTGCCTGATGAGGGTAAAGACCCTTGTGAATGGGGAGAGTTAGAAACTGTAAAAGTCATAAATTCTGCAACCTATTTAGGTGTAGGACATATTCCAAGATTATAAACGCCCGTTTGACAGATGTTTTGGGTTGTGTTATAATATAGACGTGCCATTAAATAGAATTTAATGAGTTAAAAATTAAGGAGGTATTTTGAGATGGCATTATTTAAAAAAGGTTATGAAGCCGCAAGAGAAGAAAAGAAGAGACAAGAAGAAGCAAGAGAACAAATGGGAAAGAGGTTGTTTAGATTTTTCTTGTCAGGTGATGGTGCAGAAGCAAGGGTACGTTTTCTTACAGAAGAACCTATTAACTTCAATGAACATACTGTTAAGACTTATAGAGGTGGTAAGGAACGTTATGACAGTGTTCTCTGTAGTGGGGACGATAGTTGTCCACATTGTGAAGATGGTGATAAACCCTCATTTAAGGGAGCTTTTCTAATTTGGGACTACTCTGAATATGAATCTAAAGACAAGAACGGAAAGAAGAAGAAAGTAAGAGGTTCTCTTAAGCTTTATGTTGCAGGTACAAGAGTACTTTCTCAGCTTGACAGACTTTCTAATCGTTATGGACTTACTTCAAGAGACTATGAAATCTCACGTACAGGTACAGGAACAGACACTTCTTATATGATTGAGCGTACTGATGAGGTAAGTAAGCTTACACGTTCTAAGATTGAAAGTATGCTTCCTGAAAAGCTTAAGGAAGAGTTTGACGGAACTATTGAATCTCTTTATACTATTGTTGAGGAACAGCTTAAGATGTATCTCCCTGATTTTGAAGAGGAAGATGACAAGGAATATAAGAAGAGAAAGAACCTTGTCAGTGATGATGACGACGACGATTTTGACGAGGATGATGAAGACACAGACGATAGTGATTTTGTTGACCTTGATGACGAGGAGGAAGATGATGACGTCCCTTTTGATGACAAGCATAAATCTAATTCCTTAAAGAGAAAACCTCTTGGTAAATCCACACTTTCAAGAGGTAAGAAAACCAGTATTAAAGGTGTGTTTAAAAAATAAACCACCCTTACATAAACAAACATTAAATACAAATGGAGGATTTAAAAATGTTAGGTAAGACTCAGCTTGTAAACAACTATGCAGAAAAGTTTGGTACTTCTAAGAAAGATGCTGAACAGTCAATCAATAACGTTCTTGCAGTTATTAAGGACGGAATTTTGAATGACGGAGGAGTTAATTTTATTGGGGACTTCAATATTAAAGTTTCAGAACGTAAGGCTCGTGATTATAAAAATCCTGCAACAGGTGAAATTGTACACAAGGACGCTTTTAACTCCCTCAAAATTACAGTAGGAAGTAACCTCAAAAAGGAACTTAACAAGTAATAGGTTGTATTTGCTTAAACTCAATAAAACTGCTATAATATACTTATAGCAGTTTTTTGTTATGTACACTTAAAACATTAAAGGAGGAATTTACTTGTTAGCAACCTATTGTCCTGTTATGAGAGGTAAAGTAGTGGTTGACACTTTGTCTAAGCTTGCTAAGTTAGCATCGAAGATGGAGAAACTTCAAGAGTTTGCATTCGATACGGAAACAAACACCTTAAGAGTTCTTGCAGAAAACAAAGACTTTTTATGTGTAGGTATCTCAATATCTTGGGGAGATAACAACAACTACTATATACCACTTAACCATAGAAGATATGAGGATATACATAGAAACATTAAAGAGTCAAAAGTTCGCAAATATTTAGGACCTATTTTTGCAAGAGAAGACATAAGAATTATAGGTCAAAACCTTAAGTTCGATATGCACGTAATGGCAAGACTTAAGATTTTTATTCGTACAAAAGACCTGTTTGATACAATGGTAGCCTCTTGGTTATGTGATGAGAATAGTCCTAATGGTCTTAAAGAGAATACTCAAATGGTGTTTGGAATAGACCAAACGCACTTTAAAGAGGTTACTAATGATGTGCCCAATAGCATTAAGAAAGAGTTTGGGTATAAAGCCTCTCAGAAAGTCACGTTTGACCTTGTACTTATTGATGATGGCTCTCCATATGCTATTGATGACAGCTTTTACACATGGCATTTATATCTTTATTATATGGATAGACTTGAAGAAGAGAAGATGGATAAGATTTTCTACAAGTTTTATATGCCATTCTTAAGCACGCTCTTTAAAATGGAAGAGAGAGGTGTATGTGTAGATGTTGAGCATCTTGAAACTATGCGTACTGAAATTAATGAGGATATAGATAGTCTTCTTTATCAGATGTATCTCCTTGCAGGACTTGAATTTAATCCTGGAAGTAGTCAACAACTTGGTGAACTTTTATTTAACTATGTACCTGAAAAGAAGTTGGATAAAGAGCCTTACTATACCTCACTACTCCTTGAAAATACTTTTGGACTAAGACCTATAAGTAAGACTGCAAGTGGTGCACCTCAAACAAATGCGGACTCTCTTTATAAGCTGTCAAAAATGACTTATAAGAGTAAGCGTAAGCAACAGGGCATTGAATTGTGTAAGCTCCTTTTGGACTACAAGAAATTGTCTAAACTTAAGAGTGCTTTTATTGATGGGCTTCTTGAACAGTTATATGATGATGGTAAAGCACACCCCTCATTTAATATCATTGGTACAGATAGTGGGCGTATTTCTTGTTCTAACCCTAATTTACAACAGCTACCTAAAGCTGATGAGGAAGACAAATATCAGATTAGAAGCCTGTTTATTGGTAGTGAATATCTCGCAGATGAAAATGGAGATTATATTTGCGACCTTAAAGATGCTACTGATGAGCAAATTGAAATGTATGAGGTAAAGAGAAAGAAGATAATTGCAGGAGACTTCTCTAACCTTGAAATGCGTGTTCTTGCACATTTTTCAGAGGACAAAAATCTGCTTGAAATGTTTGCTAATGGTTCAGATACTCATGGTTCAACAGCAGTAAATATGTTTGAGCTTGACTGTACACCAGAGGAGGTAAAAAAGAAATATCCACATCTCAGACAAGCGGCAAAAGTTATTAACTTCTTGCTTATGTATGGTGGAGGAGCATTTACTTTATATACTAACCTCAGAGATGACCGTTGGTCTCCTATTGACTTGGGTGATATATCATATCTTAACACTTATGGTGTAAAGAAAGGTGAAGACGTTGCACAAATTTACATTGATAAGTATTTTAGCACTTATTCAGGAGTAAGCAACTTTATTAAAAATCAAAAGCGTTTTGCACATAAGCATGGATATGTTTACACACTCCTTAGACGTAAGAGGAGACTGCCTGACATAAGAAGTCGTGACTTTAAACAGGTTGCTTATTGTGAAAGACTTTCAGTAAACTCAGCAGTACAAGGTAGTGCGGCAGACATTACTGGCTCTTCCCAAAACCTTGTTGATAAAGACCCTTGGTATGTTGAACATGGTGCATTGATGATTTTACAGGTACATGATGAACTTGTTTTTGAATGTCCTGAGAAATACGTTGAGGAGTGTATAGCTAAGACTAAAGCATATATGGAACACCCCTTTGGAAAGAATGTAAAATTAAATCTTGAAATGAGAGCAGATTTTGATAGTGGTGACAGTTACCAAGATGCTAAATAGCATTTATGCATATTTCATTTATTTGTAACATACAATATAATATACTCAAATTTGCAGGAGGAACATATGACACAGTTTAAAGTTATAAGTTTATCAAGAGGGTTTCTCCCTATTGGAAACACCAAACAGCTAGACAAATTTATTGCAGAGTGTAATAGTAAAAATTACAGGGTTATATCTGTAGTACCTATTAACTCTTCTGCCGGAACAGAATCTATTATGGTATTCTATGAAACTTAATTATAAAATAAATCCCCTAAATTAATAGGGGATTTTTTGTATTTGACAAGTATTCGGATATATGTTATTATATAAGAGTGATAAAACACAAATTTTATGAAAAATGAAAAGGAGAGAATATATGATTGCCAAAACCACAATTACTATCATGGCTGATGAAAAGCTTATGGAACGTGTACAGACTCATGCAAGAAAGAATGGTGAAAACCTTACAGAGTTTTACACAAGGGCTATCATAAATCAGCTTGAAAAAGACGGTGATTTTGAAGCAAGAGATTTAGTTAAGGAGGAAACAGACAATGACTAAAGTAGTAAATTCACCTGTAAAGAATAGAAAGACCTCTACAAAGACTACAACCACACCTAAGGTAACACCAAAAAGAAGTCTTTCTCCCGAAGTTCTTAAGGTTGTAAATGACTTAAATAAGAAGTTTGGGGAAAATACTATTCAGATAGGTATTTCAAAAGAGAAAGCAGTCATTAAGAGAATACCTACAGGAAGTATCTCTCTTGACATTGCTCTTGGTGGTGGTATTCCTGAGGGAAGATTTATTGAAATCTCAGGAAATGAAAGTTCCACAAAGACTACTCAGACTTGTCATATTGTAAGAGAGGCACAGAAGTTAGGTTACGTTGTGGCTTTCTTTGATGTAGAGGGTACTTCTGACCTCGAATATTTTGAAAAGCTTGGTGTTGATACCAGTTGTCTTATTTATTCAAGACCTGATAGTATGGAGGAAGCTACTGAGGGTATGCTACAGTTACAACGCAGTGGTCAAGTAACTTTAGGTGTTATTGATTCTATTGCATCTATGACACCTAATAAAGAAGCTGAAAGTAAAATGGACGAGACAGTTCGTATGGGTATTCCACAACAGTTACTTGGTGAGTTTTTCCGTAAGTGGCAGTCTAACAATAACAGACTTTGCAGAGAGGGTAAAACACCATTCACACTTATTGGTATTAATCAGCTTAGAGAAAAGATTGGTGCTTATGGTGACCCTGAATATACTCCTGGAGGAAATGCAAAGAAGTTTTTTAGTTCTGTAAATCTTAGACTACGTAAAGGAGATTGGATTACAGAGGGTAAGGGTGACAATAAAGAAATTGTAGGTCAAGTAGTTAAGTTTAAGATTGAAAAGAATAAGACTTACAAGAGAATGCAAACAGGAGAGTTTGATTTCTATTTCTCAGAAGATAACTCAGCAGGAGTTTCAGCACTTTATAATGACAACTTTAAGGAGATTGTTGTTTGTGCTGTTGAGTGGGGAGTGATTGAAAGACGTGGTGCTTGGTTTTATTATAAAGATGGAAAGTATCAGGGAATTGATTCACTCATTGATGACTTAAAGAAAAATCCAGAACTTGTTGATGATATTAAAAAACAGGTAATTGACCTTGCGACTAAAATTCGTTAGGAGGATAATTTAATGGAAACAAGAGAACAGATTTTGTCAAGGAGTTTTTCAGAGTCTTTTGTGAGTAAGATGAGGAACGCAATTCAGACTTCACATTACAAGTATGGTTATGCTTCAAAGACTTATCCTGAACTTGCACAAGCTTATAAGTGCATAAAGGAAAGACTTGAATTATATGAGGAGACCCACAACACAGAATACTTGGTTGATGTAGCCAATTTTGCTATGCTTGAATTTATGTTTCCAAGTTTTAAGGACTCCTCTTACATACCTACTGACAGTGATAAATCTCCAGGACTTGCAGATGGTATATCTTATAAAGAGTTAATGGAGAGTTGTGAGAATGAATTTTAGTAGAGGTTATGACCCTGTTAGAGAAAAAGTATCTAAAGGTTCTAAATACACAATGTCCTGTTATAACTGTGAATACTTTTATCAAGAAATTGGGGACGACTGTGAAATGTGTCAGAATCCAAACGTTATAAAATATGATATGGTGGTAACCACAAATAACATATATTGTAATAAATGGAAGATGTCAAAAAGACAGTCCAAAGAGCCTACTGTTTTTAAGAGAGGTGTTAATGTAAGTGGACGTAAGAAAAAGAAATTCAAAAAATCAGGAAAGTAGGGTTGCTAAAGAAGTTTCAGGTAAAGTCACTCCTGCGAGTGGTGCTCTGTGGGGAAGTAAAGGAGATGTAAGAAACGATTTATTCCTTATTGAGTGCAAGACCACTAAAAAGGACTTCTATTCTTTAACTTTTACAGTTTGGGATAAAATTTATGTAGAAGCTATTAAGGATGGACTTAGAATACCTGTTATGTGCATAGACCTTAACAATGGTTCAAAGCGTTTTGCAGTCCTTTGTACAAAGGACTTAGACCCTGTTATTACTGATAAACTTCCCAAACCTGATTGTCTTAAGGATAACATTAAGTCCTCTTTTAGACTTACAGGTGTAGATAGAAGACTAATTACTAACAATAAAAAGACCTATGACTTATCTGTCATAGATTGGGATGACTTTTTGGAGGTGGCTTACCTTGCTTAGTGATAATTTTATTAAAGTAGTTGTAGGTGGTGCTTTAATTTGGGTTATCCTTTCTATGGTAGTTGCAATTTCAATGGCACTTATTGCCTTACCTGCTTTAGCCTTTAATTGTTATAAATTAATATTCGGTTATGGCTATTTTATTGTACAGGCTGTTTTTACAGTATGTTATCTATGTACTATAATAAAAGCAACAATTAATTATAAAGAAAATGAATAGGAGAAATTATGAGTCTTAAAACAATGTTCTCAGCAATGAAAAAAGAGGGATATGTGGTTAAACCTTTAGAACTTTATTTGCTGAGTTTATCTGCTACAGATTCTGACAGGGCTATAAATGTTAATGCTCCGTCTGCAATTGGAACTTGTTTACGTTCAAGATATTATACACGTACTAATGCTGAGAGTGACCCTTATTCTGTTGATGCTCGGACAAGACGTATATTTGATAATGGCTCAGGTGTACATGAGAGGCTACAGACTTACCTTAAAGATGTTGGAATATTGCTTATGGACGAAGTTCCAGTACTTAATGAAACACATAACATACAGGGACATACAGATGGAATTTTAAAGTTGTCTGATAAAGAATTGGGTGTACTTGAAATTAAGTCAATTAATTCTAAGGGTTTTAATGAGCTTAAGAGTGAAAAACCTGAACACAATAGACAGGGACTTATTTATGTGTATTGTCTTGAACAGTGGAGACTTATGCTTAAGGAAAAGTACAAGACCGAAAAAGAGTTTAAAGACTCAAGCGTTAGCAGGTCTATGTACTATCACAAGTTTTATACACATCTTAAAGATGGAAGAAAGTTTACTGCAAAAGAGAAAATTAGATTTCAGGTACAGTTACTAAAACAAATGGACGAAATACTTTTTCATTGTGATATTCCTATAACTAAGTGTATTTTCCTTTATGAGAATAAGGACACTCAGGACTTAAAAGAATATTGTGTATCTTCAAAGGAAACACAGTCTGAGAGTAATATTAAAGAAATGTTGGAAGAGTGTGATTATCTCAATGACATTATTGAAAACAACAAGGAAATTCCTCCTCGTTGTGCATCAAATAAATCAGACAATGCCTGTCGTTGGTGTCGTTATAAGACAGAGTGTTGGAACTAAAAGTGAGGTAGCTTATGAAGCCTATAAAGAAGAAAACAACGCAGAAAATTAACCCTAAGGGGATACAGAAGTCTTTTATGGAGACTGTAGAGGAATCTTTAGTCTCTCAGGGTGTAAAGTTCTTTGAAGTAGACAATGGTTTAAATATTGATTCTGAATGGCTTGAACTCCCTCAGTCCATAACGGAAATTTCTTCAAGAGAATTAGGAGAGTGTCTTAACGCCTTTACTCAACAGAAAATGTATTTAAGAACACTTCTTGGGAGAATTGAGTTATGGGTTGAAGATGCTAAGAGAGCATATTTATCAGCAGGAGATAAAACCTATAAAGCATTATCTAACGGTAAGCTTTCTGAGACTGCAAAGGAAAGACTTATAAATTCAGATGAGAATGTGAAGCCTTTGTACTATGAGTACAGGGAGTGTGTTCAAAGGAAAAACCTCGTTGAGTTAAATATTCTGAATGTAGAGGATGCAATCTTTATGCTAAGCCGTGAAGTATCAAGGAGAAATGCAGACTTTAATGATGAAAACAGAAATTATAGTGTGAACAGGTAAAGCAGTAGTAAAAGGAGTAGTGAAAGATGGGTTTAAATAATATCTTTTCAAGAGGGTTTAATAACAAGTCTAACAAGAGTGCTTACACACCACCTTGTATTATAGATGACTATGAAGAGGAAGAAGTGTCTGAATTAGAGGTACTTCCCACACCTGAAATTACTCTTGATAGTCAGCAGGAAGCTGTTGTATACAGTACCGAAAAAAACATTATTGTTGTTGCCGGAGCAGGTTCAGGTAAAACAAGAGTTCTTACAGAAAGAATTAGATATCTTGTGAAAACACTTCATGTTCCTGCACATAACATTGTCTCTATCACCTTTACAAATATGGCGGCAGAAGAGATGAAGTTACGCTTAAGTGGTGTTGATGGAATAGGAGAAGCCTTTATAGGAACAATTCATTCCTTTGCAAACCACATTATGAAAGAATCAGGAGAAAAGTACACCCTGTTTAATGATGACTTAGATAACCAGTTACACAAGGAGCTAATTGAAAAGTACTGCACACACTTAACCATTGACAGGTACTTAGAGTACAAAGACCTTAAAGCTCTCTCTGATATAGGTAAAGTCCCTCAGACAGAAGTTGACAACTTCTTTTTACCAAGTGAAAGGTCAGAGTTTAATACTCTACACGCACCTGCCGAGGTTGTTAAGAATGACTTAAAAGAAGAAGTCCACATAACATTCGGTGAGAGTATTGAGACCTTGTGTAAGAAAAGAGGTATTATTACCTTTGATGAGCTTTTAATTAAAGCAAAGCACTATTTTGAAAAGCTTGGAGCATCTATTGACTATGTGTTTGTAGATGAGTTTCAGGACGTAGGAACACTTGAATACAGATTTATTCGTTCTCTTAATGCTAATAACTACTTCTTTGTAGGTGATGACTATCAAAGTATTTATGGTTTTAAAGGTGGTAATGTTGAGATTTTCTTAAACCTCGTAAGAGATGACGGGTTCACTACTTATTTTCTCACTAATAATTACAGAAATGGTGCACAAATTCTCAAACTTGCTACTAATATTATAAATCAGGTTGACAAAAAAGTTGAGAAGAATATAGTCCCTATAAGCACCTTTGAGGGTGAAGTTGAGGTACTTACACGTAATCAACTTAATAATGTTATGAATAAATTACTCCATACTGAAAAGGACTTTAAAGACTGGTTTTTCTTGACACGTACTAATAAGGAACTTTATGATGTTATAAATATGTGCATTGACTTAGGAATACCTTACACCACATTTAAGAGAGAGGGCATGACCCTTGCAGATATGAATAAGAAAAAGGATTCAAAAAAGCTTAAAATACTTACAGTACACACAGCTAAAGGACTTGAAATTGATAATGTTATTCTGTATGGTAACTTCCCTCTTTTCTTGCCTTACTACAGAAAGAATGATGACGAAAGAAAAGTAATGTATGTTGGAATTACAAGAGCCATAAAGCGTTTAATCATTCTCAATTAAATTAAAAGGAGATTTAAATATGGTATTAAGTGATAAAGAATTAAAACGCATGATAATGTATGGGACCTTAATTGGTCCTATTGACAATGAGCAGATACAACCTGCAAGTATTGATTTAAGAATAGGAAATTTTTTTCTTAAACCTGTACCTAAATCAGGAGATGATTACAACGCTTTTGATAAGCAGGTAGACTATGAGTCGTTTGTGGGGGAGTATATACTTAAACCACATGAGTTTGTTCTTGCCACTACTTTGGAGTTGGTAAACTTGCCTAATAATCTTACTGCCTTTGTTGAGGGACGTTCTTCTATAGGACGTATGGGTCTTTTTGTACAAAATGCAGGTTGGGTAGACCCAGGATTTACTGGTGAGATTACTCTTGAACTGTTTAATGCAAGTGAAGCACCTATTAAGCTTACACCCAATACAAGGGTTGCACAGCTTGTATTTTGTACAATGAGTGAAAGCTGTGATAATCCATACAATGGTAAGTATCAATTTCAGAAAAATGCAGTAGGTTCTCGTATCAATCTAGATACGGAAGTGTTAAATAAGAAAGAGGTGATTAATAATGATTAAATTGACTGAGTTGGTAAATTGGAGTATGCTTGAAAAGAAATTTGATATAGCAAGTCTAACACCTAACATGGATGAAAAAGGAAATATACTCTCACTTAATCTTGAACTTGTTCAGAAAGAGGTTACAGACACTGAGAAAAATGAGACTAAAATTAAGATTATTTAAATAAAGGATAATGACCTTAAAGAAAGGAAGTATATTATGAAACTTATAGACTCCTCAGTAAAGTACATTGACACAACCACATTAGGACCTACAGAAATTATTGAAAGGGTTGGAAGAACGTGTTATAAGAGTGAGAGTGCCTTTGATAAGGAAAGTTCCATTAAATTCTTTAAACAGCTTGTGGATAAACACCACTATGCTATGCTTGAACACACAACTTTTATTTTCTTACTTTATGTTGATGACCTTGAAGACGAGGTAATGAAAAGTCCCCATGTTAATGTGACGGTATTTAATAAGTTTGTAACAGTTTCAGCTAATTTAAGAAGTATTAAGGAAAACAACTTAACAAGTTATATGGCAGAGTTGATTCACCACTACCCTGAACTTAACTACTACTTTGGTTTGAAGTCCGCCCCTAAAATTGTCCATCATGTATCACTTGTTACTGATATTAAAAAGTGGTGTGTAGTTGCAACTGAGGAAGAAATTAAAAAACATTTACACTTTACTTTCCATTTTATTTGTGATAGAGGTGTATCACATGAAATGGTTCGTCATAGACCTGCATCTTTTGCACAGGAAAGTACTCGATACTGCAACTATTCTAAGGATAAATTCGGTAAGGGAATCACTTGTATTAAACCTGCATTTTATTATGATGACAGTAAGTGGACTAACGAAGCTAAATCCGCTTATGAAAATGCACTAAAACAGGCAGAATTTTATTACTTTATGCTTCTTGATAAGGGACTTACTCCACAGCAAGCAAGAGGTGTATTACCTACTGACCTTAAAACAGAAATTATAATGACTGCAAACTTTGAAGAGTGGGAACACTTCTTTGATTTAAGAGCCAAAGGTGTTACTGGAGCACCCCACCCAAATATGAAAAAGGTGGCACTAGAAGCATATAATGTATTTACCTCACTTTTAACAAACCACTTTAACATATACGTGTTGGAACGAAACCCCTAATTAAAACTAAGTGCAAAAGGGAGAATTTATTCTCCCTTTTCTCTTGCTTTTTTCTATGTAATGGTGTATAATCTAAATGTAGCAGTAAAATTGCTGAACAGAAAGGTGGAATTAAAGTGAAATTAAAAGTAACTAAATCTGGAGAAAAAAGTCTTGCAGAGACTAAAGAACAGAACAAAAAGCGTGGTAAGCGTAGCAGAAACAAAGGTGCTTGTTATGAGAGAACCATTGCCAAGAAGTTTAAAGAGTTCTTTGGTGTAGACCTTGTACGCACTCCTCAGAGTGGAGGGTTTGCAAAGAAATCTGTAAAAGCTAATGAGTTCAGAGGAGACATTGTTTCAGCAGATGAGGACATTGACTTACAGTTACATATTGAGTGTAAGAATGCTCAAACATGGTCTTTACCTGCTTGGTTAAGACAAGCTGAAAGTGACTGCCCTGATGGTAAGAAGCCTGTAGTTATTATGCATAAAGCTAACAGTTCACAGGACTATATTACCTTGAGGCTTGAAGACTTTTTTGACTGTGTAAATTCCGATAAAGTTATTAGAAAGAGGTAAAGTACAGTGATATTTTTGGTTATCTTGGTCGCAATAGTGGTCTTGATAACAGTTTTCCTCCTGTTAAAGTTCCTTTTCCCTCTTGCAGTTGTTGAGGGTGACTCTATGTACCCAACACTAAAAGAGGGTGAGGAGCTTATATGTAGAAGACTGTTTTTTAAGAAACACTGTAAGGTCAATAAGATATATGTTATACACCTAAGGGACGACGAAAATAAAGAACCTTATTATATCATTAAAAGACTAGATAAGGTTGTTAAAGACAACAACTATTGGTTTTTAGGTGATAACAGTTTAGTAAGTTATGACAGCCGACAGTACGGTAGTATAAAGCCTGAGCAAGTTGTAGCTGTAGTATTAAGAAAGGTGAGAAATAGTAATGGAAGCTAAGATAAAAGTAATTAGAGTGTCCTCAAAGTCCCCCGTACCTCAACTCTCAGGTAGCATTGTTGCAAGTGTTGAAGAGGGTTGTGATGTTGAAGTAAGAGCAGTGGGTGCATCAGCAGTAAACCAGATGTACAAAGCAATCACTTCTGCAAGAGGTATTCTTGCCACTAAAGGTAAAGACCTCTTTATCAAACCTGGATTTGATGAAATCAGTGAAAATGGAGAAGACCGCACTGTAATGGTAGCAAGAATAGTGTTTATGTAATTAAAAGGAGTAGTATTATGGCATTAAAGAAAGTTTATGTAACAAAAAAAGTAACGTTTGAATCAGCACACCATTTAAATAACTATGATGGAAAGTGTAGCAGAGTACATGGTCATAGTTATAAGCTTGAGGCAACATTTTGTGGTAACATTGATACCTCAAATATCAGTGATTGCCACTATGCTTGTGAAGCTATGGTGTGTGATTTTTCATATCTTAAGAAACTCCTCAATAAGGTCGTGGTAGATAAGTACGACCATTGCGACTTAAATTTTTTCTTTGAACAGCCAACAGCAGAAGTAATGGCTATTCGAATTTTTGAGTATCTTAAAAAAGAAATAGGTAATTCTAACTATGAGATATACTCTGTAAGACTTTGGGAAACCGAAGACAGCTATGCTGAATATAGAGGGGAGGTAGTGTAAGCATGGAGGGTATTTTGTACTATCATGAAGTGTTTCTAAGTATTCAAGGTGAAAGTACTGACATGGGTCTCCCTTGTGTGTTTGTAAGACTGTATGGTTGTAATGTTAAGTGTGCTTATTGCGACCAACCACAAACAAAAGCTGATAAACACAAAATTTCAGTGGCAAATTTAGTGTCTAAAGTATTAAAATATGGAGTCAAGCGTGTATGTATTACTGGAGGAGAGCCTTTAATTCAGTGGGGTGCTGTTTATCAGCTTGTACTTGAATTAGTGTCTTACGATTGTGCTGTTTCTATTGAAACTAATGGTTGTGTTAATATCCCTGATGCCTATTTCCCACACAGTCTTAAATTTGTTATGGACGTTAAGTGTCCATCAAGTGGTGTGTCTAATAAAAACATTCTCGATAACATTATGGAACTCAGAGGTGTAGATGAAGTTAAGTTTGTTATTGGAAATCGTGAAGACTATGACTACATGAAAAAAGTATTAGGTAGATACCCAACTCCGGCAAAGAAACTTGTAAGTCCTGTATTTAATTACACCGAAGATGAATACACTTGTCCAATAGGACATGACCTTGTACAGTGGGTTTTAGAAGATAAATTAAATGTGCGTATTCAGATACAAATGCACAAGTGCTTGGGGGTTTTATAAGTGGAGAAAAGTCCTGTTGAGATATTCAATGACAAAACACTTAAGAAGTGTTTAAAATATTGGAAGAAAAAGCTATTCCTTACTGATTGGGTTATAAAAGTTGGTTTAGTTGAGCCTGATGAAATGCCTGAAAAGGAGTTTGCAGGTATTAACTCTATGAACTTTGTCAGTAAAGAGGCAGTTATTAAGATAAGTAAATTTCCTAAAGAGGAGAGAAAGACCTTTATTGCAAAGGTATATGATGAACACACTTTGGTACATGAGTTGCTACACTGCAAATATAATTTCCTCGAATGTTCAGGTTCCTATGAGTCTACTTATGTAGATACCTTAGACCACCAACAGCTAGAGGAGTTAGCAAAGACTTTAATTATGGTAAAGTACAACTTACCATTTAATTGGTTTAATAACCCTTGAGTCACCAAATTTATAAAAACAGGCAGTATAAAATATATAAAGCTGTTGGTGGTTATGTAGTCCACAACTCAAATAAACCTTTTGAAAAAGGGCACACCCATATCGAGAGATTTGACACAGCAAAGTATTTAATACACCTGTCGGTAAAGAAGATTGTACCAAAGCACTTATCTAAATACCTAATTGTAAGTTTAATAAGGATTGCAGAAGATAAAAAGTATAAAAATGAGCTTTATAGACTCTTAGGAGGTAATTAACATGGAAAAGATAGTAGTATTAAATAGTGGAGGTTTTGATAGCACAGTACTTTTGGTTGACACTGTAACAAAAAATCCTGATTGTGAGATACACTCCCTCTATTTCTCTTATGGACAACTCAATGATGAAATAGGAGCATCTATAGCACTTGAAAATGCTAATAAGTTAGGTGTTACACATCACCAACTTACTATACCACCCATTTCTTGGTCTAAAGGAAACTTCTATAAAGAAGATACCAATGAGTATGTTACTCAATATCTTGAAATGCGGAATTTAATATTCTTGTCTTATGCTATTTCAATGGCAGAGAGTTTAAATGCTGATGTTATAACTATGGCACTACTTAAAAGTCATGGTTATGTAGATACATCACCTGAATTTATTGAACTTATGAAAGAAACGTGTAAGCTTATAGGTGTTGACTTTCAAACACCTTATTCTGGGTGTGATAAATATGACATCTATGGCATTGCTAAAACGCTTAAAGTTGGGTCTAAATTTAAGTTTATATCCTGTGATACACCTGATGAAAAAGGAAACCCTTGTGGTAAGTGTCTTGACTGTGAGAGTATTGCTGAATATAATCAGGTGTTAAAAGATGACATTCCTGTAAAGGCTTTTTTCTCTTCTAACCTTGATGTTTCAAATCCTACTTTCAGGGAATTGTACCTTAATGAAAAGGTGACTGAAATGAGGGTGCTTATTAACAATGAGTGTCAGCTAAATTGTGAGCATTGTTATCACAAAAACAACCCACTTGTTGGTGAAAGACTTACTGATGAGGAAATGATTGAAGCTTTAAATAAAGCTTATGAATATGGTATTCGTGAATTTCATTTTGCAGGTAAAGAACCTCTTTACGACGAAAGAATTTTTAAATTCACTGAGTATCTAAGCAAATATCCTGATGTGGAATATCACGTTGTTACCAACGGTATTAATGTACCTAAGTATGCTGAAAGAATTAAGTCTTCGGGAATTTCTAAAGTATTTTTAAGCATTGATGACTGTTTTGGAGAAAACCAACTAAGGTCCAATTCAGTAAATGAGTGTGTTAAGAAAGCTATTACAAGTCTTAACGAGGTAGGTGTTCCTGTAGAACTTTTCTATGACCTTACTTCTGAAAATATAGGGAACACAGCACTTAATATTAAGTACTTTAATGTACAGTATGGTGTAAAAAACTTCTATGTAAGAACTATTAGGGACGTAATGAGTGATAGGGGATTTTTAAGTGTTCCTTTAACAAATGAGTGTTTGAATGAGTTACACCAATCTTTAAAGGAGATTACAAGTTTAAGTGATTGTGATTATACTGTTGGATTTAATATAGGTGCTTGTCCTTATACCTACAACCTTTTAATGTCTGAAACAGGAAGTGAACTTGCAGAGGACATCTATGATATGGGTGTGTATGGAAACCAGTTCTTAAACCCTAATTATTATCTCCTTGCAGAGGCTTACTGTGCTAAGTATGAAAGTCAAATTACACTTATGCCTGATGGATATATTCTTGGTTGTGCAATGGAGTGTAGTGTACGTGACTATGATAAAATATCTCCAGGTAACATAAAAGATAAATCCCTCTCTGAGTTAATTAAGATTGGTAAATTAAAGTCTGGACTTGCCACTAATGACTATCAAACAAGAGACGGAAAAATATTTTTTAATAAATGTGTGTTTAACCCTATTGACTTTAATGACTAATTATGGTACACTGTTTATATCAGGGGAGTATGCTACAGATTTTATCTGTTTCTACGTAGACAAAGGACACCCTTAATTGCTGTGTCCCCTCCCTGAAATAAATAGATAAAGGAGGTCATAGTATGAGAAAAATCACTGTTCATGCCGAAGCAGGCTCTGCTAACAGAAATACCGCCGCAGGAGGTAATCAGACTCAGCAGAGACAGGGTATTGGTACACGTATCAGAAATGCCACTCGTAATGTTGTCAACCGTATTCGTGGTGGCAATACAGGTACTGGTGGTACGACAAGAGGCTAAGACCTAAAGGGTGAATACCCTAAACTTAACTCGCCCATTGGCTTTGCTTAGTCAGTGGGTGAATTTTATATCTTATGTATGGAGGTGTTAAACAATGAATAATGCTTGTAATGTTCCTGTAATTAAGCACACTAAGAAAGTTACAGGTGGCAGACCTAATGTGCCAGTTAATAAGGCTACTGTTGGAACAATGGATACTCAGAAGTTCACAGCTATTGACCCGACTTCCACCCCTGCATCTACTTACATTAAGAAAGTTAAGTAATGTAAGGTGCAGACTTTAAGTGAAAGGAGAACTATAACTATGGTGCGTATGAATGATAAGTACGACTGGGACACTCGTGAAGATGCTAATATACTGAGACGTTATCAGGAGATTACAAAAGACCCTGAGAGATTAAGAAAGGCACAGTCTTGTATTAAAGACACTGTTACAGACCTTAATAAGTCTTTAGGTATTCCTACTCCTCCACCTGTTCCAGGGAGAAGAAATCCGGCAACAATTATGCCCTTAAGTGAAAAGTACACAAAGTAATACAAACCCCTATACTAATTCTCAGATAGAGACAGTGTAGGGGTTTACTTTTTTCAAGAAACGTGATATACTAAATATAAAGCAGAATTTAAGGAGGTATTTTCAATGATTGACAACAAGGTAGAAGAGATTAAGAAACATATTGAAGCCATTTCTGAAATCCTCGGATTTGAGGTAACAGATAGCAATGCTAACACACCACTAAGGGTTGCTAAGATGTACTGCAATGAACTTTTTAAAAACAGGAATAACAACAATATTGAGGAACTTAATTCACGTATGAAACTCTTTAAAAATAATTCCCCTGTGCCAAATAATCACCCCGTAACGGTTAGAGGAATTGAGTTTAGCTCCACTTGTGAGCATCACTGGTTACCGTTTATGGGTGTTGCAGAAGTGTCTTATATACCCTCAGATACAATTATAGGTCTTTCTAAAATTCCAAGAGTGGTTAAGTACTTTTCACAGAAACCTCAGTTACAGGAAAATCTCACAAACGAGATAGGTGAGTACCTATTTAACCTGTTAAACCCTAAGTGGATAAAGGTAACTTTAATTGCCACTCACACTTGTGTTATGTGTAGGGGAGCAGAAAGTAATTGTGAGACTGAAACAGCGTATGAAAAATGGGGGAATTGTATCAAACCTGTTTATGCTGATGGTTTTTATGTAAGTGCAACTGAATTTAATGGGGGTGTTACTCCTGTATGAAACTTATAAAAAAGGTTAAGAACAAGTCTAACCCAACCTCAGAATCCACACAACAGGGTAAACCTCTTTACACAGACTTAAGACAAGTCATGGACTATAAAAGAAAGTTGTCAATTTTTTATTCTGGTGTAGAGTATGAGTCATATCTTGACATTCTTTATAGCATAGGAATTAAAAACTTCCTTATGTCTTATGAGTACCTAAAAGGTAAAGGACATAGTCAGTTAAAGAAGTATGATGATATGTCCTTATTCATTGACTCAGGAGCTTTTACATATATCAATGACCCTAAATATGAGGACTACACTGTTGAGCAGTGGGAGAAACAAATTGAAACCTACCTATCTTGGGCTGAACGCCATAAGTCCCAAATTTTTGCAATATGTGACTTGGATTTACAATATGTAGTAGGAAATGAACAGGTATATGAGTGGAGAAAGAAGTATTTTGAGCCTTTTATGCTAAGAACAGGTATACCTGTGTGCTTTATGTATCATGAAGAGGGGTTAGAACAGTGGGAGTATATGTGTCAAAGATACCCATATGTTGGTCTTTCTCTTGCTGTTGATGCAAATACTGATGAAAGCACCTTAAAAGAGATGTTCCGAATTGCAGAAAAGCATAATGCTTTAGTACAAGGAATGGCTTCAACAAGGACAGGTATGCTTACTCGTTTTCCTTTTTATACTGTTGACTCTACCACATGGAATGTGGGACTTAAATATGGTGAAATATCAGTTTGGAACAGCACTAAGATGAGCAGAATAAAGAAAGCTGATTTCCAGACTAAGGCTTTCCCAGTTATTTCTACTTATGACATGGACTTTGATTTTGATAAAATACTTGAAGAAGATAAGACTGAAATGATTAAGGTAAATGCCTATGCCTTTGTTATGGCAGAGAGATTTATTCATGACAGACTCAAGGCTACAATGTATTGGCTTAAAGCTAAAGTAGTTAAAAATGACATTGATAATCTTCCTCCAGATTATTTTCCACCAGTGTCTTGGTTTAATGAGAAATCCACAGACAATTTTGAGGAATACTGTAATCGTTGTAACCTTAACCCAGAATACGAGGGTGCAAGAAATTTCCTCTATGACATTACTACATTTATGAATTGGGATAACCCTGAATATTCAAGTATGCGTGATTGGTATTCACAACCTGAACAGGAAAGTCTAATAAATGACTTACATGACACTTTTGTAAATCGTATTGTCCCTGACATTGAAACAAAAATTCAGGATTTAATTAACTTTTTCAAAGACTGTGTTTCTGGAAATAACGATAAGCTGTTACAACTTGGAACCAACTTTGACCGTACAATAAAAGAACGTGATAGCTACATTGAAGAAGATGACGAGGAATTAATAGACCTTTCAGAACATGAGATAAAGGAAAGGATTAAATTCTTACTCCCTGATAAATCTAGTGAAGATGAGGGAAGAGAAATTTCCGACCTTGATGAGGAGATATTCAGTAAAGCAAACATAGTCCCCACCTTTGATGACAGAGGTAAGTTTGTTAAAGGACAAGTTGCAGTAAGAAAGCCTAAGAAAGTCTACTCAAAAAAATTCCCTAAAATGGCTTGTGATACTTGTTATGCGGCAAGTAAATGTCCTGAATATAAAGCAGGATATGCTTGTGCCTACAATAAGATGTTTGAGCGTTTCAATACAAGGGATATGAGTGATATTATTCAAGCTATGCAGGGTATAGTTGACTATAATATGGCACGTATGCAGAAGTCTATGATTTTTGAAACACTCAATGGTACTATTGACCCACAGACTTCACAACTTATGGAGACAAACATTCGTTATATGCAGATGCTTAAGCAGATGTACGAAACAGGAAGTCCTGAGGTACTCAGACAGACTAAAGTATTAAGAGCAGATGGGACAGAAGAAACGACTACCTCTATCACAAACCCACAAAATGGGGGAATAATGGAAAAGCTTTTAGGGTCTATAATGAGTGCTAAACCTAAGGAAGACACTCCTGATGATGTAGTCGAGGTTGAAGCTAAACCAGTTAATGACAGATACAAGAACATTGAAGAGGACTAATGTCCTCTTCTTTTATTTTACAAGGTAACTGATAAATGATATAATGAGTACACAATAAAAATTTAGGAGGTTATTCTATGAAAACACCACAAAAAATAAAAAACTACTGTAATGTAAAGCTAATACAATTTAAAAATAGACTGTTGACAACTCCTGTAATAGGTTGTAAGTGCCACACCTCACAAACTACTCAGGTAACGTATCAAAGAGCAAATATACGTGATTTTAAGACCATTTTTGTTGAGGGATTGCCCTTTAGTTATTCGGGGATATACACCCTTTTACTAACCAAAAAACACCTCACATATAAATTCTTATGCCTCAAGGTTAATGAAGAAGACTTCGAGGTGAAAACCATAAGTGTTAAGTTTAAAATAAGTCAACCTTTAGTAGGTCTTAAAGACAATGTGTTTGAAAAGGAGTATGTCTCTTACAGTCCTGACTTCTTTAAAAACCCTAATAAAGCTATTGAGGAGATTGAATACAGGGTTATTGAAGATTTAATTTTAAGTGTCAAATGTTATCTTAATGAGTATAAGGAGTAATTGCAATCAGGAAGTGATTGCAGAATACCCTTTAGGGTATTCTAATAACATTATATTTTATTTTAATACATAGCATAATATTATCTTAATTAGGTATGTAATTACTACGCACGTAACACGTATTATATAAGGGACTGCTTATGTAAAGGGAGTTTTGACAACTTTTTCATTTTGTGATATAATTTCAATATGCTGAAAAGCAAATAATAAACCTAAGGAGTTTTACATAATGTCTAAGAAAAAGAACAAAATAAATTTTAAATTTAAAGGGTTCATGATTATTGAATGTCCTGAGTGTAAGGTGACCTTTCCGCTCTCATCTAAATCTGAGGTGTCACAGTGTTCATGTAGAAAATGTGGAGCTACTTTTGAATTACCTAATAAGCCAACACCTCTTGTTGCTTACTGTGAATGTGGTAAGAGGATTAAAAGCAGTTACTAACGCTACCTCTAAGGTAATTGAGTTTAAGTGTTTGTGTGACTATCCGCTTGTTGCTGAATATAGTCAGCATAAAAACAAGTACTTTGGAATGTTGTAATAGTATAAATTGGAGGAAGTTATGGATATCGAAAAGAAGATTTACCTTGTACTTAAAAAGCTTGGAGCAAGACCTGAATGTAAGGGTTATTTTTACCTGAAAGAAGCTTTACAAATTGTAATGGAAGAAGACGAAATGTTGCACTGTTGTAAGAATATTTACCCTGCTGTTGCCGAGGTATTTAATACCAAACCTACGTGTGTTGAGAGGACAATAAGATATTGTATAGCTAATATACGTAAGCACACCCCCGTTGAAATATTGAATGAGGTTTTAGGTGAGAATACCAATATTACAACAAATTCAAATTTTATTGGGCGTGTTTATGAGTACCTTAAATATGAGGGTGATGAACTTGAAGTTACTGAACAATAAAGGTTGCCAAAATGATTTACAAGATATTAAACATCAAATATTTCATGCAAAATCTAATGAATTACTTAAGGATTTCCCCTCAGAGTGTATAGACTTGGTTGTAACAAGTCCTCCTTATGATGACCTCAGAGATTATGGAGGTGTTGTTTCGTGGAATTTTGATGTCTTTAAAGTAATTGCAAATGAATTATATAGAGTAATGAAGCGTGGTGGAATTATTGTTTGGGTTATAGGTGATAAAACAATCAAAGGTAGTAAATCGCTAACTAGTTTTAAACAAGCGTTATATTTTCAAGAGATTGGTTTTGATATGTATGATGTGATTATATATGAAAAAGCTGGCTCTGGTCCACCTCATCCAAATAGATATTTCAATTCGTTTGAATATATGTTTGTATTGAGCAAAGGCAAGCCAAAAACAATTAATATACTCAAAGACAAGCCAAACAAATGGGCTGGACATACAACTTTTGGTGATGTAACTCGAAGAGAAAAAGACGGGACACTCACTAATAAAGGTAGAAAAGTTATAAATAAATTTGGAGTACGCACAAATATTTGGCGTTATGTAAATGGTAAAGGATTTTCTACAAAAGACACAATCGCATATAAACACCCTGCAATTTTCCCTGAAAAGCTTGTTGAGGATCATATTCACTCATGGAGCAATCCTGGAGACATTGTACTTGACCCTTTTGGTGGAAGTGGAACAGTAGCTAAAGTAGCTCAACTTATGAATAGAGAGTGGGTCTTAATTGAAGCGGTAGAAGAGTATTGTAAAATAGCAAAAGAGAGAATAAAGAATATATAAAGGGAAACAATGACTTAAAAGAATATAGTGACTTTAAAGGACTAACTATACTAACAAGTTAGTCCTTAAATTTTTTGAAAAGTCGGGAGAAAGTGTAGTTATTGTTATAAAATGAACCGAAAAGCCGGAAGAAGAGTTTGAGTATTAGCATAGAGTATATAAGAGAAAGAATATAATATAATAGATATAGATAGAAAGTATAGTGTAGGATAAACACTACACTACCCTACTTGCAGGGTGTATTCGTCCTACCACTATAACACACAACCTCGCCCAACCTCGCCCAACCTCGGCAGGTTTCACACAATTTTGTGTCATTTTGAGGACTATTGGAGGGAATTTGAACACCACTCACATCAGTGATTGGAGGACTTAAAGACCTTTAGTGAGGACAGTGATTTAAGTGGACTTAAAAGACCTGAATATGACAGTGGTGAGGACTATAATAAGGACTTAAAAGACCACATAAAGAGGAGTAATTATATACTTTATACTAGGTATTCTATATACTATATACTCTCCGGCACTTAACATACCCTAGTCATTACTCAGGACTTCTTTAGTCCACCAAACACCCACCACACCAGTGATTGAGGTCTTTTTAAGTCCACCTACTAAGGACTTATTTTATAGTATTCTCTATATACTCTCTATATACTCTTTCTCTTATATACAGGTATTATATTCTATATACTCTTCTCCCACTTTCAGGACTTATCACTGCGGTCTTTATAGTCCACCAAACACCTGTGATATCAAGTGATTTAAGTCTTTTTTGCAGTGACTTAAAAGACTTATTTTAGAGGACTATATTATACTCTCTATTATATATATACTCTATATACTCAGACACTTCACCACAGTCCCTTATTTGACGGAAAGACCTCAATGTGATATAATATAAGAGTAGTAAGAGTGAAGACCACACAAAAGACAGTGGACTTAAAAACTTAAAGGAGGACTTAAAAGACTATGATGAATACTAAAGTGAGAGCACTGGTACACTCCACAAATACAATCAGAGTGGTGACACTCATTGAAAAGGTTGGCGATAATAAGTATATAGTGATAACTGATAGTGGGGTTTTATGTACCGCAATTTTTAACCCTTTTGCTAGTCTTTATTATGCAGATGACCTTTATGGAAAAATTGAGGGAGGACTAAAGACTTATGTATGATGTATTCTATATTGTAGAAGTGAGAGAAAACTGGTATCAGTTACACATAAAAGACACACACTACTGTTTGGGTGCAACACATGACCTTGAAGCACTTAAAAGGACTATAAAAAGACTTGTAAAGAAGTATAGGACTAAAGAAAGACTTATGAGAGGTCTTTCACAAATGGAAGACCTGGGTAAGGTTAATGAGAATATGACTAAAATTTACGCTGAACTTTATGCAGGACTTCACCACTACTATGACGAGGTGGTTAAAATCACTGTGAAAGAAGCACTTGAAGAGGCTAAACAAGATAGCACATTCAATAGGGTTAAGAAAAGACTTAAGACTGTTACACATGAGGTCTTAATCACTACTCCTGAACCTGAAACAGAGGTGAAGCCTGTGATGAAAAGACCTAAGATACTAAAGAAAGGCAAGTGCCTGAGTATATAATATAATAGGAAGACCTGAAAGACCCTAACAGTCATTCGGGTCTTTGTTTTATCTTGTCATTTCTATAGTTTTAGGTGTTTATAGTCCTCTGACGTGCTGTGCACGTCTGTAAGTCCTCTGACGTGCTGTGCACGTCT